>Ga0105049_10010683_pt1 | contig 10531 bp, 6 predicted proteins | sample MAT06_FD_78087 | JGI IMG/M metagenome (GOLD analysis project Ga0105049, IMG submission 78087) | Freshwater microbial communities from Lake Fryxell liftoff mats and glacier meltwater in Antarctica - MAT-06 | ecosystem: Environmental > Aquatic > Freshwater > Ice > Liftoff microbial mat | place... | reverse complement strand
TGAAAATCGGCTATCCGAACTCTGGAGTATTATGGAATTTCTCAATCCTGGTTATCTGGAATATTATGAGTTATTCCGGCGGCGTTATATTATTCCGGTAGAACGCTATAACGATGAAACGCAGGCCAAAGAATTGCGCAAATTGGTACAACCCTTTTTGTTGCGCCGGTTGAAATCGGACCCCGCAATTATTGCGGACCTGCCCGAAAAGAATGAGATGGTCGTCTACTGTTCTTTGACCCAAGAACAAGCCGATCTGTACGAGAAAGTTGTCAGCGATACGCTGGCCGCCCTGGATCGCAGCGAGGGTATTCAGCGCCGTGGAATTGTGTTGGGTCTGTTGACCAAGCTCAAGCAGATCTGTAATCACCCGGCACATTTCCTGAAACAAGCAGGGCCATTGCCTGGCCGCAGTAGCAAACTGAATCGGCTAACCGAAATGTTGGAAGAAGTGATCGCAGTGGGCGATTCGGCACTAGTCTTTACCCAGTTTGTCGAGATGGGGCAATTGCTACAAAAACATTTAATCGAAACCTTTAAGGTGGAGACGATTTTCTTGCACGGCAGAACACCCGCCATTCAACGCGAACGGATGGTCGTCTCGTTTCAAGAGTCCGAAAGTCCCATCATTTTTATCCTGAGTTTGCGCGCGGGCGGGGCTGGATTAAACTTAACCCATGCCAATCATGTCTTCCACTTTGATCGCTGGTGGAATCCTGCTGTCGAAAACCAGGCGACCGATCGGGCCTTTCGGATTGGTCAACGGCGCGATGTGCAAGTACACAAATTTGTGGTTGCCGGTACGTTGGAAGAACATATTCATCAATTGCTGGAAGACAAACGCACCTTATCCGAAGTCATTGTTGGCAGTGGCGAACATTGGCTGACCGAATTGAGTACAGACCAGTTGCGCGACCTTTTGCTGCTGCATCGCGATCTAGCAGAGGAAGAATAAACGCATGGCAAAAGTGATTAACGCTCATCAGTGGTCAACGGCGTGGACGCTGAAATTAGAACGATTGGGCCTGCTCAAACGCGGTGTCAACAGTACAGCCAGCCGCCAGCGCCCACGCATCAAGCGCATTGAAGCGCTGACGAGCCGTGTCCATGCCGAAGTGCAAGACCCGACCAAGGGCAACTGTCAAGTCACGCTCAAATTTGCCCCCTTACCAGAGCGCGCCTGGATTCAGTTGGTAGAAAGTATAGAAAACCAGCTCCAGAACAACGCCCAACGCAATGTTGACGAACTGTTGCGCGAGGCGGGTCCCTTTTTTACCGAAGTCAGCACATTGCTGTTGCCGACACAAGCGGACGATCTACAACTGGAATGCAGTTGCTGTGCGAGCAAGTCAACGCCCTGCCCGGCCTGCGAAATGGTCTATCGCCAAGTTGGGGCCATGTTGGATGAAGAGCCAATTCTGCTGTTGCGCCTGCGGGGTCGCGAATGGCAAGCGTTGCAACGAGCCCTACAGTCGCGCCGGACCGCCGACTATCTGGGCGGGTTGCCCTCGGCGGGTGCTATGCCCAACGGGGCCGCCGTGGGTGGCAATGCCGCCCTTTCACCCCAGACTGGGCAGGCAGCCAACCAGGGTGAAAGTCTGGAGCGTGGCATCGATCATTTCTGGGGGTCGCGCAAAGCATTAGAAGCGTTGCACTATTATATTGCGCCGCCGATCATCGAGCTAGCGCTGCTGCGTCGTTTGGGGCCGCTGCCGGCCACGCTCAGTGAGCCTACAATGAATGGCTTGCCAGAGCCGGGTGACCGAGCGTTACACGAACAGGATCTCTACCAGGAAATGGCAAAGATTTATCGGCAGGTGACCATCCAGGCCCAGGCTCTCGCCTATTCATTGGATGCAACAGAGCAAACCAACGGAAGTGAGAACCGCGAGCCGGAAGACCACTAGCGCCTATGTCCCCAATCATTCGCATCCATCCTATCTATCGTTGGTTGGCTCTGGGCTGCCTCGTGCTGACAGGGCTACTGGGCTGGAGTTTGCGGCAAGGTCTGCGGGGGGATGATCTCTTCTTTTTTCTGACGATTGCCGCGATCACGGTGTGGTTTGGCCATACGCTGTGCAGTCAGATACGGCTGAACGAACGCTCGATTGTCTTGCAGACCCCTTTGCGCGGTGTTCAAGAGGTTGAGTTTCGCCAATTGGTGAGCGTTATGGAGACAGGTCGTTTTATGAAATCACTGTCGCTGCTCTATTATGCCCGGCAGCCAGATGGCCTGCTGGATCTGGATCGAGTGCATCACCTTTTATTACCGGCTGTCGTCGATCAAGAAAATTTGTTGACGACCATTCAAGCGCGCATTCCACAATGATACAGGTACTATCACCTTCCCTGGTCATCCGTCAGCTACGCGTGGATGAAGTGTCCCACGTTGGAGCTGCGATCAACCACCTGTTGCGTGCTACCCCCTACAGCACGGCGATGGAAGAGACAGATCTCAAGGATCAGTTGCTGCATTCGCAGCCAGCGACGCTCTATCAAGCGCGCTGGCAACGTCATCTGCGACTCTGTGCCTGGCGCGCCGGTGAATTAGAGGGCTTTTTGGATGCCGCCACGGGTTTCGACCAAGATAGTCTGGACCTGCCCGACTATCGCCCGATTGGGCTCATCCGCTTTCTGGTTTTGCCCACCAAGCCCGAATTAACCAACGAAGTCGCCACGGCACTGCTCCAGGCAGCCGAGCAATTTTGGCGCAACGCTGGCATTGGCTATGTCAAAGCCTTTCACATGAGCACCGGCTATCCGGCGTTTCAAGCCGGGCTGGGTGTGCTGCCCGGCGACTGGACCACCCACATGCGCATTTTCACGGGGGCCGATTTCCAGCTCCAGGAGCGCTTCTATGGCTTTCGCCGTGCGCTCGATCAGCCCATGGAAGAGGTAACCCCGCTGGCACAGCTGAGCATTGTACAGCGGGGCAAGCTGAATGATCGGCACTATCAGGTCTATCGCCAAACCGAATGGATTGGCGCGGCACGCGTGACCGGCCTGCACATCGAAGAAGAGCGTCACACCGTGCGCATTGCCAATTTGGTCGATCTGCGGGTCGCACCCGAATGGCGGCGTATGCAGATTGGCCGGTGGTTGCTGCGGCGCGTGATCAATGATTCGATCACCCAGGGCTATCACCAAATGCTAGTCCACGCCCCGCACCGCGCCCATGCCGCGATCAACCTGCTCAATCAGTTGGGCTTCCAAGAGGAGAACTATCGCGGCTATACCCTGGAGAAAGCGCTGACCAGGTAAGATGCACGTTTTATTTGTTACTGGCGAATATCCACCGCTGCGTGGCGGGGTTGGCGCGTATACCGCTGAGTTGGCACACGCACTGGTAGATATTGGCAGCCAAGTCAGTGTACTCACCACACGGCAAGCGCACCCGGCCGTCCAGCCGACCAATGCGGTGACGGTACATGCCCTGATCGAGCGCTGGGATTGGCGGATCTGGCACCAGGCGGCACAGCTCGCCAAACAAATTGGCGCGACTTGGCTACATGTGCAATATCAGACCGCGGCCTTTGCTATGCACCCAGCCATCAATCTCGCGCCAGACTATTGGCGGCGCGGCCAGCCGTTTCGGGTGGCATGGACCTATCACGATCTACTTGTTCCCTATCTCTTCCCCAAAGCTGGTGCCCGGTTGCGGCGCTGGATCACCGAACGGCCCGCCCATACGAGCCACATAGTGATTGCCACGAATACAGGCGATTATCAACAGTTGGCAGTGTGTGCGCTGACCGCGCCCTTGGTCAAAATTCCAATTGGCAGCAATATTCATGTCCATGCCAGTTCGCCCAGCGCACGCGCTCAAGCGCGCGCCCAAGATCGCAGAGAGCGTGGCTATACGGAGTCTACTGTGGTGCTCGGCTATTTCGGTTTTCTGAACCATAGCAAAGGCGGGCTCACACTGATCCAAACCCTACAGGAGCTGGTCCTACAAGGCATTGACGCGCACCTGCTCATGATCGGTGAGCGCATAGGGGCAAGTGATCCGACCAACGAGGCCTATTTGCAATCAGTCGAAGCGCTGATTACCGAGCTGCATCTGGAACAGCGTGTCCAATGGACTGGACATCTGGCAGACGCAGAGGCTAGCCGCGCCTTGCACATGGTGGATCTCCTGTTTATGCCTTATCTGGATGGAGCCAGTTTGCGCCGTGGCACATTGATGGCGGGGTTGGCTCACGGCTGTGCGATTGTAACAACAGCGCCACAAAGTCCACTGCCCGAGCTGGTGAACGGTCGCGATCTGCTCTATGTACCGCCCGGAGACGCCCAAGCGGCGGCCAGCGCTATCCGCCAAGTGATGCAGCAGCCAACGTTGCGCACCCAATTAGCGACCAATGCCCAACGGCAGAGCGAACAATTTACCTGGGCGACGATTGCCCAGCAACATCGTGCGCACTACCAAAGCCCACTGACAACCCAGCAATGATGACAGCGTCATGACTACCCAATTCATTCATCCGCCCTTTCCACAACGCATTCGCGCCCTAGGTACAAAGGTTCGTGAATGGCGCTGGCCATGGTGGCTGGCGTTAACCCTGTTGGCGCTGCCCACCTTTCGTACCTTTACCGTCGAAGGCTTACCGCGCTCCTTTGATGGCGGCCTGCATCTCTTGCGGCTGAGCCTGCTGGATTCCCATATCCGCCAGGGAATGTTGTTACCCCGCTGGACGCCTTCGCTCATGTTGGGGTATGGCTATCCACTCTACAATTTCTATGGGCCGGGCGGTTACTATGTGGCCGAAATCCTGCATCTGCTGGGCATGAGCCTGTACTACGCCTTTATCAGCGCCTTTTGCTTGCTGATCCTGGCCGCAGGTTATGGCATGTTTCTATTGGCCGACGATATCTTTGGGCTGGATGGACGGGGCAGGCGACAGCGCTGGGCGGCCTTTGTCGCTGCCACGGCCTATATGTATGGCCCCTATCTGCTCGTCAATGTCTATCAACGGGGCGCGCTGGCCGAGACCATGGCCCAGGCACTGTTACCCTGGATCTTTTTGGGCATCCGGCGGCTCTGCTATGCCCGTCAACCAGACCGTTATTTATTGCTCACCAGCTTTACGCTGGGTGGCTTGGCAATTACCCACAACATCACACTATTATTTCTACCGCCAATTCTGCTGGTCTATCTCTTCTGGCACTGGCGACAGACTGGCTTTCAGCTTGTGCGCTTGCTCTGGCTAGCGGGCAGCCTCTTGCTGGCGATGGGCCTCAGTGCTTTTTACTGGTTGCCACTGCTCGGCGAACGGCGTGACTTGGCCGATACCGCCTACGAGATTGCCCGCCAAGTCTGGTTGCCAAGCAGCGTCTGGCGTTGGCACAATTTTCTCGATACCAACTTTTTCTACCAACATACCTTCTTTCGCCCTGTCCGCCTGGGCATTGTGCAAATTTGCTTGGCGGTGGTGGGCTTTGTACTGGCACGACGGCGCGATGGCGAATGGATCTTCTGGCTGGGCGTGGCTATGATCAGCGGCGCGTTGATGGGCGCGTGGGCATTGCCCATCTGGATGAGCAACGATATTCTGCCGGTAGCCCAGTTTACCTGGCGTCTGCTGTCAATTCTCTCCTTTCCGCTGGCCCTCTTTGTGGGGGGTGCGGCGCTCTGGCACAATCGCTGGGCACAGGCATTCAGTGGAATTGCTTTGGTTGCGCTAGTGGTAGTGGCCCAAGTTCCCCGATTGGGGTGGATGGACGTTTTTGCTGCCGAAGGAGCCATGCTTTCGGCACCTGTCTTTGCCCAAGTTGAGATTGACAAAGGCGTGGTTACTGGGGGCGAGGGCAACAGTTCGCTGCAAGAATTTCGCCCCCGCTGGGCCGACGAATCGCTCGTCTTGCTGCCCGAAACAGTCACCCCAGCCGCAGATATGCAGATCAGCATACAACAAGCTAATGATTTTGACCTGCTGGCGACAGTCAACAGCGCCAGCGCCAGCCCGCTGCGCTTCACGACTTTTTATTTTCCGGGCTGGCAAATTACCGTTGATGACCAACCAGTTGAAGCCTATCCCAGCACCAACCTGGGTCTGCTCACAGTCGATCTGCCTGTTGGCACACACGCTGTTCAAGTTCGTTGGGTGGGTACTGATCTACAACACTGGGCCAGCCGCATCAGTATTGCCACTCTTGGACTCTTGCTCATTGTTTGCGCGTGGCGACCGCGCCTGCGCCGTGCCATCTGGATGCCGTTGTTACTGCTGGCGCTGGCCGTAGGCACGATCCTGTGGCCGCGGCCGATGACCAACACGATTCAACCGACGCAACCCTTTACAACCGCAGAGTTGACCCTCACCGGCTATCGCTTTGCCCAGCCCGAAGCAGGCTATCTTTATCTGTACCCGTACTGGTATGTACACCAGTCGCCCTCGCCGGCCTTCCGTCTCCATTGGCAATTGCTAAATGCGCAAGGTGCGGTGATCAGCGAAATCAGTGCGCAACCCTATTTTAATACAGCGTCTGCCGAAAACTGGCCCCCCGGTACGCTGGTCGATGATGCCTATCGGCTGCCCTTGCCCAGTGACATGGCTGCGGGCACCTATCAAGTGCGGGCGCGGATGGAGACGGCCCTGGACGCGCCAGGCGAATGGTATGCACTGGGCGCGGTTGACTTGGCACAGGCCACAACGCGTGCCGAGCCAACCTATCCGCTTGAGCTCCATTTTGAACACGGCATTGAGTTGATTGGCTATGATCTCAGCGCCGACCGCCTACCGGTCACGGTGCCAGAGGCAAAACCGCTAGCCGTGCAAGCGGGCCAATATTTGCGCTACACCCTTTATTGGCAGGCAGCCATGCCCCCCAGCGAAAATTATCACGGCTTTATCCATCTGACAGATCTGCTGGGCAAGCCGCTGGTACAAGAGGATCAAATGCCTGGGCCGCTGCTCCATCCACCGCTGCTGTGGGACAATTATCGTCCGCAAAGTGACACCTATTTGTTGCGCATTCCACCTCAGGCACCCAGTGGCCTCTACTGGCCCAAGGTGGGGCTCTACGAGTTTGAGACGTTGAACCGGCTGACTCTCGTCGATGGCGCTGGCGACGCACAGCTGCCGCCGATCAAGATCATTGGCGCAGCGACGGCAACCCCACAACAGTCCCTAACCGCGCAGTTGGGTGACTTTGCTCAGTTCCTGGGGTATACTTTGCAGACGCCCACCGGTACGATCAAAGCGGGAACGCAGTTGGACTTGACACTTTATTACCGCAGCACAGGCCAGACGGATCGCAACTATACGCGCTTTGTTCAGCTTTATTCACCGGAGCTAGGCATGGCGGATCAGCAAGATGGCCCACCGCAAGCGGGGAATAATCCCACCTGGGCCTGGTTACCCGCCGAAGAGATCACCGACCCGGTGACATTACAAATTGCCGCCGATGCCCAGCCCGGTGCCTATGATCTCTATATCGGCTTTTATGATGCAGCAGATGGCGTGCGTGTATCGGTACACGATCAAACAGGCGCAGCCGTGCCCGAGGCATGGTTGAAGCTGACGACAATTCAAGTGAGCGCCGAATAACATCCCAGCGCAACGGCGAGGTAGAGGCAGCATGAGCGAACAAACCATCCCCCCTGCAACCACCCGATCATCTAGCGCAACGGCCTGGCTACTCTTGCCAATTTTGCTGCTGGCCTTTGCTGTGCGCGCCTATCATCTCGACTATCAAAGCTTTTGGAGCGATGAAGGGATCAGTTTGCGGCGCAGTGCGCAGCCCCTGGCCGATCTACTCGCGACCATGCCGATTGAGCATTTGCCCGGTTATTTTCTCTTGTTGCACGCCTGGTTGCCGTGGACAGGGGAACAGGACTTTGCCATTCGCTTTCTCTCGCTCTGGCCCAGTGTGCTCAGTGTGGTGCTGGTCTATCGCCTGGCCGCCGATTGGGGCAATCGGCGCGTGGGGTTGGTGGCGGCACTGCTGTTGGCGACCAGTGCCTTCCAAGTGTGGTATGCGCAAGAAGCGCGCACCTATAGCTGGTTGCTGGCGGCCAGCCTGTGCTCGACGTGGATGTTTTGGCGGTTGCTCACACGCCACAAAACGCAGACGCTCGTTTATCTCGCGGGCTACATCCTGGCGACGACGTTGACCGTCTATCTGCACTATTATGGCTTTCTCACTCCCCTCGCGCATACGGTCTTTGTCTTGCTCTGGACACTTTGGCGGCGCGACTGGCGTTTCCTGGGGTGGTGGACGCTGGGCGGCGTAGTGACGGCACTGCTCTTTGCCCCGTGGATGAGTCATGCGCTGCAAATCTTTGGGTTTACCGGCTGGCGCGATCCCATTGATCCCAGCACCATTCCCTGGCAGATTCTGACGGCCTATACGGTGAGCAATACGCTGCTCAACGGCTGGCAGACGTGGCTGCCCTGGGTTTACCTGGGGCTAATGCTGGTTGGGGCCTTGCTATGGCTGCGCTGGCGACCAAGTGCGGGTCTCTTTTTACTGACTTGCGTGGTGGCGCCACTGGCAATTGTCGGCGGCCTGACGCTGCGCAATCCAGATTTTCACGAGCGCTACACGATGACCGTGAGCGGCTCCCTCTTGATCTTGGCCGCCGCACCGTTGGCCGTGTTGAGTCGCCCCCTCCTTGGTTGGCTGACCACACGCCGTTGGCTGGCGGGGCTTGTCGTAACCCTGGCAACGGCGCTGCTCCTGCTGCTATTGACCGGCAATGCGCGTGCGTTGCAGGAGTTCTACACCAATCCACTTTTTCATAAACCCGACTTCCGCGCCACGGCCCACCTGATTGAAACTTTTGCCCAGCCGGGCGATATTGTGCTGGTCGATGGGCCGGATCCCAACATTGTCTTTCTGCATTATTTTGATCAGGATTATCCGGTGCATGATCTGCGCTTTCTGTTGCAAGCCGATGACGCCGCGGTGGATGGTGCGCTCACCGAAATTACAGCCAATGCCAAGCGCGTATGGGAAGTGCTCTACTTTCATGAACCCAGCCGCGTGCAAGCCTGGTTGGCGCGCCACACCTGGACCGCACCACCCACCGATCAAAATGGCATTCGCTTAACCCTCTATGGGTTGCCCGATCTGTCGCTGGGCGAACAGGTGCTGGATCTGCCGGTTGGCCCAGCACTGGTATTGACCAAGGCGATGTTGCCCGCGCAAACGATCCATGCGGGCGATCTCTTGCGCGTGAGCACGCATTGGCAAGTCACTGCGCCCCCGCCCGATTACAAATTTAGCCTGCGCCTGCAAGCCATGGATGGCCAAACCGTTACCGCCCAAGATTACGCGCCGCACAACTGGTTTACGCCCACCCCCACCTGGCCCGTCGGGCAGGAGATGGTCGAGCGGCGTGCGTTCCATTTACCGGCAGATTTTGCCCCTGGCACCTATCAGATTACACTACGGCTCTATGACCCAGCGACAGGCGCAGTGGCCGAGACGCCCTTGGGGCAGGATATTTTGCTGGGCGTGGTTAGTGTAGGAGAATAGCGCACGTAATGGCCCAATCTGTCATGACACGATCATTGCCCAAACCGAGCCTACGCTGGCTTGGCCTTGTTTTTATTTTGCTGGCCTTTGCCCGCGTCGTCTACCGGTTGGATGCCAATAACCTCTGGTGGGATGAAAGCTTGAGTTTGCAGCGTGCCGAGCAAGCCTGGTTGCCCCTCCTGCGCGGCGATCTGGTCATGCGTGACGCGTTTTCTACCCTCACGACTACCGATCAACATCCTTTCTTCTTTTTTGCTGTGCTGGGGTTGCTCATGCGCGGGGCAGGCATCAGCGAAATTGTGCTGCGCTATCCGTCGGTCATGGGGGTGACGTTGCTTGTGCCCAGCATCTGGGTGCTGAGTCGGCTCTTGACGCGGCGCGGCGTCTTGCCATCTACCACTGCCATCTGGGCAATCGGCTTTGCCGCCCTGCACCCCTTCTTTCTGTGGTTTGGGCAAGAAGCGCGCCCCTATGCGCTATGGGCCATGCTGGGTGTGTTGAGCAGCTATCTGCTGCTGCGGTGTGCCGAGCAACCACAGCCCACACGCGGCTTGATCATCGGCTACATAGCCGTGACCCTGATGTTTTTGACAACCCACTACTATGCCGTCTTTTGGTTGCCCCTGCACGCCCTGGTGATCTATCGCTGGCTGGCCGTGCGCAATTGGCGGTTGGCGATTGGCATTGCGCTGGCACTGCTGCTGGCGGGCATTGTGACGGGTGGAGTGGTCGCCTGGAGCATTTTGCGCCAAGGGGGGGGCGGCAACTTTCCCGAAATTACGCTGGGTAACTTGATTCCCGACATCCTCAACGCCTATACCCTGGGCCTAAGCGTCAAACTGCACGATCCGGTGCATTGGGTGGGCTGGCTCTTTGGCGCGCTGGTGCTGGTTGGCGCTGTTTGGGGCTTGCGCTCGCGCCAAGCACTGAGCGACGGGGGCTGGCTTCTACCAGCGGCGTTGGTCGTGCCGATTTTGCTGATTCTGGCGCTCAACACGATCCAACCAGCCTATATGAATGCGCGCCACCTGACGCTGTTGACCGGCGCGCTGAT
>Ga0105049_10010682_pt1 | contig 10533 bp, 7 predicted proteins | sample MAT06_FD_78087 | JGI IMG/M metagenome (GOLD analysis project Ga0105049, IMG submission 78087) | Freshwater microbial communities from Lake Fryxell liftoff mats and glacier meltwater in Antarctica - MAT-06 | ecosystem: Environmental > Aquatic > Freshwater > Ice > Liftoff microbial mat | place... | reverse complement strand
TGCTCGGACAGTTGTTGAGACCTTGACCCTTACTCCTTCCCCTGCTTCTTCTTTTTCATCGCCGGTGGGGCGTCCTTCGCGGCCAGCGCGGTTGTTTCTTCCATCTGCTTCTGCCAGCGAGCTTCGAGTTCCTTGACCTTCTCCGGTTGGGCAGCCGCGAGGTTGTTCGTTTCGGAACGATCTTTGGCCATGTCGTACAGTTCCCAAGGCTGATTCCGGTCCGCCACGAGTTTCCAGTCGCCGACACGGATCGCACGGTTGCCCTCATGAAGCCACCAGAGGAACTCGTGCGGCACGGCTCCGTCCTTCGCGAACGCGGGCACCAGGCTCCGACCCGGCGGCAGTGGAGCTTTCTTGTCGCGAGCGTCCGCGGCCTGCACACCGGCGGCCTCAAGAATCGTGGGCACCACATCGATCACGTGGCCAGGATTGTGCCTTACTTCGCCCCGGGCCGCGATGCCCTTGGGCCAGGAGACGATGAACGGAGTGCTGATGCCGCCCTCGTGAACCCAGGTTTTGTGTCGGCGGAAGGGCGTGTTCGCCAGGCTGGACCAACCGGGCCCGGCACACAGAAACGTGGCCCCCGTGCCACTGGCGGCGTGAAGGTCGTGGCTGTCGCCGCGGACCATGATCTCCGCGCTCGCGCCGTTGTCCGACAGGAAGAAGACCAGCGTGTTATCCAGCGTTCCCGCGGCTCGCAACTGATCGAGGATTCGGCCGATCTCGCGATCCATCCGATCGACCATCGCCGCGTGCACGGCCATCTTGCCCGCCTGGAAACGTCGCTGCTCGGCGGAGAGCGTGTTCCAGGGAACCGGCCGATTCAACTCGTTCGGCCCCAGCTTCGCCACATCCGCGGGGAAGGCGTACGGCGGTCCAAGATCGCGTTCGATCGCAGCCAGCGAGGTGCCCTGGAGGTTCAGCGTCTTCAGGCTGCTCCAGCGCTTCTCGCGAAGAGCATCCCAGCCGGCCAGATACGTGTCGCGATAGCGGGCCACATCCTGCGGCGGCGCCTGCAAGGGAAAGTGCGGAGCGGTGAAGGCGACGAAGGAAAGCGCCGGCTGCGTCGGATACTTCTCCGCATGCTCCTTGAGGCACTTGATGGCGTGATCCGCGATCGCAGTGCTGGAGTAATAACCGCTGGCCTCGGTGGCGGCGGGGAGCGGCTTGCCGTCCTCCGTGTGTTTCTGTGGGGCGAAGTGGCGATTGTGGTCGTCAAGGCTGTACGAGTGATCGAAGCCGTTCTCAAGCGGCAGCCCATCGACGTGCCATTTCCCGGAATGGTACGAGCGGTAACCGTGCGGTTTGAGCATCTGCGGCAGCAGCTTCGCCCACGTGGGGCGCACGCCCTGCCCGCCGCTGCGAACTCCGGGCACGGTATCCCGGCGGATCTGCTGGGCGTAGTAACCGCAGAGCAGGGCGCCTCGCGTCGGCCAGCAGCGAGCGGTGTTGTAGAACTGTGTGAATCGCAGGCCGTTCTTCGCCAGCCCATCGAGGTTGGGAGTCGCGATCTCGCCGCCGTAGCAGCCCGCATCGGAGAAACCCATATCGTCCGAGAGAATGAGCAGGACGTTCGGCGGACGTTCGGCCTCGGCGCCCGCAGCGGGGAGGGCCAGCAGCATCGCGAGTGCCAGAGACCACGCTCCGGAGGCGAAGGTTGCGAATCGGGGGAGGAGAGGCATCAGTGCGATTCCGTGAGGCACGAAGGTGGGCGAGATCTCGACAAAAGCGACGGAGAACCCCGAGCGACGCCGCCGCTGGGAGATGTGGAAGCATTCTCGCGAACGCAGGCCTGCCGGTCAAACGGGAACTGTAGGACCGTTCCGCCGCAGCGCGCCGCAGCGATGGGAACTGATTGTGCTTTCAGATGGCCCTGGAGACTTTAGAATAACGGCATGAGCACACCCGCGGTTCCGCTGCCGACGCTCTCGAGTTGGGGTCTTCGCGATCTGAGTCGAGGAACGCGAAACCTCACGTCCCTGGCGAACATGCTTGCGCCCGTGATCTGGGCTGACCTTCTGCCGCACCTCGGCCGACTGCTGCCCCGCACGGCCGACCCCGATATGGCGTTGAATAACCTGGAACGCCTGCTCGCCCAGCCTGCGGCGCGGAATCAGCTTCCGGATATGCTCGCCTCGCGGCAGCGTGGGCTCGATTCCGCTCTGCACCTGCTGGCCACATCCCAGTTCTTCGCGGATGCCCTGACAGTGAATCCGGATTTCCTGGACATCGTCCGCAATCCGCCGCGCCGCCATCCGCCCCCCGGGGAGCTCCTCAACGAACTGCGAGCCGAGGTCGAGGCGGCCGAGGATGACCCGGGCGTGCTCCGGGCTTTCCGCCGGTTTCGCCATCGCCATACGCTCCGGATCGGCATCAACGACATCATCCGCGACCGGCCGCTCGAGGAGGTGACACGCGAACTCTCTCGTCTCGCGGATACCTCGCTTGAGGTAGCGATCCAGCATGCCCACAAGTCGCTAGTGCCCCGCTTCGGCCAGCCCTCCGCCGCGGGGAAGCCGACACGTCTCGCCGCCCTCGCCTTCGGAAAGCTGGGCGGCGAGGAACTCAACTATTCCAGCGACATCGACCTGATGTTCGTCTACGACGCTGATGGCGAGACCGTTGGCAAAAGCGCTGGCTACACCAATGCCGAGTATTACACACGGCTCATCAGCGAGGTGATCCGCCTGCTCTCGAATCTCACGGATCGCGGCTTCGCGTATCGCGTGGACCTGCGGCTTCGTCCCGAGGGCGGCCGAGCGCCGCTGGCCCGTTCGCTGGCGAGCACGCTCAGCTACTACGACACCATGGGCCGCACATGGGAACGCCAGGCCCTCATCAAGCTGCGGCCCGTCGCGGGCGATCTTGCCCTGGGCCAGGAGTTCGCGAAGGCGGTCGAGTCGTTCGTCTACCGCAAGTATTTCAGCTTCGCCGAGATCAACGAGGTGAAGGCCCTGAAACGCCAGATGGAGCAGAAAGCCGCCCGCAGCGGCAGCGACGACCAGGACGTGAAGACCGGCCGCGGCGGCATCCGCGACATCGAGTACACCGTCCAGTTCCTCCAACTCCTCAACGGTGGCGATCTCCCCGCCGTCCGCCAGAAGACCACGCTGCTCGCCCTCGAAGCCCTGGAAATCGCAGGCTGCCTCACCGCCCAGGAAACCTACATCCTCTCGGATGCGTATCGCTTCCTCCGCAAGACCGAGCATCGCCTGCAACTGCTCTTCGATCTCCAGACACACCGGCTGCCCGCTTCCGCCGACGAGTTGCGAAAGCTCGCCCTGCGGATGGGCTACGCGGAAGTTCGGAACTCGGAACTCGAAACTCGGAATCCCGACCTTGCTCCGCAATCCGCACTTCCCACGGATTCCACCTTCCCCACTCCGCAGTCGGCATTGGCGGCCCAGCGTCGCTCGCCGTTGGACGAATCGGAACCCGCGACGCTTCAACCGCGCGAAATACCTCCCGAGCCACTGGATCAGTTCCTGAAGGATCTCCAGGAGAAGACGACGGTCGATCGCACGATCCTCAATCACCTTCTGCACCAGACGTTCTCCGACTCCGGCGGAGCCGAGGCCGAGCCGGAATCCGATCTCATTCTTGCCCCCGAGCCGGACGAGACGACGATCAAGCAGGTGCTCGGCCGCTATCCCTTCCGCGATTTCAACCGGGCTTATCAGAACCTGATGCTGCTCGCGAAGGAGTCGGTGCCCTTTCTCTCCGCCCGGCGTTCCCGGCAGTTCCTCGCCAGCATTGCCCCCGCCTTGCTGCGAGCCGTCGCGGCGACGCCCGACCCGGACGAATCCCTCACGAACCTCGAACGAGTCTCGGCGTCGCTGGGTGCCAAGGCCGTGCTCTGGGAACTCTTCAGCGTCAATCCGCCCAGCCTGCATCTGTACGTCGATCTCTGTGCGGGAAGTCCGTTTCTCTCCGGACTGCTCATCAACAACCCTGGCATGATTGACGAACTCCTCGAGCCTGGTGCTGAATCAGCCGCGAACACAGGAGGAGCTGCGAGCCGAACTCACGGAACTCTGCCGCGGCGCCAGCGATCCGGACCCGATCCTGCACAGCTTCCAGGACAAGGAACTCCTGCGCATCGGCGTCGGCGACCTCCTGGCGAAGGCCCCCATCCGCGACACGGCCGCGGCCTTGTCCGATCTCGCGGTGACCCTGCTAAACCAGGTCTTCGAACTGTGCGAGCCCGCTCTGCGCGAGAGGTACGGCATCCCCCACAGACTCGCAGTTTCGCCCTCGAATCTTTCGCCCCCGTGCAGCTATGTCATCCTCGGCCTCGGCAAACTCGGCGGCCGGGAGATCAGCTACCACAGCGACCTGGACCTTCTCCTCATTTACGAAGCGGAGGGCACCACTGCGGCCGTTGGAACTTCAGCATGCATCGAGTCCATCACGAACAACCAGTACTTCACGGAACTGACCCAGCGGGCGATCCGCGTGATGAGCCAGATGGGGCCGATGGGTCGGCTTTACGAAGTCGACATGCGGCTCCGCCCCACGGGGAAGTCCGGCAGCCTGGTGCTGTCGCTGGCCGAGTTCCGTCGATACTTCGAGGGCCGCTCCGCCCAGGTCTGGGAGCGTCAATCGCTCACACGGGCCCGGACTGTCCGCGGCGACGGGCGCTTCCCGGAGGAAGTCCAGCTTGCGGCCCGCGAGGCAATGCTCGCCTTACCCTGGTCGGGCAAGCTCGCCCAGGAGATTCTCTCGATGCGGGAGAAGCTCGAAGCACCTGGCTCCCGCAATCTGAAGCGCAGCCGGGGCGGCATCATCGACATTGAATTCGTCGTCCAGGCCTTTCAACTGAAATACGGGCGGGACCATCCGGCGATCCTGCAAACGAACACATGGAGTGCCCTGGAAGCTTTGCGAGACGCGGGTCTGCTTCCTGCCGGGGAGGCGGAGAAACTTCGTGAGGGCTATTCATTCCTGCGACTCGTGAAGGCCCGCCTGCGAATCGTGACCGATCGGTCCCAGAACGAGCTACCGGAGAAGCCCGAGGAACTGGGCAAGCTGGCCCGCCGCCTGGGCTTTGAACCGGCCGAGGATCAAAGCGCGACCCAGCGATTTCAGGCGGAAGTCAAACGTATGACGACCCAGATTCGCCAGCTTTACACCACGATCATGGAACGTGAGCGGGGCTGACCGAAGCGAGTTAAGTTGTAGAGGTTGTGGCGACGATTCAGATGGAGTGAATGCGACACCCGTTTTACCACAGATCGCCATCACAGGCACAGAGTTAGCCGCGAGGCGAAGTCTCCGTTGCCGCGGGTGCGTCGCCTCTGCGCTCCTCGGCGAACGCGATACGTCATTGCCGTTCGGATGCCAGGGGGTGTCCGCACGATGTTCCCGGGCCTCCGTCTCAAGGCTGACACTTGTCGCGTCGGCGTTGCTGCTTCTCTCCGGCTGTGCGGATCTCAACCTGCTTCGCCGCAAGTGCCCGACGCCGGTGGATGTGGAAACCGCCGCCGACCAGCCCCGGCCGGACCCGCAATATCGCGTCGGTTGCCCGGATGTGCTGGAGACAATCGTGCCGAACCGCCCGGGCTGGGAAGGTGTGATGGCGGTGGGGCTTGACGGCCGGCTGCCCCTGGAAGAAGGCGCTGGCCCGCGTGTGGAAGGGCTGACGCTTCCCGAGGTGCGGACCGCGATCGCCAGGGCCGCGAGGGTGCCGGTGGATGAGGTCGACGTCCGCCTCGCCGCGGCCCAGAGTGCCAGGCTGTACATGCACGGCCCGATCCGCGGCCGAATGCGAATCGTGCCCTATCAGGGCCCGGAGGGCGTCATCGAGTTCCTGCGTCGTGTCGGCGGCTTGCCGCCAGGGTCCAAGCTCAACGATGTGTATGTCGTGAGGCCGAACATCGCCTCGGGTGGCAAGCCGCTCTTGTACCACATCGACGTGGAAGCGGTGCTGCTCGATAACGATCAGCAGACCAACCTGAAGCTCCAGCCCTCGGATGAAGTCTACATCGGCGAGACACGGCGTTCGAGCTTCTCCCGCATCCTCCCCGGCTGGCTTCGCCCCTCTTACCGCAAGCTCTCCGGCCTCCTGCCCGACGACTGGCGACCCTGGACCTGGATCCGCCGCGATCACGACGGGGAATGACAGGGAACAATTCAAACGCACCGCTTACGTCCCCGCATCCCCACAAAGAGAAGTTCCTGTGGCGGCGTCTCCAGGCCGGGGCCAGCAACTGCTCCGTGATGTTGAGACACTTTCTCCGCATGGCAGGGCTGTTCCGCTCAAAAAACTTGCCCAGTTCGAAGCCCACGACGTTCCTGAAGAACTCTCGTGAACCTCAGCAGCGGCGGGGCACCGGAGGCATCCTGCGCGTCCAACGTATTCCCACCGCCGCCAGACAAGGAGCTCCCCAGGCGTGACGGCTGGTGAGACGTTGAACCCTGGAAAGGCGTTATGCCGCCGCGATCACGAGCGACTGCGAAAGGCGAACGCATACAACTCCGCATCGCGAAGGTGAAATCGCAAACAGATCGGCTTGCCGGCCAGTGCTGTCAGGTCGGGCTTGCCGGGAAATACGACCGCATGCCGGAGGTGATCCCCCGCGATCGGTTCCGAGAGATCGTAACCGTCCAAAGGCCGACCGGCGGGATCGAGAATCTCGACGCGAACTTCGCCGCGAGCTTTGGTCTTGGTATTGATTTCGAGTCGATCTCCGGCGAATCGCATTGGCACCGTGGTCAGTGTGCCACCGTCGCGCGGGCCGTCGGCCGAGGCGAAGCGGTCCCGCGTCCACGTCGCCAGCCCGATCGCCGTGGTGAACTTCGAGCCCCGCCCCGGAAACGACGGATCGTAGAGGATGGGGGCGCCGTGTGTGTAGTTCGTTCCACCGTAATACAACCACACCTCGTCTCCGACGTCGATCGCCGCCGACGCAGCGAGGATCATGCCGCTGTCCCATTCGCCGGGCTTTCCCGTCGCGATGGCCGGCGTGCGATACGGCCGAGCCCAGGTTTCCAGATCGCGGGAGAAGGCGAACTGCACCTCGATCGGCCCTTCCTGGTTGCTCTGCTTGGGCACGTTGGCACTGACCGTGAAGGCAAACGGAAAGCCGACGACACCTGACTCCGCGGAGTAGGCCCCGGCACCGTAGAACTCCGTCCGGATGACATTGGGATTATCGGGGTGGCCGAGCAGCGGACGGGCTTTTTCGATCCGGGCCAGTGAGCCAAGATCGTCGCGTCGGTCGGCGAAGAAGGCCGGCTCGGGCTTGGTCCAGTGGCGGAAGTCGAAACTCTGCGACAGGTAGATGCTCCGCCGCTGCCGGCCGAAGACCGGCGTCGACATCTTCGGCAGTGCAACGTAAGCACCTGTCCGGCGGTCGCGGAATGCGGACACCACATCGTCCACATAGGAGATCGGGACAATGGCCTTGTCCGATTGCGGTTCCCAGCGAAAGCCGTCGGATGAAGTCAGTGCGACGTAGCCCCGGTCCGGATTGAAGCCGATCATCTTGTACCGCCGGCGGAGATCCGCATCCGCGGGGTCGTGGAATACGCTCGGATGCAAGACATCGGCGATGCGGTTGTGCGGCATGTCGCTCTTGACCTTCACCGTGCCGACAGGGGGCTTCTCCCACGTCAGCCCGTCTGGGCTGGAGGCGAAGTACGATCCAGCACCCCCTTTCCCGCCCATGAAAAGTGCGGGATCGCCTGGGGCCGTGTACCACATCTTGAACCGCTTCTCACCCGCGTCGTACAAAACCGAGCCCGTAAACATCGTGACGTACCACCCTTCCCACGGTTGATCGGCCCGGAGGAGCGGGTTGTTCGGATGCTTGCGGGCCGGGCGAGGCGTGAATGCGATGTTCTTCGACTCGTAGACGAGAGTGGGGTCTAGCAGAAGCTGGCTGCGGCTGCCCACGTCGAGGACGCTCTCTTGCTGGCCAAGAGCGGCAACCGGGCAAGCGAGTATGATCGCAGTCGCGATAAGACGGCACATGGAAGCACCCTCAACTCAGAGGTGGAGTTTTTTCGACGACGCGGCGCACAAAGGTACGGTAGCGACGCCGCTGAACGGGCAGGGATTCTTGCTGAAAGCATCCCTTCAGGTCTTCGCGAATGGTGTGGGCTTGCTTGTGGGTCGCCTCGCCATTAGCGGATCACACGCTCTTCTTCAGCTTCCGCACTCGGCCGTTCGCGACCCACTCCACGACGAACAGGTCGCCCTTGGACGACAGCGTCAACGCGTGAGGCGTCGAGAACTTGTCCGGGTGGTTGTCGAAGTCGTTCTTCGCCACGCCCTTGCCGTCGCCGAGATGGGCGACGACCTTGTCCTTGTCGTCGATCACCGTCACACGAGCATCCAGTTCCGGAATGTAGATCAGGCCGTCGTGCTGATAGAAGCAGCACGGCTTGCGGACGCCCTCGATCGTTCGCTTGTATTCAAGCTCCGGCGAGAAGATCTCGATGCGGTCGTTGGCCCGGTCCGCGATGTAAATCTCCGGGTCTTTGCGGAGCGTGCTAACCCAGACGCCGTGGTTGGTGGCGAACTGACCGTGCTCCTTGCCGCGGGTGCCGATGGTCTTCAGGTGCTTGAAGTTCGAGTCGAATCGGCAGAGCTTCTGGCTGCCGTACCCGTCCACGATGTAAATGTCGCCATTCGGGGCGACGGCCACATCAGTGGGGTTGGTGAAGTCGAACTTCTGCGAGGTCGAGCCTTCTTCCGCGACATTGCCGAGGGTGTAAAGCACCTTGCCGGCCATGTCGGTCTTGTAAATACGAGCGCCGATCTTGGCCGAGGCAGGCGTCTTGGCATCTTTCTTGTTCGGTCCGCCGGAGACGTTTTCCGTCCAGTAAAGAAACTCGCCTTTGGGTTCCTTGCTCCAGTAGAGGCCGTGAGCGGTGGCCTTCACCTGGTCGGGCGTCATGCTCACTCCCAGGGCGAAATCTTTGGTCCAGGTTTCGAGCAGCTTGCCATCGGTATCGAAGATGGCGACGCAAGGGCTGGCGGAACGCGAGGTGACGATGACGCGATCCTTCGAGTCGACGACGACGGCACAGCCGAGGCCGTAGCTCATGCCGGCGGGGAGTTTGCCCCAGTTCTCGTCGAGGGTGTACGACTGCGTGCCAGTGCCGATGGTTACTGGCTTGCGCGCTGCGAAGCTCGGCGTGCCCAGCGTACCGACCACTGCGGCGCTGGCGGCAAGGCGGAGGAAGTCTCGGCGAGTTTTCTTGACGGGAAAGAGGAGGTTCTCGCTCATGAACGCGATCCTGGAAGAAGAGGCATTGGTGGGGAAAAGTGGAAACGCTAAAGGTAACATAGCGACCAAGGCGTAGCCGCGACGCGGAGTCTTTGGAGGTGGTCAGCGCGACGCGCACCTCTTTAGACGACTTCGCGTCGCGGCTACGCCCGGGAACCCAGGAGGATTTTCGGTGATTCGATTACTCTCTCTCGCAGTCGCCACGGCTGCGGTGTTTGCTGGGCCCAATCTGGCGCCTGCCGCGGAGGCGAAGCCGAACATCCTGTTCATCATCGCGGACGACGCCTCGCCGAGCTTCGGGTGCTATGGCACCAAGTGGGCGAAGACGCCGAACATTGACCGCCTCGCGGCCAACGGCATTACCTTCATGAACTCGTACGTGCCCACGGCGAAGTGTGCCCCCTGCCGGGCAGCGATCCTCACGGGCCGGTATCCCTGGCTTCTTGAGGAAGCCGCCAATCACCAGAACTTCTTCCCCGCGAAGTTCAAGGCGTTCAGCGAAGCCCTCGCCGAGGCCGGTGTCGCTTGCGGCTCCGCTGGCAAGGTCTGGGGCCCCGGCTCCGCGACCACGACGGACGGCAAGACGCGAACCTGGGGCATGACCCACGCCGGCCCGCGCAAGAAAGGAGCCAAGGACGCCGCCGGGCCGGGAGCCGCCTTCAAGCAGTTCCTCGCCAACAAGCCTGCGGACAAGCCATTCTTCTACTGGTTCGGCAGCACGAACCCCCACCGGCCGTACAAGGCTGACGCCGGGCTTGACGCCGGGAAGAAACCGGCCGACATCGATCGCGTTCCTGCGTTCTGGCCGGACAATGACACGATTCGCCGGGACATGCTCGACTACGCCACCGAGATCGAGGACTACGACGCCGAGGTCGGCTCGTTGATCAAAACGCTCGACGAGAGCGGCCAGGCCGCGAACACCCTTGTCATCGTCACGTCCGATCACGGCATGCCCTTCCCACGATCCAAGGGCCACAATTACGACATCTCCAACCGCGTTCCGCTCATCGCCTGCTGGCCCAAGGGGATCGTCAAGCCTGGCCGCAAGGTCGAGGCGTTCACCAACCACGTCGACTTCGCGCCGACGTTCCTCGAACTCGGAGGCATCGACGGCAAGAAGGCCGGCCTGGAACCGCACTCCGGAGTCAGCTTTGTCGACCTGCTCAGTGATAAACCGGCTCATGATCGGCCGCACTGCCTCACGGGTCGTGAACGCAACGATGTTTACGCCCGCCCCGGCAGCGAGACCGGCCTCGGCTATCCGATCCGTGCGATCCGAGAAGGGAACTTCCTT
>Ga0105049_10010681_pt1 | contig 10534 bp, 10 predicted proteins | sample MAT06_FD_78087 | JGI IMG/M metagenome (GOLD analysis project Ga0105049, IMG submission 78087) | Freshwater microbial communities from Lake Fryxell liftoff mats and glacier meltwater in Antarctica - MAT-06 | ecosystem: Environmental > Aquatic > Freshwater > Ice > Liftoff microbial mat | place... | reverse complement strand
GGCGATTGCCGGATGATGTCACACAGCGCCTCGGGGTTGCCGGGCTGGATCGGCTCTTCGACAAACAGCGGGCGGCCGGGGGCCACGGCGCGGATGTAATCCAGCGCGGCGATGGTCGATCCGGGGCGGCCGTGGAAATCAACCATGATCTCGACCGATGGGCCGACAGCGCTGCGCAGCGCTTCCATCAGCCGGGCCACATGATCGACCGCGCGCAGCGGGGCGAGCATGTGAGTATAGGGGATGAACACCACCTTCAGTGCGCGATAGCCGCGCGCCACCACCGCCTGCGCCTGCTCGGCCAGCGCGGCACGGTCCATCGTTTCATAGACGGCGCGCATGCCGCCCAGGCCCAGATGGGTATAGACCGGCACATGATTGCGCGTCTTGCCGCCCAGCACGCACCAGACCGGCACGCCCAGTTCCTTGCCCAGAATATCCCACAGCGCGACCTCGATCCCCGAAATGGCCGAGGTGCCGATCACCCCCATCCGCCAGAAACCGTGTTTGTGCATGATGCGCACCGCCTGTTCGATGTCGCGCGGATCATGGCCCGGCAGCAGCGGTTCCAGATCGGCGATGGCACCCGTCACGGCGCGGGTTTTCCACTCCAGCGTCGCCTCGCCCCAGCCATGCAGGCCGGGTTGGTCAGTCTGCACGCGGACGAACACCCAGTTGCGCATCTCGGCATTGACGACGCGACATGTGATACCGGTTTGCATCGCCCCCCCTGGTAATGGTAAGACTGACAGGATTATTGATCAGATCAACAGGCCGCGCACCGGATCAAGCGCGTGGATGCCCGACCCTCAGGAACTGCGACCCGATGGGCCAGCCACCGCAGAACACATCCGGTTTGCCGATCGGTCGTGCGGCTCTGCAATCCTGGTTGACCGAATGCGGCCAGGACGCCGCTCTCGGCCGTTCGCCAAAGGTGAGTTGTCTTGCAAGTCGAACTTGAGCGCCGCAGCAGGCCGCCCGATTCAGCCCGCTTCAGCCGCCGGCCAGGCCAGCGAAAGGCAACCTGCGGCAGGCGTGGCACGCACATGTTCCTCACGAGTCAGATGACTTGAACGGGTCAGCCGCCGCGTCGGGCTTTGCTTGACCAGGTTCTGGCCCTGCTTCGGCGTCGCCGCCTGCAGCGGCCAAAGCTGCGCCGATCCTCTCAACCAGGTCCGGCGCTGCCGCATACGATAACGCCGCTGCAGGCCGGTGAGCTAAAACAGCGTCAGGATGGCCCCGATGATCCCGCAACCGATGATGGCATAGCCGCTGTCAATTGCGGTCAGCATGACGGGCCGCATCGTGTAGCCATTGTTCAGCGCGATCCAGGGCGAGATGAAGAACGCCCCCACACCCAACCCGCTGACCAGCCCTTCGCCAAAGGTGTCGATCTGCGCCTGGGCAAACACATGCCGCATCATGCCGGACACCAGAATCATCGCCAGCAGCGATATTGCATAGGGCATCGGGCTTGACCCGTTCGCCGGGCGACCATCCGCCCCCAGTTTCACGCCGGATGCCGCCATCCACGGTTTGGCCAGCAGGCCATACCACAGCGCGCCAAACGCAAAACCGCCCAGCGCCGCCACCGCCACCGCAAGATATCCCATCCGTCCCCCCGTCTGTATCTGTCCGGCTCGGGGTGATCATGCGCCGATCTGGTCGGCCTGCCTAGCAGGCCGCTGAAAAACGATTTTTCGGTTCTGAAAACGCACTACGTATTGAACTATTGTGCTTTCACAACAACATATTGTGCTTGGGTCGGGCCATTTCGAAAGTCGGCGGGAGTTTTTCAGCGGCCTGCCCAGGTGCCAAGGCCGCCAAGCGCGCAGATCAGTTCCCATTCGGCGGTCGCCACCGGCTGTACCGACAGGCGCGAGTTCTTGACCAGCACCATCTGCGCCAAACCGGGCTGGGCGCGGATGGTTTCCAGCGGGACCGGGCGCACCAGCGGGCGCAACGCGCAGACATCCACGCAATCCCAGCGCGGGTCATCAGTGGTGCTGTCGGGATGCGTCAGGCCGATCACCTGCACGGTGCCCACCACTTCTTTGCCAATGTTGGAGTGGTAGAAGAACCCCAGATCGCCCACCGCCATCAGGCGCATGTTGTTGCGCGCCTGATAGTTGCGGATGCCGTGCCATTCGCCGCCTTTGGCGCCCAGCGCCACCTGATCGGGCCAGCCGAACACGTTCGGCTCCGATTTGAACAACCAGAATGCCATCAGATCACCTTGCGCCAATGTTCGATCCGCACCTTGGCGAACAGCCCAGCCAATGCATAGGGGTCTGCGGCAGCCCACGCCTCGGCCTCGGCGCGGTCGGCGACGTCCAGCACGATCAGCGACCCGCACATGGCGCCGTCCGGGTCCAGAAACGGGCCCGCCTGGCTGACCACGCCGCTGCTGTGCAGATAGGCCAGATGCGCGTCGCGGTTGGCGGCGCGGATCGGCAGGCGGTCAGCCTTGTCGGTGCAGATCAGTGCGAACAGGTGCATCTCATTCCTCTTTCAATGGGCGCGATAACAGGGCGGTCAGGGCGTCGGCAACGCTTTGATGTCCCGCAACCAGATCAGCAACCGCTTGCATCACCGGCAGATCAAGACCGCGCGAACTGGCCATGGCAGAGACTGCTTTTGCCGTTGCTGCCCCCTCGACCGTGACCGCCGGGTCAAAGGCCGTGCCCTGACCAAGTGCCAGACCAAAAGCAAAGTTGCGCGACTGGCCGCTGGTGCAGGTCAGCACCAGATCGCCCAGGCCCGACAGGCCGACCAAGGTTTCGGGCCGGGCACCCAGCACGGCGGCCAGTCGGCGCATCTCGGCAAAGCCGCGCGTCATCAGCGCGGCACGGGCGCTGTCGCCCAGACCCGCGCCGATGCAGGCCCCACAGGCGATGGCGATGACATTCTTCAACGCGCCGCCCAGTTCGGCCCCGACAATGTCGGTGGTGCGATACAGCCGCAGCCCGGGCGCCGTCAGGGCCAGTTGCAGCATCCGCCCCAAGGCGTCGTCGGTGGCAGCCAGCGTCAACGCAGTGGGCAGGCCGTGCGCGATATCGGCGGCAAAACTGGGGCCGGTCAGAATGGCGGGGCGCGCGTCGGCTACATGCGCGGTCATAGTGGCAGCGGGTCCCGCCAGCGTCGACAGGTCGATCCCTTTGCAACAGGCCACCAGCACCTTGCCCGCCAGCCCCGCCGCTGCGCCCTGCAAGAACGCGGGCAACTGCTGGGTCGGCAAGGCCAACAGCACGATCTCGGCGGCGAAAGCGGTCTCTGGCAACGGCGAAACGGTGATTGTGTCGGGCAATACCACACCTGGAAGCCGGGGCGTGCGACGGGTGGCCATCAGGTCGGCCACATCACGCCCCCACAGCACCACCGGCCCGCCCCCACGCGCCAGCGCGATCGCCAGCGCGGTGCCGAACGCGCCCGCCCCCATCACAGCCAGCGTCATGCCTTGGCCCCCTTGCGCCCGCTGCCCAGCATGGCCGGGGCCCGTTCGTCCAGCGGCCAGCGCGGCCGGGCCGACAGGGTCATGCCGTCATCCTGCCCCTGCGCCAGCCGCAACGCCCCGGCAAAGGCGATCATCGCGGCGTTGTCGGTGCACAATTGCAGCGGCGGGGCAATGAAATCAGTCTTTGCATGGGCCGAAAGGGCCGCTAGCGCCGCCCGGATCGGCCCGTTGGCTGCAACGCCCCCGGCCACGGCAAAGGCCGGTCGTTGTGGCGACAGGTCACGATACAGCGCCAATGCGCGCGCGGCCTTGGCGGCCAGCACATCGCACATTGCCGCCTGAAACGACGCCGCCAGATCGGCCTGATCGCGCATCCGCAGCCCGCCATGATCGGCCACCACCTGATCGCGCGCCCGCAACAGCGCCGTTTTCAGACCCGAAAACGACATGTCGCAACCGGCCCGGTCCAGCAAGGGTCGGGGCAGCGCAAAACGGGTCGGGTCACCGGCGCGCGCACAGGCCTCGACCGCCGGTCCGCCGGGTTGCGGCAGGCCGATCAGCTTGGCCGCCTTGTCGAACGCCTCGCCCGGGGCGTCGTCGATCGTGCCACCCAGACGCTCAAACCGGCTGTCAGCGTGGACGATCAGGAACTGGCAATGCCCGCCAGACACCAGCAACAGCAGATACGGATAGGCCAGATTGTCGGTCAGGCGCGGGGTCAGCGCATGGCCCGCCAGATGGTTGACCCCGACCAGTGGCAGCCCGCGCGCGGCGGCCAACCCCTTGGCGCACATGACACCGGCCAAAAGCCCGCCAATCAACCCCGGCCCGGCCGTCACGGCGATGCCGTCAATCCCGTCAAGTGTCAGTTCCGCCTGGGTCAGCGCGGCCTCGATACACAGGTCCAGCCGCTCGGCATGGGCGCGGGCGGCGATTTCGGGGACGATGCCGCCAAAGGCGGCGTGCAGCCCGGTCTGGCCCCAGACCACATTCGACGCGATCTGCGCGCCCGCGCCGTCAAACCGGACAACGGCGGCGGCGGTGTCGTCGCAGCTTGATTCGATGCCAAGCACGGTCAGGGTGGTTGCGCGGGTCATGGCCGCAGGTAACATTGCCCGCGCAGCCGAACAATGGCAGAGGCCATGACCCAGACCGGCCCGACCCTGATCCTGACCCGCCCAAACACCGCTGCGGCCCGGTTTCTGGCACAGGTGCAAACGGCATTGGACTGGCCGATCACGGCAATCATCAGCCCGCTGATCAGCATCGGCTATCTGCGGCCCGATCTGCCGAAAACGCCCTGTTCGGGACTGATTTTCACTTCGGAAAACGCGGCGACTGCGGCGGGGCGGTTGGGTTTGAACCGTGCGCTGCCGGTGTTTGCCGTGGGTGGTCAAACGGCCGGTGCGGCGCGCGAGGCCGGGTTTGCGGCCATGTCGGCGCAGGGCGATGCGGCTTCGCTGGTCGCGCTGATTCTGTCACTGCGTCCGCAAGGCCCGCTATGGCACATCCGGGGCGAACACGCGCGGGGCGATGTGGCCCAACGACTGACCGCTGGCGGGATTGCGACCATCGACCTGATCGCCTATCGTCAGGAACCGCTTGAACTGACGGCCTTGGCCCGTGCGGCGCTCGACGGTACCGGGCCGGTGGTCTTGCCGCTCTTTTCGCCCAGAACAGTGTCTATCCTGGCCGATCAGGGACCCTTCGCCGCGCCGTTGCAGGTGGTCGCCATCAGTTCTGTGGTGGCCACTGCTGCCCGGGCGCTACCCGGCGCACAGGTTCATCAGTCGCCCCGCCCGGACGGCGAAGCCATGCTGACGGCGACGATTGCGCTGCTACAGGGCAGGGCCGTGCTTGAGGGTGCGGCTCCCAGTGGTTAGGTTGGTTTTGCGACCGGGTTTTGATCGGGCGCTTTGGGGGATTGTCTGGTGGCACGCACGACACGGACCGGATCGCAAAAGCCAGCCGCCGAGGTTGGCGCGGACGCCGCGCCAGCCATGATGGCCCATGATATCGACGACCCTGTCGGCGACCTGCCCGCCGCTGACCCAAGCCCGGAACCGCCCCCCGAGTTGCCCGAGCTGGAAGCAGCGCTATCCCCCGAGGAGCCCGAGCCAGAATCCGCACCCGCCCCCGAGGCACTTGCGCCTGCAGCGCTATCCCCCGAGGAGCCCGAGCCAGAATCCGCACCCGCCCCCGAGGCACTTGCACCTGCAGCGCTATCGCTCGATGAGCCCGAGCCAGAATCCGCACCCGCCCCCGAGGCACTTGCCCCCGGGTCACGAGAGTCAGAGGGACCCGGGCCGGAGGCCGCGCCACCCCGCGAAGAGCCTATGGCACAGGCCGTGCCACAACCGGAACCGCCGCCACCCGCGCCATTCCTGGCCGCGCCTGGATCCGTACCCCCCCGGCCGACACCGGTGCGCGATGACCCGCCGCAGGTGACACAGCGTGGCGCGTTCCTGCCGCTGCTGCTGGGCGGTCTGGTGGCCGGCGGTATCGGCTATGCGGCTGCATGGACCAGCCTGCAGCGCGATACCAGCGCCACCACCGCCGCCCTTGCGACACAGGCTGAACGGTTGAACGCGCTGGAACAGGCGGTGCCCGCGCCGGTCGATCTGGCACCGCTGACCGGCCAGCTTGCCGCGCTGGAAACCGCCATGGCGGCCGAGTCGCAACGCCGCGCCGCCGATCTGGCGACGCTGGGCGATCAGTTGGCCGCCGATCTGGCTGGCCTGTCCACCCCAATGGCGGCGGTTCAGGCGCAGGCGGCGGCGCTGGACACCCGCCTGTCCACGCTGGAGCGTGCGCCCGCTGCTGACGGCACCTTGCCGGACCGGGCGGTTGCAGCCTGGCAGGGCGACATCGCCGCATTGCAAACTGCCGTCGCTGCACTGGACCGGCGGCTGGCTGAAACCACAGATACGCTGACCGCCCGTCTGGCTGCGGTGGAACAATCCTCGGGCGCGGTGGCCGGCGAGTCCGCCGCCCGCGTGCAAGAGTTGCAGCAGCGGCTGGATGCGGCCCAGGCCGAAGCCACGACCGTTCAGGCCGATGCCACCGCTACGGCCGTCCTGGCCACGCAGCGCGCCGCGATGACGCGGCTGCTGGCCGCGCTGGACGCGGGCACCCCCTTTGACGGTGCATTGGGCGAATTGACTGCTGCCGGGATGGCGGTTCCGGCCGACCTGACGGGTCCGGCCGCCGATGGCGTGCCGACCACCGCCGCCTTGCAGGGCAGCTTTCCCGCAGCCGCCCGTGCAGCGCTCGCCACCGCGCGCGCCGAGGGGCTGGCCGATGCAGAAGGCAGCCGCTTCGTCGCCTTTCTGCGCAGTCAGTTCGATGTGCGCTCGGTCGCTCCCCGCGAGGGCGGCGATCCCGACGCGATCCTGTCGCGGGCCGAGGCCGCGCTGGCCGAGGGGCGGCTGCGAGATACGCTGGCCGAAATCGCGGCCCTGCCCGAAGTTGTGCGCGCCGAGATGACCGACTGGACTGCTGCCGCCATGGCGCGGTCCGCTGCGGTCGCGGCGGCGCAGACGCTGTCTGAATCCCTGAACATGAACTGAAGGCGGGCACGATGCTGTGGTCACTGGTCAAGATCCTTGCCTTTGTCGCCGCCGTGATGGCGCTGACCTTTGGCACGGCCTGGGTGATGGAACTGTCCGGCGGGGCCGAAATCACCGTGGCAGGGATCGAGCTGACGCTGAGCCCGCTGCAACTGACCATCGGGTTTCTGTTGCTGCTACTGGGCGTCTGGGTGATGATCTACGTTGTCGGCCTGCTGATCGCCGTGCTGCGGTTCATCAACGGCGACGAAACCGCGATATCGCGTTATTTCACCCGCAACCGCGAACGGCGCGGCATTGATGCGCTGGGCGAAGGGATGATGGCCCTCGCCTCGGGCGAGGGGGCGGTGGCGATGGCGCGCGCACAGCGGGCCGAGCGGCTGCTGGACCGGCCAGAGCTGACCAACCTGCTGGTGGCCCAGGCCGCTGAAATGGCCGGCGACAGCAAGAAGGCCGAGGCGACCTACAAGGCGCTGTTGACCGACGAACGCACCCGTTTTGTCGGCGTGCGCGGCTTGCTGCGCCAAAGGCTGGATGCGGGCGACACCGAAACCGCGCTGAAACTGGCCGAAAAGGCGTTTCAGCTTAAGCCCAAACATGCCGAAACCCAGGATATCCTGTTGCGGCTGCAGGCGGAATCGTCCGACTGGGCCGGGGCGCGCGCCACATTGGCGGCCAAGCTCAAGACCGGCACCCTGCCGCGCGACGTCTACAAACGGCGCGATGCCGTGCTGGCGCTGGGCGAGGCGAAGGGCATCCTGGACGAGACGAGCACCATCGAAGCGCGCGAAGAGGCGATCGAGGCGAACCGGCTGTCGCCCGACCTGATCCCTGCCGCCGTGCTGGCCGCGCGCAGCTATGTCACCGCCGGCAATCCCCGCTATGCCGCCCGCGTGCTGCGCAAGGCGTGGGACGTGTTGCCGCATCCCGACCTGGCCGCCGCCTTTGCCGAGATCGAGCCGAACGAGGATCCGCAAGCCCGGCTGAAGCGGTTCGATGCGTTGACCAAGCTGCGCCCCGAGCATGCCGAAACCAGGATGCTGCTGGCCGAGTTGAACATGGCTTGCGAATGGTTCCCCGCTGCCGCCCGCGCGCTGGGCGATCTGACCGAGGTCGAGCCGACTGCCCGCAACCTGACCCTGCGCGCCGCCATCGAGCGCGGACAAGGTGCCGACGAAGCGGTGGTGCGCGGCTGGCTGACCCGGGCGCTGACCGCCAGCCGGGGGCCGCAATGGGTGTGTGACAAGTGCAATACGGTGCATCAACACTGGATACCCGTTTGCACCACCTGCCACGGGTTCGACACCCTGTCCTGGCGCACCCCGCCCCGGACCGAATTCGCCATGCCCGGCGGGGCCGACATGCTGCCCCTGATCGTCGGCACCCCCGCCAAACCGCCCGCCCCGGTGGTGCTGGTCAAGGCGACCGCCGACGCCACCCCCGCCGACAAGCCCGGACCAAATTAGCCCTTCCCGGCCCGGAAGGTCGATGCTAAGTCCCGCACCGACGCCGCACTAGCTCAGCTGGTAGAGCACATCATTCGTAATGATGGGGTCCAAACAAGTTGAATATTGCCGAACCTTGATTCCCCAACAAGCGGCGTTGGTGGACCAAGCCCCAGCAGGCTTGGCGCCTTTTTTGACTGAGTAATTAATCGACCGCCCCTACCAGCAAGGACTGGCCAGAGCGTTTTGGGTATTGACTCTGGACCCGTTCGGAGTCCTTGCCCCTGATTCGTGGCCGGGTTACAATGTGATTCGAAGAGGGGGGAAGATGCAGCAGTTGCCAGAAAGACTTGAACACGAGCCGTTGGTGGACGCGCTTTTCGAAGTGCGTTTGAACGGTACGCCATCACTAACTGACATTCTGCCCGGTTTTCTCTTTCATGATCTTGATCCGAAGCCGACGACCAGCCGTCTGGCCGCTGCAGACATTCCTCAGGTCATGCGGGTGGCCGATCCTGTTCTACAATTTGCGCCAATCATTCGCTTGGATTGGAAAGAATATCTGATCTCGGTTGGCGACAGGAACGTCTTGATTAGTTGCAAGATGCCTTACCCCAAGTGGGCCAACTTCAAAGCCACAATTCTCGACATTACAAGCCGGATAGCGAAGATGGGACTGGTTGGAAATGTCGAGCGGTACTCTCTAAAGTACGTGAACCTTATTCAAGCACCGACGCTGGCAGAGCAGATCGGTAAAATTAAGATTGCGATCACCTTGGGTGAGGTCGAGGTGGCTGACGACCATGCTACCCTACAGGTCCACCGCCACGAGAACGGCATTATTCACATCCTGTCCGTGATCATTGGAGCGGAGGGCCAACTCGCGGATGGTCGTAGGTTGTTTGGTGCAGTTGTTGACATAGATTCCATCCGAGCCATCGACGCCACCGGCTTTCGCGCTTTTGCGGATGGTCTTGAGCCTGGTCTTGAGGAATTGCGGCAAGCAAACAAGCGGAAGTTTTTTAGTTGTCTTACCGCGGAAACGATTGAAGAGATGGGGCCGGTCTATGTTCCCAGTGAGTAGAAGACTAGAGCCAACGACCTCCGCGGCCGCAGGCTTTACTATGCAGGTTTACGCGGGTGGAACGGCGCTACCTGCCGGAACAGTGCCTGAGCATCGCGTGCCGATAGCTCCAAAGGGCACGCCGCGATTAAGCGAGCAAACTGCCAACTCACTTGAACGCTCTTGGACCCCAAAAGAAATCCCGATTGCATTCGCCGATCCGTATCGTGAAATGCTGTCCTTCAAGAAACTCGTTGATGGTTGGGATGGCGTGGGCAGTGAGCGGCTCTTCGACCGTAGCGTGAACTCAGCTTTGGCGTTCCTAGCAATGCTCCCGGATGATGTCCCTGCTCCCGAGGCGTCCGCATCGGGCGATGGGACCGTTGATTGGTTCTGGCGCCACGGGCAGCACGCGGCGACTGTGACCTTTCACAAGAACGGAAGGGTAGCATACTTTGTTCTTAGTGGAGAAGGCTCGGAGAAAGACGCGTTCGAGCTGACGAACGAAATTCCCCCTAAGTTGGTCGAGAGTCTTCGGTGGCTTTGACGGAAGAACCCGCGTCGCAATCCTATTGCAGTTGCGAGGCCATTGCACACGGCACCTTGGGGCTTATCGAACCGAACGAGATTGTTGCGCGCGTCGTTTGTGATCCGCGCCACTTGATGAAGAACGGCTCAATTAAACCGGGCGTGTTTCCCCCATCGCACATTGCCAAAAAGGGCTTGTCGCTGATGAGGCCAAGGCACCTGACCTGCGACGAATTGAAAATTCATTCTAACGCAGTTGCTGCTCATGACGTTCGGGACACAGCTGTCGGAGTGATTGAATGCCGGGCCAGCATCATTCGCGCGCTGATCGAAGCTGATGGAACTCGCAGCGTGTGCCTGTTCGATGATCCAGTGATTGATGACCCTGTTGTTCCAGACAACCTAGCACACGCGCTACTCATTGCAGCGAAGGAAGTGCCAGAAGAGGATGTTACCGAGATCAGGACGCGGCTGG
>Ga0105049_10010679_pt1 | contig 10536 bp, 2 predicted proteins | sample MAT06_FD_78087 | JGI IMG/M metagenome (GOLD analysis project Ga0105049, IMG submission 78087) | Freshwater microbial communities from Lake Fryxell liftoff mats and glacier meltwater in Antarctica - MAT-06 | ecosystem: Environmental > Aquatic > Freshwater > Ice > Liftoff microbial mat | place... | reverse complement strand
TTGTTGTTGAACACTTGCCGCCAGCAGAGCACGATGAAAGTCGAATGGAGCATTTCAGCAGCAATCATGGTCATCATTCATACAAGTGACTGGCACAGCCTTATAACTAATCAACAAATACAAATTCTTGATTTCCATATTTTTAGGGAAACAGAAGTTTCCTAAAAACGCACGCTTGTCTGAAACCGGAAATTCCCGAACCAACACTCCATGGAAAACTTTTCCACCCAACGTTTCTGAACGCTGACAGATGATCTGAACATCATCGCAATCATGACAATGGTCGTCTTCGTAAACAACCTCCATAATCTGGCATTCCTGACAAGGAGCAGTCTCCACGATCAACTCAACCTGGCAGATAAACAGGTCGGCGTCAAAGGACAAAAATGGAAAATCATTTCTTCCCAATTCCAAACTATACCGGTTTCCTTTCCCGGAATTCATGTCAAACCATTGGTCCGGAAACTGATTCGGTATATTGATTAACATCTCCCCATTGCCCGGCAGGCGGTATTTGACAGCCTCAGATGCTTCTCTTCCATATAATGCGCCACCTTCTTTTGCGATGTACGAAGTTTCCAGAATAATATCTGAAATGGTGCCAGTATCGAAGCGGTTGTTGGATTGCTTCAGGCTGAAACAAAATTCCGCCTCTACGCCCGCATGTTCAAAGGTAAGGTTCCGCTCATCCTGAAAAGATAATTGATGATACCCGCTATCCTGCATAGATTTAGAGGTCGCCAAGGTGTCTTTTCCACCTGGAACGAAAATAAATCGGTCATCATTCGCTCTCATCCGGTACCCATCCGGGTATTTTTTATCCAAACATTTAAGGGGAAGGATTTTAGGGCTTACCCGTACAAAACTATTTCTCAATGTCATGCTCGCATTTACATTTTCGTACGGGCCGACAATACAAGGAATGGTAATACTAGCGCTCTTCAGTTTTCTGCAATAATGGCTGGGGTGATCAAAGGCAAAGAGGTCTTCTCTAACCTGAATCAAACTCGTGCCATGATATTTAATCATCAAAAAGGCACGGGGCATCTCTCTGAAAAGCGAAATGGCCTTTGTCAATTCGTACCACTTGTGGTTGGTATCCATGAACTTCATATCCATATTTCGCAAGGCGGCGGTAAGATATTCCCCTGCCATCAAGCCCTGGTAGGCATTGTTCCACATAGGAAGATTTAAGAACTGCTCATTGGAATAACACCTTTCGATATTATAAGCCCTTTCTGCCTGAAATGCCACTTGTAAGGCACACTCGTACGCCTGATAGTACAGTTGGGAAAGTTGCTCTTCCTGCCATTCATAAAATTCCTGATTACTAAACTTGTCCCTGATATATTTTAAGGTCTGGTTCGAGTGATCAATTTGAATTTGATAATTGTCCAAATCTTTTTGCGCGTTAAAGAGCCTTAACCTGGCAGCAACAAGCTGGTTTTTTACTTGTTCTACTTCGATGGTTAGTGTGCGTTTCTGGAAATCCCATTCATCCGCCCTCCTCACATTTCCGCCTTCATAGTTCTTCAGGCCGGCACGGGTTTGAAGTATGCCTGAAATAGCACCTGCAACATATGCCCCACCTTGAAGAGAACTCGAAGTTTTTGTTCCACCTCCTACATCGGCATGGGTTGTAAAAATTTCCGGAAACAATACAATGAATTGAGCTGCCGCATGCAATGCCTGAGCAGCTGCCTGAACAATCATAGATTGATTGGTCAAGGAGATATAATCCTGCTCCTGCGCGATCAAACCCACATTGATTAGATTAGTGTAATGCACCAACCGGGTCTGGGTAATTTCCAGGGTTTTTTCCAAGGCTTCCACTTGATAATAAGCCTCCCGCACCATATTCTGTTTGGTGTCCAAATTCAGGTGTGTAAGTTGGTTGGACTGAACTTGTCCCAGGAAAGTCAACTTTTCCTGATCACCTTTTTCTCTGGCAGATTGAAGCGCATTGCCCAGTGCCGCAGTTGCATTAGCATATTCTTTTGCCCTGTTAATCAATGCCAGGAAGCGGTAAGGGCTATCCGGCACACAATCCTTTCCGGGATTGCAACATTCCTGTATCTGACATCCGGGGCTTAATGCGCTGTCCGATATAGAATAGCAATTTTTCCCTTGATCATTTAAACAGTATTCTAAAAACTTGGACTGTGAAAGGTACTTGTCGTAAACACAAAGCAACCTTGAATTGATACCGGGGCTGACCGCTACAAAATTTTCTAAGGTAGTCGGGTCCGGACAACAGGTGCTTACTTCTTTGGGTCGGTCGCCCAGAATCTTTCCAGCCAGACCCAATATCATTTTTGACTGATGGAGGGATTCCTGGGTATTTTTTTGATGCAGATGCTTTGACCAGACTAAGAGGTTATCCACATACGTCATCAACAGGGCCTTTCTTTTTGACCCGGCGATATCCTGGGTATTCACCCAATGATTGTCCCGGTTCAAGGTATTCAACACATAATCCAGCCAGTCTTTTGCCCCCTTGAAATCACAATTGGATTGCAGTTGCTTCGCAATTAAGTATACTGTTCCATCCAGCGTTTTAGGGAACCTCGGCGCACCTGGATCGTGGTAAAGGAAGTAGAATGGATTACTATTTACAGCACCCGGGGCGGAAAGTATTTCGCCAATTTCGGGAAGGGTCATCACTTGTTCCGTGGATAAATCGAATCGGAAACCGGGTGCAATATCCGTTCCTGCGATGGGGGCGCCGTTTGAATCTAAAAGCGGCTCCAATGCAGTTATCCCGTTATTGGCTTCTATCCATAGGCTGTCTCCGAAACGCCCTTTGAATATTAACTCAACAGGATCTGTCACTGTTTTGATGCCAGTAGGAGACCATTGAACTGCTCCCGCCTTACCGTTTTCGATTTTTGACCACCCCAAGAAGTAAACCGCTTGGTCTTTCATGTAGAGGAGTTCCTCGATATTATTCCCGTTTTCCCAATCCTTGTAACTCTGCTTGATCTCTTCGTAGTATTTGGATTCAACAAGCCAGAAAAAATATTCGGTTACTGGGTGGAAAGGGCTGTCTGAACAACTATTACAGCAGGATGCATCTGCGCAGCCATACTGGATTCCGGCAAGCGGTAAGATAGCAGCAGGCACCCTCAGAATATGTAAGTTTTCGGCCGTTTCGATCCAAAAATTCAATTGACCGACGGTGTCCGAACTTTCCCAATTTTTCATTCCCGAGGCCTCAGGGCGACCAATTACCGGAGGGTTCAGGGATATGGTGGAAGGAACATTTACCTGCAGCGGCATCAACGTGTTTAATGCCGGTGCTTTGCCACCTTTCAACTTGCTTATCCCTCCGGATACCGGCATGGTCAGCACATCATTTTTCAGTTTTTCTTTTAAGAACCTGAATCCTGGAGATTTACTATCCTCTTTTAGTATATCATGGATGACAAAATTTTCGGGATAACAGGCTCTCATGGTACAGGTTTTCCACGCATTATAACTAGCGTATTGACTGGTCCAAAGTTCTTCTTCCTTGTTTGTGAACAAAATCTTATCGCTGCCGCCTAAGTCTTCTATGCCCAAATTGATCCGGTTCAGGAATGTTTGAACCATTTCAATGGCCACGTCCATCCTGGAAGCGACATCACAAAGCCCGACAGATGAATCCATCAATAGAAAATCATCCAGGGATAATGACGCGCCGGAATTAAAACTTTCAAAATATGCGGTCAAAGCAAGCCTTGACTCTTTTCTTATTCGGTCATTAATTTCGCGTAATCGTTCCAATTGAGGGACTGCCGATTGTGTGTAACCCTCTGTAATGAAAGCAACCAGGTTCTCGTTGCCCGTTGCATCAAAATCAATATTCACCCATTCGGACGGTTTAGCATCCTTGAAAGAATAGGGCGAAAATTGGCACATCCACCCTTCAATGCATTTCCTGATCTCCCATACGCGAATTGTCCATTCTTCATTTAACAAATCGGAATGTGATAAATTAAAGCCTTCATAGAACTGCGTTACGAGATGGGTTTTATCAAAACCGACTCCCAAATATTTTTGCAGATGCCCATCAATATCCGGATGGTTTTCAGTACACTCATGCCATAACATCCAAACCTCCTGAAGCCCTTTCCCGGCTGCTTCGTCCTTTAAATTCTTGATTTCCCACAATTGCTCAAACCATTGGAACAGAGCCTGAATTCTAAGTACGGTTGGCTCTGATCTCTGGTCAGTCGAAATATCAGGAGCATGGTAATTATCCAGGACAGGAATAAAATTCAAATCAAATCCTGCTAAATGCGTTTTCCAAATCCCCGCGTCTTTATAATGGGAGAAGCCTTCAAATAGCATCGGATTTCTTAGAAGGTAATCCATTTCTGAAATGCCGGAATCGGACATAGGCTCGGCGGAAATATGGCTTCCGTGCAGGAGTAAGCCTCCGGCAAATACACGAATGGCTGTTCGGCGCATGCCTGAAATACTTGCGCCGTATTGGTTCTTCAGAAAGGCTATTGCCGTAGGATGAAGGTGTTGAACCTGCTCCGAAAGGTCGCCCAAAGGCGCCTTGTGATAGAGGTTGGCAATTGGAATAGTATGCCATTCCGGCTGGTATGGGGTAGTCCATTTGATTTGCCATCCTGTAGGTTGCGGACATCCGTCTTCCAGGTTATGGAGCAAAGGCTGGAGTTGTTTAAAAATAAAATAAAAATTGTAAGCGCCTCTCTTCAAATTCATTTCAACGGAACAATCCCCCGGGGTATCGGGTGCATTCCAGTCGTTGTCTAAAACAATCCAGGTCTTACCGCGCTGCAACGTCAATTGCCACTGACTGTGTTTGGCCTGATCGAAGTCCGGAATTTCACCAAATCCGGTCGGGGCGCCTGCCCGAAAAGTATGTTTTCCCGATTTCGTAACATACAAAACACCTTTGCATTCCTCGGTGTAGCCTTGCGCCCCTCCCAACGATTTAGAAGGACTCCCGTTGGTGAGCGCATAACCGTTTCGTATAACGGCTATCACAGCTGCGTTTTGAGGCGCAAAATTCAGATTGGGGATTACAGTGGGAACAGGGCTGTCATTCTGATTTTCCGATACGCCATAAGCTGTCATTTCCTGTCGGATTTCCCGCCATATAATTTCTCCGGCTGTATTTTTAAAGGTGCCTTCCAGACCCGTACCACTTAATCTGGTAAGCGAAGCAAATGCGCCGGCTTGGATTTTGTCCGGGAACCTCATCGTAGGTGACGTGCCCAGGTCATTTTCCCAGGGCTGTGTCGCCGGATTGCCATCTGCATATAAATGCGCGAGGATTTTCCAGGTGACGCGTTCATCCAGCGCAGGCATGCCCAATGCATCTGAAATATGCTCCGTGAAATGCCTGGTGATGATTTCACATTTTTTATAAAACAGTGCAAAATTCCGCAGGAAGTATTTCAAGCGGGCCGTCTCATCCTCGGTTTCTATTAATATGCTAAGGGCATCCGTGAAATTTTCAAAGAACGCCGCAAATGGCGCCAGGGCCAGACGGGGAGCAAAAAACAGGTTTTGCGCAGCGGCTTCCTCTTTTGCGTTCAATTGGCGGATCGCCTGTAATTTCTGAATGACATCTGCCGATTTCAGGGGTATTTTGCAGGTCAGGAACCCTGGGATGTAGAAAAACGGCGTAACATTTCCGGTATTCCACATCAATTGAGCCGTATCGCTTGTTGCAAGGGCTTCTTGAAATTGAATGTCGGCATTTGAAACACTGTGTCCTAATCCGCCCAGTGCCTGCGGGAAAAAATATTTCCCCATGTCCACAAAAGAAGTGCCAGAGTACGCGAAATTGGCACTCAAGAGCGCTTCGGTTCTTTGCCATGTCCAGGCATCTATTTCAGCCTGGTCAAGCTCAATGCCCAGCAGTTTTTCGCGCAAAGATTCCAAGTCGAAGTCACCTGAGTTGTCGGGCAAATTAAACGGATATTCCTGGGCTTCATTCAGGGTCTGCTGCGGATAAGGATCGTCTCCAGCCAATTTTGTGTCAGCCGTAAAGATAAATTGCAACTGGCCGACGGTAAAAGCGGAATCACATATCCTGCACAATACCTGGGCAAAGCGAATGATGTTGGTGAATTGATAATACCAGCGGTAAAAATCATCCGAGTCAGAACGGAACCCTGCCATTTTCGCCAGCACATTGATATGCTCGACGACCAATTTGACAAACTGCGGGCTTCTGCATGCATCAGGCGTTTTTGTTTCATTGCACTTTGCCACAATTTTCTCCACAAAATGCTTGAGTGCTACATCCCAGTTTGCACCGGAAGGCCCTTCAAGTAAATCGGTCAGGTATACAGGATCGGTAGCTTCCGATGGAATTTTGAAACAAATGCCGCACTCGCTCCGCAGCAGGTCCATGGCGACAAACTGTTCCAGGAAATGCGGGTTGATGGTTGTATTGAGGCCGTCGGCATCGTAAGTGATCCAATTCAATTTGTCGGCAATCTGCGCCACCTCCGCACAGGAATAACACTGGATGTCTGCTTTTTTCAATTGACGGGCAAACCGGATCAGCAGGGTCAGGTGCCAGAGTCTGGCCCACTGCAATGCCTCGGGGCCAGTGGCACCTTCCAAAACATCAAGATGATAATTAAAAAAATCGCAATCACAGCAGCCAAACTCTATCACTTCTCCGTCTTTATCCCGAATCTGAAGCGGCACGAAACCCGAGTGCAGCCAACATTCCAACTCACAGCAGTCCAGGCAGTTCTTTTTAAGAAATTCGCCCAGGTTGGAATAATTTTTCAAATCATCCTTGGAATCGTAGCCCAGCAAATTGTGGAAAAGTGGGTCTCCTCCTACAGGGAACGGCGTGTTTTCATAAAACAGCGCGTATTCCTGCGGACTGATACCTAAATACTCCAGCGACAGCGCATGATTGACCGGATATCGGAACAAATGCGTTTTAAAATCGGCAGGAATATGCCCTGGATCGTACGCGAAACCATGTATGTGTTGACTAAATTTCCGGGCCAGTTCAAAGCGCGACGTTCCAAGCGCACTTAAATAAGCCTTGGAAACCGCCATGGGCTGATGAAAAGGAAGTCTACAGGGATCCTGGGCGCTTTCAGCAAGTTGTTCGTATGCACAGGCCGCTCCGTGAAGAATAGATCCGGAGGGAATACTTTGGGCGATGGCCCTGGGAAATTCATCCTCACAACTTACGTGATCATCCGGCATGAACGCCTCCAACCATTGCGCCTCTGTATTGCCGATCCCCTTATATTTAGGCACCGGTTGATTTACTGATTGAATAACGTAAGTGGTAAATGCTGTTACAGGATTGGTCTGTAAGGGTCCAAGCGCTTCTAAAACCTCTGTGGAGGCACCACTAAATTGAGCCGCATCCATTGCGGTCATGGACTGTATTAATGCAAGAAGCGCTACTGCAACGGGATTGTTTGCCAAATCTTCTAAAAGCCTTGTTACATCACTGAACCCCTTAATTCCTCCGGACTGGATACTTGCTTCTAAAAGCGAACAAAATTGTTCAAATTGCAATTTTACGTCGGTTATAGAAGCAATTTGCGCCCAAAATTGATGTATCTGGACAGATAAATCATTGATGGGCAGTACGGATTTAAGAAAATTGGAATACACCTGGAGATCTAAACTAGTCAGGGCGTTTAAAACGCAGAATTTTTCCTTAAATTCCTCGGCACGCCAGATTTGGCCGACTGCATCCTTATTACAGAGTACCCCTTCCAACATTCCGTTCACTACATCTATTCGTGGGATTTTAATCTCCGCATTCTCTTTGGAAACCAACAGGTCGTCAAAACTTAATCTGCGGGTTTCCAGAAGCAATTCCGATACTTTTTTACCGCCGACTTTAAAGGCGAGCAAGTCTTGCAGGTAGGCAAAACGACCAGTTTTGGAAAGATAATCAGGTGGAATACAATTGACCAGATTACCCGGGTTGACAGGGACAAAAAAGTTTTCTACAGGCTCAACAGGTACACCTGCTCCTCCATGAATCAATAGTCCGATATCGCAAATCTGAATTTCAGTCGACACATCTCCAGTGGCTTGATCCGTCACTACAACCGTAAAATCGCGTGGACCATCCAGAATGGTTCCTTTGACGCAAGCCAAGAAATCTTCCAGGCTCATGGATTGAATCTGGGCTTGCTCGGTGATCCCCAGGGAAAACAAGGTTTCCCATACACTCAATTGGATTTCGTCCGTAAAGCAATCTACCGTTATATCCTTGGTTATCTGGTAGAGCCCTAAAAGTATGGCCGCCTTTTCTTTCAGCCATTCCTGCCCACATTCGTCATCCGGAAAAAGAGCAGCGATGATTGGATCGGTCTTGACAGGATTACTTAAATCATCCAAAGAGCCGAGAGTGGTAATAAATTGTTGGATCACTCCGGTTTCTGTCGAAAAAACAGGGGGAGTGTGAACGGTAATGTCTAATTCGAAATCACTTGGTGCAACAGCAAGGTTTCCGAAAAAATTGGCAGCGTAAATGGCGAAGTAACCGACTCTTTCCGGAATGGTTCCTGGTGGCAAAAATTGGATGCCGTCATCGCCAATGATCGTATTGGCATCATCGAGATAGTTCTGGTAGAGTGTTTCCCATTCAGATTTGAGATTTTCTATGTCATCGTCGTTAATATCCAGCAAGGAGTTTGTCCCTGCGGCTACCTCGATATTTGTAAACCGTCCATCCAGATAATTAAATAACTCAACATTTCCCTGCGCGAATAGAAACATTACCAGATCACTGTGTCCTTCACGCCCGGAATCGTGCTCAGCCAATGTAAAACCATCCAGTAAATTAATTCTTAAGTGATCCCAAAATTCAGGACTTGTTTCTTCAGGGGACTTAGCCCATAAACTAATTAAATTTATTACGTCGTTATTAGCAGTGACATCAATAATAGGTAGACCCGGACGATTGGTGTCTTGGGCTCTCAATAAACGGATAATTTGATTGTAGGAGTAATAGGGAGGAAGTGTTGTTATTGGGTGGTTAGGGATTTCAATTTCATCCAGATCAGCGATGCCTTGTTCGGCTGCCTTTTCAAACAGATTCAGCAATAAACCCTGGGCTTCTGTTTTGATTTGCTCATAGCGGTCTTCTTTCCCTATTTCAACGGGTATTGTTGCTCCGTGGGCATAAAAGTATTCCGCAGGAATACCCACCAAACCCGGCGGGAGATTGATAATGTTTATTTCATGGTTGCCGTAGTCAGGAAGTTTGGTTGGGAAGCGGAATAGGATATCGGTTTCACCTATGCTTTTGTTTTCTGCCCATTTGGCGCATGCGAGTGCCCAGATGTATTGGGTGAGTTGTTGAGCCTGGGATTCAGGACGATCATAATAGGTCTTCAAATCATTCAGAAACCCCGTTCTTTTATCAGACCATTTATCTTTTTCATCATCTGTTGAGACAGTTAAAAAGTCAAAATCGAAAAGCTTTTTAAGGCTACGCGCCGGCTTGGGGGGTATATTCAATGACTGATTCCAAGCCAAATCCCGGGCAATAAACAAGCATTTATCAAAATTTAGATTTTCAATTTGGAGGATGGCTTGAGCAATAGTAGTTATACCAGAGTCATTGAGCATTATTACCTCCGCCACGTTTTGTTGCAGGTCATCGAAAGCCGGTGCTTTCCCATCCTTGCGGAAAAGTGCATAAACAGAATCGCTTCCTATGGGAACAACGACATAGGCATTTGGATCATTCCCCGATATGCCGGGTATATTAAAAGCCAGATTTTGATCAAAAATGACCTTATTGGAAACAGTATCTTTAATTATTATCCGTAAGTCTATTGTTTCAGGATTGCCGCCTCCCTGTGCGGGGTATTGGTCTTGCAAAGCACTTAAATCTTGAGGGGGAATTTGAGCATAGGAACCATCTCCACTCGGATGCCAAGCAGTAGAAATACCTAAGTCATAGGTTAAAAAAGGAGTTAACGAATTCAAGTCGACTCCGACTTCAATAAGTTTTTGGTCATATAAACCAAGCGTGGTTTTATTTAACTCGTTTATGAATTCGTACTGTGTGATTCCGAATTCAGGCAGGATGACGAGATTTAAGTTAGCCATAGTTAATTATTTTCGAGAATGGAAAGACTTCTTGTTTGTATGCGGTATCTGAATTTTAAGCATTCAGTAGCTTTTGAAAAATTGGTTGATTGCATTACTATCCCTCTTGCTGGCGCGGGGTTCCAACCCCGCGACCTTGCTGGCGTGGGGTTCCAACCCCGCAACCACTATCTTTCGGGTTTTACCCGCTTTTCTGTGTATTTTGGTTGGAACCATGTGCCAGCACAGGTCATATAAATCCCGGACCTTCCTCATAAAACCACTGCCAAACCGGTGTAATCTCGATCAACCATTGATATGGCTCGGCACGAAAAAGCGCATCCGACGCTGTCGCCGCGTAAAACGGTGCGCTGCTGTACAGCCAATGCTCCGGCAATTCCACATACCCTGCCCGCACGGCGTTCAAATGAATGTAATCCAGTTTTTGCGAGATGACGTGCTCGCTGTATAGTTCTA
>Ga0105049_10010671_pt1 | contig 10540 bp, 11 predicted proteins | sample MAT06_FD_78087 | JGI IMG/M metagenome (GOLD analysis project Ga0105049, IMG submission 78087) | Freshwater microbial communities from Lake Fryxell liftoff mats and glacier meltwater in Antarctica - MAT-06 | ecosystem: Environmental > Aquatic > Freshwater > Ice > Liftoff microbial mat | place... | reverse complement strand
GATTTTTCGAAGGATCGTAAGCATGGATTTTTTCTTTTTCCCAAAACTCATCCCACTTTTTCTCAGCCATGCCGGCTTCAAAATGTTTAGGAAGGCTTTCAGGATTTAAGGGTAAAACTCGGTCTGTCATAAATTCTTAAGACGATAACACTGCCTGATTTTGAATCGCAAACCTTCTAGCAAGAAGCGCTTCACGGACCTTGGTTTGCAAGGGGACCCCAATTCCAAGGCATTCCGAGGCTAAAAGTTCGCCGGCCAATAAGGCATGGCTGAAGCCTTTGGAGCCGTATCCAATATTGAGAAGTTGGGCTTCGCAAGGACCGACCACCGGAAGTGCATCCCGGAGTCCTAGGCGATTAGAGGCTCTTCCGCCCGAAATCTCTGGAGTTAGCCTCAAGTGAAGAGCGGCCTCGGCTTGGTCGGTTATTTTGGCATGATCGGCATCTATCAAGCCGGACCCTAGTTCTGGGGAGTTATAAGTGCTGCCTGCAATCATTCTTTGCCTATGCTCTGGGAGCGCATAGCCGCCGTAGACAATTGGAACTCGTAGCTTTCGAAGCGAGTCGGGGGTTTGCCAAAAGGAGATCTGTCCCCTCTGAAACTTCCACGGCCAGTCCTTTAACGAAGAAAGACCAAGGGCGGCCTCCGCAGTGCAAATAACCGACGGAGTCTCTTCGGCTTTATCTTTTGAAGTAGTGAAGCTCGGCCCTGAATTTTTAAGCAGAATTTCTTTAAGAGTGTGGGGTTCTACGTATCCCGACTTTCGCCAGAAGATCGCTGGAGAATGAATCTTGATGCCAGCGATATCGCTAGCCTCATCACGACTTACGAGCTGAGCTAGGCTTGGGGGGATTCGGTGGGCAGCGAGACCCAGCAAGAAGCGCTCCTCTTTTTTAGAATCATTCAAAAGTTGCAAGATGCCCGAAGAGTGCCAACCGCACTCGTGACCAGCGCGTTGCCAGCGCTGGTACTGGCGGAGGGTGTAGAGCGTAGATTGCAAAGAAAACAGGGAGAGGGCCGACTCGCTAGAGCTTAAGTTTGGCATCACGAGGGCCAAAGGATTTCCGGATCCACCTCTAAAAAAATCTTCGTTCACTTCATTCAGACGAGCTTTTTCGTTTCGCGCAAAAAATCGAGACGCCAGAGAGAGTCCGGCGATTCCGCCGCCCAAAATATTCCGGTGAGGATAAGAGAGGGGCGCCAGAGTGATTTTTTTCTTTGCAAGTCGCCCAGTTAACATGTCGCGCTTTCTTCCGAAGCCAGGGGCTTTGTCGACACAATAATCTGCGGCCTCAAGATGCTGACGTACAAAACTCGCGGCAGCGTAGGTAGCAAAAGTCGAGTCTAGCTTGGCGACACGAGAGGCCTCTTGAAAAATTTCTTTGGTCCATAAATCAGGATTCTTCTTGGGCGAAAATCCGTCAAAATACCAAGCGTCCACGGGCGTCTGAAACTGGGTTAGACTTTCAAGAGCGTCGCCGATCCATAGGTCTAAGATGGTGTTCTGGTCTTCGAGTTCTAAACGATGGACGCCTCGCGGGAGATCTTCATATTCAAGTAGAAAGCTTCTCGATACTTCTTCGAGTTCTGGCCAGGCCGATAAGGCCTTTCGAATTTCATTAGGCTTTAAGGGGAACTTTTCAAACGAACTAAAATGAAGCCGAGCTTTTCTGTTTCGACGTTGTCTCCAAAGATCGAGGGTAGCAAAAAAATTTAGACCAGCCCCAAAGCCCAGTTCTGCAATATGAAAATAGGGGGTGTGATCCCAGCGATCGGGGATACCATTATGCTTCAGGAATACGTAGCGGCTCTCGGCCAAACCAGCGGATCTTGCATAATAAATATCGTCAAATGCGCGAGAAATGGGCGTCGAATTTTGCGACCAGCGCAGCACGCACTCGTCTAACCTTGCAAGAGGTCCAGAGCAACGATAAAGCTGAATTATGGACGCCCCAGAGCTTTTGCAAAAAATGAAGTCAGGACGGGACCTTCTGCGTTCCCACTTGCTGCCGACCGAGCTTCGACTCCTTGAGCCCAGCTTAAATGTTTGGGGAAAGCTAGAATTTCAAAATCCGACGGGGTCTTTTAAAGATCGGCCCGCTCTTTACGGAGTTCTTTTTCATCGAGAAGAGGTGATAAGAAAAGGAGTGTTGGCAGCCTCATCTGGAAATTTTGCTCAAGCCGTGGCGCACGCCGCCACAAAAATTGGAGCGAAGTCTCGAATCGTTATGACCTCGCAGACTTCGAAGTTCAAAGTGGAGCGCACACAATCTTTTGGGGGCGAGGTGATTTTTTCTGGACCCAGCTTTGAAAGCCGAGAGGCGCTTTCGAAAAAACTTCGGGATGAAAGCGGATCTATTTTTTTGCATCCGTTCGATGCTTGGGAAACCATGGTGGGCGATGGATCTCTGGCTTTAGAAATTCTAGAACAATCAGAGGAAGACTTTGATATTTTTGTGCCCACGAGTGGCGGTGGACTACTCGCCGCGACCGCCTTCGTTTTAAAGATGCTGAGATCGGGCTGTCGAATTTTTGGGGTTCAGCCGAAAAATAATTCTTCTTTAGAGAGCTCATTTCGATCAGGATCTCGGCAAAGAGTTCCTGGCTTTCAAAGCATTTGCGATAGTTTGATCGCCGTTTGTCCTGGGGAGCATACTTTCCCTTTTATCCAAAAGTATGTGGATGATGTTTATAGCCCGAGCGAAGAACAGATTCAGATTTCTATGCGCGAAATTTTGCAACGATTTGGTTTGAAAGTGGAGCCGGGCGCGGCGACCGCTTGGGCCGCTTTTCAAATGCATGGCGAATTTTCTAAATCGAGAAGAAAAATTCTCGCCCTCACTGGCGCCAATGTGGAAGATGCAATCTTTAAAGGGATGACTCAAGAAAAAGCGGAGACTTGATCAACACCGACCGTGCCATGAAAGAACTCGATGTCTTGTCAAAAGAGTAGAATGCGACTTCATTGGGTCGAAGGAGCTTTCTGGCGTCACTTCCCTTTTTGTTAGTCGCTTGTGCCGCGAAACGAACCCGTTATCGAGAAGGAGATAACGCCGGCCAAGAGACCCAGATGACCGAATTGGTTATCGAGCGAAAGTTCTCGCTGAGAAATGGATGAAGGACAATCCTTCTAAAGGTTAAGGCTTTATAAACTAGATTTTGCTCGCGGCACGCGACAAGCGATCCCAGATTGCATCCCAATAGGGGCCGTCATGAAGTGCGGTTTTTCTAACGATCAGAAGCTCGGCCTCTGAAAGATCGGCTTCTCGCATTTTAGAATAGAGTGTTCTCGCTGCTGCAAATGGATCTGACGGTAAAGAAATTTCAAAAAACTTTTGTTGAAGTATTCCCGATGGAATTTCTGTCTCACTCAATAGATAGAGGGGCTTAGAGGTTTGATAATGTTCTCGCAAAGTTCCGGGTGCCAGGCCTAAAGCGGCATCGGACTCTAAAATCGACACTGGCCGGCCCACGACTTTCTCAATCTCACTTTTCGAAATCATCCCTAGCCGAAGTATTTCAATTCGATCTTCACCCAAGCTTACGATTGTCGATTCAATTCCGACTTCAGATGGCCCGCCGTTTACAATCGCAAAATCGGCATCAGGGAATTCTGTTCGTACATGAGCCACAGTCGTTGGACTGGTACGCTTAAATCGATTTGCACTCGGCGCGGCAATCGGAGCTCCCAGATTTTCAATTATTGATCGCATGATAGGATGGGAAGGAAGCCGAATGCCCACAGTTTTTAGACCAGCCGTAATGGTCATAGAAATATGATCTTTCTTTTTAAGAATGAGGGTAAGTGCGCCTGGCCAAAATTCTAATGCGAGCTTATCGGCCACCGGCGGCCAGATTTTCACTAAACTTTTAGCTTGTGCCAGCGAAGAAACGTGCACAATCAGCGGGTCAAAGCTGGGACGACCTTTGGTTCTGAAAATTTCTTGGAGTGCAGATTCATGCTCGACGCTGGCTCCCAATCCATAAACCGTTTCGGTAGGCAGAGCGACAATCTGCCCCTGTTGAAGCTCTTCCACAGCCTTCTGCCAAACCACTTCTCGAATCACGAAGGAGCCTTTTGCAACAAGCGATCGAAAGCTTCGATAGCGAGTGGCGGAAATTCATGCCCTCCAGAGAAGGGAATAAACTCTCCCTGCCAGCCAGCTTCGATAAAGGTTTCGTTCAGCTCTTCCGAAAAACTAAAGCGTAAAACTGCATCCTGTCTGCCATGAGTGATCAAGTATCTTTGCCCGGGCTTAGCCTTGGCCGACACATCCCAACCCGCTTCTTTAACATAAGTCCCTGAAAAAATTCCGACCCCCGCCGCTTGCTCTTGGTGTCTCAGCAAAACATCGAGGGCCACCGTAGAGCCCTGGCTAAATCCAGAGAGGGTCCATTGTGAAAATGGAATTTTGGTTTCAGAAATGAGGTCTTCGATTTTTTTTCGAGCGCTATCAAAACCTTCGAGAGCGGTCTTTACCATCGCAGACATTCCACCAGTGTTCTGATCTTTTTGAAGTTCAGAGATTCTTAGAGGATACCAAGCGTAACCTTGTTGCCCAAAACCCAAATCTAGCTCTAAAGGAGCGCGAGGAAAGATCCACGAATAACCAGGAGCGTTTTTTAAATAAGGAAGAATGGGAGGGAAGTCTTGCTCGTTGGCGCCGAAACCATGAAGAAGAAGGACCACTTTTGAAGCCGGCGAAAGCGTGCCCGCCACCAAACACTCTAAAGAGCCCAACTGCATACGACGAAGTTCGAGAGACATCTGTTGGCTTTAGCAGTCTTTGTTCTTGATTTGAAGTGATCCGAAAGCGATTCTTAAAAAAGGAGAAATCATGAATCAAAATCTTATCGACATTGGACTTTTACTTCTTCGGATTGGTGCAGGGGGCTTTATGCTGGTCCTTCACGGCTGGGGAAAGTTCATGAATTATTTCGATACGAGCTTCAATGCCGTGCAGTGGGCTGATCCTATCGGGATAGGACCCGCCTGGAGTCATCATCTAGCGACTGGGGCAGAATTGGTTTGCGCTCTATTTTTGATTTTGGGGGTTCTCACTCGACTTTCGGCGATCCCCTTGGCAGTGACCATGGGTGTGGCGGCTTTTGTGGTCCATGCCGATGATCCCTTCAAAATGAAAGAATTAGCACTCGTGTATTTCATCATGTATTTGACCCTCATTTTTACAGGTGGAGGTCGATTCGCTTTGCTGAAGAGTAAGACGGTCGTTCTATCTTAAGGTGCGGGCATTTGTAGTTGGCATATCGGGCTTGGTTGGAGAAGCACTGGCCCGGCAACTTTGTGAGGACTCTCGGGTTACGGAGGTGCGTGCTTTCGCGCGACGATCACTCATTTGGGAACATCCAAAGTTAAATTTAAAGATCATAGATTTCGAAGATCTTCTATCCCACTCTGAATTTTTAGAGGGCGATCATATTTTTTGCTGCTTGGGCACGACGATGCGAAAAGCAAAAACAGAAGCAGCGTTTCAGAAGATCGAGAAAGATTATGTACTTCGCTTGGCCAGAATGGCAGCGATGAAAGGAATCAAAGGCTTCACCTACGTCAGCTCCAGAGGGGCAAAGCTTGAAAGTCCATTCTTCTATTTTCGAGTGAAGGCTGAGATCGAGGCCGAGCTTTCGCGAACGCCGTTTCAAATTTTACGCATCTACCAACCCGGAATTCTATTGGGAAAGAGAAAAGAGTTTCGCCCATTAGAAAAACTTATCGAGCTGTTCTTTAAGCTTCCTTTGGGCTTTCAGTCTCGGGCTACTCCTGTTTCAAGTCTGGTCGCTTCGATGATGGACGAAGCTTTTGACCCGGAGGCGTTTGGAAAAAAAGTCATTTCGACTTTTTTGCAAAATCCTTCATAAACTCAACCAGTCTGACGACGGCTTCTTTTGATACCGCATTGTAAATCGAAGCCCGGAATCCTCCGGCGATGCGGTGACCCTTGAGGCCAATGAGCCCAACGGATTCGGCCTCATTTAAAAACTTCTTTTCTAATTCTGGGTTCGGACTCTGCAGCTCGAATACAACGTTCATGAGAGAGCGGTCCTCTTTCTTTACCGGACCCGAAAACAACGAAGACTCATCAATATGAGAATACAAGAGCGCAGCTTTTTCTTCATTTCTCTTTTCGATGGCCGGAATTCCTCCTTGGTTTTCGATCCACTCGAAAACCAAATCGGCCATATAAATGCCGAAGGTGTTGGGAGTATTATAGAGGGACCGAGCTTGAATTTGATTACGATATTGAAAAAAAGGAGCCAGGTCTTCACGGCCACGCTCCGCCCAGCTTTTTCGGATTGCAACCACACAAAGCCCAGAGGGTCCCACATTCTTTTGGGCCCCAGCAAAAATAAGATCGAAATCATTATAAGCGAAATTTCGAGATAAAACATCGGAAGACATATCGATTACCGTTGGGACATTCTTCTTAAAAACGAATTTTTTAAACTGGCTCCCGAAGATCGTATTATTAGAGCAGTAGTGAAGATAAGAGGCTCGATCTGAGATGTCTGTTTCAGAAAAAAGAGGAAGTTCTCGAAATTTTTTACCTTCACTCGACGCGATCACGCGGACTTCGGCGACGGGTTTCATTTCTTTCATAGCCCTCTCGGTCCAATGCCCGCTGTGGACCATGTCGACCGGACGGCCAGCCTCGAAAAAATTCATGGGTATTTGAGAAAACTGCTGAGTGGCTCCGCCATGCAAAAATAAAATTGCAAAGTCTTCGCTCAGACCGGTCAGCTTTTTAAATCGTGCAGCAGCTCTTTCTGATACGGCCTCGAAAGTTTTAGAGCGATGGCTCATCTCCATTATGCTCATTCCAAGGCCATGATAGTCAGAAAGTTCGCTTTTAATTCGCTCCAAGACTTCTAGGGGCATGGCTGCCGGCCCGGCACCGAAGTTAAATGCTCGTTTTGCCGTCATATTTTTCTACCACCTCTTTTTAGTCTCGGATCACGCAATCGAAGGATTTATTCCAAGACTTTTTCGTAAATATGGCTTCTATTTTGCCAATGAGACACCTTACTGCCTACGAGTTCCGAGCGCTAGCGGATCCCGATCAGCTGAAGGCAGAGTTACTTGATTTTGTGAGCTCCTATTCTTTGTTGGGGTTGGTGATCGTCGCTAAAGAAGGCATTAATTTTTCGGTTGCGGGGGAAGAGTCAGAACTTCAAATTTATAAAGACGCTCTTAAAGTTCGTTGGGGGTTTTCGAATTTGTACTTTCAAGAAACACCCTGCCCGCTTCGCCCTTATAAGAATTTTCGGGTGAAAGTGCGAAAAGAGATTGTTACCTTTGGAGTGTCGATCGAGAAAGCACGGGCTCCCTACATAGACCCCGAAGACTTAAAAAGACGTCTTGATCACGGCGAGAATATCACCTTGATCGATGTTCGAAAGCGAATGGAATTTGATCAAGGTAGCTTTGAAAGCGCTCAACCTGTTGATATGGTTCACTTTAAAGAGTTTCCGGCTTTAACCCAAAAGTTTCCGGAGGAGTGGAAGAAGCAGACTCTCGTTACTTTTTGTACGGGAGGAATTCGTTGCGAGAAGGCCGCTACCTATTTGAAATCCCAGGGATTTCAAAATGTTTATCAGTTGCACGGCGGAATTCTAAACTACTTTCAAAAGGCAGGGGGAGCGCACTGGCGCGGCGACTGTTTTGTTTTCGATGACCGAGAAAATTTAAGACCTGATTCATAATTTCCTTCGAGTTTAAAATCTATTTTGCTACATTTCGGATTGGGGAAAGTTGAGGGGGATTATGACTTTAAGTCGGGGGAATGGCTGGTCTCAGTCATGTGCAAAATCATTTCTATTTTCGGTGGTGATTTCGGTGGGCAGTTTTCAGGGGTTGTTTGCAGAAATGGCATGCTCCGAATTGTTGGGCGAAGTAGTTAACGCGTCGGCGCGTCCGCTTTTTCGATTTCAACCAGAAGGTAATTTGCGATCGATGCCTGCCATGAAGGGAGTGCCTTCTCACGCCGCAAGTGCGATGACGGGCCGATTTATGTACCTGATCATGCCTAGAGCCGGAAATGACTACGCAGTCGTTGAGAAGTCTGCTCAAGGCTTTGGATTCAGCAATATTGCGGCCATAGAATTCGATCTTTTAGAAAGTACAAATTTAGAGCTTCGCGACTTGCAGGCCAATGGAAGGAACTCTTTCTTTTTGTCGGCAATTTTGAATGCCAAAGCGCCGAATGCAATTGTTCTGAAGGTCACGCAAGTGGAAGATGCTGAGTCAGGGAGGCTTTCTTTCGCGGATGAGCCAGGCTTAGCCATCAAGCTGAGTGGTTTAGGAGCGGACGTGCGCCTAGCGCCTCGGCCTGGAACTTTAGACTATTGGTTAACCGATCAATCGGGAGTGATTCGATTAATTTCGTTTAGTCGAGAAGACGGCCTTCATGAATCTTTTCAGATGAATGTAGATGAATTTTTAGGAAGTGATCCCAGCGGATCAAAGTTTGTGCGCGTAGAGGCGATTAACTTTTTAAGTAATGGGAGCACTGCTTTGGTAACGGCTAGGGCCGCTAACGGAAAGCGTTGGGTGGTCCCGATCACGATTTCTGAAACTCCAGTTAATGCCCCGGCAGGGACGAAACCAGAAGCCCCGACTACAAAGGCTGAAGAGCCGGAGTTCGATGTTTCTTACAACTCTTTTCCTCAGAATTCTTTTTTGCTGTCTGAAGGAGAGAGAGTGATTGTTCGTGAAGACAAAGACCTAGTTATTTTACTCGGGGCCAAAAAAATACGCGGACTTTCTTTAAGTTTCGAAGATCTTACCTGGACGGAGCTGATTACCGAAGACTTGAGGTTTGTAGAAGAAACAGAAGTCCTCCTAGATTTGGGCTTCTATTGGGATGGGCAGTTAGTAAAACCTGGCGAGGGAGAAGAAGCTAAGGTGGTTTTTCAGGGCGAGCTTAAAGTTTATGCGATCATTCATAATACCAAGAGGGGTCAATCCCGAGTGGTTTGGTTACGAGGGGGTAATACCACTCCGGCCAGTCCAGCCTCGCATCCCGGCATTGGCCCCAAATAGTTTCATCAAGCCTTGCCAAATTTCATGAGGGAGGAGTGCTTTCAAAATTGGCACTCCTCTCATAAAGACCGGATCGACCACAAAAAACTTCCCTTTTGCAGCTTTTGCTAGAATTCTTTTCGCGATTTGGTTTGGCTCGAGGACTCGAGTAAAAAGTGGGGGCTTACTCCCTTCAAAAAGCGGAGTTTGAATATAGCTCGGGCAGGCGACGGTAATTTTTAAGGGACTCGCTTGGGCTCGCAGTTCGAGATCTAAAGATTCAGAAAACCCGATGACTCCCCACTTCGAAGCCGCGTAGCTGGCAGCCAAAGGAAAGCCAATGAGGCCGCTCACACTTGCAATTTGAATAAGTCGACCGGCTTGATTGTTTATAAGTAGGGGTAGAAAGTCTTTTGTCCAATTCATGAGAGCGACCAGATTAATCTCTATTGTAAGAGCGTGGTCTTTTTCAGAAACTTTCGAAAACTCTCCGCCAAAAACCACTCCAGCATTATTGATAAGGACGTCGAGGCCACCCTCTTTTTCGCAGAATCTCCTCACTTCGAGGCGAAAGTTCTGATCACGAATATCGCCAACAAAGGCGGTGAAATTCTCAGTCTTCAATTCATGCTTTAAGTCGCTTAGTAAGTGAGCGTGAAGGTCGATTCCGATGACCCTAGCTCCACTTTCAATCAACTCATGGCTTAGGGCTGCACCTAAACCTCTGCCAGCGCCGGTAACAAGAACCCTGCGGTTTAAATAAAAAGAGGAAGCCACCACCAAAGTCTAGTCTATCTCGGCCTCGAATTTAAACCATGATTCTGGTAAGTGAAGCGCAATAGGAGATTTTATGCAGATCGATATTGGAATTCCAGAATCTAACCGAAAAGAAATTGCTGAGGGTTTGGGCCGCTTGCTTTAGCCGTTGATTTAGTTGCCGAGCGAATTCGAAGTCTGGGCCATCGGGCTCCAGGAACTTACAAAGAGTTTGTTGAGCTTACTGTGATTAAAGAAGACTCCAGCGTTCCCGTTGCTGAAGAGATGATTAAGCAATTGGTTCTCGGGCACGAGGCAGTCGCTAGAACCGCACGAAGTTTATTTCCATTGGCCGAAAAAGGTCAGGACGAAGCGAGTTTAGATTTGCTGACCCAACGAATTCAGTTGCACGAAAAAACTTCGTGGATGCTTCGTAGTCTTTTAGAAAAATAATCTATTCGTCTTCGGGACTATCAAGGTAGTGAGATAAAGATTTGTTATGATGAAAATCTGGTTTTGGTCCCGAGTGTTTCAAAGCCCAATGGGTCATGGTTCCGTCGCGATATTTTAAGATAGCCATCCAACCCACCTGGGCAGGAAGCTTTAGAAGCGGAATAGCAACCTCGAGACGAAACTCACGCGGCGAAATCTGAGCACGAATATTTTTTTTAAGGGGGGAGCTAGCATACGAAGAATCTCTGATTCGATAGCCGCTAAAACCCATATCCCACCAATCCCCTGTCGGAG
>Ga0105049_10010666_pt1 | contig 10545 bp, 8 predicted proteins | sample MAT06_FD_78087 | JGI IMG/M metagenome (GOLD analysis project Ga0105049, IMG submission 78087) | Freshwater microbial communities from Lake Fryxell liftoff mats and glacier meltwater in Antarctica - MAT-06 | ecosystem: Environmental > Aquatic > Freshwater > Ice > Liftoff microbial mat | place... | reverse complement strand
TTCCATCCACCTCCGCGGCTGCCCCGAATCCCCCGACCCCCACCCCAACCCCGATCCCGCAATATAACATAATTTTTAATGCCGGAAGCAGAGATTGACGAACCTGCAACGACCCTAAGCGAAGGGAAAGCCAAGAACCGCCGCGGCTACTCCGTCCAAGCCGCGACCAAAATCCCGTCAGCGCGCACCGCCCTGCTCCCTCGCACCCATCAAGAAAATGGCCCAATGTCCTGGCCAAAGCAACTCCTTAAGACATAACAAGACCAACGGTGAGTGCCCACCTTCCGCCTCGCGCACCTCGGCACTCTTACCGCCGGAACTTCTCCTTCTCCGCCCGCCTGCGTTGCAACTCCGCATCGATGAACGGAGACAGCTCGCCCCGGAGTACCGCCTCGTAATCGCTTTCTTCGCAGTTGGTCCGATGGTCCTTCACCCGATTGTCGTAAAAGACGTAACTGCGAATCTGAGTTCCCCACCCCTGCTCGAGGCTCCCCCCGGTGGCAGCGGCGATCTCCTTTTCCCGCTTCTCTTCCGCCAACAATTGCAACTTGCCCTGGAGCACCGAAAGGGCCTGCTTCTTGTTCTGCGGCTGATCGCGGTAGGTGCTCGCTACTACTTGAATTCCGGTTGGAATATGCACCAGCCGGATCGCGCTGGCGACTTTGTTGACGTTCTGCCCACCCGGCCCCGAAGCTCGTACAAACGGCGTGACTTCGATTTCAGATTCGGGGATCGTAACTTCCACTTCGTCAAACTCAGGAGTTACATCAACCGTCGCGAACGAAGTCTGCCGTTTACCTTGGGCATTAAACGGCGAGACTCGCGCCAAGCGGTGCGTGCCGCGCTCGCACTTAAGATATCCAAAGGCTAGGTCGCCCTTCACGTGCAACGTAACTGAGTCAATCCCCACTTCAGCGCCAAAGCCCCGGTCCACTTCTTCAATCGACCAGCCCATCTTCTCGCAATAAAAGATGTACATGCGGTAGACCATGTCCGCCCAGTCATTGGCCTCTGTGCCCCCGGCCCCTGCCAAAACCGTTAGGAAGCAGTTTTTATTATCATGCGGGCCTGATAGCAAGCTCCGCAGTTCTACCGTCTCCATGCGCTGGGCCAGCTCAAAGAGTTGCGAATCCGCCTCGTTCAGAAGGTCTTTGTCGTTGGCCTCCTTGGACATTGAGTAGGCTAACTGGGCATCCTCAAAGTCGCGGATAACCGCTGTCAAGCCGTCGGTCTGCGACTTAAGTCCTTTGAGCACGCCCACCGTCTTCTGGGCCTTTTCCTGGCTATTCCAGAAATTATCTCCCCCCATCTCCGCCTCAAGTTCCTTGATCTGCCGCACTTTTTGTGCGTAGTTAAAGAGAATCGCGGATTGTTACGATCCGCGCCTCAAGATCGGCGATAATGGGCTGATGGGCGTCATAATGCATAGTCCGGCAAGTGTAGGACTGGGACGGTCGGGTCGGCACTCCATCCACATTCGCGCAGGCCAGAGTATCTCTGTTCGCGACGACGCTCGCTGACTTTCTTAGCGGAGTTGTTGACGGCGGGTGGATCACGGCGAGAGTGAGTTACTCATTGAGGGCGCGAAGGAGCTCTTCGATGCAGCATAGCTGGCCGGGCCACATGAAACGGTGAAGGTCGCGGGGGCTTGTCCAACGGTGGGCGGAGTGTTCGTCGTTTAGGATGGGCTGCCACCGAAACGAAACCTCGGCGGCGAAGCGGGGAGACATTACGATCTGATTCGTTTCGGGGATGAAGAACGGGTATGTTTGTTCGAGCGCGAAGAGGCGCAAGAGATGGCTCGACTCGGAGCTCAAGCCGGTTTCCTCCTTCAGTTCGCGCCGTGCGGCTTCGATGGCGGGTTCGCCCGGGTGAAGGTGGCCCATAACGGGGTGCCACGAGTTGAGCATTGGTTTGCGGGCGCGAAGGAGTTGGAGGAGTTCGATGCGGTCGGGGCCGCGGACACGACGGAAGACGTAGACATCAACGACATCGGCAGTGGTCGGGACGCAAGCTGGAGAAGGGGCGGTTAACATAATAGATCTGTGCGAGGAGGATTCAGACGCGCGGCAGCGAAGATCTGGTAAGGTATCTCCAGATGTCGTATGCGGGCCAGCCGATCGCGAGTATGCCCAAGAAGATGCAGGTCTGCAGCCAAGGGGACAATTCGCCGGGGACAATCGGAGCCCTGAAGGAATTAAGGATGTGGAGAATCGTCATCGCGGCGGCGGAGAGCACGAATAGAAGCGGAATGACCGGGAAGCCCCAGCAGCGGTAGGAGGCATTGGCGGGGAGAGACTTCCTGAGCCGGAGCATGGCGATTCCGCCAAGGCCGTAGAAAATCCACATCGTGAAGACAAAGCCGCTGGCAAGATTATTAAACTGTTGGAAAGAGATGGCACAGAGGCAGCTTAAGAATAACTGAGACCAGAGGGCGATGGCCGGGGTCTGACGTCGCTCATCGATGCGCCCCAGGACTCGGAAGAGCAGACCATCTTGAGCCTGAGCAAAGGTAACTCGCGCGCCCGTGAGCACTGATGCGTGCGTCGCGCCGAGGGTGGAGATCAGTACAAAGATGGTCACTAGGGATGCGCCGATCGGACCCACAGCGCGGAGCATGACATCGCTCGCGACGGCTTTGCTGGCGCGCATTTCTTCGAGCGGGAGTACGTGTAAATACGCAAGGTTGACAACGACGTACAGGACAACGAGGGCCATTGTGCCCAATATATAGATACGCGGGAGGTTGCGGCTAGGCTCTTTGACTTCGCCGGCGATGGATCCGATGTCCGACCAGCCGTCGTAAGTCCAAAGGACTGCGGCGAGGAGGGGGGCGAGGGAAAGCATGAACGGGCGCGCGGAGGGGGCCGGAGGTGTTTGATCCACCGCTAATGGAGCGGCGGGGAAAGCGTTGGCGAAGGCGAACGCACAGAAGACGATCGAGGCGAGGCAGAGGAGCTTAATGATGGTGAGAACGAGATTCACACCGCTGCCCAGCCGCATACCGAGATAGTTAATATAGGTAAGAACGGCGAGGACGATGCAGACGAGCGTGACGTTGTGCCATTGGTCGCCGAGAATGGATTCGAGTGCGCCCGCACCGGGCACATTGCTTACGAGCCACGCGGAGTAGCCGGGCCCGGCGAGCGCGGCCACATACTCGGCGAAGACGATGGCGATGCCCGCCGCGGCGAGGGGCTTGGTGATGAGCATGTAAGTCCATCCGAAGATGAAACTGACACGGGGGCCCAAGCCTTGATAGAGAAAGTTATACAGACCTCCCGAGCGAGGGAAGCGGACGGCAAGCTCGGCGTAGGTGAGTGCGCCGAAGAGTGAAAGTAAGCCACCGACGAGCCAGGCGGCGATGATCTGCCAAGGCGCATCGACATAGCGGGCGATTTCGGCGGGAGTGCGATAGATTCCGCTCCCGACGGTGACGCCGACCATGATGCCTGCGGCGGACCAAAGCCCGACGGTGCGGGGGAGGTCGCGGCGAAGAGAGGATTCGGTGGAAGGCTTCAAGGGTGAGTCTATGTTGATTTGAAGGGAGTGGGTAATTCGAGCGGCAAAACGGCCGTGGGAGATGTGATGGCTGGAGGCGCGGCGCCTGTGGCGGCCTTGACCGTGGCAGCGAGACTTGGCGGACCGTCGCGAAGGATGCGCAGTGCTTTCAATTGAACAGGGGTGGAGGTGAAGGGCGATTGGGGTGCGGTTGGCGCGAGACCAGCGTGAGGTGAGGGAGAGGTGGTGTGATTCTCAGGCGGTGGCGGCTCGGCTTGTGGCTGGACCGGGGGTGATATTTGATCTTTCGTTGAGGCTTTGGGGCGCGCACCTGTGATGCGGAGGAGGATCTGGGCGAGGCGGCGCGCCTCCACGAGATCCTTAGAGGCGACGTTGGCGTCGGCGATGGTTTCGAGCGTCAGGAGTCGGGCTTGGGTCGCAGCGCGCTCGGTATTTTGTGCCACGATGAGGTCGAACACGTCGAGCTCGGCTTGGATATCTGGTTCAGCAAGGAAGGTGGCGGCTTCGATGGGGGTGATGTGGGCCGCACAGGAAAAGGCGTAGATGTTAAAGCGGCAAGCCTGGAAGTGGATCAGGAACTTATGCTGGGACGGGGAGAGGATGTTAAGAGCTGTAGTTAGAGTTTCCATACAGATAGCGTACCCATTTATCTGGTGCGTGTCAATAGATTTGTATGGATTTTGATAGATTTTTTTATTGACCGTGGAAGGTACTGGAGTACCATACTCAGGGAATACTCTGGGTATGTTGCGGGTTTGAGCGGGAGAGTGTGCTTGGGGGCGGCCAATGCGGGTAATTGCCGGTATCGAGAAGACGTTTGCCATCGGAGCAGTCGATTCCCTACACTGGGAGGCACGCGGCGGGATGAGGATCTGGTTTTGTATGGGTGACAGAAAGACGATCGCAAGGAAATAATTCCATGGCAGAAACACATTTCGATTTTGTTGTTATTGGTGGTGGGCCGGCGGGGTATGTCGGGGCGATTCGAGCCGCGCAGCTTGGGTATAAGGTGGCTTGCATTGAGCGGGCCAAGCTCGGCGGGGTGTGTTTGAACTGGGGGTGCATTCCCAGCAAGAGCCTGCTGGCGAATGCTGAGCTGGTAGAGAAGATGGGGAAGGCGAGTGAGCAGGCCTTTTGGGGGCTGAAGATTACGGGTGCGGTGGAGCTGGATTGGGACCGGATCATCGGGCGCAGCCGCGAAGTCGCAGCGAAGCTGTGCGGGGGGATTGGGTTTTTGTTCAAGAAGAACAAGATTACACATTTTGTGGGGAACGCGAAGATAACTAAAGCGGGCACGCCAGCCAACGGGGGCAAGGTAACTATCGAGCTGCAGGAGTGCGCGGTGAAGGAGGAGCTTACGAGTGCTCCGGCGACTCCGGGCAAGACGGTGCAGACGATCACGGCGGACAAAGTGATTGTGGCGACGGGGAGCGTGGCGAGGGACCTGCCATTTGCGAGGTTTGATGGCGATCGCATCTGGGGTGCTCGTGAGGCGATGTTTAATAAGGAGCGACCCAAGCGGCTGGTGGTGATCGGGGCGGGGGCGATTGGCATGGAGTTTGCTTATTTTTATCGCTCGATGGGAACCGAAGTCACGATTATCGAGATGATGGACCGGGTGCTGCCGGTAGAAGACAAAGATATCGGGGACGCGATGGGCAAGCTCTACAAGAAGCACGGGATGACGATCTTGACTTCGACGATGACGACGGGGGTTGAGAAGACGGCGAGTGGCGTGAAGATTACGTTTGCGCCCTCGGCGGATGGCAAGGCTGATGAGAGCAAGAAGCAGACCATCGAGGCGGACCGCGTGCTGCTGGCTGTTGGCGTGGTGGGCCGCACCGACGGGTTATGCGATGCTTCGCTGGGGTTGGTGATCGAGAAGGGGCATATCAAGACCGATTATGTTGCGGGCACGACGCGCAACGAAGCGGTGGATTACAAGACGAACTTGCCCGGCGTGTATGCGGTTGGCGATGTGATCGGGCCACCGTGGCTCGCGCACGTAGCGAGCGAAGAGGCGGTGCTGTGCGTTGAGCGGATCGCGTGGAAGGAGAAGAAGACCTCGCACGAGCCTTACCCCATTGATTACACCACTATTCCGGGCTGCACCTACTGCATACCGCAGGTTGCGAGCGTCGGGTTTACCGAGCAGCGGCTGATTGAGATGGGCAAGGTGAAGGGGAAGGATTACGAACTGGGAAAGTACGCATTTACGAGCCATGGGAAGGCGATCGCGTCGGCGCACACGGAAGGCTTTGTTAAGATTCTGCGGGGGCTGCCGCGGGGCGAGATTCTGGGCGCGCACATTATGGGCGATCAGGCGACCGAATTAATTGCTGAAATGACGCTGGCTCGCCGGTTGGAAGCCACCACCGAGGAACTGATCTGTACGATGCACGCGCACCCGACGATGCACGAGGCTATTCATGAGGCGGCGCTGGCGTCGGAGGGGCGGGTTATACACGCTTAGGTTGGTGGGTGCGTCCCGCGGTTCTGAGATAAGCCCTTGTAGGTTGGGAAACGATGTTTGGAATTACCACTTGGCGGCGAAATCGGATTAAGGCCCGGCCGTTTCCCGCGGCGTGGCTGGCGGTATTGGATGGAGTTGCGGTCTATCAGCGCGTGAACGAGGATGACCGGGCGGAGCTGCGCGGGCACATTCTGGTGTTCCTGGCGGAGAAATACATCGAGGGGTGCGCGGGGCTGGAAGTGACCGACGAAATTAAGGTGACTATCGCCGCGAACGCGTGTGTTTTGCTGCTCCACCGCGAAGCGGATTATTACCCCAACTGCAAGACTGTTCTGGTGTATCCCCAAGAGTATATCGCCACGGGAAAGCGCCTGGGGGCGATGGGGATTGTAACTGAACAGGTGGAGCGGCGCGCGGGTGAGAGCTGGCACAATGCTTATGCGCCGGCGAGCGGCGGCCCGGTTATATTAAGTTGGCGGAGCGTGCGGCGGGGCGCGCACTGCGGCAATGACGGGCACAACGTAGTTTTCCACGAGTTTGCCCACCAGTTAGACGGCGAATCCGGGGGGATGGACGGGGCGCCGGCGCTGGAACTGCGCAGCCATTTCCTGCCTTGGGCGCGAGTGCTGGGGGCGGAGTATGACTCATTGGTCCGAGGGTTGGCCGGTGGGGAGCGGCCCGCGCTGATCAACCCGTACGGCGCGCAGAACCCTGCGGAGTTCTTTGCGGTTTGCACGGAGCTTTTTTTCGAGCGTCCCCGGGAGATGAAGGCTCACCACGGGGATCTTTACGCGCGGTTTAGCGACTACTTCCAGCAGGATCCGGCTCAGTGGGCGGAGTGCGAGGCGGGCGGGGCGCGTGGGGCGCCTGGTTAATGCGCTCTCGCGTGGCATAAGTAAAAGACAACGGCAGTCAATGTAACCCGTCAACGAAAGTCGCCTGCACGGAAGTATCCGAAGGGTAACGCCGCTGCAAAAAACTTCTGGCGGCCTCTGCGGGGTTGGCTTCGGAGCGGCCGGGCTGGCCGGGTGCACGGAGTTCTTTCCATCTTTGAACCAGCACCCTCTCTTGCGGCGACCGCTAGGAAGGGTGTTTTATGATATATATTGAGCGGAGGGGGTGGCTTGTTGGGCAACCCGTTGGGTAGGGTTGATCGCGGGGTTATAACGAAAGCCGGGGGTGAAGGTCTGGAGCGGACCTGCACACCCGGTTTGTTATATTAGGCTCTGCGGGAAGTGCGGAGCGAGTTATATTACGTTAGCGAGGAGGATACCGGCGGAGCGGGTTTAGCCAACGGGCTCAAGTTCCTTCTCGCGGTGCTGCATCTGGCTTTTGAGGCGGCCCAAGATGGAGGAGTGCATCTGGCTGACGCGGCTTTCGGAGAGTGCGAGGGTCGCTCCGATCTCTTTCATTGTCATACCTTCGTAGTAATATAATACAACGATGAGGCGCTCAGCGCGGGAGAGGCCACGGGTGATGAGGTCTTTGAGGTCGCGGCGTTGGATGTCGCTGACTGGGTTGCATTCGCCATCATCCTTGACAACATCAAGGTCGCGGAGTTCGCGGCCACCGCCTTCGTTACCGTTGAAGGCCCGCTGAGTGAGGCTGCGGGTGGCAACTGCATAACTATCACGCTTGAGCTTGTCAAACTCTTCGCCCTCAACGTTTAACATCTTGGCGACTTGATCGTCGGTGGCGGGAACGCCGGTCGACTTCTCGATCGATTGGCGCGCCTGCTCCACCTTGTTGGTGCGGCTGCGGACCAGGCGAGGAACCCAGTCCATGCTGCGGAGCTCATCCAGGATTGCGCCACGAATACGGGGGGCGCAGTAGGTTTCGAACTTAACCTTGCGGCCCAGATCGAAAGCATCGATGGCATCCATCAGGCCGAAGAGACCGGCGGACATGAGGTCCTCGATGTCAACTTCGTCGGGAAGCCTTGAGTAAATTCGCTCGGCGTTGTAACGTACTAGAGGGAGAAACTTCTCCATCAGGAAGTTGCGGAGCTCTTCGCTGGGGCCCGCTGCATAGATCTCCCAGATGGTGTTCATCTCGATGGAGTCAAAGCGAGTCGGGATATTAGAGGCCTCAGCGTGACGGGCGGAGAAACGCCCGGCGAAGCGGCCTGTGCCGCGGCTGGAAGAGCGGGCGGCGGTTGAACGAGCGGGAACGCGAGCACCCCCGCTAACCCCACCCCCACCTGCGCTTGGGGCTGAGGACGCGGAAGAACCACTTGATACATTATTGCTGATTGACATTTCGGTCTACTCCATGACCTTGGTTGCGATATCGACGGCTTCATGCCCGACGGCCCAAATGCTGGGCGACTGCTTACGAGAATCTGCTACGAGAAAGGCTGCCAACTTCTGCTTCTGCTAACGCCGTTCACTAATCTCGACGGGTAAGCTTTGAAGAATCGTTGCTTGCCGCCGTTGAGTGCTTTGTAGCACTTCTGACTGCCGGTTATCTTAAGCTGAACGACTGCCCTTAAAGAAACTCAAAGAACTGGAGTTAAGAAGTAGGCTAAATTGCTTGGGTAGATAGCTTCACGGGCTACTTGACTCGCACGCGTTTTGAGATCACGCTACTGGGCTCCGTTCCAACCAACAGAATCGTTCCGGACTTCGATGGCCTGCACTCATGCCATCTTCACATTCCACGTCTAGCTCTTATCCTCAACACTCCAATCGCTGTGCCACTCTTCCTTGAGTTGCGCCATGAGTATACATGAAAAGTTGCGAATGCATATCCCCTATTGACGATTTTCTTCAAAATTTTTTTACTCAGCTGACGAGCCGGACCGAGGGGAGCATCTTTCACGCAGGTTGCCCACAGCTTGGTCACCGCTTAAGAATCGACCCCTACAGATTGTTGATTAGCCCGAGCAACGGCCGCAACGGCGGTAGCGATCGGTAGCGGCGCAGTTAATGTTTCATTATAATCTACGTAGTTATCCACATGTTGCGCGGCTGCGGCAATCGGCGGGATTGGGCGATCGGTTACGTATCGTTCAAGGTGTTCCCTGATGGCGTGAAACATGCACGTGGCGCCGAGCCAGCCGACGCAGTAACAGACGAGCATCGCAAGAATGGCTCTTAAGATCGCGACTACGGCAGTCTCGCCAGCGATCAGGCCGCTTACGACGGAGACCGCAAAGCCGCAGAGGGCGAAGGCGGTCGCGATGACTTTTGCTTGTTCGTACACGTGTGCGCGCTGTCTTTCGGTAGGCTGGCACGAGGGGGAGTCGAAAGCACGATCACGCCTCGTGCAGGGGCGGGCGAGCTGTGCTGAGAAGAATCGTCAAAATGCGGGGGGGTCTTTTGCGGCTAAAGTCGATTTTTGCAAGTGGGGTAACGGGAGCGCTGTGCGTGAGGGCTGTGTGGCGTGGGCGGGGGGAGAGTTGTGTCCGAGTAGGGAATTTGGAGACGGTGCGGCACGCGGAAGTGCGTGACGCGAATGGCTTGCCAAGCGCGGGGGCGAAAACAGGATTTGTTGCAGAGTCGCTCGGTTTACGCGGGGACGGCCTCTTGCGGAGGCATGATAAGGCCCATTGATTCAACATCGATGCCCGAAACAATTTCGTTGTATCCAAGGACAACGATTGAAGAGAGATGCGGCTCAACGAGTTGACGCACGACCGCCCGGACGGGGGGCGACGCGATTACCACAGCGGGATGACCCGCGTTGGTGACGGGAGTCAAGCCGCGAACGATGTGTTCGGCGATGCGGCTGGCCAGGCGGGCGGGCATCGTGAGAGTTGTGCCTGCGGGGCCCCGATCAATGAAGCCGCTGATCTGATCTTCGAAGGCGGGATCTAGTGTGACACAAACGAGCTTGGGGAGGCCGGTTGGGGAGGGGGAGGCGTACTGCTGGCAGATGCCGCGGCGGAGGGCGTTACGGACATATTCGGTAAGGACTTCTAGGTCTTTGGTTTTGGGTCCCCACTCGGCGACGGTTTCGAGAATGGTTTCGAGGTCGCGGACGCTGACGCGTTCGCGGAGGAGATTCTGGAGTATCTTTTGTAGTTCGCCGGGCTTGAGGACACCGGGGATGGTCTCTTCGACGAGCTTGGGTGCTTTTTGCTTAAGCTGCTCAAGGAGATTATTTACTTCATCGCGAGTGAGCAGTTCGTCGGCGTGTTTCTTTACGATCTCGGCGAGGTGGGTTGAGAGAACATCGACGGGTTCTACGACGGTGTAGTTTAGTAGTTCAGCGCGAGAGCGGAGTTTGGGATCAATCCACCAGGCATCAAGGCCGAAGGCGGGCTCGCGGGTCTGATCGCCATCGATCTTGCCGGTGGTGATACCTGAATCCATGGCGAGGAGTTTGCCGGGCTTGGTCTGGCCCGTGGCGACAGGGTTGCCGCGCACTTTTACTCGGTATTCGAGGTGAGGCAGCTGGGCGTTATCGCGGATGCGGACGGGGGGCATGACGGTGCCGGTGTCGAGGGCGAGTTGTAAGCGAACGGCGGTTATCTTTTTGAGGAGTTCGCCGCCCTGTGCATGATCGACGAGCTGGACGAGGCCGTGACCGAGTTCGAGTTCGAGGGT
>Ga0105049_10010663_pt1 | contig 10546 bp, 9 predicted proteins | sample MAT06_FD_78087 | JGI IMG/M metagenome (GOLD analysis project Ga0105049, IMG submission 78087) | Freshwater microbial communities from Lake Fryxell liftoff mats and glacier meltwater in Antarctica - MAT-06 | ecosystem: Environmental > Aquatic > Freshwater > Ice > Liftoff microbial mat | place... | reverse complement strand
GTCGAGCGAAGACGACCTGCCGCGCCACATCGAGTTCCTGTACAGCCGCAACCGGCTCAACGTCGCGATCTCGCGCGCGCGCTGCCTGGCCATAGTCATCGCCAACCCGGCGCTGATGGCCATTCACTGCAATACGCCGGAGCAGATGGCCTTGGTCAATACGCTGTGCTGGATGGCGGAGGTGGGTGCGTGAGCGGCCTGCGAGTGACGTACGATAAATCTCCCGACAGTGGCAGTGGCAGTGGCGCGGCAAAATCGACGTGAGTATTTAGAAATGGGGCGACGCCTTTGCCACGCCAACCTGTCCATCCGGGCACGGTGGAAATGCTAAAGCGCAGGTGGCTCCTGTAGGGCGCACCGAGCGGGAGCGGCGTCGGTCTTCCATGATTGGAGGGTTTTTTGTTTTCAGACTCAGTGATTGATCCCATGACCATCCAGGCATTCTTGGAGACGGAATACCGCGTGCACGGTGATGCGCCCTTGACGTTGAAAGTCGGCGTCGCCAGCCCGGGGCTTGCTGCACTTCACAAGGCCCATCGCGTCGCCAACAGCGCTTACGTCACGGCTTGCAACCCGTTCAGTCAGCTTATCGACGAGAGTGCCAACGTTGATCGTCAAGCTTCGCTTAAGCGCGAACTGCAGGAACGAAGTTTGGTTTACTTCGACGGCGTCGGTCAGCACCCACTGAATCAATGGCCTGGCGAGGCCAGCTTCCTCGTCCTCGGACTGTCGTTGGAGGCCGCGAAGGCGCTGGGTGTCAAACATGAACAAAATGCGATCGTGTGGTGCGGCCCCGATGCGGTGCCCGAGCTGATCTTGCTGCGGTAGGGAAGCAGGGGCGGGGCAGCCTGTCGAAAGGCGAACGACCAAGGGGATTTGATCTAGATTGCTGCCCCCGACACTTCGTCAGATGCCGCTAAACAGAATCCACAGCACTTCAGGCCGAGGGGTAAAGCGGCCTATAATCCAGCCTTCATCAAGAGCACAGGCCGCCTGCCTGTCGCCAACCTGCCGTCTGCGGCAAGGTGGCACCCGGAAACTTCTGGGGATGTGGCGCTCCAGGTAGCGCAACACAGCAGGCTCGCGGCCCTCCATCTTGATGATCGAGGGCCTTTTTGTTTTTAGCTACGACGTGACTTGGATGCAAGTCAGTCTTCGCTGCCCCTTGGTTCATCGCCGAGTTAATGACAACTTGCAGGGCGATTCACAAATGCTGCTAAAGCGTCGGTGTTGCCTCCTTTCGTCCAGGCTCCACCGCGCTCGCGGTGAACCGGACGTTGGGAGCGCATCCACATGCCTTTATCGGAAACCCTGCCCGCTGCCCGCCTTGCGCGCCAACCACTGGCCCGCCTGGGGCTTGTCGGTTTGTCCTCCATCGAGGCACCGGTCTTGGCTGCACTGGCCACACAGAGCACGCTGCTGCTGATCGGCCCGCACGGCACCGCCAAGAGCCTGCTGCTCACGCGCGTGGCCACTGCGCTGGACATGTCATTCCGGCACTACAACGCCAGTCTGCTCAACTTTGACGACCTGGTGGGGTTTCCGCTGCCGGGCAAGGACGGGACGCTGCAGTACATGCAGACGCCCGCGGCAATCTGGGGCGCGGGTGCGGTCATTTTCGACGAGGTCAGCCGCTGCCGGCCCGACATCCAGAACAAGCTCTTTCCCATCATCCACGAGCGGCGCGTGCAAGGCATCGAACTCACCGGGCTCAAGCACCGCTGGGCAGCCATGAACCCACCGTGCACCGACGATGACGACAACGGCTATGTGGGCGCCGAGCCGCTGGATGCGGCGCTGGCTGATCGATTTGTCTTTGTGGTTCCGATGCCGCAGTGGAGTGAGTTTTCTGAGGCGGAGCAGTTGGCGATCATCCGAGCTGAGGACGCTCCCATTGCGAGCGCCGACGCCAAATACCTGAGGGACTTGATCGCACGCACCCAAGCCATCCTGCCCACGCTGGCAGAAACGCTGGCCCCCGGGGTGGCATCCTATGTGCGCACCATGGCTGCATTACTGGCGCAGGCAAATCTGCTGCTCAGCCCCCGGCGCGCCAGCATGCTGTTCCGCGCGATCCTGTCCGTCAACGCCGCGTCGTCGGCGCTCAATCCGTCGGTTACTGCTTCGGATGCAACGCTGCTGGCAGTGCGTAACGCCTTGCCCCAGCGGGCGCAGGGCACTGCCGTATCCGATGTCAAGCTGCTGGCTGCGCACCGCGAGGCATGGCGACTGGCGCAGGTTGCGCCGAACGACCCGCTCAGGGCCATTCTCTGTACTGCCGACCCCGTCGAACGCCTGCGCCTGGTGGTGGCTACGCCCAAGTTGCCCAAATCCGAGTTCTCGCGCATCGTGGCCGATGTATTGGCCCAGCTCCAGCCCGGCGCGCGCGAAGCCGCTATCGTGCATCTCTTCGAGACCGGCTCGGTCGGTCGGCTGAACGCAGCGGTGGCGTCGCAGGCGGCAGAAGTCTACCGGGACGTGGCCACGCCACCTGAATTCAGCGAGACCCTGCATGCATCGAATGGCCGCTTCAGGACGTGGCAGCGCCTCAAGGATTTGCTCTCGCGCCTGAATCCTGCGGACCCGCGCGCCCATCTGCAGGCCAACGCGATGGCTGCGCTGTTCGCCCGCAAGACATTGGCCACTCCGGAGGACGCCGAGCAGGCATTCAGCAAGTTTGCCGTAGCGGACGCGCAAATGAGGGCCGCATGAAGTCCGGGCCGATGCCGGGCACGACCGGTGCGTCGCCGGACCGGGCCGCGCTGCTACACAACATGTCCGCGCCGCCCAAGACGGTGGTGAAGTACGAAGGTCTGTCCGGGTTCGCCACGACCCTGGGACCGGGTGGTTCGGGCGTTTGCGGCCTGAAGTGCAACGGCGACGGGGTTTTCGGGACACCGGTGCTGTTTGTGTTGCCCGGTGCGTTCGGCGGCCAGTCGGCGTCGGCCATCCTGCGCCTGCTCGGACTGGAGCTCACCGACACCAGCGAGGAACAGGCGAGCCGGCACCTGATGCAGTTGATCAACAAGCGGGCACATGAACTGCCACTTCCCGACGGATGCGCGGTGATTCCCTGCAAGAAATCGCACCAACCACGCTGGAGCGACGCGCTGAGCGTGCTGGCGATCTTTGCCAAATGCTCGGACACCGTTTGGCTGCGCTCCAAGTCTCCGTCCCTGAACGCGGCGGTACAGCGCCAGCAGCTGACCCTGCTGGTGCCACCGCTGTTTGCCCACTTGCTTACGGAGGTAACGCCATGAACGCAGTCGAAAGCATCGGCCTGTCCGCTCCATCGCTGGGCGACCAGATCCTGGATGTGTTCCCCAGCGGGTCCTATGCGCTGTCGGCCCTGCTGAGGCTTCTCGATATCGTGCCCAGCGACACGGTGCCGACGGCAGCAGTGGAGTGCCGCCTGCAACCGCGCCTGCTGATCAACCCGGAGTTCGTGGACCGCCATGCCGAGACGCCAGAGAAGCTGCTGATGCTGGTGATGCATGAACTGCACCACGTCTTGCTTGGGCACACGACGCTGTTTCCGCGCGTGACCCCGGTGCAGAACTTCGTGTTCGATGCGGTCATCAACGGCGTGATCTGCCGCATGTTCCCGTCGACAGACCATACGTCCTTCCTGAGCGACTTTTACAGTGACAGCAGGTTTCCGGAATGCCTGCTTCGCCCGCCGCCGGGCTGGCCGCGCAGGAGCAGCCTCGCGCCGGCCGTTGCGGCTTTGCCCGAACGTCCGCGCGCCCTGGTTCACGAGGTGCATGTGGCGCTTTACTCGAGTGCCGGGGCCAGTTACCAGGAAGTGTTCGACGTCCTGCCCGTGCTTCTTGACGGCCAGGGCCTTGACGAAATTCCGCTATTGGGCGGGCATGCGCCTGAGAACGGCGTGGACGGCGCCAGCGAGCAAGTCGGCGGCCTGGAACACCGCTCGCCGGTGATGTTCGACATCCTGCGCCAGGTGGTGGAGCAATGGCCGCAACCACCGGACCCGATCCGGGGGCGCTCGCTTGCCGACGTGCTCAACGTCAAGGCGGTGACTGCACGCCGGGTTCCGTCCAACCGCAGCGTCCTGCGCGGACTGATTCGCAAGGTGGCCGGCTTGCATGGGGCTGGACGGGTGATGCGGTTAGCCACTGATACCCAGAGCACCGTCACGCCGATCCCGACGCTGTCGCGTCGCTCACTGGTTCTGCGCGCGCTGGGCACCGAGCCGCTGCTCCACCCGGGGCACTTGCCGTGGCTGCACCGCATGCCTTTGGGGGAGCGGGTACATGTCTACCTGGATGTTTCGGGCAGCATGGACGCGATTCTGGGCGCGCTGTACGGGGCGGTCCTCGACAACCAGGCGTATCTCCATCCTGCGGTGCATTTGTTTTCCACGAAGGTGGCGGACGTCGGTCTTGCGGAGTTGCGCCAGGGCGTTTGCCATAGCACCGGCGGTACCGACATCGCCTGCGTGGCCGCGCACATGGCCAAGCACCGGGTTCGCCGTGCATTGATCGTCACGGATGGCTGGGTGGGCACGCCGCGTGGACAGCACCTGCGCACTCTGATGGAGACCCGGCTTGCCGTGGCCTACATGGGAGGTAATACCAACACCAACGACCTGCGGGCGGTGACCAATCACACCGCCAGCCTCACTGTTTAAGGAGCCTTCATGAACGCCAGAACCTATCCCGCCGAGTTTGTGTTTCCGGGCCATCCGGACAAGTTGTGTGACGCCATTGCCGACAGCCTGGTGCAGGAGGCTGGGCGTCGCGAGCGGCGCGCTTTGGTAGGCGTGGAAGTTGCCGTGCACCGCCACCAAGTGTTCATCACCGGGCGCATTGCCTGTCGCGACGCCGAGGGCATCAACATCGATCAGGTGGTGCGTGATGTCTACCAAAGCGCAGGTTATGGCGACGACTGGTATCCGCAACCACATCAACTCGAGGTGACGTCCAATGTCTGCCTCGGTCCGCTGGAAGAAGGCGAGCCACAGTTCAGGGAACTGTCGGACGACCAGGCCATCTGTATCGGCTACGCCAATAACCTGGTGCAGACCAATCATCAGCCGGTCGAACAGTGGCTGGTGCGAGCCCTGGCACGGCGGTTGCACGGCCTGCGAGCACTGCATCCGCAGCTAGGCCTGGGGCCCGACGGCAAGGTGCTGGTGCTGGTGAAAGAGGAGGGCGACGGCAGCGACCAGCGTTGGCTGATGCAAGGGTTCAGCTGCTCCCTGCAGCAGCGCACCACATCCGATGACGTGGCGCTGCACCGCGAGGTGCGGCTAGCCGTCGAGGACGAACTGCAGAAACTTGCCAGCGTGCTGCCGGGCTTGTCGGATACGCTGCCGGATCAACTGTCGGTCAACGGCGCCGGCGCATTCGAGGTGGGCGGTCCGGAGGGGGACAATGGACTATCCGGCAAGAAGTTGGTGATGGACGCCTATGGTCCCAGAGTGCCTATCGGCGGCGGCGCATGGTCGGGCAAAGATTTCTTCAAGGCCGACCGGGCGGGCGGGTTGCATGCCAGGCGCTTGGCCAAGCTGGTAACGCAGCTGGGCCTTGCGACCGAGGCCGAGGTGACGCTGGCGTGGTTTCCAGGTGACCGTGAAGCTCGGTTGGTGGGGATCAGAGTGCCACGCGGCGAGACCGTTTCTGTCCAGGGCATATCGGGCATGGTGGACCTGTCCCTGGACCGCAGCGGCGACGCATTTCAGGTGGATGATCTGGTTAGTGTGTCTCGATGGGGGCATTTTGATAGTGTCGCCTTGCCTTGGGAAGTTCAGCCAAAGGTATGAAGCGTCGTTCGATGTGCTTGCGGGCACTGGCCCCCGGGATCACTGCCCACTGATTTGACAGCGTCAATTGCAAACACAAAATAGACCTTGAGTCCGCACTAACAATGGCACGCCTTTATCCGACCCTCTATGCGCGCACGGCAGGCAGCGCCGGTCAACATGCCGAACTGGATTTGCTGCGCACGCTGGAGCGGGGTCTGTCGGCGGCATATTGCCTGTTCCACAACGTGGACTGGTCCCAAGGTACGGCCGAGCAGGAGCGGCATGGCGAGATCGATATCGTGGTGGTGAACCAGGGCGGCGATGTGCTGCTGATGGAGGTCAAATCCGGTAGCGTCGACTTTCGGCCCGATGGCATCTTCAAGCGCTACGGCGAGCAGACAAGAGATGTCAAGAGCCAGATTCAGGGGCAGTTTGGTGCTTTGCTGTCGCGCTTGCGTGATGCCGGCTTGAATGGCGTGAAGTTGCATCACCTGCTGGTTCTGCCTGATGTGCGTGTCGAGTCCGAGACGGTCCTGTGGCCCCGCGAACGGATCGTCGACAGCGCCGACATCAACCAGGTTGCGTCGCGCGTCATGCAGGTGCTCGGACCGGGATCTGCCGACGGCTACACGTTGGAGGCGGTGCTGGCTTTTTTCGAGAATCGGTTCCGCGTCGAGCCCGATGTGTCCGCGCTGGCCGGGCGTTTGCAGCAGATGACGACCCGCATGTCTGCCGGGCTTGCAACCTGGGTGCCACGCATCGTGGCGCCATCGGGCGTGATCCGCGTGGTCGGCACGGCAGGGTCCGGCAAGACCCAACTGGCCTTGCGCCTGTTGCGCGAAGCCGATGGGGCGGGGCACAAGGCAGCCTATGTCTGCTTCAATCGGCCGCTGGCCGACCACATCGCGCGGGTCGCGCCCGTCAGGACTACCGTCGAGACGTTTCATGAGTTTGCGCTGCGCATGGCGCGTCGGTCGGGCCTGGCCGTTGATTTCAACGACGCCAACATATTTGAGAAGATCACCAGCCACGCGATGCAAGCGGTGGCGAATGCGGATCCAGACCTTGACCTGCTGGTGCTCGATGAACTACAGGACCTCCACCCGGATTGGGTACAGGGCATGCTGTCGCGACTGCGGGCAAACGCGCGCGCGGTGTTGCTGGAAGACCCGGAGCAGTTGCTGTACGCCGACCGGGAGTCTTTCGATATTCCGCAGGCCGTGACAGTGACCTCGAACGAGAACTTCCGGACGCCTCGAAACCTGGTGAACCTGATCAATATCTTGCACTTGACGGATACCGAGGTCGCAGCCTTTTCGCCGCACGAGGGGAATTTTCCGGACCCGATTGTTTATGGGTCGAGCGAGAAGATCGCACCTGCCACCGTGCAGGGTGTCGAGCGTTGCCTGAAGATGGGTTTCGGCATCGAAGACATCGCCATCGTCAGTATGCGGGGCCGTGAGCGCTCAGTGCTGCAGGGCCAGGATCGATTGGGCGCGTGGACGCTGCGCCGTTTCACAGGCAAGTATGACGACGGCGGCGCGGCACTTTGGACAAAGGGAGACCTGCTGATCGACTCGGTTCGGCGTTTCAAGGGTCAGGCGGCACCGGCGGTGGTGTTGACCGAGTGTGATTTGCCGCAGCTCGATCCCATCAGCCGCCGATTGCTCTTTGTCGGGCTCACGCGGGCCCGCATGCATCTGGAGTGGGTCGTGTCGAAGGCGACGGCCACTGTGCTGGAGCAGGCGCTTCAGTAACAGGGGCGGGTTGGCAGGCGCCAGGCTTTGCGGCACCTGCTGCGCAACGGTTTGTCCACCGACGGGCTGAGCGATGCGCCAGCATTGTCAACCGTAGTCCATCTTGGTCGCGTCGGCGGCGATGACCATCTGCGCTTGAGGCGTGCCGCGCGCCGGTTCATCTGCCTCGACATCCTCTATTTGCCTTGCGAACTCGCCCAATTTCCTGCGAACGCTGATATCCAGCACCCGGTTCATGGGTCCTTTGGCATCAAGGCAAACCCATTGCGTCTTTGACCGGCGGTATTCAGCGGTGGCTACCCGCTTGCCGAGCGCATTGGACACGGAAACCAGCAGTTTGCTGCTGCTGGCACACTCCGCGATCCGCTCGCCGATGGAGTTGCGCATGCGCAGCCCTTCTTCGACAAGTTCTTGCGAGTTGGCCATGGCTTTCATGCGCCAGCCCGCAAACAGGACTTCGGAAAATGGCGTTTTCCATGCTACGGGCTGTGCGCTACTGGCCTTCACCCGTGCGTCTATGTGCGCCAGACCGTGCGCGACCAGATAGTCCCAGCCCGCCTGGCGCTGGCGACGGTCCAGGCAAGAGCGATCTGGTTCCGTGAGCCAAGAGATGACAGCCACGAGTTCCTGCTCCTGTTCGTCGCCAGGCTTGGGCAGGGCGCTCACGCGCCGCACCAGATGGGCGAGGTCGGGCATCGACGTCTTCAGGGCTGGGTGGTATTGCTGGCGACGGGCACCGGCGTTGCCGAATTCGGAGTAGATCGCCTGCGACAGCCACGGCGCAGGCGCTCTGGGTGTGTGCAGATCACGAAAAATCCGCAGACAGTCGAGGACGGACGCGGAGGCTGCCCCCCGGTAGAACTGGCGGACCAGCCGCATGACCCGCGAGCCATCCTGCAACACCAGCGCCCAGATCCGCGGCGGCAACCCGTTAGCGCTCAGGAACGCTTTCAAGCGCTGCGTGGGCTGTCCTGTCGGTGGAAAGTCCGATTGCTCGCACAGCGCCGCGTACACGCCCAGCGCCTGCGGTGCTTCCTGCTCCATGCAGCGCAAGGCGTCCAGATGGCGGATCGTCAGGTGGTAGTGGCTGAAGCTTGATTTGTCCGGCAACAGGCAGGGCATTTGCAGGTGGTGGCAGATGCGGCGTGCGTGCGCATCAAGGCCCAGGCCGGCGCGAATGCGCTCGCGGACCTGGCGCATGTCGCCATGGTGGCGGATCCGGCTGCGAAACACGCCGAACATCCATTCGGTATGGGCAGCGCAAATATCGTCGTGCGCCTGGTCACCCTGTAGGCGCAGGGTTGCCAACGCGTGCGTCTTGGCCTGCTCGCAAAGTTGTTTGAGCCAGACCCATCGATACGGGACTTCGGTCATCATCACGCTGTACGACGCCAAGTGGCTCAGCATGACTTCGGCGCTGTCGCCCCGCCACATGAATGCATGGATCTGGCGGCTGGCGGATGTGAGAAAGACTGCCGACCCCAGTACCTGTCTCACGCACCAGCCTGCCCGCCAGGGCACCTCCTGCACGGGTTTGCGGAGCAACTGCAGAAGTCGCTCCCAGGTCTGATGCATGCGCCGCGCGTCGTGCATCGGGCGCAGCGCCACTGGCGGTAGCGGCCAGGCATCCGACACCGCATCGCGCCACAGACCTGGCATGGCCCGGTCCGCCGGGATGCCACTCCTGACGGCGAACGCGAGGTTGATACAGCGCGCAAGCGATGCGCACACTTGCGGAAACTGAAGGCCATTCATGCAGTGCCTCCTGGCGACGGGGCGAGGATGTTCAGACGAGGCCGTTGGTTTGCAGCCATGCCTGCATCGTGTTGCGGTGCAGCGCCAGCACCGGCTCCAGCGCCGCTGCGCCCTCGGCATCCGGGACGCTCTGGTAGCCACCGGCGAGGTTCCAGACCAGCGGCTTGTGCCGGAGCGCGCCAAATATACGCAGGTCGCGCTGGCGCATTTCTTCCGTGCTCAGGACGCCGCCGAGCGGGTCGTCGATATGCGGGTCGGCGCCTGCCTGGTAGATGACGAGGTCGCAGTCGGCAACCGCATTGATCGCGCGATCAAGCCAACGCGTGAAGGTCGTCTCGCCGCCGGGCAGGGTGCAGACGTCGCGCCTCCCGCTGAATTTTTCCCCCATGCTGTGGTGGACGACCCAATCGCAGCGCAGACGCCGGATGATGTCGGCCGTGCCGTCGCCCCAGTGCACATCGCAATCGATGATGCCGACGCGATTGACCAGACCCGCGTCCTTGAGCATCACAGCGGTCACCATCAGCCCATTGAAGGTGCAGAAGCCGGACGGGTAGCTGTAGCTGGCATGGTGGAAACCCGAGGTCGGTGAGCAGGCCTGGGTCTGGTGCAGCACGGCGTGCTCCGCAGCGCTCAGCAGCGAACCGGTGGTGTAGGGCAGGGACCGCGCCACGTCGGCGCTCTGGTTGCCAAAACCGTTGGCGCGCTCGCAGTCCAGGATTGCATCCACCATCGCCGGGTCGTGGACCTTCTTGAACGCAGCGCGGCCCACGCCCTCGAAACCCAGCACCTCAATGTGCGCGCCGAACCGGCGCTGCCAGTCCTCCACTACGTAACGAGGCTTGATGGAGGAGGGCGAGAAGGAACTTTGGGAGGCGCACTGCGCCTCGGTGTAGAAGACTGGAAGCATCGGTTTACTCCTGGTGAGTGGTTGAACGCGTGGTTGATGAAACGTACTGGCTCATGCCCGGTCGGCCGGGGTCCGATTGCTCGTGGTGCCCTGGTCCCCCAATAGGTCAGCGGCCTGCTGCAAGGCCGCGATCAGGACTTGCAGGCCGTCGCTGTCCACGGTGATTCCCAGTTGCACATGGTCTTGCCCGGGATTTCTGGCGGCGATCCATTGGCTTGAGATCCGCAGGTGGCAGTGCCCTGTCAGCGCGGGCACGGGTTCTGCCTCGATGGAATACCGGAAATCGCCGGTCTTCAGAAACTGTGTCTTCATGCTTGTTACTCCTTCAGATTGAACGTTGTGGATGAAACCTGTCTT
>Ga0105049_10010662_pt1 | contig 10546 bp, 11 predicted proteins | sample MAT06_FD_78087 | JGI IMG/M metagenome (GOLD analysis project Ga0105049, IMG submission 78087) | Freshwater microbial communities from Lake Fryxell liftoff mats and glacier meltwater in Antarctica - MAT-06 | ecosystem: Environmental > Aquatic > Freshwater > Ice > Liftoff microbial mat | place... | reverse complement strand
TTCCCTGCCACCGACGCTGGTGCCCCATAATCCTTTATTGATTGAGTACATCGATTTTTCAAAATTCATTGCTACGCCCTTACGCTTCAGGTATTCAATCTCCACTTCCCGGCTCAGTTTCATATCCCTGATAGGTGTAATGATTTCAACACCCGGAATCATGATGTTAAAAACCATGTCGAAGCGAACCTGGTCGTTTCCTGCGCCGGTGCTGCCATGCACAACCGCCACCGCATTTAGTTTTTTTACATGCTCCGCCACAAACAAAGCCTGGCTTAATCTTTCGGCACTTACGCTCAATGGATAGGTATTATTTTTCAACACATTTCCGTAAATCAGGAAACGAATAATTTTATCGTAGTAGCTCTTAATCGCATTAACGGTAGTATGCGATTTCACCCCTAGTTTATAGGCATGCGCTTCAATCTGCTGACATTCTTCGTCCGTAAATCCACCGGTATTCACTACCACTGAATGAACCTCGTATCCTTTTTCAATGGTTAAATATTTTACACAAAAAGAGGTATCCAATCCGCCGCTAAAACCTACTACTACCTTTGATCCGGGCGCCAGGTCGTTCTCCTTTTTTTCTGAAATAATGTTGATGCTATTATCCATTTGATTAAAAAATTAGCGCTGTTATAAATTGAAAAAATATTTTAATATTGATTTGCTAACACCGCCACCGCCGTCTTTTTTCTTCAGTAATTTTAATAGGCGGCTTTGTTTGATGTGCATGAAACGCTCATATAGTTTTGAATGCTGTTTAAAATCTGCAGTCGTTTCCTCCGGCTCAAAGTGATCAGCAGGATCGTACAACATGGCGGTACACATACAGTTCTTTCTTTCCTTACTCACCAGGATATCGAAATTGACACAACTTTTGCAACCAGACCAAAACTCTTCATCATCCGTAAGCTCCGAGTAAGTAACCGGCTCATAGCCCAATTCAGAATTGATCTTCATCACTGCCAGCCCTGTTGTTAATCCAAATATTTTGGAGGTTGGATATTTTTCTTTCGACAAATTAAATATTCGTCTTTTGATTTGCTTGGCAACACCGCTTTTTCTAAAGGCCGGCGCAACTATTAAACCACTGTTGGCAACAAACTGGTCGTGCCCCCAGGCTTCGATATAGCAAAAGCCCACCCACTCACCCTCGTTGGTAACAGCAATCACGGCTTTACCTTCCTTTATTTTTTTCTCGATGTAGTCGGGCGATCGTTTGGCAATACCGGTGCCTCGTGCCTGCGCAGAAGATGCCATTTCATTGGTGATGGTAGCTGCGTAGCTTGCATCTTCGGTTGTAGCAACCCGTATAATAATGTTATTGTTTTCCAATTGTATATAATTGAAATAAAGTGTTAGAAAATAGAAGTATGTAAGAGACCTGTTTTTGGAGATTTTTTCACTGACAGGGGCAGGTTTTAAGTGCTCGTCCTATCAGCATCCAGGTCGGCGTCGGGAAGAAGTATCCGGCATGACAATAAAGTTTGCAACCAGGCTATTTGCCAGGCTTAAAAAATTTATTGTATGTTGATTAATGCTTTTCACTTTTGCGCTGTTATAAATAGATTGCGAAAGTAAGTCATTTTAAAACTTTATGGGTAAATAAAATGGTAAAATTTAAACAGATTTAAAACAATTAAATGTTGGTTAGTCGGTCTTTTATTCAAACCAACTTTAATATTCTGTCTCTTTCCGCTTTTTTTTCTTCAACCAGGCATTTGTTTTTCGGATAAACGGCACATTTTTATCAGTAAGAATTTCCTTGTCAATTGTAATCAGATAGCTACAGTTGTTCTGAATGCAGATATCAAACAAATAATTATCTTTTGCGTCAACGGAGAGTGTAAAAATATTTCGAGGAACATTAATAATAACAAAGGGAGAAAGGAACTGTATGATCTTATCTGCTTTCCCAACAGTAAAGCCAAACGAAATTATCAGTGCTTAATGGATTTCAGCGAACAGATAGTTGGCAGAAATGCGAAATGACACCTCTCAATATTCAAATTTTGACAATTTCTGCTAAATTTGCATTATGAAATTTGTAGACATTACCAATGATATAGCATTTAGAAAAATTTTCGGAAATGACAGCAAGAAAAAAACCTTAGTTTCATTTCTCAATGCTGTTATTGAGTTGCCAAAAAATGAACAAATAATTGATGTTGAAATTACAAATCCTTATCAATTAGGAAAATTAAGCGGCGGAAAATCTACTATTGTTGATGTAAAAGCAAAAGACGAGAAAGGAAACATATTTATAGTAGAAATGCAAATTGCAGCGTTTGACTTTTTTCATAAGAGAATACTTTATTACACATCTCAAAGCTATGTTTCTCAAATTGACAAAGGCGTTCATTACGACAAGTTAAGACCAGTTTATTTTATTGGAATTCTTGAATTTGAAATTGGACAAAACCGCAATTATTTCAGTAGGCACAAAGTTTTGGATGTTGAAACCAATGAGCAAATTATACAAGATGTTGAGTTTAATTTTATTGAACTGCCAAAATTTGACAAAACAATTGACCAATTAAAAACCAGTATTGACCAATGGACTTATTTCATCAAGAATGCTGAGAACTTAACGGTAATGCCAGAAAGTGTAAAGGACGAAGGATTAAAAGAAGCCTACACAGAAGCCAATCAACAGAATTGGACTAAGGAAGAATTAGAAGATTACCAAAGAGCATCAATCAAAGAGAGAGATGAAATCGGCAGAATTGAGTTTGCTGAAAAGAAAGCAGAGAAACAAAAAGCTAATCTCATAGGAAAAGCTATGAAAGATAATAGTGAGCCAATTGAGAAAATAATCAAATACACCGGATTGACTAAAGACGAGATTGAAAGCCTCTAAATGCGGTTTGTTAATGTGCTTCAATTGTGGGCATGACAAGTATCGCTTGGCTTTTGCTTCTATCACTACAGGAATACCCGAACGTTACAAGCCAGTACCAACAAATTATTTTCAGCAATACAACGCAGCAGAGCGGCCGTTTTAAAATGACCTGCATATTTTACCCTGACGCAACTATCAATGCAACATTTTTGAGGAGTTGTCATACTTACTGGTTCTCATAGACGTTGTAATACTTACAACCTCATCGTCTATCTTTTTTGATAATTATTTTTTTTCTTTAATTGAGTTTCAAAAACGTTCATTTCAGCAACCAAATCACTTGAAAATAATTCCAAACGGAGCAACTGTTTTTCTTGTACTGACAACTATTTTACGGCAGAAATAATTGCCTTGAAAGAAGACGACTGTGCTTGTATTTTAGTGGATTCCTTTTAAAAATTAACTTACGTTTTAAAAATATAATTTTTAATATTTGAAAGCAACAGTCTTAGACGATCCACTCCTTCATCGCATCTGCAATATCCCGGTCGTTGCTAAGTCTGGGTACTTTGTTTTGTCCGCCCAGCTTTCCAATACTTTTCATGTAGTCGATAAAGCCATGCTTCTTTACAACCGATATATTCAGTTGCTCTAAAATATTACCGCCAATCAAATCATCGTAGTACACATTCTTTGCCCTTAAATTATCATCTATCTTCTTTGCAAAGCTAGTAAGGTCAGCAGGTATATTTTCAAACTCAATCAGCCATTCATGGTAACTTTTACCACCATCTTTTGCAATCATGGGCGCTACCGTAAACTCTGTAATCTGAACTTTTTCTGTGGCAGCGGCATCTAATAATGCAGCTTCCACTTCTTCTCCAATCACATGCTCTCCAAAGGCAGAAATAAAATGTTTGGTTCGTCCGGTAACAATGATGCGGTAAGGGCTGGTAGATACAAACTTAACCGTATCTCCTAAATTATATCCCCACAAACCTGCATTGTTATTAATGATCATGGCATAATTCTCCCCAACTTTCACATCCTTTAAAGATAACCTGGTAGGCTTATCATTAAAAATTTCTAATGCCGGTACAAATTCAAAAAATATTCCGCTGTTGGTATTCAACAATAAGCCCTCAGCCGTTTGCGCATCCTGGAATGCAAAGAATCCTTCGCTGGCAGGAAATAATTCAATCGTATCGATCTTGCGTCCGATGCTTTCAAACAATTTGGCTTTATAGGGTTCAAAGTTTACACCGCCCTGAACCATCACACTAAAGTCGGGAAATAATTCGCCAATTTTTTTACCGCTCTTTTCTTCGAGCCTGTCAAAATACATCTGCATCCATGGTGGTATTCCACTGATCAGCGTCATTTGCTGCCTGATTGTTTCATCAACAATTTTATCCAGTTTTTCTTCCCATTCTTCTATACAATTGGTTTCATAAGATGGTAATTGATTGGCCCGTAAATACCTGGGTACATGATGGTTTACGATACCGCTTAAACGCCCTGTTGGTATCCCTCCAATCCTTTCCAGTTCAGGGGATCCGCTTAGGAATATCAATTTACCATTCGCAAACTTTGTGTTTCCTGTTTCAGCCATATAATACAACAGTGCATTTCGTGCTGTATTGATATGATTACCGATGGAGTCTTTACTAATGGGAATGTATTTTACGCCGCTTGTGGTGCCGCTGGTTTTGGCAAAATAAATGGGCTGTCCTTTCCACAACACATTGTGCCGTCCTTCCTTTATCTTTTCAATGTATGGCTTAAATTGCTCGTAATCCCTGATGGGAACCTGTTGTATAAACTCTTCGTAGGTTTTAATTTTATCAAAACCATGCTCTTTTCCAAAATCAGTTTTGGCTGCCCCTTTCAACAGGCTTAAAAAAATGGATTGCTGATCTTCTACAGCCGTTTCCATTCCTTTCTTAATTTGCTTATGGATATATGCCGCAAAAGGTTTTGCGAAAAAAGATTTTATTTTCATGGCTTGTTTTTCCGAAAAGGAATTTTGAAATCGTTACAAATTATAAAAGCAAAGTGCCTAAAATTTCGCAGCAAAATTAGATTGTTTTGGGTTAGGATGGATGTAGTTTTATTTGTTGCCACAATCACAAACCCATTCTTTATCCAAATCAATTACCGTCACCACTACCAGTTCGTCCTGCTTAGGTGCAAACACGATCCTTACGTTTTGATTGTCATGCGTTTTACCTTCCAGTGGATAAGTCTTTCCACGACTGTCTTCTTCTATTTTAGCCTCATTTAATTTACCTGATTTTAATATTTCCATTACTTCACTTTCATCAATATGGCGGCAATCCATCCTGCAGCGGGCATGTTTGCTGTAAATGATTTTTTGTGCATTGCGGTTAAAAGCCTCCCCGGTAATTACCGGTACACTGATTTCTGTGGATGGATTGGTTGGGAAACTACCACGTTGATTTTTTTTTATATAAAAAAGCAGCAGGGCAGCTACAATTAGTACAATAAACGGCAGATATTTTTTTGTCATAGTTTAAATATGGTGCTAAAGTAAAGGAAAAGATGGTTTTACAATGCATTCTTTAGAAAGTGATAAGCCCTGCGATAACTTTTAAAGGAGGGCCGCTTATCTTTGCAGTAATGAGTAAAAGCGTTGCACTACATACATTGGGCTGTAAATTGAATTTTTCAGAAACTTCTACTATTGGGAAATTGCTGGAGAATGATGGTTTTACAAAGAAAGAATTTGACGAGGTGGCAGATGTGTATGTAATCAACACCTGTTCGGTAACCGACAATGCAGATAAAGAATGCCGCATGCTGGTTAGGCGCATCCAACGTAAAGCACCGGAAGCATTGGTGGTAATTACCGGCTGTTATGCACAATTAAAACCTGCTGAAATTGCAGCCATTCCCGGAGTAGATCTTGTATTGGGTGCCGCAGAAAAATTCAACATTAGCGAACACCTGAAAGAAATTACGAAAGGTGATAGTGCCAAAATTTGCAGTTGCGATATTGAAGATGTAAATGTATTCACTGCCTCTCAATCTTTTAACGACCGCACCCGGGTATTTTTAAAAGTGCAGGATGGTTGCGATTACAATTGCTCCTTTTGCACCATTCCGTTGGCAAGAGGAAAAAGCAGGAGTGATGCCATTGAAAACATTGTTGCCAATGTAAAAACAATAGCGGAGCAGAACGTTAAAGAAATTATTTTGACGGGGATTAATTTGGGAGATTTCAGCCCCCCCACCCCCCGAAGGGGGGATTTAGGGCAAGGGCCTGATGAGGGGAATTTCTTTTCTTTGATACAAAAGTTAGATTGTTCTTTTGGGCCGGAGCGTTATCGTATTTCATCTATTGAGCCTAATTTACTTACCAATGAAATCATTGAGTTTGTAAGTACGAGTAAAAAATTTATGCCGCATTTTCACATTCCCTTGCAAAGCGGCAGCAATCAAATACTGGGGTTGATGAGAAGGCGTTATAAAAAAGAATTGTATGCAGAAAGGGTAGCGTTGATTAAAAAACTGATGCCGCATTGTTGTATTGGTGTGGATGTGATTGTGGGTTTTCCAGGCGAAACGGATGAGCAGTTTAAAGAGACGTTTGATTTTTTACATAACCTTGATATTTCTTACTTGCATGTGTTTACCTATTCTGAAAGGGCAAATACACTTGCCGCAAGTATGAAGCCAGTGGTACCAAATCATACGAGGAATGAGCGAAACAAAATGTTGCGCAATTTGAGTTACCAAAAAATGCAATATTTCAGTGCGCAACACGTTGGTAAAACAAGGAATGTTTTGTTTGAAATGCACAACAAAAATGGTATGATGGAAGGCTATACCGATAACTATATTAAAATAACTACCCCCTTTAAAAAGGAATGGGAAAATAACATTTTACCATGGACAATTTAAACGAAGAACATTTCAGCAAATACCAGGTAACCATTCATTTTGAAATGGATGATGAATTTATGAGTCTGGTACCAGATCACCGGAAAATTGTAGATAAACTGATTGATAAAGGAATAATGGATTACTATTCCGTGAGTATGGAAACACAACGATGCTGGATGATCATCAATGCAACCAATAAGAAAGAAGTAGAAGATTACCTGCTGACGACACCATTATATAAATACTGGACCATTGAGATCGATGAACTATTTGTGTACGATTCGCAAACCTATCGGCTGCCTGCGTTGCAATTGAATTAAAATACTGCCCCGTTTATTACCTCAATCAAACCAAAAGAAACGCTTGTTATCAATTGTTGAAACTTTCCCCGACAATTATTAGTTGCATTGTTTTGAAGACACCCATTTTCTTCCTTTTTCATTTCCTCTATTTTTTATTTTTTGTAAATACCTCTGATGAATTACCAGGTGTATTCTTCTCCGTTGGATTCATCAAAAATACTTTAGGAGGTTTTCACATATCATCATTAAAAGGAGAAGGTACCGTCCTATATATATATTTCCAGATGGATAAGTGCATTTTAAAATAATAATCATTAACCTATTGCGATCTACTATTCAAATATCCAATAAACCCTTCCGTGGCCTGTTCTGCCGTGGCCTGTTCTGTTTTGCAATACGATTTAATTTGTTATAAAACAGGCAACGGCCCGTTCCTACAGAGCCCTGCAAAGGCAGACCGTTACATCTACCTGTATCTTCCCGTTGCATTCTATATTTTTTTGACGCCCGTTTTTTTTATAAAATTAGCAACAACAAAAAGCACTTGAAATTTTTCTGAAAAATAAGTTAAAAAAAACCTGTGAGGTCTTACAACCTCATAGGTGTAATCCATTAAAAATAACTTAAATTAGTTTTAGGAGATAGCGTTAGTAAAGTTTCATACATCAGTCGTATGGTGTTTTCCACGTCGCTTTTATGCAGCATTTCCACTGTAGTATGCATATAGCGGAGTGGAATTGAGATCAATACCGAAGGGCAACCATCATTGGCATAAGCAAATGAATCGGTATCGGTACCGGTGCTTCTGCTAACAGCATGTAACTGTACATCAATTTTATTTTTAGCCGCTACGTCCTGAACGATATCCAATAATTTATTATGTACCGCCGGACCAAATGTAAGCGAAGGACCTTTGCCACAAACAGTATCACCCTGTATCATTTTATTGATCATTGGTGTAGACGTATCGTGCGTTACATCGGTGATGATGGCAATATCCGGCTTGATTCTGCGGGCAATCATTTCTGCACCACGTAAACCAATTTCTTCCTGCACCGCATTTACAATGTATAAAGCAAAAGGTAACTTCTTTTTGTTTTGTTTCAGCAATCGGGCTACTTCCGCAATCATAAAACCACCTACCCTATTATCGAAAGCACGGCCAATCAGATAATCATAGGCCAGTTCTTCATAGCCTGCATCGTAGGTAACAACCGCACCAATGTGTATGCCCAATGTATCTACCTCCTTTTTTGTTCTTGCGCCACAATCCAAAAACAGGTTTTCAACTTTTGGCTGGGTTTCCTTATCCCCATTTCCCATACGGGTATGAATTGCCGGCCAGCCAAACACGGCTTTTACAACTCCCTTTTTACCATGAATCAACACACGCATAGAAGGTGCAATCTGGTGATCAACTCCACCGTTGCGCTTCAGGTAAATCAACCCTTCCGCTGTGATGTAGTTTACAAACCAACTGATTTCATCCGCATGTGCCTCAATCACTACTTTAAAAGGTGCAGTAGGATTTATCACGGCTACGGCTGTTCCGTAAGGATCGGTAAAGAAAGAATCTGTAAATGGTTTTACATAATCCAGCCACATTTTTTGACCGCTGCTTTCAAACCCTACCGGCGATGGATTGTTGATATAATTTTTTAAAAATGTGTACGACTCATTTGAAAGGATACTTTTGGATACTTTCGCTTTTGCTTCTTTTTCTTTTGCTTTTGCCATGGGATTTATTTTTTGTAAAATTAACTAATGTAAAGCGTTTGTTGTGAGGATGCTTTTTAAACTCCGTGAATTATGTATTGTGAATAACCCAGCCAGCCAATCCTGTGAGCAATGCTGATAAAAACATCAAACCATCTACCAGGAAATAATAAAAGAAATACCCCCGCTTTTTTAAGGAATTGATGTACACAAAAATGGTCACCATCCCTGTTATGATAAGGGCAATTACCTGAGGCATACTAACCTGGTGCGCCAACATGAAATAACTGATAAAAATATATACTAAAAAGATCAATCCGATCAGGTAATGAAGTACTACAGGCTTTATTTCGGTTGCCAAACTTTGTAAGCCACGCAGTTTATCAACTGCAGCATCCCGTTTATCAAAGATGATGCAGAGCATGAGCATAAACAAAAAGCGGCTTATAAAAATCAACAGTGCTGTATGGCCCATTGATAGAATGGAAATTTGCAGAGGAACCATTGTTGTAATAATCGTCCAGGTCAAAGCAAGGATAATCGTTTTTAGTACGCCCGCCTGAAGCATAAAATGTAATCTTTTTTTAAAAGGCGTAACCGGAAGACTGTAAACGGCCAGCAACAGCGCTGCAATCATTAAATTGTACATGAACAATTGCAAATGAACAAGACATAAACCCATACCCGTAATGGCAGCAATCAACACTAAAAAGGAGCTGGATCGCTTTTGCAAAAAAGAACGAAAGGTAATATGACGGTTGAAGGAATAGCTGCTTAAAATCCAGTATGTATTATATCCACCCAATGCTGCAAAAAAAATAAATGCCAGCAGGTATTCATTGATTGGAAGTGATAATAATTGCAGGGTTTGCAAGCTAAGTGCCGCTGCACAAAAGGCAATAAAAATAGAATGCGATAATATAAAATGAAAAAGCCATTTCATTTGTATTTGCGGCTATAATCTAAATGAAAAACTCTATGAGGCCATACCCATTTGTTGAAGATCTATCTGAATATCACAATTGTTTCTGACCTTACTGTATCACTCTTATTATTTGCTTTATCTTTCAACATAAAACGAAAATAACAAGTATCATTAAAGTTGCACCTTGATGCGATGGTAGTAAAAGGCGGATTATTAATTCCATTAGCATAAGAAACCAATATATCCGATTTTAAATTTTTGTTGGTTGCAAAATCGGGAATAGGTACCCTTTCGGAAAAATTACTGGCGGCGCAATTTAAACTCACTTTTTGCACAAACATTGTATCTACCACATCGCCCTCTGCATCTGTAAAGGATAGCGAAAACTGTATCACCTGGTTGCGGAATAAACGATCGGTATTGACTGATTTATAGGTGAGTTGCGGAGTAGTTGAAAATTTATCCTTGGAGCAACCCAAAAAAATCAAACTTACAACGGCTATTAAAATTGTGTTACGCATCTTTGTATATTATTTTTCAAATTTACTGATAGAAATTGAATCCATCTGTTAAAAATATTGACCTACAGCATAAAATATTTGCTGCCAACAACGAAAATTTTAGTTCGCTTGCTTTGGAGGTTTTTCAATTTCAGTATGAAAATAATGAGTTGTACCGAAAGTATTGTGATACGTTGAAAGTAGATCCGGTAAAAATAACTGGCATTGTACAAATTCCTTTTTTACCGATCCAGTTTTTTAAATCGCACCGGGTAAGTACCACTTTGTTTGACGCCGAAGTTATTTTCGAAAGCAGCGGTACCACCCAAACCGTCAACAGTAAACATTT
>Ga0105049_10010646_pt1 | contig 10554 bp, 8 predicted proteins | sample MAT06_FD_78087 | JGI IMG/M metagenome (GOLD analysis project Ga0105049, IMG submission 78087) | Freshwater microbial communities from Lake Fryxell liftoff mats and glacier meltwater in Antarctica - MAT-06 | ecosystem: Environmental > Aquatic > Freshwater > Ice > Liftoff microbial mat | place... | reverse complement strand
GGCGCGATGATCTTCATCGTGCTGGCGTGGATCGTTTCTTCATGGCTCAGCCGCTTGGTTCTCAAGGGCCTTGAGCGCGCCAAGGTCGATGTCACCCTTGCCAAGTTCCTCTCGAACATCGTGCGCTGGGCCATCATCGCCGTCGCTGTTGTCGCCGGTCTGGGCATATTTGGCGTGCAAACCGCGAGTTTCGCGGCGGTCATCGGTTCCGCCGGCCTCGCCATCGGCCTCGCGATGCAGGGCAGCCTCAGCAACCTCGCCGCCGGTGTCATGCTGCTGCTTTTCCGTCCGTTCAGCGTCGGCGATGTCGTGAATGTCGCCGGTCAGTCGGGCAAGGTCGATGAGATCGAACTCTTTTCAACCCACCTCGATACGCCCGACAATCGCCGCATCATTATTCCGAACAGCCAGGTGTTCGGCTCCATCATCGAGAACCAGTCGCACCACCAGACCCGGGCGGCCGTTGTGAACGTCACGATCGATGGCTCGTTCGACCTCGAAGTGACGCGAGCAACCCTCCTCGCCAGCGCCCGTGCTGTAACCGATCGGCTCGAGACGCCCGCCCCCGGTGTAGGGCTGGTGCGTCTCAACGGGGCCGGCGTCGATTGGACGGTCAGCGTTTGGTGTAAGCAGGGTGACTTCGGAACCGCGCAGCAGGCCTTGGCTCAATCGGTAAAGGCTGCCCTGGATGCCGCGGGCATCACGGGTCGCACACCCGCCATGCTTCTCAAACTACCCGCGGGCGTGCTCCCATCGAATCCGGCGTGAGACGCTCGCCGAACCCGTTTTCGAAGTGATCAAGCCCAGCCACACCCTCACCACCACGCTCTGGTTGCCCCGCCCCATCGATGACGTCTTCGCGTTCTTCGGCGATGCCGCGAATCTCGATCAACTCACGCCCCCCTTCCTTGGCTTTCGGATTCTCACACCCCTCCCCATCGTGATGGTCGAAGGGGCGCTCATCGATTACCGCATCTCTCTGAGAGGCGTCCCGATCACTTGGCGCACCCGGATCGCGTCCTGGGAACCGCCGTTCCGCTTTTCCGATGAGCAACTCAAAGGGCCGTACTCGCTCTGGCACCACCTGCACACCTTTGTCCCGCATGAGCGCGGAACCCTGTGCACCGATCGCGTCGACTACCGGTCGCCGGGAGGCGCGCTGGTGCACCGCGCGCTGGTTGCGCCGGAACTATTGCGGATTTTTCGATTCCGACAGGACACGATGCTCCGTCTCTTTGGCGGGTTGAAGGCCGGTCGTTTGATCGAGCCACCCACCATCAAGTCGGCCTAACGCCCTGAACCGGGCACTCTGCGGGCGGCCGTCACCGGTCGGAAGTCACCCGTTCAAACGCAGCCGCGGCTTGCCGAACCACCTCGGCCCGACGCCCCACCTCCGCCAGACGGGCCTGCATCGTGGGCGTGCGTGCGGGGACCGCTGAAAGCGGACCCTCGTTTCGACTGTGCTTTAGGTACAGCACCCGGTCGTTCACCGATTCCTGAAGCGGCAATATCTCGTTTCGCACGTCTTCCAGCGCTTTGATGACCGCGCCGTGCGAGGTTTCAAGCCGTTCCAAACTTTCGCGACTGGCTTGTTCCACCGATTTGTCCGAGTATTCCCTCAGTTCCGTGCGCCATTCCTCGAACATGGCTTCGCCACCGGTTTGCGTGACCTCTATCCGGCGGGTCAGCGACCGCTGCCGACCAACCGCGGCGGACAAATCACCCCGGGCCGTTGAATATGCGACATCCAGCGAATCGCCTGGATCCTCGCATAAAGCCTGCGACCGATCGACGGCGGTCATGGTCGTTTCTATGGCAGATTCCATTGTCGCCACGGTCAGTTCAACACTCCGCCGCACAGCCCCGATCCGATCGCGCGAGAACGGTTCGGATTGTTCAAAGGGCTTGGATGCGCACCCCGGCCATAAGACAACGCAACCCACCGCCAATGTGGCGAGCATGGTGTTTAAAACCCGACGGCCCCAGACGCCCTTTTTAACAGAATCACGCATGGCAGCGACATGGTACTGTGTGACACGCTCCACGACCCGGAAAGGAACCGCCGAATGATCAACATCCTCGCCCTCCTTGCAGCGTTCGGACCAATGTGGGGCCAGCCCGCCAGCGATTCGCCGGCCAGTATCGCCCCGACGCCACCTTCCATGCCACCTTCCACGCCACCTTCCACGCCACCGGCCACGCCACCTGCCAGCCAACCGGCCACAATCGACGACCTCATCACGCTGATGACCGGTTCCTTCACCAGCCAGCGCCAAGCCGCCGGCGACCCCGATTTCTTCGATATCCGCCTGCATATGACCCGTATCTGGCCCTCCGAGCGCAACGGTGCATGGCTTTATGTCGAACAGGCCCGCTCCGATACGCTCGACAAGCCATACCGCCAACGCATCTACTTTGTGACGCCGATGACCTTCACCGGCGGTGACGGCCTCGCGCACACCGTCTTTCGCAGCGAAGTGTGGCTGCTCCCCGGCGATCCGCTCGCGTTCGCTGGCGCCTGGGCGGACCCCTCCCGTTTGGATGCCCTGTCCCCCACATCGCTTTCGCAAAAATCCGGGTGCGAGGTTCTCCTGGTGCCCGGTGGCGGCAACACCTTTGCCGGCAGCACGCTCGGCCGCGGCTGCCCGAGCGAACGCGGCGGAGCCACCTTCACGACCTCCGAAGTCACCATCACCTCGACCGGCCTCGAAAGTTGGGACCGCGGTTTCGATGCCGGCGGCAAACAGGTCTGGGGCGCCGAAAAAGGTGGTTACCTCTTCCTTCGAGAAACTCCGGAAAAATAATTCGTCCCCGTCCCGCCACCCCGTCCCGCCAGCCCGCCGGCCCGCCGGCCCAACACGCTGGCTCGATCAGACTTCCCTCACGCCCGCAAAACCCTGGAGTTCCCACCCATGATGCGTCATTCCTTCCTCGCCGCGTTCCTTGTTCCCGCCCTGCTCCTCGTCGCCTGCGAGAAGAAAGTCACGCTCGACAACTACAACGCCATCAAGGTCGGCATGACGCAGGCCGAGGTCGAGAACATGCTCGGCAAAGGCGAACTGCAGGTCAACTCGGGCGCAAGCATCTCGGGGGCGGGCGTGCTCGGCGGAGCCACCCAGAACAGCCTCGACACCTACACCTGGCGCGAAGGCCAGAAAGAAATCAGTGTGACCTTTAAGGATGGCAAGGTGTTTACGTCCAGCAATGGCGGGCTCTGAACACCGCCCCTCAGCCTCAATCGCCCGGCGCTTTCGCCAACACCTGAAGCCGATGCCCCACGAGCGTCAGCCCACGCTCGCGGCAGATGCGCTCGCAGATCTCCCGAAGTTCCGGAACCTCAATCGGCGTCACCGTGTGCGTGTCGATCCGCACGATCATGTCGCGCGACGACAGGCCGTACACCAGTTGATACCGCGTCTGCTCGTCGCTCAGCGTCACCCGCTGAATGATCCCGAGTTCCATCATCAGGCGGAAGGTGCGATAGACCGTTGCCTTGCTGACCCGAAACCCCGACCCGCGAACCCGATCGATCACCTCATCTGCCGCGAACAACCCCTCGATCCGGATTACGGTGTCCAGGATCGCCGCCCGCTCCGGCGTGTACTTCAGCCCCTCGGCCTTCAGGCCCCTTCGGAACACCGCGCACAACGGCTCGATGATCGTCAACACTTCATCCTCGGGCGGTTCAGTCGATGTGTTCGGCGTGGGTTTCACTTCCGTATCCTAGTTTCGCCAACAAGCCACCCGACACCCCACCCCACACCCCACCGCTTCTCACAAGCCCCGTCCGCCCCCGATGACCACATCCACGCCGGTTGCCACGCCCGTCCACCCATCTTCCAGGGCTGTGCGCTGCCTCGCACTCTTGCCGCTCCTCATGTTCGTCATGGCCGCGGGCGTGGCCGCCTTTGGCGGTCCGCAATCGCCCATCGAGGCCGCAATTGCCCTTCTTCCCCGCTGGTTGTTCTCGGGATCTTTGGCGGCCGTGTATCTCGTTGCAGCCGCGGGCTGCGGCCGTCTCTGGACGCCCCTTCTTCGTGCCGCGACCGATGCCGCTCCGCTTCGTTTCGCGCTCGGGCTGGGCACACTTCTCGCAATATCGCACGGCCTTGGGCTGGCCGGAGCCCTCGGTGGGAGGCCGGCACTCCCACTCCTCACGCTGGCTCTTCCCGCCGCGGCCGAACTCGTTTTCCTATTCCGCGGGCTCCGCTCCCGGCTCCCATCCACCGACCACCTGCTCGCTGCGCTCCCATTCACACTCGGGGCCGTGCCCCTCGCGCTCGCCTGCAGCCCGCCCGGATGGCTCTGGGCCAGTGAGTTCGGCGGGTTCGATGCTCTTTCCTATCACCTTTCTCTTCCCCAAGAGTGGCTGACCGCCGGCCGTCTCCAGCCACTTACTACCAACGTCTACTCATTCCTGCCTTCGTATTTCGAAGCCGCGTTCATGCACCTGGGCGCGATCCTCGGCTCCGGCGCGCCCGGCCTTGCCGGAGAACATTGGCTGACGTCGCACGACGGCCGCGGCTTGATCGCGTGTCAGTTGCTGCACGCCGGAACATTGCTTGCCGCGGCTTGGGTCATCGGTCGCATGGCCCGCGCCTTCCTGCCCGCAGACCTGCCAGCACGAACGACCGTCACCATCGTCGCTCTGGTTCGGGCCGTCCTTTTGCTCACTCCGTGGTCCATCATCGTCGGCACACTTGCCTACAACGAATGGCCGATGCTGCTTCTCGGTGCGGCCTCCCTCATCGCAGCCCGCGACCGCGCAGTTTCATGCATATGCCGGGCGGTCCTCGTGGCGTTTCTGGTGGGCTCTGCGTGCAGCGTCAAGCCCACTGCACTGCAGTTCTTTGCCCCCGCCGCGGCCCTTTTCGCGGCTACCACGCTCCCGCTTCGTCAATGGCCCCGCTTCGCGGCCGTCGGCTTTGCCGTCGGCCTCGCAACACTCAGCCCGTGGCTCATTCGCAATCACCTCGCCACCGGCAATGCCGTCTTTCCGTTCGCCTCGCACTGGCTCGGGCTTGGGCACTGGTCTGTTGAACAGCACACGAGTTTCGCTCAAGCCCACACCTTCCGTGGCTCCATGTTTGATCGATTCCGACTCCTCCTTTTGGCAGACCCCTCCGATCCCGCAGGGCCGCGCCATCGCGGCATGCTGCACCCGCAATACGGCCTCCTCCTCGCAGCCGGAGTCATCGTCGGGGCCATGTCGTGGCTCCCCAAAGTCCGGCAGCAAAGGCCGATGGCGTTCATCGCCCTCCTCATGCTCGCGGCTTGGCTGTTCACCACGCACCTGCAATCCCGCTTCCTGATGCCCTTGCTGGTTCCCGCAATCGTTCTGCTTGCGGGTGCGCTCGCAGCCATGCCCCGGCGCCTGGCGTTGGTGCTTGGAGGCTTTCTCATCGCCGCTCAAGCGGCGTTCCTCTTCAATGTCCTTGCCAACGAGCACGGCGGCAAGCCAAACCAATTGCTTGTGGCCGGGCCCGGCCTCTTTACTGGTGAAGCCTTCGCGCCCGAACTGGCCGACATGCCAGCAGCCGATCGCGCCCGATTTCTGTCAGAATCTCCCGCAGAACTGGTCCTAAACCTCGATCCATCCCTCCGCCGCGATGGTGGGCACGAACGTGTCCTCCTGATCGGTGACGCGGCACCCCTGTACCTCGCGAACGCCACATCCATAACCGTGTGGGACCAATCCCCGCTCGCTTCGGCGATGCAAAGCCGCCCGGGCGAACCCCACTCGTGGACCGAGTCACTCGCCAACGACGGGTTCAGTCTCGCGCTCATCAACCTGTCCGAACTCGAACGCTACCACTCCTCGCGCTACGCCGACGCCCGTCTCACCCCTCAAGCCGTCGCGTCATGGGCCTCCACTCAGACGACTCCCATCCGTTCTTGGCCCAACCGTGTGCTCGTTCGTCTTGCACCACCGCCGCCGCGGGCTGCGCCTCCATGACCCGCATCACCCCCATGCCCCCCACGCCCGCTGGCCCCACCCAACGCTGGTCACCGCTCAAGGTCGCCGTGCAGGTTGCCGGGTTCGCCGTCGGCCTGGCGCTCTTCGGTTGGTGCGTTGCACTCGCGCTGCGTCCGCAGAACCGCGAATCGTTGGAACGCCTCATGCAGGCACCCGTCTGGGTGTTCGCGTCACTGCTGGTCTGCGCGATCCTCAGCCTGCTCCTCAACGGCTCACTCTTCTGGGTCCTCATGCGCCCTGTCCGATGCATCTCGTGGGTCGGCGTTTTCGCCGTCAACGCCGTAGCGACCTCGCTCAACTACCTCCCTTTCAAACTCAGCGTGGTTTCTCGGTTTGTGATCCATAACCGGCGCGATGGGTTGCCGCTCACACTCATCCTCGCGTGGCTGGGGGCTGCGGGCGTGGTGATTTTGGGGGCGATTTTCCCGCCCATTGTGGCCACGATCTGGCGGGCGCGGTTGGACATTCCGTGGGTGGCCGTCACCGGCGTCGGCCTCGCTGCCGCGTGCGCCATGGTGATTGTGCTCGCCCGGGTATGCCAACGGGCGGCAGCCAAGTCGCTGGTCGGCCGTTTCCTCGCGCTCAAACCCATCAAGCCTTTGACGCCGGGCTTGGAAATGCTCGCCGATCCCAAGGCGGTGACCGCCGCCTTTGCCCTCCGCACCCTCGACATCGCGTGCGTGGCCGCCCGCTTCTGGCTGGCCGCCCACGCCTGCGGAACCCCAATCACGCCCGGAACCGCCCTCATCGCGGCCTGCACCTACTTCCTGATCGGCGTGGTGACCCCCGCAGGGGCCTTGGGGGCGAGAGAAGGCGGCACCACACTGCTCGCGGGCACGGTGCTTCAACTCCCCGACGTCGCCAACGAGTCCTTCGCCGTCGTCGCTCTGGTCGCCAGCGCCAGCGAAATGGTCGTCAACCTCGCTTCGGCCGCCCTTTCCGTCGCGTGGCTGAGATTCGCGCCAACTCGCCGTTCCGATCCAATTTCGACTTGCACAGTCGAGGCAGATCGGGGATAATCATTCTTGGACGGCTCTCCGCGGCTGTACCTCTCGTAGGAGATCTGTTCGGCGACGGATTGAACACGGAGGGTCGATTCAGGAACTCCCCCTGGGTCGGCCGCCGCAGACACGCAGGACTGCGAGGAGCCCCAATGCCTCCCGCGACGCACCCGCCCGTCGGTCTCCCGCTCCGGAGCGCACCGCTCCGCATCGCTCTCATCTACTTTGTTGTCGGCACCCTCTGGATCTTCTTCTCTGATGCCGCCGTCAATCTTTTTGTAACCGAAGACCATCAGACGCGACTCTTCCAAACGCTGAAGGGCATCTTCTACATCTGCGCCACGACCACGCTTCTTTACATCCTCGTCACAAGGTTCTCCCGCACCACCCTCGCGCTCAACGCCGATCTCGCCGCCAGCGAGGCCCGTTTCCGCCGCCTCGCCGATGAAGTCCCGGTCGCACTCTTCGTCGTCAGCACCGGTCTGATCGAGCAGGTCAACGCGGGTGCCGCCGAACTGTTCGGCGACGGCACGCCCGGCTCACTCGTCGGCCGGCCCGTGCTGGCCCTCGCTGCGCCGGCCCGTCAGGCCCAGTTAGAGGAACTGCTTTCAACCTCAGCCTCACGCGCCAACCTCCTCGCCGCGTCTCCTATGACGCTCATCACCCGCGGGGGAGACGAGATCGAGGTCGATCTGGGCATCAGCGCCACCAATGTCGGTCGCAAGAGTGCGATCCTTTTGTGCGCGCTCGATGTCACCGAGCGCAACCGCCTCGAATCGCAACTCCGGCACGCCCAGAAGCAGGAGATCGTCGGGCAGATGGCCGCCGGAGTCGCCCACGACTTCAACAACCTCATCACCTCGATTCTTGGTTACAGCAAACTCGCCGCCCGCACCCTTCCGCCCGGCCACCCCGCCAACGCTCACCTCGCCGAACTGGAAGCCGCCGGTGAGCAAGCCGCCAGTGTCCTCCGCTCGATGCTCACCCTCGCCCGCAAAGATCCCGCCAAACGCACACCCATCGACGTCACTTCGCTCGTCGACGAGGCCGTCCGGCTGGCCCGCGGCATGTTGCCCGCCAATGTCGAAACCAGGCTCGAACTTCCCCGCACCCTGCCGTCGATGCTCATGGGTGATGCCGTTCAATTGAAGCAGGCGCTCCTCAACATCGCGTCCAACGCCCGAGACGCCATGCCAAGGGGCGGGACACTCAGTTTCGAGATCACCGAGATCAAGGCCCCGGTCGCGTTCCCTCCACCCAAAGCCGATACCCCCGCCCCGCCCGCCAACATCCGTATCCGAATCCGTGATACGGGCGACGGAATTTCGGCCGAGAACCTCAGGCATGTCTTTGAACCGTTCTTTACCACGAAGGCCGAAGGAGTTGGAACCGGGCTTGGGCTCGCCATCACACGCCGAATCATCAACGACCACGGCGGCGTTATCCAGGTCAACTCCATCCCCGGCGAGGGCACAACCTTCTCGATCGACCTGCCAACCGCGCAAGCAGTGTGCCCGGCGGTGCCCGAACTTGTCGCACCGGTCGTCCCCGCCGACGCCGCCGACGAGCATCCGACCCTCGCAGGCGTCACCGGGCGGGCCACCGGGCATGCCGCCGCGACGCCCCACTCCTTCAACCGCGTTCTGATCGTCGAAGACGATCCCCGAATCCGGTCGCTCCTCGAGAAGTGGTTCGCGCAATTGGCCTGGCGCATCACCGTCACCGCCGATGCACCGATCTTCCTCGCCGAGTTTGAGGCCGACCCCGCTTCGTTTGATTTGTTGGTGATCGACCACGAACTTCCGTCCTCCACCGGCGATGCGGTTATCCGCGCGGTCCGACGGATCCGCTCCGACGCACCCATCATCGCGATCAGTGGCGGCTTCGCCTTTTTGGCCCCTGACGTCGCCGCCCGCGACCCCGCCCTTCGCCGCTTGGCCAAGCCCTTTGGCTTTGAGCAACTGACTGCCGCGGCGGCCAGCCTCAGGGACAGCGCGAAACAGACAAACAGATGACCTGATCGGATAGATAGAGCGTGTCCGATCCGCCGTTCTGCCATCATCCCCCCGCATATTGTTTTCTCGACGGAGGTGTTCCCCGCGGCCGGTGGCGGGCGTTTCAGACATCCTCCCACGCGCTTCGTACCGCTCCAGTGGTGGAGCAAGGACCGCTCGCTCCCGATGGCCACGATCTCAACCCGCTCGACGTTCATCCACGGCCAATGGACGGCCGCCGACTCCTCCCAGTTGTACGGCATCCCCGATTGGGGCAAGGGGTATGTCGGTGTCTCGCCCGAGGGCCACCTCACCGTCATCCCCACCAAAGATCCGGCCAAATCCATCGATCTCCACGAGGTCATCGAGGGCCTTAAGGCCCGGGGCGTCCACACCCCCGTTCTCCTCCGCTTCAACGACATCCTCGTCCACCGCCTGCGCGAAATCCGTAATGCCTTCGACGACGCCATGGCCGAACAGCAGTACGGCGCAGCGGGCGGCGGCGGCTACTCCTGCGTCTACCCCATCAAGGTCAACCAGCAGCGGCACGTCTGTGAACAGATCGCCAACCTCGCGGTCGAACTCAACTTCGGCCTCGAGGCCGGCAGCAAGCCCGAACTTCTCGCCGTCCTCGGCCTTTCCGCCAGCGCGGGCGGTCCCGGCGTCAACGGCATGCCGATCATCTGCAACGGATTCAAGGACGACGAGTTCATCGAGACCGTCACCCTCGCCACCAAACTCGGCCGCAACATCATCCCCGTGGTCGAAAAGTGGACCGAGCTTGAACTGGTCGTCAAGCACGCCAAGCAGTACAACGTCCGCCCGAAGATCGGGCTTCGCGTTAAACTTTCCAGCCGCGGCGCGGGCCGTTGGGAGAGCAGCGCGGGCGTCCGCAGCAAGTTCGGGCTGTTTGTCTCCGAGGTCCTCCAGGCCGTAGAGTACCTCAAAAAGCACGACATGCTCGATTGTCTGAACCTGGTTCATTGCCATGTCGGAAGCCAGTTGTACGACATCCGCGTCTTCAAGAACGCCGTCAACGAGCTCGCCCACATCTACTGCGAACTCCACAAAATGGGCGCGGGGCTCACCATGCTCGATATCGGCGGTGGCATGGGCGTCGATTACGACGGCTCCCAGTCCGCCTGGAGCAGCAGCATCAATTACACGATCGCGGAATACGCCGCGGACGTGGTCTACCGCATCAAGAGCGTCTGTGACGCCGCCTCGGTGCCGCACCCCAAGATCCTCAGCGAATCCGGGCGCGCGATGGTCGCTTATTCCAGTGTTCTTGTGATGGACGTTCTGGGAACAAGCAAGTTCGCGTCGGACCCTGATATCGAGGCCGTCGATGCTTTGCTGAAGGGTGAAACCGAACCCCCGCAACCGCTGCTTGACTTGGTTGACGTCTACCGCAACATCTCCGACCGCAACCTGCGCGAGGCCTTCCACGACGCCACCCAAGGCCGCGATGAAGCCATGAGCCTCTTCAGCCTCGGCTACATGAACCTCCCCATGCGGGCCGCCGCCGAACGCCTTTTCTGGGCCATCGGTCACAAACTGCTGGAACGCGCCAGCAAAAAGG
>Ga0105049_10010640_pt1 | contig 10556 bp, 10 predicted proteins | sample MAT06_FD_78087 | JGI IMG/M metagenome (GOLD analysis project Ga0105049, IMG submission 78087) | Freshwater microbial communities from Lake Fryxell liftoff mats and glacier meltwater in Antarctica - MAT-06 | ecosystem: Environmental > Aquatic > Freshwater > Ice > Liftoff microbial mat | place... | reverse complement strand
GTGGCCTTGAGTTCCCCGGGCGAAAGCCCCATGACGGCATGCGCGATCACCGACTTGCCTGAACCGGATTCACCTACCAGGCAGACGATCTCGCCGCGGCCGACCGTGAGGCTGACGTCCGTTACCGCATGGGTGCGATCGCTGCCGCGCGGCAGTGCGATGCTCAAGGCCCGTATTTCAAGGACAGCGCTCATGCCCGTTTGGCCATCTTGGGGTCGAGCACGTCGCGCAGGCCGTCGCCCAGTATGTTCACTGCCAGCACCGTGAGCGCCAGGAAGATGCCGGGAAAAAACACGTTGTGCGGAAACTGCTGGAACTGCACCCGGCCCTCGGCCATGATGTTGCCCCAGGTCGGAATGTCGGTCGGCAGGCCGAGTCCCAGAAACGACAGAATCGCCTCGGTCAATATCGCCGCCGCGCAAATATAGGTACCCTGCACGATCAGGGGCGCCAGCGTGTTGGGCAGGATATGGCCGAACATGATCTTGAAGGTCGGCGTGCCCAGCGAAATGGCGGCCTCGACGTAAGGCTCCTCGCGAATCGACAGCACCAGCGAGCGCACCAGGCGCGTCACGCGCGGAATTTCGGGAATCGCGATGGCGACGATCACCGACAGCAGGCTGGCTTTCCACAATGCCACCAGGGCGATCGCGATCAACACCCCGGGAATCGCCATGATGCCGTCCATCACGCGCATCAAGGGCATGTCGAGCCAGCGCAGGTAGCCGGCGGAAAGGCCCGCGATCACGCCCAGGAACACCGCGATCAGCGCACAGACGATGCCCACGATCATCGAGATGCGCGTGCCGTAGAGCACGCGGCTGTAGATGTCGCGCCCGAAGGAGTCCGAGCCCATCAGGAAATCGTGCTTGATGCTTTCGCCTTCGAGCGTGGTGATCTCGCCGGTGGCGCCGGGCAGCAGGTCGCGGCTGCCGGGATCAAACAGGGTCGGGTCCACCGTGCCCAGCCACGGGGCGGCGGCAGCGATCAGGATCAGGATGCCCAGCACCACCGCGCCAATGCGCACCGCCCAGTCGCGGGTAAGGCGCGTCCAGACCGACGGCCGTTCGAACACATTGGCGGCTTCGGTGGGCAGGTCCGCGGCGGCGACGGGTGTATTCATCGGCGATTCGCAAACGGGCTCATCTGTAACTCGCAGGCGTGCCGATTCGAAATTCGCAAGCGTACCGATTCGAAATTCGCAAGCGTGGTGATTGGTGATTCGCAAGCGTGCTCATGGGCAATTCAATAGCGGATGCGCGGGTCGAAGAACAGGTAGGAAATGTCGACCAGCAGGTTGATCAGCACATAGACAAAAGAGAAAAACAGGATCACCCCCTGGATGGTCGGAAAGTCGCGCGCCAGCACCGCGTCCACCGTGAGGCGCCCCAGGCCCGGTATGCCGTATACCGACTCGGTCACCACCACGCCGCCGATCAGCAAGGCAATGCCGATGCCGATCACGGTGATGATCGGCACCGCCGCATTGGCCAGGGCATGGTGGATCAGCACGCGGATTTCCGGTAGGCCCTTGGCGCGCGCGGTGCGAATGTAGTCTTCAGAGAGCACATCCTGCACGGCAGCGCGCGTTACGCGCGCGATCAGCGCGATGTAGATCACCGACAGGGTGATCGAGGGCAGGATCAGGTGGCGGATGAAAGGCAGGAAGCCGCCTTCCAGGCGCTGGTAACCCTGTACCGGCAGCCAGCCCAGTTTGAGCGACACCAGCCAGATCAGCAGGTAACCCAGCACGAACACCGGAATCGAAAAACCCATCACCGAGAAGCCCATCAAGGCGCGATCGAGCCAGCCGCCCTGTTTCCATGCAGCCAGCACGCCCAGTGGCACAGCTACCAATACGGCGATCACGATCGTACAGAGAGAAAGCGCCAGGGTCGGTTCGATGCGCTGGCCGATCAGCGCGGCCACCTTGATCTTGAAAAAATACGACTCGCCCAGGTCGCCGCGCATCAGGTTGCCAAACCAGATGCCGAACTGCACCGGCAATGGTTTGTCGAGTCCGAAGTTCTCGCGGATCTTGGCGATGTTTTCAGGCGACGCGGCGTCGCCGGCGATGATCGCCGCCGGATCGCCCGGCGTGAGCCTGAGCAACAGGAACACCAGCACCGCCACGATCAGGAGAACCGGGACGGTGGCGGCGATGCGTTTGACCAGGAAGGCGAACATCTGCGTTATGCGTAAATCGCTCGCCTGTGATTCCCGCGCAGGCGGGAATCCAGTGCGCTTGTCACAACCAGTGATGGCCGCCGGCGCGGGGCCGGCCCGACCGGACCTGCAGTCCCGGCAGTCCCGGCAGTCCCGGCAGTGCCGGCAGTGACAGCGGGGCTCGGCCCCAAATGCGCGCTGACCAACGGGGCGGGGCCCGCCCCATCGATCACTTCTTGATGTTCCAGTAGAAGTTGCCGGGCCCGATCACGATCCCGCTCACGCCCTTCTTGAGCGCGGCCGGGTTGATGTACTCGCCCACCGGCGCATGGGTGCCCACTTCATAGGCGCGTGCCTGAATCGCTTCAGCCAGGACTTTGCGCTTGGCGACGTCGGCCTCACGGGCAAACTGGTCGCGCAACTTCTCTATCTCGGTGTCGGTCGGCCAGCCGAACCAGGATTTTTCGCCGGCCGCACCGATGGCGGCATTGGTCAGCGGGTTCCAGATGTCCGGCGATACCCAGGCGGTGGCGAAAATGCTCCAGCCGCCGGCAGCGGGCGCATCTTTCTTGGCGCGGCGCGAGACCAGCGTGTTCCAGTCCATCGATTGCAGGTCGACCTTGAAGCCGGCCTGGCGCAACAGTTGCGCCGCCACATCGGGCAGTTTGGTGATCGAGGCCAGGTCGGTCGGCTTCATTACCACCACCGTGGTGCCGTCATAGCCGGAGGCCTTGAGCAGCTCCTGGGCTTTTTTCATGCTCGACTTGCCCATCAGGTCGCTACCCTTGAGCGAACCGTAGGGCGTGTTGCAGACGAACATCGAAGCGCACGACTTGTAGTACTCCTTGATACCGACCTGCGCCTTCAGGAAGGCTTCCTGGTTGAACGCCGCGATCGCTGCCTGCCGCACCTTGGGGTTGTTGAAGGGGGCGTGCAGGTGATTGAAGCGCACCATGTACTGGAAGCCCAGGTTGTTGGCGTTGACCACGTTGACATTGGCGTCCTTGGCCAGCGCCGCATAGGACTCGAATGCCGGCTGCTCGATGATGTCGACTTCGCCTTTGGACAAGGCGTTGACCTGCGCCTGTGCATCACGCAGCGCCAGGTTCCATTCGACCCGGTCGACATAGACGTTCTTGCCGCCGGTGGAGCCAGAGGGGGGCTCCTTGCGTGGTACGTATTTCGGGTTCTTCAGGTAAACCGCCTTGTCGCCGGGCTTGAACTCGTCACGCTTGAAGATGTAGGGCCCGGAACCGACATACTCCTCGATCTGCTTGTCGGCAGGCGTATCGGCCACCCGCTTGGGCATGATGAAGGGCACGTTCGAGGACGGCTTGCCGAGCGCATCGAGCATGATGCCGCAGGATTCGGAGAGGAAAATGCGGAAGCTGTCGGCCGTGGGCGAATCCATGCGGGCGATGAAGGTGAAGAGCTTCTGCCCCATGGCGTCGCGCTTGCCCCAGCGCGACAGCGAGGCGATCACGTCTTCGCCGGTGACCGGCTTGCCATCGTGAAATTCCAGGCCTTTGCGCAGCTTGAACGTCCACAGGCGATTGTCCGGGCTGACTTCCCAGGTATCGACCATTTGCGGCTTGATCTGGCCTTTCTCGTCGGTGCCAAATAAAGTGTCGTAGATCATGTAGCCATGGTTGCGCGCCATGTACTGGGTGGTCCAGATCGGGTCGAGAATCGACAGATTCGAGTGCGGAACCACCTTGAGCACTTTTTCCTGCGCGATCGCACCGCCGGCGACCATCGCCATGCCGAACGCCAGCGCCGATACAGAGCGCCAAGCCTGTGTGTGCAGTTTCATGCAAGACTCCTCAAAGAGAAAACGCAAGCGAATGAGTGTACTCAAAACAAGGAACAAAGCAATTAATGTACCCACACTGGCAGTAGCGGATCACGCCGGCCACTTGAAGGCCGGCTGCGTTCGCTCAAAAGCCAGCGCCGCCGCCAGGGCCAGGTCTTCGCGAAAGGCCGGCGCCACGATCTGCATGCCGATCGGCAATCCAGTGGCGGTAAAGCCGCAGTTGACGCTCAAGGCCGGCTGCTGGGTCAGGTTGAACGGGTAGGAAAACGGTGTCCACCAGGTCCAGTCTGCGGCGTTCGCCGTGATCGACGCCGGCACCTCATTGGGCATGACCAGGCCCACCTCGAACGGCGGCACCGCCAGCGCCGGAGTCACCAGCAGGTCGAAGCGCTGGTTGAAGCGTTTCATTACCTCGCCCACGGCGACCCGTTGCTGCTGGTAATCGAGAAAATCGCCGACGCTGTAGCGTGCCGCGTAATCGCAGGTGGCCTGCAGGCCCGGGTCGAGCAGCTTGAAACGGTCTGGCGGCAGCTTGCCGAAGGTATTGCGCGCAGTGGCGAACCAGTGGGTGGCGAACAATGGTCGGCAGTCCGGCAGGCCGGGATCGACCGCATCGACGATTGCGCCCAGGTCCGCAAGTGTCGCCACGGCGCGCTTGACCGCCGCCTCCACTTCGGGGTCGACATGGCTTACGTAACCCAGGCGCGCACTGTAGGCCACGCGCAGCCCGGCGATGCCGCGCTTGAGGGAGGCCGCATAGCCTGGCTCGATGGGCGGCAATGCGCTCCAGTCGCGCGCATCGGGCCGCGCCAGCACGTCGAGCATGAGGGCCGCATCCTCGACCGAGCGGGTCATCGGGCCAACATGCGCGACCGTACCCATCGGTGACAAGGGCCAGGCCGGCACGCGGCCGAAATGCGCCTTGATGCCGGTGGTGGCGGTGAACGCATTCGGGATGCGGATCGAGCCGCCGCCATCGGTGCCGACCTGCAGCGCGCCCATGCCGGCTGCGAGGGCGGCGGAGGCGCCACCGGACGAACCACCGGGGGTGAGCGCCGGATTCCACGGGTTGCGCGTGATGCCCTGCAGCGGCGAATCGGTGGCCCCTTTCCAGCCCCACTCGGGCGTGTTGGTCTTGCCCAGCAATACTGCGCCGGCTTCACGCAGGCGCGCGGTGCAGGGGGCATCGTCATGCCACGGCCCGGCCGGATCGACCGTTTTCGAGCCGCGCATGGTGGGCCAGCCGCACGTGAGCAACAAGTCCTTGATGCCGGTGGGCACGCCATCGATCGCCGACAGCGGCTTGCCGGCGCGCCAGCGTGCCTCGGAGGCACGGGCGTCGGCCAGCGCACTGTCCGGATCGACGTGGCAATAGGCGTTGATCTGCGGATTCCTTGCGGCAATACGGTCAAGGGTGGCGCGCGTCGCCTCGACCGGCGACAGGGTGCCGTCGGCATAGTCGCGCGCCAGTTGGGCGGCCGTCATCCAGATCAGGTCGCTCATGGCATCAGTCCCGGTCGGACCACAACTTGCCGCCGCTGGCCCAGTCGTGCTTCTTGACATCCTCGAAAATGATGTCGACCGCTTCCGGGCCGCAGCCCAGAACGCGGCAGGTCTCGCGCGTGATGGCATCGGCCAATACGCGCTTTTCTTCCACGCTGCGGCCTTCGAACAACTTGATGTGCATGCTGGGCATGGCGTTTCTCTCCCGGAGTCAACGAATTTCAGACAACAAGCGCTTGATCAGCCCGTGCGCCTGCGGCACGTAGCCGGCACCGAACAGGTTGACGTGATTGAGCATGTGATACAGGTTGTAGAGGTCGCGCCGCACCGCATAGCCCGGATCGAGCGGCCAGGCTTCGCGATAGGCGGCGGCAAACTCGGGCGCGAATCCGCCGAACATTTCGCTCATGGCGAGATCGGCTTCGCGATCGCCGAAGTAGACCGCCGGGTCATAGATCACCGGCGTGCCGTCCTTGAGAAAGCCGGCGTTGCCGCGCCACAGATCGCCATGCAGCAGTGCCGGCTGCGGCTGGTAGCCGGGAAAGAAACCGTCGATCGAATCGCCGATGCGCAATGCATCGTCGAGCCAGGCCCCGGCTGCCGGACCGGCTGCGGCCTGACCTAGCTGCGGCCCCAGGCGCTGGTCCCGAAAAAACGCCGGCCAGAGGTCGGTCTGGCTGTTTTGTTGTGGCGTGGCGCCAATGAAATTGTCGCGCTCAAACCCGAAACGGGCTGCCCCCGCACGGTGCAATTGCGCAAGGGCACGCCCCATGCGCGAAAAATCGCCCGCTGCGCCCGGCACTAAATCCAGGTGTTCCAGCACCAGATAGCTGTGGCGCCCCTCGCCGCCCAGCAGCAGCACCTCGGGCACGCGCAGCGCGCCGACCCGGCCCAGGGTCTCCAGCCCGCGCGACTCGGCACGCAGGCGGCCCATCTGGTCCGGCGTCCCGGCCTTGACGAACAACAGCGTGCCGTCCGCCAGGGTGGCGCGATAGGTCGGCTGGATGGAGCCGCCGCCAACCGCGACCACCTCTGCGACTTCGATCACGCGGCGCGCCAGGCGGGTGAAAAAAATCGTCAGCTGTTGCTGCATGGCGGGGTCAGTCATGGCCGGGGATGATACACGCGGGCTTCTCAGTGGTAGCGCGTGGCCGCGCCGCTACAATGAGCGCATGTCATTGTCCCCGGCCAAGCGCATCATCATCGGCATTAGCGGCGCCACCGGCTGCATTTATGGTGTGCGCTTGCTGCAGGCCCTGCGCGCATGCGGCGGCTGGGAGACCCATGTCATTGTGTCCAATGCGGGTGCGCTCAACGCGCGCCACGAACTTGACATGTCGAAGGCGGATATCGAGTCACTGGCCGATGTAGCGCACGACAATCGTGACGTGGGCGCGTCGATCGCCAGCGGCTCGTACCTTACGCACGGCATGGTGGTGGCGCCATGCTCGATGAAGACACTGGCATCGGTGGCGCATGCGTTCTCCGACAACCTGATCGCGCGCGCGGCCGACGTGGTTCTCAAGGAGCGCCGCCGCCTGGTGCTTGTCACGCGAGAGACGCCGCTCAACCTGGCGCATTTGCGCAACATGACGGCGGTTACCGAAATGGGCGGGGTGATTTTTCCGCCCTTGCCCGCGCTGTATCAGTCGAAGACCAACCTGGACGACCTTGCCAACCACAGCGTTGGCCGCATTCTCGACCTGTTCGGCATTGCTACCGAGGCGCTGGTCGAACGCTGGGCCGGTCTCGGTCGGGCCGCAGGGGAATAGGGCGTCAGCGCAGGCTCACGAGCACGGGTTGCGGACCCTGCTCGAGCTTGCGGGTGGCGGCGCGCATCGGGCCATCGTCAAGCAAGGCATCCACCTGCGCGGACCGCACGGAATCGGCGGCGGTCCGCAAAGCCTGCGCCAACGCAGGACCGGGGCGCGACACGTTGAATTCGCGGCCGGCCAGCGCGGCTTGCGCCGCCGATGCGCTCCCCCCGGTTTCTTGCGCGACCAGCGCCGCAGTCTCCAGCGGGTGCGCGATGAGCCAACGGCGCGCTCGTTCGTACATGCCGACAACGTATTCGACCATTTCAGGGCGGCTGGCGAGGAAATCTTCCCGCACTACCAGCAGGTGGTAGTCACTGGCTTGGCGTGAAACCACGAAAACCGCCTTGAGCGGTTCGCCCGCCGCGCGCCGTGTCAGGGCTTCTTCGGCGCGCAGTACTTTGAAGTCCGCAGCCGTTCCCGCCGGCACCCAACGGATGGCGCCGCCGCTCGCGCTTTCGGCCCAGCGCAGGTCCCTGATGACGAACGCATGCGGCGCGTGGGTAACGGCCTCAAGAGCTGCAGGTGCATTCGCTTCGGCCGCGACGCCAAAGCTGGAAAAGGCGGCGATGAAAGCGAGCAAAGCTTGCAAACGAGGCGTGCGTGGCATGGGGAAAGCGCGATCCGGTCGGAAGGAAAGCGCGATCTTAGAGTGAACCTAATAACCAGAGAACGAATATCTTGCTAACTGTTAATACGAAAATGGAATATAGGGTGCGAAATGAAAACGGCAGCCCGAAGGCCGCCGTTTTGCCGCAACCCGCTTGTGTAGGCGATCAGTCGGCGTACTGGCCGGCTTTCTTGATGATCGGCGACCATTTGTCGATCTCGGCCTTGAGGAAGGTGCGCAGGCCTTCCGGGGTCTGCTTGGCCGGCGGCACGATGATCGCGCCGAGCTTGTCCATCGCATCCTTGAATCCGGGGTCCTTGAGCGCCGCCTGCAGCGAAGCGTTGAGCTTGTCGGTCACTGCCTTGGGCGATCCCTTGGGTGCGTACATGCCGTGCCAGACGGCCAGGTCAAAGCCTTTCAGGCCCTGGCTGTCGAGGGTGGCCACGTTCGGCAGGGACGACACTTTTTCCTTGGTGGTCACGCCGTAGGCCTTGATGCGACCGGTGGTGATCAGCGAGGTCGTCTGGGTGGTCTGGTCGCACAGCAGTTGCACCTGCCCGCCCTGCAGGTCGGTCATCGCCGGAGCGGTTCCCTTGTAGGGAATGGTCTGCAGATCGACCTCGATGGCGCTCATGAACAACAGGCCGCACAGGTGGGATGCCGCGCCCAGGCCCGCGTTGGCGTAGTTGACTTTGTCCTTGTTGGCCTTGAGGTAAGGAATCAGCTCGGCGTAATTCTTGGGCGGAAAGTTGTTGTTCGCCACCAGGGTCATCGGCACGTCGACCACCTGGCCGATGTACTCGAAATCATTCATCGGGTTGAAGCGCAGGGTGCGATACAGGGCAGGCGCGGTCGACATGCCGATGTGATGCACCAGCACGGTGTAGCCGTCCGGCGCCGCTCTTGACACAAATTCGACGGCGAGCGTACCGCCTGCCCCTGGCTTGTTTTCCACGATCACCGTGCCGCCCATCGACTTGGTCATCGCCTGCGCCAGTTGACGGGTCACGATGTCGGTCGGGCCGCCGGCGGCGAAAGGCACGATCAGGGTGACCGGCTTGGTGGGGTAGGCCTGGGCGCTGGCGCCGCTTGCGAGGCAGGCCACGAGGCCTGCTGCGATCATGCGCAGAGTTTGCTTCATGAGAGTCTCCGTTTGGATAGAAATCTTCAACGTCGGGCCAAGATTCTACAGGCGCCTCCCGGTCGGCGTCAGCAGGAATAACCCTGAGCCTTGGTGCGACGCAAGTGCGATCCCGGCGGCGCCCAAGCGCCATGCCGCGTCGCAGGCTACGGCGCTACAACGCCTGGGCGATCGCGCGTCCCAGGTCGGCCGTGCCGGCGGTGCCGCCGATATCCGGCGTCTTGGGCGCAGCCGATGCCGGATCGAGCACTTTTTCGATTGCGCGCACGATCGCCGCGCCCGCCTCCGGGTGACCAAGGTGCTCCAGCATCATCGCACCTGACCAGATCTGGCCGATGGGATTGGCGATCTTCTTGCCGTAAATGTCAGGCGCCGATCCGTGTACCGGCTCGAACAACGACGGGAACTTGCCCTCGGGGTTCAGATTGGCAGAAGGCGCGATGCCGATGGTGCCGGCCGTAGCAGGGCCCAGGTCGGAGAGGATGTCGCCGAACAGGTTGGAGCCGACGATCACGTCGAAACGCTGCGGGTTCAACACCATCTGGATGGTCAGGCCATCGATATGGTATTGGCTGGTCTTGACTGCGGGGTAAGCCTTGGACATGGCGGCGAAGCGCTCGTCCCAATACGGCATGGTGATCGAGATGCCATTCGATTTGGTCGCGGACGTCACTAGTTTGCGCGGCCGTTTCATCGCCAGTTCGAAGGCGAATTTCATGATGCGATCACAGCCCTTGCGTGTGAAGGTCGAGGTCTGCTGCGCCATTTCGCGCTCGGTGCCGGCAAACAGGCGCCCGCCGACCGAGGAATACTCGCCCTCGGTGTTTTCACGCACCACGAAGTAGTCGATGTCGCCCGGCTTGCGCCCGGCCAGCGGGCAGGGAATGCCGGGCATCAGGCGTACCGGGCGCAGGTTGACGTACTGGTCGAACTCGCGCCTGAAATGGATCAGCGAATCCCACAGCGACACATGGTCGGGCACGATCGACGGCATGCCGGTGGCGCCGAAGAAGATGCAGGTATGGCCGCCGATCAGGTCTTTCCAGTTGGGCGGCATCCAGTAGTTGTGCCTGGCGTAGTTGTCGCACGACCAGTCGAAATGATCGTACGACAGGTCGATGCCGAACTTGCGCGCGGCCACATCCAGCACTTCCAGCGCCGGCGGCATGACTTCGCGGGCGATACCGTCACCGGGAATGACAGCGATGCGATGTTTACTCATGATTGCGCTTTCGATACATTGCAGTGGGTGTTGATGATCCGGGCCCAAGCCCGGTTGCATATCAGCATGAGCGCAACGCCTGCAAGTCAGCCGGCGGGCGTTCCAGACCTTGCACGGTTGCGTCCTTGCATGGTTGCGTCGAGGCCGCATTCTACTTTGCGGCCCGCTGCCGCCGCAGGCAGAATCGGCTTCACACGCGTGGCTGCCCAAAGCGTTGGGCCTTGAGCGATTGGGTCGGCCAGCAGCACCGGCGCGGTGAACAGCTCGACTTCACCGGCCGTGGCCGC
>Ga0105049_10010639_pt1 | contig 10557 bp, 10 predicted proteins | sample MAT06_FD_78087 | JGI IMG/M metagenome (GOLD analysis project Ga0105049, IMG submission 78087) | Freshwater microbial communities from Lake Fryxell liftoff mats and glacier meltwater in Antarctica - MAT-06 | ecosystem: Environmental > Aquatic > Freshwater > Ice > Liftoff microbial mat | place... | reverse complement strand
CGCTGCTGTATAAGGTGAGCGATCAGGAGTAGGAGCCCTGCACGGCTAGGCAGCGCAAGTCAGAGTGTGGAGTCGCGATATGTACCAGTGCGTCGCGGCGCTAGCTTCTGACCACAAACGCAGTCACGACTACACTTGTAGTCAAAACTAGCGCAGGATCCATGATGTTCCGATTTGTGGTAAGCAGCATTCCCCTGATAGCTGCCCTTGCGGTCACCCCTGCATTGCTCAAGGCCCGGCGCCGGGATGCAGCGCGCTCCAGCCACTTTTTCCCGGCATGGCCTGCGTCGCCAATGCGCATGGCGTGGCGGTTGCATCGTCAGAAACGGACGCCGTTGCCTTACTCTCTGCGGCAGCCAGCCCGGCTAGAGTTTGAAAAAGCCTTTGCCGTGCCTGCGGCTCACTATGCGATCATACTTGCCGGCAAGGATGGTATTGCAGCGACCACCGAGGCGGCCGTCTAACAAGCCGGATTTGGCGCGACCCTAGCGTGGTTGTCACAGGAGGCAAAAATCGCGCAGGCAGAAGCGTCGGTGCGCCGGATCGTAGAAGAAAAACTTATCGCGGCTGGGCTTGGCGATAAAGAACGCGAAGCCGCAATCGCATCGGCAATGGCGCAGGTGCGCCAGCAAATGGCCGGCGCCAATTCTGCGCTCGACGCGGCCGCCGTACCCCACGAGCTTGGCCACAAATAGTTTGTCAAAGCTTTCTGGCCCGACGCGCCCGGCAATCCTCGGCACCATCGCGCGCGCTTTTGCCAAGGGCATGTCTTTTGACGACTGGCTCGCTGCCGATGGGGCGGCGCATGGCTTGCCATCGTCACAGCAGGCTTTTGGTGCGGCGTTCTTACCGTGGTTGGCCAGAAACGTTCCGCACGATGTGACAGCATCCTAACCCAAGCCCAGACTGGCGCATGCCGCCGCGCTGTCGACGGCCAGCGAAGGCCCCCGATTCCCTGATTATGTCCGCTCCGCCTGTACCACCGTGTCCGATGCGCGCAGCGCCGACAGGATACGCATCAGATGCTGGACGTCGCGAACCTCGACCACCACCTCAAAAGTGTGGAAATCGCCTTCGCGCGACATGATGCGCAGGTTCATGATATTGGCGTCATTCGCAGCCAGAATTCCAGCCATCTCGGCCAATGTCCCGGGTTCGTTGGGCACCACCACGCACAATCGCGCGCTGCCGCCCTCGCTGTCTTCTTGCCAGCGCAGGTCGATCCAGTCGGCATCAATGCCATTGGCAAGTTCGGGGCAATCGATAGTGTGCACCTCGATCCCGACATTTTCGCGCGTCAGGCCGATGATGCGGTCGCCCGGCACCGGGTGACAGCATTCGGCAAGTTTATAGGCAACCCCGGGGGTCAGCCCGGCAATCGACACCGCCGAACCCTGCCGCAGTTTGCCCGGTTTCAGCTTTTTGTCGCTGGTCACGCCGGGGACCAGCGCCTCCAGCACGTCATTGTCGCGCAGCCGTTGGCGCGCGATGGCAACATACAGGGCGTTGTCATCCTCCAGCTTCAGCCGCTTGACTGCTGCGCTGCGGGCTTTGTCACCGATCTTTCCGGGCAGCCGCGCGACCAGTTCATCATAAAGCTTGCGTCCCAAAGCGATCAGCTGCACCCGCTCCTGGCCGCGAACGTGGCGGCGGATGGCCGCGCGCGCCTTTGCCGTCACGGCGTAGCCCAGCCAGTTCGGCTGCGGGGTCTGTTTGTCGGACACCAATATTTCGACTGTATCGCCGTTGGCCAGCTGGGTGCGTAGCGGCACAAGCCGCCCGTTGACCTTTGCCCCCACGGTGCAATCGCCCAGCCTGGTGTGGACGGCATAGGCAAAGTCGACCGGCGTCGCGCCCTTGGGCAACTGGTGCAGTGCGCCCTTTGGCGTAAAGGCAAAAATACGATCCTGGTACATTGCGATGCGCGTGTTTTCGAGCAATTCGTCGGCATCATGGGTTTGGTCGACGATTTCGAGCAGGTCGCGGATCCACCCCGCCTGCCCATCGGGGGCACCGCCCTTTTGCTTATACGCCCAGTGCGCGGCCAGCCCGAATTCGCTCTGCTGATGCATGCCGCTGCTGCGGATCTGGATTTCGATGCGCATATTGAGTTGATGCATGATGGTCGTGTGTAGCGAGCGATAGCCGTTGCGCTTTGGCGTCGAGATATAATCCTTGAACCGCCCAGGCACCATTTTCCATTTGCGGTGGATCAGGCCAATCGCCTTGTAGCAATCATCATCGGTCGGCGTGATGATGCGAAAGGCGATGATGTCGGTGACATTTTCGAAACTGACATGGCGTTCCTGCATTTTGCGCCAGATCGAATAGGGATGTTTCTCGCGCCCCAGCACATCGGCCGCGATCATCGACGCCCTCAGCAATTCGGTAAATTCGCGCTGGATGCGGGCGACCTGATCCTTGCCCCCGGCGCTCAGCTTGGCCAGACGGCCGGTGATCGTGTCATACGCCTCTGGCTCCATTTCGCGAAAGGCCAGCAACTGCATCTCGCGCATGTATTCATACATGCCGATCCGCTCGGCGAGCGGGGCATAAATATCCATCGTTTCCTTGGCGATGCGCCGCCGCTTCACCGGATCCTTGATGTGGTGAAGCGTGCGCATATTGTGCAGCCGGTCGGCGAGTTTGACCAGCAGTACGCGGATATCGTCCGACATGGCCAGCAGGAATTTGCGCAGATTCTCTGCCGCGCGCTCGTTTTCGGTCAGCGCCTCGATTTTGCTGAGCTTGGTCACACCGTCCACCAGCCGCGCGACATTGGCACCAAACAACCGCTCAATCTCTTCCGGTGTGGTCAGCGTATCTTCCAGCGTATCGTGCAGAAGCGCGGTGATGATGGATTCGGTATCGAGTCTGAGCTCGGTTAAAATACCAGCAACTTCAACTGGATGACTGAAATACGGATCGCCCGACGCGCGCAGCTGCGACCCATGTTTCTGGACCGTAAACACATAGGCGCGGTTGATCAGCGCCTCGTCAGCATCGGGATCATATTCGCGAATGCGTTCCACAAGTTCATACTGGCGCAGCATGGGCGTAAGTGTCGCCTATCCCCCTTGTGACGCAAGCAAAACTTGCGCTGCGCGCTACGGCGGGCCAATCTATCGTCATCACGCTCCAAGGACTGGCTCGCTAAAGGCTGACGCGACAAGGCTTGATCAGAACAGCCTGAGAATCATAAAGAGCTTTCGTCATTGCCTCGCTGTGTTCACAATGACGAAGAATATTGACGATATTGACGATATAGGGGGCATTGGGATGGGTGGCGCGCGTGGATCCTTAACTCCAACTCCCCGCGTCTCGCTGGTGCTGCCCGTCCACAATGGTGCGGCCTATCTTGGACAGGCGCTGGCATCGATCACAGCGCAAAGCTTCACGGATTTCGAGCTGATCTGCGTCGACGATGCGTCGAGCGATGCCTCGCCCGCATTGCTGACCGCCGCTGTCGCTGCCGATCCGCGCATTCACTATGTCCGGCTTGGCAGCAACGTCGGTCTGCCCGCCGCGCTTAACGCTGGTTTCGCCCGCGCAACCGGCGCATATTTCAGCTGGACGTCCGACGATAATATATTGCGGCCCAACATGCTTGCGGTGCTGGTTGCTGCGCTTGATGCCCACCGCGATTGCGGCATCGTCCACAGCGATTACCGCATTATCGACCCAGCGGGCCAGCCAGGCGCGCGGGTGCGCGTTGGTCCCGTCGCCGATCTGCTGATGGGAAATACTGTTGGGGCAAGTTTTCTTTATCGCCGCGAGGTCCATTTTGCGCTGGGCGGCTATGATGCTGATCTGTTCGGGGCCGAGGATTATGATTTCTGGCTGCGCGCCGCCGGGCATTATAATTTTCACCATGTTGCGCAGGATTTATACCAGTATCGCAAACATCCGGGCAGCCTGACCAACAGCCGCGCGGCGGCAATCCAGGCGTTGACCACCGATGTCGTGCGGGATGCGTTGACGGGCCGGGTCCCGCCGCCGCGCCGTGCCGCCATTTTGCTTGAACAATTTCGGCGCAATCATTTTCGGGTCCGTCTCGACCTGATTGCCCACGCGCTGCGACTGGCACCGATGGCAGTGCTGGCCCATTTTCCGCAGCTTGTCTGGCACGCGCTGCGGGTGCTGCGCCGCCAGACTTTTGTGTGACAGCAGCCATTTTTGCGTTAGAAGCGGTTCATGGGAGATTTACGCGAGCCGCTGAGCGAAGCCGAAGGGTTGAATTGCGCCCTGCCCGTGGCGCTGGAGGCGATGGGGGAACGCTGGTCGTTCATGATCCTGCGCGCCGCCTTTAATGGTGTCCACCATTTTGAGGATTTTCAGCATGTTCTGGGCATCGCCCGCAATATATTGTCGAACCGCCTGGTCCGCCTGGTCGAACATGGCGTGCTGGAACGCCAGGTGATGGCGTGCGACCGGCGCAAAGTGCATTATGCGCTGACCGGAAAAGGCATGGATCTGCTTCCAGCGATGATTGCACTGCGACAATGGGGCGAAACATGGGGCGCGGGCATCCCCTCTACCCCGGTGCTGGTCGACAAGCGCGACGAACAGCCAATCCGCGCGGTCGCGCTTCAGGCGCATGATGGCCGCACGCTCAGCTACGCGGAATTGTGCTGGAAACACCGTGTTGAGGTGCAGCCGCTCGGCGTGGCGCGCCAACTTGCCGCAACGGCCGAATGATGTGCCGCTCCATTCTCCGCCGCTGACCGAGCGGCTACCTGCTATGTCGCTGCTTGCGCTTTCGACCCCCGGCCCGTTTTTCGATGACAAGGTGCGCGCCTTCTGGCGGCTTCAAACCTTGGGCTGGCTGGCGTGGCTGGGCCTGCGCGGTGTGTCGGGCCTCGCCAATGGTCAGCCAATCAGCTTTCTGATTCCACAGACGATTTCGGCGATCACCGGCTTTTCACTGACGCTATTGCTTTCGGCTTTCTACAGCCAGCTGATCGACCGGCGGCCGCTGTGGATGTGGAGCATGTCGTTTGTGCTGGCGGGACTTGCCACCGGGCTGTGGGCGTTCATCGATGCATGGATTGCGCAAATCCAGAATCCGAACAGCGAGGTTGGCTTTACCAGCTTGTTCCTGTTTGCCTTTTACATCGATGCAACGTCGATCGCAGCGTGGTCGGCGATGTATTATGCGATCAATTATTTCCTTAAGCTGGAGGAACAGGCCGACCGCATGCTGCGGCTAGAGGCGCAGGCCGCATCGGCCCAGCTCGCCATGCTGCGCTATCAGCTCAATCCGCACTTCCTGTTCAACACGTTGAACAGCATTTCGACGCTGGTGCTGCTAAAACAGACGCAGCCCGCCAATGCGATGCTGTCGCGCCTGTCGTCATTTTTGCGATACACATTGGCCAATGAACCCACGGCACAGGTCACGCTGGCACAAGAGATTGAGACCCTGAAACTGTATCTTGAGATCGAGAAAATGCGGTTCGAGGAACGCCTGCGCCCGCATTTCAACATTGATCCCGCGGTCGAACAGGCACGGTTGCCGTCACTGCTGCTCCAGCCGTTGATCGAAAATGCGATCAAATACGCTGTCTCGCCGCGCGAAGATGGGGCTGATATCACGGTCGCGGCGCAACTCGCCGGGCAAAACGTGCGGATTACCGTGTCCGACAGTGGTCCGGGATTGTCAGTTGTCCCTTCCGTCCCCAATTTACCTGTCACGACAGATTCCACTGGGGTCGGGCTCGCAAACATCCGTGACCGGCTGATTCAGGCTTTTGGCGACCGCAGCCGCTTTGATGTGCGGTCGGGGCCAGAAGGTGGTTTCGTGGTCGTGATCGAGCTGCCCTTTCTGGCGGTGGGACAGGAAAAGATCGGAACGATTGGCGCATGACCATACGCACCATGTTGGTGGATGATGAAAAGTTGGCAGTGCAGGGTCTGCAACTGCGGCTGGAGCCTCATACCGACATCGAAATCGTCGACACCGCCCAGAACGGGCGTGAGGCCATCCGTAAAATCAAGACGCACAAGCCTGACCTCGTTTTTCTGGACATCCAGATGCCAGGGTTTGACGGGTTTTCGGTGTTGCAGGGGCTGATGGACGTCGAACCGCCGCTGGTGGTGTTCGTCACCGCTTATAGCGACCACGCCATCCGCGCGTTCGAGGCGCAGGCAGTCGATTATCTGGTCAAGCCGGTCGAACCTGAACGGCTCGCCGACGCGCTGGACCGGGTGCGCCAGCGTCTGACCGAGCGGCGCGGCGCGGCCGAGGTTGAGCGGCTGAGAGAGGTGATCGCCGAAATCGCGCCGGGTGCGATTGACACCTGGTCCGAAGCCCCGGCTGAGCCGCCGTCGGCCGACCGCTATGAAAAACTGATCAACATCAAGGATCGCGGCCAGATTTTCCGGGTCGATGTCGACAGCATCGAACGCATTGATGCCGCGGGCGATTATATGTGCATCTATACTGCCGACAATTCGCTGATCCTGCGCGAAACGATGAAGGATCTGGAAAAACGGCTCGACCCGCGTAATTTCCAGCGCGTCCACCGCTCAACCATCGTCAATCTGGGCCAGGTCAAACAGGTTAAACCGCACACCAACGGTGAATGTTTCCTGGTACTGGGATCCGGCGCACAGGTGAAGGTCAGCCGCAGTTATCGCGACGTGGTGGCGCGGTTCGTACATTGATGGGATTGGGGTCAGTTGAAATTCACTAGACCGGGAAACGCCAGTTTTCTTGTCCCTTTTGCCCTGAATATCAACAGCTTATAATTGATGTCCCGTGCGGTCACGCTTTGTCGCCAGATAGGCGGCGTTGTGCGGGTTGGTGGCCAGGGCCAGCGGTATACGCTCGGTCACCTCGATACCCTCGGCCGATAGCTGCGCGACCTTGTCGGGATTGTTGGTCATCAGCCGGATGCGTGTCCGCCCGAGCAGAGCCAGCATCCGCGCGGCTATTGCAAAATCGCGGGCCTCGACTGGAAAGCCAAGGCGGATATTGGCGTCGACCGTGTCATAACCCTGATCCTGCAGCGCATAGGCGCGCAGCTTGTTGACCAATCCGATGCCGCGCCCCTCTTGCCGCAGATACAGCAAGATGCCCCAATCCTCTGCTGCCATCGCACCAAGTGCGGCGTGAAGTTGCGGACCGCAGTCGCATTTCAAGCTGCCCAGAACATCGCCGGTCAGGCATTCGCTGTGCAGCCGCACCACCGGCAGGCGATGACCAGGCCGCCCAATGATCAGCGCAACATGATCCGACGGCTCGTCAGGCGAGCGAAAAGCGATAATCTCTGCCGTCTCCGCCGCCGCAACCGGCAGGCGGGCGCGTGCCGCGATGACAAGGCTGGCCGGGCTGAGCAGCGCAGCGACGTCGCCGGGTTCAAGCTCCGCCTCGACCGCTCCGCCCGCTGGCCGCACGAAGCAGGCCGGCAATATGCCGACGTGCCGCGCCAGTGTGATCGCATCCCGCGCCGCCGCCTCGTCATCAATCGCGATGGTTGTAAACGGGCCTTTCAGGGGGTGCGCCAGATCGCGTGCGGGGTCGGCAATCGCCAGCGCCGCCGCCACGCTGTTGCCCGCGCCCACCAGCCGGACTGGTCCTGGCGCAGCGGCGGCGCGCTGGTTAATCAGCTTTAACGTTGCGGCGCGCTCACCCGAGATGATCAGGTCGCGGCCCGCAAAGTCGCGGTGCGTGTCGTCGTAGGCGCTTTCCACCGCCAGCAGATCAAGCCCGCCGATCCGCAGCGGCCACCCGCGCCGCAGCGCGTCGGCCCCGCGCGCGGCACGGCGCGCGCCATTGGCCATATGCGCGGCCCCCCGCGCGCCGTTGGTCATGCGTACGGGCTCACAGGGCAAACTCCGTCACCATCGGAATATGGTCCGACGGCTTTTCCCAACTGCGGCACGGTTCGTGAATGCGGTGCGTGGTCGCGCGCGCGGCGATGTCGGGGGTTGCCCACATATGGTCGAGCCGTCGTCCACGGTCGGATTCGGCCCAATCCTTGGCACGGTAACTCCACCAGGTGTAAAGCCGCTCAGGCGCGGTGACGAAGTGGCGGCCAAGATCGACCCAGTCTGCTGCCGCCTGCAACCGCGCCAGCGTTGCGACCTCCAGCGGTGTGTGGCTGACCACATCAAGCAGCGCTTTGTGGTTCCACACGTCGCATTCGAGCGGCGCGATGTTGAAATCACCGGTCAGGATCGTCGGCGTGGTCAGGGCGCCTGACCAGCCGATCATCCGTTCCAGAAAATCGAGCTTCTGCCCGAATTTGGGGTTGATCATGCGGTCGGCAACATCGCCGCCCGCCGGAACATAGACATTGTCCAGCCGCACTCCGCTGGGCAGCAGGGCGCCGATATGCCGCGCCTCGCCATTCGCCTGCCAGTCATGCTTGGTCACATCGGTCAGCGGAATGCGGCTGATGATCGCGACGCCGTGATGCATTCGCTGGCCGTGGGTTATGACATGGTCATAGCCGAGCGCGCGAAAGGCAGCGTGCGGGAACAGTCCACATTCGACCTTGATCTCTTGCAGGCACAATATGTCAGGCGCGGCTTGGCGCAGGAAGCGTTCGACGATGCCGATGCGGGCGCGGACACTGTTGATGTTCCAGGATGCGATGGAAATGGACATTGCAGTCGCTCTATCGGTGGAGCGTGCCGGGCGCAACTGTGGCCCGCCCGAATCATAAACCCCCGTTCCAAGGGCGGTGGAACGGGGGTTCAAGGCTAGCGTTCGTCACGCTCTTGAAAGAAGACTGCATGTGCCGCCGCAGGGGCAACAGGGGGGAAACCCTACATTGGCAACACAGTTCGCGCCGTCTTCGAAAACAGGATTAGTGCGCCCTTCCTGTCGGCTAGCTGAACAGATTGGGGCCGTTTGCGGGCAACAGAGTATCTGCGCCGATGAACCGTTATTTTGGCTGGCGGCGCGGGCGGGGATCGGTCCATCTGAACGCCGAATCGGCGACGGCAACGTTGAAGCGCTGATTATCAAGGTCGATGCGGGTGCGGTTATTCTTGGCGTCCAGCGCCACCCAGCCGCGCAGCCGCAGACCGGCAGGCGCGGTGGCATCGCGGGTAAAGACCATGGTGATCGTCCCGAATTCGGGACGCTTGGGGTCGCGCACCTCGACGCTGGTGACTTCGGGGTCGCCCGTGGGCATCAGCCGGGCAAAACCAGCCAGTTCGCGTGTCGGGTCGAGCAGGACCGTCAGCGGCGAATTCTTCACCGGCCAACGCTGCACCTGCCGCACCTCGTAATCGATCATCGTCAGTGAATTGCCATCGCCCACAATCAGTAGCGGCACGCCCTTTTGATATTCAAAGCGGATTTTCCCGGGGCGCTTCAGCGTTACTTTGCCCGACAGGCGCTGGCCGTTGCGGTCGGTTTGAACGAAATCGGCGATCATCGAGTTGGTCGCGCGCAGATGCGCCTGAACAGAGGAGAGGGTTGGCGCGGGCGGGGCTTGGGCGAGCAGTGCAGGCGCAGCAGCGGTACCGGTAAGGGCGAGTAAGGTCGCGGCGATAGCCGCACGAAAGGGGGTTACATGATTTTTCATCAGGCCTTCATGGATGTTTGGCGTTGAATGGCGGGTGAATTAAAGGGTCTGTGTCATTGCGAGCGTAGCGAAGCAATGACCCGGTTCATTATTCACCGCGGAAATCCGTTGCGATCGACCAGCACGTCGCGGCGGCCGACGTGGTTGGGCGGACCAATCGTGCCATCCTCCTCCAACCGGTCGATTAGCCGCGCGGCGCTGTTATAGCCGATGCGCAGTTGGCGTTGCAGCCAGCTGGTCGAGGCCTTTTGGCTTTCGATGACGATCTGTTTCGCCTTGCTGTAAACCCGGTCCTCGGGACTGTCCTCACCGGTTGGCGCGCCGTCGAGGGCAAAGCCGCCGTCCTCGGGCTCCTCGGTCACCGAATCGATGTAATCGGGTTGACCCTGCGTCCGCCAATGGTCGGCCACCGCGCGCACCTCGTCATCCGACACGAACGGGCCATGGACGCGGGTGATCTGTTTGCCACCGGGGACATACAGCATATCGCCTTTGCCCAGCAATTGTTCGGCTCCGGCATCGCCAAGTATCGTGCGACTGTCGATTTTCGACGTGACGTTGAAACTGATGCGTGTTGGCAGATTTGCCTTGATCACGCCGGTGATGACATCGACTGACGGGCGCTGCGTCGCCAGGATCAGGTGGATGCCTGCGGCGCGCGCCTTTTGTGCCAGCCGCTGGATCAGGAATTCAACTTCCTTTCCGGCGGTCATCATCAGATCGGCCAGTTCGTCAACAACGACGACAATCTGCGGCAGCGGCTGATAATCCAGCATTTCTTCTTCATAAATCGGCTGGCCGGTTTCAGGATCATACCCTGTTTGCACGCGCCGTCCCAGCGACTTGCCCTTGGCCAGCGCGCCGCGTACTTTCTCGTTATAACTAGCAAGGTTGCGGACCGACAGCGACGACATCATGCGATAGCGGTCCTCCATCTGCTCGACGGCCCATTTCAGCGCCCGGATCGCCCGCTTGGGTTCGGTAACAACGGGTGCCAGCAAATGCGGAATGCCGT
>Ga0105049_10010638_pt1 | contig 10557 bp, 8 predicted proteins | sample MAT06_FD_78087 | JGI IMG/M metagenome (GOLD analysis project Ga0105049, IMG submission 78087) | Freshwater microbial communities from Lake Fryxell liftoff mats and glacier meltwater in Antarctica - MAT-06 | ecosystem: Environmental > Aquatic > Freshwater > Ice > Liftoff microbial mat | place... | reverse complement strand
CATCAGTGGAGTAAGGAGAGATGTCGAGCAATACATTTACATAGCTCATTGCTTTATCAAACTCGCCGTTATCATAATAAAAATTAATTATCTGTTCAATATTTTCTGCATCAAAACTATTTTTTGCTTCTTCTTCAAGCTTTAGAATTTTCTCAAGCTCTTCATTCTTTTTATTTTTTTTATCTCTGCTTTTTGAATTTTCATCTCCAAAAAAATCTAAACTTTCAAAATCATTCATAATTTACTCCTTTGTGGTTAATACTCAATTAAATTTTTTATGAAATTATACAAAAGTCTGAATTAAGTCAAGTAATTATTCATTAAGGGTAAAATTTTTGGATATTGAATTATGAGCTATAATTGGCTAATACTCTGATTATTAAAGAATTTATTTGAAATATTCGTTTTTAAAGCTATTTTCTTTTAATTTGTTTGTTTATCAGTTAATACATATTTTTGATGAACTAAATACAAAATATGAAAACACTTATTACAATTTTTTTAATTTTTGTTCTTTCAATAAATCTACAGGCTCAAAACAGCAATTCAACAAAAGATACAATCTCAAACACAGGAAAAATTTGGGGACTTGCATTCGGTGATTATTATTATAAAACCGGCGGTGACTCACTTGGAAATCAATTGCAGTATACACCATATAAAAAAGATTATAACGCTTTAGATTTCCGCAGAATTTTTCTCGGATATGATTATAATTTCAGTAAAAAATTCTTTTCCAGTGTAGTTCTGGCATTTGAAGGCAGTGATGCTTTATCAAATAACAAAAGAACATTTTTTATAAAAGATGCTTATATCAGATGGAATGAAATTTTCAAGAATTCAAATTTAACCTTTGGTATAATAAGTACTCCCGGACATTCAGTAGCAGTTGAGCCATTCTGGGGTTATCGATCTGTCGAGAAAACAATTATGGATCAGAGAAATATTCTCGGAACTAGAGATTTAGGAGTAATGCTTAATGGTACTTTTGACAGTGATAAAAACTATGGTTATTATTTTATGATTGGTGACGGCTCCGGTGCTTCAATAGAAAATGATAAGTATAAAAAGTTTTATGGTAATTTATTTGCAAAATTTATGGATAAAAAATTTATGCTAGATATTTACTGCGACTATCAGGATCTTAATCCAAATCAAAGCAACACAACTTTTGACGGATTCCTGGGATATAAAACGGATGCTTTTACAGCCGGAGTTGAGTATTTTTTCCAGTATCAGAAAAATGCTTTTGCTGGCTTAACAACAGGTTTCGGACCTGATAATGTACCATCAGGATTGAGTATTTTTACAAGCGGGAAGATGTATAAAGAATTAATAAAGTTCTATGCCAGATACGATTTTTACAACCCTAATTCTAAAAACTCATCTACAGGATTTAATGAAAACTTTGTAACAGCAGGATTAGATTTTATGGTGCATCCGAAAGTTCATATAATGCCAAACATCTGGCTGAATGCTTACTCAAAAAAAACAGATCAGATATCAGGTCTTTATACACAGGTTGTTCCGAGAATTACTTTTTTTTATGATTACAGATAATTTTATAATTATTGAAATTTTAAATTAGAAACATTTTATCGGCAAAGTAAGGAAGTTTTAAACCGGTTTTGAATTCAATATCCAAAAAACAGAAGTTCAAAAGTTTTTTGGAAATTATAGAATTTTAAACCGGTGTTTTTATTCGCAATATTAATGAATTTCAATTCTATGTTTTGTTAACATTAAATATTTATAATGACTTGAATTAATAATTAAACTTACTGATTATACATAACCCCAAAAAAAAAATTAAAATAAATAATTAAACCATGGGGAAAAATTATATAAAGTTTACATTTTTTGCTACACTTCTTATTTCTTTTATTTTCTATTCATTTGATTCTGAACATTCTTCAGAAAATAAAAATCTAAAAACAAATTATTTCGTACTTGATGCGGAAACTCAAAACTGGCTTGAAAGAGTTGACTCTGTCGGCGGAAATGTTTCAGACTCCGTAATTGCAGCCGTAGATGATTATATCAAAGAGGTCAAAGGATTAAAATACCAGTCAAACAACATCAGAAGACTGCTACTCAGGGAAAACTGGTTTTGCGGGGATTATCTTGCTTCGACTGTTCCTGTTTTTGTTAACGGCACCGGCGCAGTAGCTCCTATAGGATTCACTGTAGACAGAAACTATAATTATCCAACATCCTATACCGATACAGGAGCTTACAGTGGAAAAAAAGGAAACGGAATTAACAGTTATATTGAAACAGGATTCAATCCTGTCAGTACTACTGAAATAACTTCATTTGACGGTCGCTTAATGATCTATAATATGTCTGATTCTGCCGACGCGGGAGGAATGGGCTGCAGATATGCCGGTGAAGGTTTTTATTTTTTTCCTCATCTTTCTAACGGGAATACTAAGTTCAATATCATTTCATCCGCAGAATCAAACGTTTATCTTCCTACTGCAAAAAATTATATATCTGTTCAGAGAAGAACAACATTGCTCCTTGATTTGTATTCCAGGAATAATCTGATATCTACAGTATCAAATATTTACGGTTATAAAGCAAACGCTTCCATTACTTTCGGCGGAATCAGTAACGCAGGATTTATACAAAGTCATTCGAAACTTCAGTTGGGAGGATATTCTGTCGGAAAAAGTTTAAGCACTCCCCAGCAGCTTGTTCATTATATTGCTGTCCAGAGATTAATGCAAAGACTTGGCAGGGATATTAATAACGGACAAGCTGATTTTAAATCCAAACTCTTTACTTTTACAGGTGATAAACTTGTAATAAATTATCAAACCCGGAATACCGGAAGTCTTCAGTTTGAAATTCAGGATGAAAATGGCATTCCTTACAGTAATTATTCAATTGAAAATTGTATACCTGTTACCGGAAATAGTTTATCTCAAACAGTAACATGGAATTCAGGAAGTAATTTATCTTCACTGGTAAATACTCCTGTTTATCTCAGAATAAAAATGTCTGATGCGGATCTTTTTTCACTCCAGTTTCAAAATAAAATTACGAACACAGACAGTTCTTTTTCCGGAATTAAACTCGGAACGTATAAGCAGTTTTTTGCAGACACTTTATTATTTACAAATAATATTCCGGTTGACAGAAAAATGCATAACCCCGTAAAAGAGGAACTTCCCGTTATAGCTCCTGTGGAAGATTGGGAAAATAATACATTGGTTACAACATACAGTAATGTAGATTATTCTATGAGTCCGATTTCAAATCAAATGGTCTATAAAATGTGGCTGACAATAAGAAATACACTAGGTGCTTTTCCTGCATATTATGAATCTACAGACGGAATAAACTGGATGAAACCAAATCTTGAATTATTTAAATTTAATGGAAGTACGAATAACAATATTCTTACCGACAAACCTTATCCCGGAGGATTAGTCACTGTATTAAATGATTCTGCATATAACAAAACCGATTCAACAAGAAAGTATAAATCTGTTTATAATACACATACGGGAGCAGCAAACAGCAGATTGAATGTTTCATTTTCTTATGACGGACTAATATGGACTCCTTATTCCGGCAACCCTGTAAGACAAAGCGGCGAGGATTTATCAAGCTGCGGTTGGAATCCTGTTTTAGGAAAGTATCTTGGATATTTCAGAGATTCACTTGCAATCAGAAAAGTTGGAAGATATATAAGTGATGACTGGATTAACTGGACATACACAGGAACGGTTTTAAAACCGGATGAAAATGATATTAAAACAACTCATTTTTATAATATGACTGTATTATTCAAAGACAGTGTTTATTGGGGTTTTGCAGGTGTTATGAGATTAAATGAAATCGGTGACGAAAATCCGCCTTATCCGTCACGAACAGATAATACTAATTTTATTACACTTATGTTTTCCCGAGACGGAATTAATTTTACAAGATGCGGAAATACACAGCCGTTTCTTGGATATGGTGAATTAGGAGAATGGGATGATCAAATGGTTTACACTATTGGCGTTCCTGTTAACAGAGGAAATGAATTTTATATTTATTATAATGGATTCAATATAAAGCATTATAATAACGGAAGTCCTCCCGCACCATATGGAGGAGGTCCGATAAAAAGTCAGATTGGACTTGCAAAAATCGGAATGGACAGATTTGTTTCTTTAAGTAATTATTAAAATAAATTTTTTAAAGTTTAATTCCGGAGACATTCACTATAACTGGTGTGAAAAATATTGTCTCCGGATTTTTTTTGTGATTATACCAGTCTTTTAAAAGTTCATCACATTCAACCTGACTTATAACTTTTTTATCAGCAATTAACTGAATATGAACGTTCATAAATCTGTCAGCCCATTTGAATACATCACTGTCAACACCTCCTGCACGGGTTACAGGTGTAAATTCTCTTAGTTCAATATTTTTATTTTTAAAAATCTCAGGTATCTTCACCGGAAAATAAGGATCTCCGCCTCCTGCTCTCCAGTACTTTTTTACTATCTCTGCAATATTATCAAATGCTCCACCGTTTGGGAACAACATAATTCCTTCGTAAACATAATCCTGTATTGCAATAACTCCGCCCTTTTTTAAACTATTTAACAGCTTTAATAAAAATTTCTCCGGCTCTGCAACAAAATCTATCACCCATCTCAAAAAAATAAAATCATAATACTCATTTTCAATATCTGAATTTTCTAAATCCGAATTAATAAATTTTATATTTGTCCAATTCATTTTTTCAGAGTAATCTTTGAAATAATTCAGATAATATTCAGACGGCTCTAATGCAGTTATTTCACCTTTATCATCAACTCTCTGCCTTAAATCCATCGAAACAAATCCGGGACCGGATCCGACATCAAGGCATTTCATACCTTTTTTAATATTACAATTATCCAAAAATTTATCCGTTACATTTTTCCAAACACCGTGTTGAAACTCAAGTCGATCTAACTCTGTCTGATTTACTCCGAGAATGTATTCATTTTTTTCACTCATATTATAATTTACTAATTTGTTATTTATTAAATATTTTATTTGTAACAGGCATTGAAATAATTATGATTCCTAACAATATTCCTAATGATGCTCCAATTGTTACATCAATCGGATAATGCATTCCAATCACAACTCTCGAAAGCGATACAAGTAAACACCAGACAATTGGTATGATAAATAAATAATTCTTTCTTTTTTTAAATGTTTTAAAAATTACAAAAGACAAAATCGTTCCGAAAAAATATGATATCTGAGCATGTCCGGAAGGCATAGAGAATCCGGTTTCTGTTATCCAGTTATTGAATATAGGCGGGTAAATATTATCAGGAGTATTCGTTTTCTGATTATATTTTTCTAAAAGAAAATATTTTTTATCATCCGACTGCATTGTAAGAAATGATCTGTTTTTATCTCCAGCAAACCCTTTTTCAACCATATAAACCTGATTCGGTCTTGGTTTCTTAAAAATTTCTTTTATATAAAATTCAGTTACACCCGTTGAAAACACAAATGCAAAAAAAACTATTGATAAAAACAATATTAATTCGTGGTATTTACTTTCTTTTTTTTTGAAATAAATGATTAAATATGAAATCATTAATACAAAAAGATATAACCCCCCGATAAAGCTCCCGCTTTCTGTAATACAATACCAAAAAGGTGCAAATGCGTCCGTGTTCTTGTATACTGTAAATCCAACCGGGAATACAAATGCAATGGATGCCATTGTAAATAAACCTGCAAACACAAATAAATAGACGGGTAAATTTATTTGAAAATTTTTTTTGTTTGAACTCATTTTTTTAATATTTGAGTGATTTTTCAAGATTAATTGTGAAGTGAAAAATAAATTATAAACTCGAAATTTTTAGTAATTATTAACATTAAAAAATACAGGTGTGCCACATTTTATAAATGTGGCACAAGTGTTTCAATTTCATTTGCAAATTTAAAACTTCTTCATTTTTTTTGCCAAAGAAATCAACTTCACTTCTAAAAAAAGTTAATTTTATAAATACACAACTCAATTTTATTCTATTAATTACTTCTTCTAAAATATTCATAATCATTATAATTTTATCTGTCTCAATATATAACCACCGGTTTTTTCAAAAACTACTATTTAATGTCTAAGATAAAATTTTGTTTTGTTTTTAAAGTTTGATTTATTTTATTTATATGTTATTCCAAATTTTTCATTAGAAATCTGAAATATTTTTTAACTAAGAGCCCGCTATGGTTCTCGCTAAGTTCGCAAAGAATTTTTTCTTACATTTTATTTATTCATAAGTGCGTTGAGAATTATAGACTCAGAGGTAAATAAATTATTCAAATAAAAATCCGGGGTTATTCATTTTTTTTGAAATTTAAATAGTATTTATGCTTTTTATCTTTCTATATAATAAGATGTTTAGTTAAGTTGCCGAATTTAAATTTTTCAAAACAAAGTTATTTGCGTTACTTCAGCTACAGGGCTGACGAGATAATATTTTTTACTTTCTGTATCCTGACATTTAAAACGTTTACGTATTTTTTCGTATTTTATAAAAGTTCTTCCGTTTCGCAATCTGAATATACTTCTTTCCGGAACATCTTCGAGATGAATGTATTCGGAATTTATATCATACTTCTTCAATACTTTCATCAGCGATGTATCTGCACAACTCGATGCTTTTGGATTTAATGAATAGTTTTTTAAACAATCATATACATCTTCAGGAAAAATTTCCATTTCAAAAAAAGGTTGTAAAAGTATTTTAAATTCTAATTTCCATTCAATTCCATGTGGCAAAACCTTTGCTGTGTTTGTATGATATTTATTCCATGTAGTCAGATGAGCTATTTCATGTATGAGAATTATAAGAAAAGAGTATTTATTTAGGTTTTTGTTAATTGTTATTTCGTGCGGCTTGCCTTTATATGGATGCCTGTAATCTCCCAGTTTCGTGAGCCGTGAGTTTTTTATTTTTAACTGAAATTTATATTCCGAAATCCAGTTTTCAATTTGCGAAATAGATTTTTCTGGGATATAATTTTTTAAAATAATATAATCGGAAGTATTGATACGGTTTTTAGATTTATAAATTTCCCTTTATTTTTTTCCATTTAACGTCTCACATTTCACGTTTCACTTCTTACAGCTTATTCCATCCTGCTTTTCTTATCAGCATAAAAATCTGTCCGCGAGTATGCGCCTCGTGCTCAATGATATGATAAATAATCCATTTCTTTGAAATATTTTTATCTCCGCTCTTTCTTTTCAATATTATAGATTCATCAAGTTCAGAATCTTTCATTTCAGAAACATAATCTAAAAATAATTTTCTTGTCATCTCCAATGATTCAAGATATTCTGAAACTTCAGGTGCTACCTTGGGGGGATTAGAGTCCGGTCCGCTGTCAAACCATGAATCTGAATAACTTTTTTTCTTTAAATCATCCGGAACTTCTGTTCCCGATAAAGTTTCAAGCCAGAAAATATCGCATTCCGCTAAATGCATAAGATATGCTCCGATCGGAAATTCACCTTCTATCGGTAACTGAAAAAGTTGCTCTTTAGTCAGATAATCAACTCCGCTTAAAGTTATTTTTCTTAAATCTTCAAGCATATACTTTAAAAGCTGTATCTGTTCGTTTGAATTATTTTCAGACATAATATTATTTATTAACTTAATTTAGATAAAGCTGTTTCAAGATTTTGCATAATTTCTTTTATTTCATCAGTCGTACACGTTCCGACAGAAATTCTGTACCATGTAGAATCAGATGGAGAACCAAATGATGAAAATGGAACAAGTGCAAGTTTACCTTTTTCAATTAAAAATTCCGTAATATCTTTTGTATTTTCTATAACTGTTCCATCTTCATTTTTTAAACCAATCAGATCAATATTTACTGTCATAAAAATAGATGCCTGTGGAGCTATTGCATCTACTCTGTAACCTTCTGATTTAAGTTTTTTAAATCCGTTATAAAATCCGTTAAGTCTTTTTAATATTTCATTTTTAAAATTTTCAAGAAATGAATCAACCAATTCTTCTTTTCCAAGGTATCTGGAAATAGCTATCTGCTCTGCCTTTGGTGCCCATGCTCCCATATGTGAAGTTATGGATTTCATTTTATCAATTATACTTTTCGGACCATAACCCCATCCAACTCTCACCCCTGTTCCGCAAAATGATTTGGACAATCCGTCAACAAATATTGTGTAATTTCTCATCTCAGGATTTATCAAAACAGGATTAAAATGCTTTGTATCTCCCAGTGTAAGCAACCAGTATATCTGATCAAATAACAAATAAACAGGTTTTTGATTTTCACCCCTTCTGTTATTTTCATTAACAATTAAATCACAAATATCCCTGATTTCATTTTCTGTGAAAACTGTTCCGGTCGGATTTAAAGGCGAACAAAGTGAAATCAATGTTGCCTCTTTAATATAAGGCTCAATATCTGCAGCAGTCGGCATGAAATTATTTTCTGCTTTAGTCTCAATTGTAATTGCTCTGGCTCTCGTCAAATGTGTGTAATGATTATTATTCCATGACGGGACCGGAAAAATTATTACTTCATCCAAATCCACTATTGTATTATAAGCAGCAAATATAATCGGTCTCGCACCGCTTGTAATTAAAATTTCATCAATAGAATAATCCAGTCCTCCTCTTTTCATCAGAAACTCTGAAACAACTTTTCTTAATTCAAATGAACCATTAGCAGGCGGATAATTTGTCTGATGTTCACTATATGCTTTTTTAATTTCTTCGGTTAGTTCTTCAGGAATCGGGAATATATTCGGATCAAAGTCCCCAATTGTCAGATTAAAAATTTTCTGACCTTTGGCGATTCTGTCATTAATCTGCCATGCTAGATTTATAATTTCCGAACCAATCAGATTCTCAGCCATATCTGAAACGATAAGTTTTTTCTCATTTATTTCTATAAGTTCTGAACTCATAATCGTAATTTTTTTTATTATTTGGAATTACAATAATATACTTATTCGAATTATGAATTTGGATACAATTATTTGGTTATGTGTTTTTTTAATTTTAATTACTTAATGTTTTCTGATTATTTAGAATATTTATGGTTTTTATTGAATACATTTATTTCTAAAGTTATTGTAATATGAAATTCATAAATATCTTTTTTAATACAAATTGTCAAAAAATAAATGCTGTCCAAATAAAATTTGTTAGTTTTTTAAACAAATATTAGCTTTATTTAAGTAATTCGAGTGAATTTGCCCGCCTTGCCTCGTGGCAGTTGCAATTCGCCTGCCAGTCCGCGAGGCAGGTAGTAAAACTTTTCAAATGTTTTGGGCGGAAGTGATAAATTGTCAAAAAGTCAAAAATTCCACAGAAAATGGTTTGAATTTCACGTTATAAAACTTTATTTTTGTTACTTAACAAAAAAATCCGGGCGATTAGCTCAATTGGCTAGAGCACCTCGCTTACACCGAGGGGGTTTGAGGTTCGAGTCCTTAATCGCCCACTTAAAATTCATAGATTTACTACCAATAATCCGCTACGGCGGATTCTTGAATTTAGAATGTAAAATTCGGTTTAATATTTAGTTTTAAAAAATTTAAAAATGAACTTTCTGATATTCATTTCTCTTTTTACAGTTTTTCATTTACAGAGTTATATAATTTTTAATTAGTTATCTCAGTATCAATGAATAGTAAACTCCTATTCCTTTCTTCTCTTGTTTTAATCTTCATAGTGAATTTATTTACAAATAGTTTAGACCCATACTTTTATACTATACTTATTTATATAGGTATAAATATTATTCTCGCTACAAGTCTTAATTTAATCAATGGTTACACTGGTCAGTTTTCTCTCGGTCATGCAGGTTTTATGGCTATCGGCGGTTATCTGTCAATAGCAATTTCTTCGTACTTTGCACCTGTTTTTATTGACACATTTGGCACCGGAGTTTTTGGAGAATCGGTTTCTTTTGTTATAGTTTTATTACTCGGTGGAATTGCCGCTGCAATCGCAGGTATAATAGTCGGTGTTCCTTCATTAAGATTAAAAGGAGATTATCTTGCGATCACAACTTTAGGCTTTGCGGAAATTATAAGAGTTATAATTCAAAGTCTTGATGTAATCGGTGCATCTCAGGGCTTCAGAGGAGCATATATTTTTGAAAATGGAATGAAAGCTGCTCAAATTCCTGCTGATATGGCTAATGTTCCGTATGTTTTTTATTCCGTTCCGAAATATACTAATTTTTTCTGGACGTTTACTTTTGTTGCATTAATAATTTATTTCATTCATAATATTATGAGCTCGACTTACGGCAGAGGATTTTTAGCAGTGAAAGATGATGAAGTTGCTGCCGAATCTATGGGCGTTAATACTACAAAGTTCAAAGTTGTCGCATTTGTCAGCGGAGCTTTCTTTGCAGGAATTGCAGGAGTTTTTTATGGTCATTTTACTTTATATTTATATCCGGAAGATTTTAATTTTTTTAAATCTGTTGAAATTGTCGTAATGGTAATTCTCGGTGGAATGGGAAGTATGATCGGTGTAATTATTG
>Ga0105049_10010636_pt1 | contig 10558 bp, 10 predicted proteins | sample MAT06_FD_78087 | JGI IMG/M metagenome (GOLD analysis project Ga0105049, IMG submission 78087) | Freshwater microbial communities from Lake Fryxell liftoff mats and glacier meltwater in Antarctica - MAT-06 | ecosystem: Environmental > Aquatic > Freshwater > Ice > Liftoff microbial mat | place... | reverse complement strand
TCAAAGGGCATCAGCACTTCCTTCGCCTCCGGATCGAGCGCCACGGCACCGGCACCAAAAATCGCCCCCACCACCGTCAGCGCGAGAGCCAGCCAAAATGCCTGCGCCTGGCGCCGGAACGTCTGGGGGAACGTCTGCAGCAACCACGCGCCGAGACGAAATCCCGCCCCGGCACCGCGCGCCCCGTGAATTTCCGCGTGCCCGCGCCCCACGAGATTTTCCAAATACTGCCGCGCCTCCGGCTCCGCAGCGTAACTCGAGAGCCGGGCGAGATCCGCCGCCACCCGTTGATAGAGCGACTCCAACTCCCGCGCCTCGACCAGCGAGAGTTTGCTCCACGGATCCTCGGCCAGTTTACGCAGCCTCGCATCCAACCGCTCCCACCGCGGGCGTTCTTCGGCGACAAATTTCTCCAGATTGACGATCACAGCAATTGCCTCCGTTTGACCTGCATGTAATGATCGACGAGTTGCGCCACCATCATTTCGTTTTCGAGCATCACCGCACTGACTCCCAGCGGCTTTAATTTTTGCGCCAACAAATGACTCTCCGCCCAGCGAGTGTGGCCGGCGAGCCGTCGATAAAGATCCTCGTTCGTCGCCACCTCCGCCCCCGAAAACAACGGAGCCACTTCCGGTGCCCGCACCTGGCCCGCCAGCAACAAATGCTGCCGGGCCAGCAAAGGCGCATGCTTGGAAAAATCCTCCGCCAACACCGGATCGGTCAGATCGGTCAGGAAAAACACCAAAGCTCGGCGCCGAATCTGCGCGCGAAGATGCCGCACGATTTCCGCCATGTCAGGCGTCGCCTCACTCGGCCGCAACGTCAGCACCGCTTCGCGACAGGCCGCGTAATGGGCGGCCCCGCTGCCGGCCCGCACAAAAATCCGCACCCGATCATCGTGCGCCACGAGCCCGAATTTGTCGCCCTGCCGTTCCGCCGCGATGAGCAGTACGAGCGCCGCCGTGACGTAGCGCTCCAGCACCGATTGCTCCACGCCACCATGCACCACCGGCCGCGCACTCAAACGCGAGGCGTCGATAACCACATAAATTTCCTGCGTCCGTTCGGCTTGGAATACTTTCGTGACCGGCCGCCCGCGCTTGGCCGTGGCCTTCCAATGAATCTCATCATAACCGTCGCCCGGCAGATACTCGCGCAGTTTATCAAACTCCCGGCCACGGCCCAGCGTGCGATGCACGCGCGCTCCCGGCCCGCCCCGGGCGAGAAACAGCGCGGATACATTCTTCCGCTCCGCGAGCAAATTGGGATGCACGCGCAATTCTCCCGATACCGTCGAGCGCGCGCGCACCTGCCACAGACCGAGCGTCGAACCATTTTCCACGCAAGCCAGCACATCCGCAAAGCGCCCGCGTTGTCGTGGCGTACAACGCCACTCGACCCGCGCCCGCTCCGCTCCCTCGGGCAGATCGAGCAACACATCCTCCTCCGCCGAGGAAAACCCCGCCGGTAGCCCGAGGGCAAAGCGCACGCGCGTGGCGCGCCGGCTCGGATTCGCGAAGGTCACCGCCACCGTGCCTTCGCGGTCGCGCATGAAGCGCATGATCGCCGGCACACTCACCGTGGGTGGTTGCGCGCGGGAGAGCGACAACGCCACGTCCGCCAACGCCGCCAGCAACGTCGCGCCTAACGTGAGCAGCCAGATCCCTTGCAACTCCGGCAGCGGTCCCGCCGCCACCCCGATCAGGGCGACATAGAAAACCAACCACAGCAAACGTTGCGCCGGGACAAAGCTCATGGATGAAACGGAGGTACCGAACTGGAGCCGCGCCGCCCTCGGCGCGGAACGACCCTCGCCACGCGGCGAAGGCACCGCGTCTCCATGCAACGCGCATTCAGAGGGCAACCCGGAGTATTGGTGCAGTTTGTCATGGGGAATTTCACGGTCACCATTCACTCAACGCGGCACCGCCACTTGCTCGAGCACGCGGGCCACGACCTCGTCGATCGTCAGTCCTTCAATTTCAAATTCCGGCCGCAACACCAGTCGGTGCCCGAGCACGGCTCCGGCCAATCCGCGCACATCGTCCGGCGTCACAAAATCGCGGCCTTCCAGCGCCGCCCGCGCCCGCCCGCCCAGCAACAGCGCCTGTGTCGCCCGTGGTCCCGCGCCCACGAGCACGCTCTCGTGCGCGCGCGTCGCCCGCACCAAATCCACCGTGTACGCCGCCAATTCTTCCCGCATCGTCACCGTGGTCAGCGCCTCGCGCGCCGCCGCCAGCTCGCCGGGCCCGAGCACCGCCTGCAATGCACCCGAGCCGAGCACCGTCTCCGGTGATTCCGCCCCAAGCATCCGGCGCGCCAGCGTCAACTCGTCGTCGCGCCCCGGCGCTTCCATTTTTATTTTCACCATGAAACGGTCCTTCTGCGCTTCCGGCAACGGATACGTGCCCTCACTATCGGCCGGATTTTGCGTGGCGAACACCGTGAAGTTTTCGTCGAGCGCATGCGTGTCACGGTCGATGCTCACCGCCCGCTCTTGCATCGCCTGGAGGAGCGCCGCCTGCGTCTTCGCCGGAGCGCGGTTGATTTCATCCGCGAGCAAAAACGCCGTGAACACCGGCCCGCGAATCAGCGTGAACTGATTGGTTTGCAAATTAAACACGTTCGTCCCGGTGATGTCGGCCGGCATCAGATCGGGCGTGAATTGCACGCGATTGCTCGGCACGCCGAGCACCTGACCCAGCGTGCGCACGAGCAGCGTCTTCGCGACCCCGGGCACGCCCTCGATCAAGGCGTGATGCCGCGTGAGCAAGGTGATGAGAGCGAGCTCGACCGCCTGCTCTTGTCCGATGAGGACCTTGGCCACCTCGGCCCGCGCGGCGCCGAGGATGGTATTCAGTTTTTCAATGGCTGGATTCATAGTGATAAAAAGTTAACGGCGCTGGAGCGCCCGGGTGAGCAGATTGTAGCGGGCGACGGCGGAAGCCTGCGGCGGCGCTGCGGCCAGCGCCACGGCGAGCCGCGCGGCCTCTGCGGCGCGCGCCGTGCGTTGCCATTCGGCGACCCCGACCGGCACAAGTTCATCCTCCGGCACCGCCCGGCGCAGCAACGCCTCAAGCCCGGCAGCGGGATGATAGGCCAAGGTAATTTCCGGGGTGTCTTCCGGCGGCGGCACGAACAGCGCCATCCTCCGCCAGACGAACAAGGCCGCCAGCAACAGCAGAGTGAAAAACGCTCCCCCCATGCCATAGCGTCGCGCGAGCGCCGCAATTCCCGGATCAGCCACGACCCCGAGATGGCTCTCATCAAACAGCACGCGGGAGTGCGACCCGATGATCCAAACCAACAGCGCAGTGGGCCGGTCGCGTTGCAAAGCCTCGTTGCTGAGAAAATACGAATCGGCCGCGAGCACGATTGAACCCAGCCCGAGTGACCGCTCCACCAGCACCGGCTCGCCGCCGCGACGATACAGCACCCGCCAGGCCGCCGTTGCTCCCGGTTTAAAATACAAATCACTCCGCCAACCCACCTGCGCCGGCAATCCATCCGCCGGTTCGACGGCGAGTTTCGCGCCAGCCTTGGGGTCCAACAATTCCCGGCTCAGCAACTCCACGCCCCACCGCTTGGCCAGATCGGCATAAACAATCTTCGCTTTGAGTTTCTCCGCCAACGGATCGGTTTCCTTTTTCTCCGGATCAGTCTTTTCTTTTTTTGGCTCAGATTTTTCCACCGGCTCCTTGAGCGCTTTCTTCACCGGCACCTCATCAGCATCCTCCTCGGCCTGATCTTTTTGCTTGGCGGTTTTTGCGTGCAACGCGATCACGAGCCGGCTGCCGGCCTTCACGGCGGCATTGAGGGCGTCAAACTCGGCGCTCGTGATGTGCGTCCATTTTTTCTCGGCCAGACCTGCGAGCAAGATCGTTTGCGGCGGCGTGGTTTCGAGCGACGCCAATAATTTCATCCGGCGTTCAACCCGCAACCCGGGCAGTTGCTGCAAGCTGTCGTGCAAGGCAAGGGTGCCCAAGGGATCGGCCCGCAACGACGAGTAGACGGAAAACAAATCGCCCTGCCCCAGGCGCAAGCGAAAGAGCAACACCAAGCCCGCGACGAACAACGCCAAGACAAGGCCGAGCGCGATGCCTGGTCCCCGCCGGTTCATCGGACGACCGGCCGCTCCAATTCGGTCAGCCAATCATTTATCTCCGCCGCCCCCGGTTCGACGCGGCCATACCACACCGATTCAAACTCGCGCCGACGCGTGACGAAACGCCCGACCAGCTCGGTGCGCGACAACGCTCGCCGCCGCAATTCCCGCTCGTAATCAAGGTTCGTTTTGAACGCCGCAAGCGTGATCAGACTTTCCGCCGCGAGCTGCGCCAACGTCGCAAGATAAAGCGCCCGCAAGGCCAGCCGCCACTCGCCCCGGGCCGCCTGCTCCCGGGCCAAGGCCAGCCAGCCGTCCACTGGCAGCAGCGCAGCCTGCACATTTTCATCGCGCAAATCCGGCACCGTCGCCGCCACCGCCCGCGCCTTCAGCACCGGAAGCGCATTGCGCCGCGCCTGCCGCCAGACGAGCCAGACCAGCCAAACAATCAGCACCACCGCCACACCGATAAAAATATACAGCAGCCCCCGCAACAAAACCTGCGAGAGACCGCTCGCGCCCGCAGGTTTCGCCGTATCCTCCCGAACATGACTGGAGAAATGTCGGTCGTACCAATCGGTCAGCATCCGCCAAAATCGCGTAACGTAACGCCACAGGTCGCGAAGTTTTTCGACCGCCAGTCGAAAAAACGCCCGGATCGGGCCATCCGCTTCCTTCGCCACTTCCGCCGCTGGCGGGCGCAGTCGCCAACGAAAATTCGACCCGGACAAAACGTCATCAATCGCCCGGTCGAGCTGCGCGGACTGAACGACGGCCGGAACCGCGACCGGTTCCACCGCCCGCAGCGATCCGACTGGCACGAAGGCCAGCAACCAGACGAGCGTCGCCATCGCCCGGAGCGCCCCCGCCCCTCGCGTCCGCTGCAATTCCACCCGCACATCCTCGCCCGTCCGGCGCGAGCGCCCATGAAAAACGCGCAGCGTATAAAACGCCTTGATCAAGGGATCGATCGCCAGCCACGTCAGCGCCGTCACCGAGGCCAGAAACGTGGTGTTCAGAAACCACCAGCCGGAAAAACCAAAAATATTTTCAATCCCGAGCAGGCGATTGGCCAGCCATGGCACGAGATAAAACGCCGTGGCCAGATTCAGCCACGTGCAAAACGCGAGCACGGACAGCACGAGCAAGCCTAGATGATTTTGCGCCGGCCAGAGTTTCGCCTGAGCCACCGCAGCGGCCGGCAGATGCTCTCCCTCCCCGATCACCGTCGCACTTTGACCGTAAGCCCACACCCAGCCAAACGGCACGGACAGCAACATCGCTGGCGGCAGCGCCAGCAACACCCAAGGCTGAAGGCGCGCTTGCGCCAGCACGAGCCGACCGAAGCGGGCCCACGACCACGCGGCCGGCGCTGCGCCCAACCGCAAGCGCAGCAATCCTGCACAAAATTCCGCCTGCGCCGCCTTCATCGCCGCAAACAACCCGACCAACCCAAACGCACCCCACGCCACCACCGCACCCGGCGGACGAAACCAAGTCGTGTACGCCCAGAAAAACAACAGCCCGAGCACAAACGGCACCGCCCCGGCATAGTAGGACAAAAGCAGAGCGGCGGGCGCGCGACGCAGCAGATGCACCGACTCCTCGATCAGCGCGATCACGGTGGGTTCGGTGGTGCGGCGGGAAAGTTTCATGGCGTGGTCGATATCCCGAGCTTATTCCACACCGTGCCGTCGTGAAATTCCGGCGGAATTTTCAACAGCAGCACGCCGAGTCCATAAAGCGCCAGCCACAACACCAACCCACCCGCCGCCGCCCCGGCCCAACGACGCACGCCGACCAACCGCTCGTGCCGCCGCTCGACGACCGTCGTTACCTTCGCGAGGCAGGGCGCGCATAATAATTTGCCCGCATGCTCCACCACACATTCGCGGCAGAAAAATTCGCCGCACGCCGGACACCGTGCCGCCGCTTCCCGGGAAACATGGCGCGCACATCGCCGCTTGTGCAGACCAGTTACTCCAGCAGGTGCGGCTAAAACGGGCGGCGGATTCATGGCCTAGGGAGCGCTGGCGTCAGGTCGGGTTTCAGGCATCGCGCCGGAATTCTCCGGGTTGGCCACCGGCTCCGCGACCACCGGCTCCGCTGCTTCCGGCAGAGACTCGCGGGCAAAAGGAGGTGGCGGAGCGGCTGTGATCACCGGCGGTGTCGCGAGTAAATCGGCCTGGGCGGCGTCGATGAGCGGTTGCAAACGACCGAGCGCGCGGCGTGCTTTTCTTCGCCGCACCAAGGAGGGCAACGATACCGTCTGCACACCCGTGACCACATACACCCGGCAACTCGAACCGAGCGCCTCGTTCCAAATAAACATCACCAAACCAAGTCCGAAAAAAATTGCGGACGCGATAGGTGTATCGTCGTTATTATACGTCACCGCCGCGATAATCCCGTTCACCAAGGTCAGTGCACCCCAATCTTGGCTCCACCACAAACGCCGGTCAGTCTTCACGACGAAGAACGCCTGGATGTCGCGCAAGAGCAGTCGGGAATAATTTTCCGTGTAGCCGGTGGACGTGACGATCATCAGATGATCAGCGGCAAGCCACAAGCTGCTGTAGCTGCCAAGACCAGAAGCATTCCGCGTAAGCCGGGTATAAAATTTTTCTTTTTTGGCCATGGCGTTGCTCAGCGTTTCAGCGCGAGGTAGGTGAAACCGGCCACCCAGGCCCCGATTTCCAGCACCGCAATAACGGCGGCCAATACTAAACGCACCCGACTGCGGCCCCGGACGAGACTGCAGGGTTTTTTCCAACCGAAGATGACGAAGCCCAACGCCACGGGCGCGGTGATCAACGTGAATGGCCACATCAGCAGGGGAAGTAGCGCGAGCGCCAGAGCGATGCCATCAAACAGCGTGCGATCCCGCACCGTGTGCGAAGTATCGGAGGATTTCGTGCCAGCGATACAGGACGGACAAAGTTTTTGTCCCGTGAATTTCACTGTACAAACCGGACACAGCAACCGGCCACAACCTTCACAGATTGCCTCGGCCCGATTCTCCACATGAAAAAAGCAAACCGAGTCCGCCGCCAGTTCCGCTGCCTGCGGAGTGCTAATGGACCGTGTAGCGCTCAGGGCGGGAAACGAAAAAAACTCAAACTCAGTCTCGCAGCGCCGACATGAACCACTGCTCGCATCGTGCCACGAATACGATTCGAGCACGCGTTTGCACTTCGGACAAGGTAGCGCAGGCCCAACGATCATTTCGACTTGATCACCCGGGTGTCACAGATGCGGTCGTGCAGCGCCCGACGCTCGGCATCGGAGGCCGCCATGATGTAACCGATCAGGAGGATCATCGCGCTGAGCCATTCCGCAAAATGCCGACCGATGATCCGCCCCACTCCCAGTTGAGACCCATCGGGCCGGACCAGTTTCAAACCAAGGGCCATCTTGCCTGGAGTCGCGGAATACTTTCGGATGAAAAACACCGCGTAAGCCAAACCGAGAAGCAAACCGAGCAAGCTGGAAATCACCTGAAACAGGATCGCCGTCGTAGTCCCGGCGGCACGTTGCGCTCCGGTGAAATAATTCGCCGTACCCAGCATGATCACGCCGAGCACCACATTGATCACCACCCCGGACATCCCGAGAATCATCCCATCGATAAACTTCGCGCAGAATCGCGGCCAAAAATTCCCGTAGGTAAACTGGCCCGGCTGTGCCACTCCTTCGCGGATGCGTTGAAAGAAAGCGTCCCGATGCTCGGCGCTGATCCACTGGCCTTCATACTGGATCATTTCCCGTTTCGGAAAGCGCTTGCCGCTCACCGCACAGGCCGCCGTGTCATCGGCGTCATTCGCCGCTGGGTCACCCGACCGGCTCTTCGCCAACGACACCCAGTCCGCCATGCCTTCACGCCAGACAAGTGAGTCACTTTTGATCACTCCGTCGGCAATCAGTTTATCAAACTCTGCCTGGGTAACCGGACCCTGGCGTTGACCATTAAGCGTGTAGAACCATTGCATAAGGATGGAGGGGTAGAAGGGAAACAACGCTGTCCTTGAAATCCACCCGCTCAATCCGAGGCAACGAAATTTGTGCGATCAGTTCAGAAAGCAACCGGATCGTCACGCAATGTCTTTCATGATTTAGCGGTTTGTGGCCGCGTTTGAGCCCATGGCGAAAACGCGGTCAGTGGCAGCGAAAGCGAAGACGAACTCGACAGGCACCGAGGCCTGTCGCTACTGCTGCCTGAAACGGGACCTCCACGCAGCTCCAGCAATCCGCACACCGATAAAAATGGGATCAGCCGTGAGTTTTGACTCGTTTCGCACGCCTTCCGGGCATTCCCTCACCTGTCTTCAGGCCAACGCCATGTCCCTCACTCTCGCCGACATCACCGCCGCTCACGCGCGCATCCGCCAGTACATCGTCCGCACTCCCCTGCTGACGAATCAGGGTTTTGATATCCATCGCGGCCGCCAGTTATTTTTCAAATGCGAGAACCTCCAGGAAGCGGGGGCCTTCAAAACCCGCGGCGCGTGCAATGCGGTTTTCTCCCTCAGCGACGAGGATGCCGCTCGCGGCGTCGCCACGCATTCCTCGGGCAACCATGCGGCCGCACTCGCCCGCGCTGCCCAACTGCGCGGCATCCCGGCGCACATCGTGATGCCGATCAATGCGCCCAAATCCAAAGTCCACAACGTCGGCAACTTTGGCGGCTGGATCACGTTCTGCGAAGCCAATCTCGAGGCCCGCGAAGCCGCCTGCGCCAAAATCATCGCCGAGAAAGGCGCCACCCTCGTCCATCCCTTCGACGATTATCTCGTGATGGCCGGAGCCGGTACCGTCGCTGTGGAAATGCTGGATGATGAACCCGATCTCGACGCCATCCTTTGCCCCGTCGGCGGCGGCGGCTTGCTCTGCGGCACAGCCGTCGCCGCGAAAGCGTTGAAGCCCGGTCTGAAAGTTTATGGCGTCGAACCCGCCCTCGCCGACGATGTCGCCCAATCCCTCCGCGCCGGCAAACGCATCTCGATTCCCTCGCCGAAAACCATCGCCGATGGCCTGCGCACGAACTGCACCGGAGAAAAAAACTTCCCGATCATTCAAGAGCTCGTCGCCGGGATCCTGACCGTCTCCGAAGATTCCATCCGCACCGCGATGCGCCGCTTGAAGGATATTCTCCACTTGGAAGTCGAGCCCTCCGCCGCCGTCGTGTACGCCGCGATCCTCGAGGAGAAACTCCCCAGCGCCCACCGCCGCATCGGCCTGATCCTCACCGGCGGCAACGTCGACCACGGCACGAATTCGTAGGTCAGGACGAACCGCACCATCAGGCGGAGTGTTTACCCTTCGCAACACCTCCGCGCTTGCACCCAGGCCGAGGCTGAAGTTGATTTCGCTGTCTCCCGAGTGCCCATCAAAGTCTGTAAGAACAATCTGTCCAATTCCGACCGGCCATGTTGACCAAAATTATAATCACTAATTTCAAGCGTCTGGCGAACGCCGAAATCGAGCTCGGCAATGCCGTCGTTTTCGTCGGACCCAACAACTCAGGCAAGACGACCGCACTTTAAGCCCTTTCCCTCTGGGATTTCGGCTTGCGCAAATGGGCTGAAAAACGCCGGGACAGCCGCGCCCGGGAACGCGTTGGCGTAACCATCAATCGCCGAGACCTGCTCTCCATTCCTATTCCAGGATCGCGTTTGCTTTGGCGCGACCTGCGTATCCGCAATGTATCACGGGCCGAGGGTCAGCAAAAAACCACCAATGTAACCTTCACCATTGCCGTTGAGGGAGTCAATCACGGCGCCCCTTGGCGTTTCGCCCTCGAATTCGACTATGCCAATGAAGAATCCATCTACTGCCGTGCAGTGGATTGGCCTGATTCCATGGAAGCTCGCACGGCACTCCTCGATGCCGCCCTCGCTCGGCATGTCGTCTTCCTTCCCTCCATGTCGGGACTCGCAGCTCAGGAATTTCGCAAGGAGTCCGGCGAAATTGGTGTGCTTATCGGCCAAGGACGCACCGCCGAAGTCCTGCGCAACCTCTGCCACCGTATCCACACGCGGGAAACCAACAACTGCTGGCTGGAATTTTGCACCCGCGTCCGCTCCCTTTTCGGCATCGAGTTGCTGCCACCAGATTACCTTCCCGAACGCAGCGAACTCACTATGCGTTATCGTGAACTCAGCGGCATTGAGTTCGACTTGTCCTCCGCCGGCCGCGGCCTGCAACAAACCGCTCTCTTGCTCGCCTATCTCTACGACAATCCCAACTCCGTCCTGCTCCTCGATGAACCGGATGCCCACCTCGAAGTTCTCCGCCAGCGCGAGATCTACAATTTCATCAATGAGGTTGCCGCCCAGCATTCCTCGCAGGTGGTCGTGGCCAGCCACTCCGAAGTTGTCCTGAACGAAGCAGCCGAGCGCGATGTCGTGGTCGCCTTCGTGGGCCGCCCGCATCGGATCGACTCCCGCCAGC
>Ga0105049_10010635_pt1 | contig 10559 bp, 10 predicted proteins | sample MAT06_FD_78087 | JGI IMG/M metagenome (GOLD analysis project Ga0105049, IMG submission 78087) | Freshwater microbial communities from Lake Fryxell liftoff mats and glacier meltwater in Antarctica - MAT-06 | ecosystem: Environmental > Aquatic > Freshwater > Ice > Liftoff microbial mat | place... | reverse complement strand
GAAAAGTTTCCGGGGGTAGAAGAATCTTTGGGTGTCCTAATTGAAGAGAAGAGAGCAATAGCACAAAAAACCCGCCGATACTGCTCCATAGTGAGCAGCACCGGCGGGTCCTCATTTAACTCACTCAGTAACTAGTTCCGAGTGTTGTCGTCCGTCGCACCATTCGCGAATGGCTGCTGCGGAGTCGCGAAGAATGGGAAGGTGTTCGCTGGAGCGACATCGCTCGCATTCACCCCATCACCGAAGGTTGTCCCGTTGGCTACAACCGTAAGGAAAGTGTCAACGACATCGTCCTTAAGGCGTCTGCCATTAGGGAAAGCGGCTGCTAGATTGTCGCCGCCTGCATTTCCCGTGTTGGCCACGGCAGTATCTACACGAAGGAAATCCCCCTTCGCGATGTAGATACCGGCGAGAGTATTGATGCTGTCGCTGTTGGCGCCAAGCGCTTGAAGGACTGCAACTACATCGTCAGCAAACTTTCCGTTCTCGTCATCGGCAGGAGTCGCAAAGTTGTACTCCGTCTTACGGGCGAATGGGATTACCAATACGTTTAGGCCGGGATTTCCTGACCTATCTATCACCTTGAAGCGCCCGGTGCTCCTAACCCCGGTTCGGGAGAAGGTAGTCACAGGCCGACGCTCCGCAGTTGCGTTCACCCCAAGTTTAGTACCAGTAGGGTTTCCGGCCGCCGTCTTAAGGCCAAGAAGCGAAACGGGAACAGAAAGTGCGATGGCACTAATGTTGTACCCAGCGAAAGAATCTCGGGCACGGTTGAACTGAGTTGGGTCTGCTGCGCCATTCGTTACGGATCTCACAAAACGTCCAAATGCAGGAATGTCAAAAAAGAAAGGATCGTCCACCTGTCCCGCAAAGAACTTCGCACCTGAAACGCTGTCGGTGGTCACCACCTGTGCGTTTGCAGTTGCACCTAGTGTTGGAAGGGTCACCGGCGCGGTGAATTTTCTTCCATTAGGTAGTGTAATTGAAGCGGTCTGCGCAACTGTGGTCGAGGTTCGCTTCGAAAACGTTACTGTTATGAACTTATCTGGCTTCGAGGTGCCATTCGTTTCAAGCTGAAATCGATAACGGACGAGATTGTCGAAAAAGCCGAAATTCACGGCCTCGCCTGGAACGATGAATCCACGGAACGTCATCCCAAGAATCATCTGGGTGTTATCATTCGGATCAAGAAACGCATAGGTGTCGCCGAGATCGACGGCTTGGTCATTGGAGGGAAGAGGACCATCCCCGTGATCTGCTGCCTTGGCCACGGGGGCCAAAACAAATGCGCCAAGCACCAATGCACTTAACGCCGGAATGCTCCGACCTAAAAGCCGAGACAAAAATTTATACATGCGAGACTCCTTTAAAGTTATAGCAAAGTGACCGCACTGTGCCCCGGCGGATTCTCGTTTGCTTTATTCGACATGGCAATAGGGGTGGGGGGCATGGCCCCTAAGGGAACGTCGTTATAGAAGGGTTGCTCTTCTTTAACGAACGCGGCGAAGCTTAAAGAGCGCCTCCGCAAGTATGGCGAACTCATCGATTGAAAAACTCTCCGCTCGCCTTGTTGAGTCGAACCCTGTCACCCTAAGGGCCTCCGCAGCCTCCTCCTCGGTGAACACCCCGCTCCCCGATAAACTATTTGCGATCTTCTTTCTTCGGCGCATAAAAGCGGCACGAACGACCTTTTCGAAAAACTCCAAATCGCTCACCTCGGCAAGCGGTGCGGACCGCATGGTAAGCTGAAGCAGCCGGGATTCGACCTTGGTAGGCGGATGGAAACAGTCTCCGGCGATAATCGGACCAAGGTACGTATCAGCGTATACCTGCACAGCCACCGATAAACTTCCATACGCCTTACCGCCGGGGTCGGCGGCGACGCGCTCGGCAAACTCTCGCTGCAGCATAATGACCGCTCGCTTTACCGAAGCGCGGTTCTTAAGCAGATGAAAGATGATGTCGGTTGAAAATGAGTAGGGCAAATTTCCGAAGACAGTAAGATCAGAACCAATCGACGCAAAATCGACCTTGCGCACGTCGGATTGGATGACCTTAAGCGAGGGGAACTTACTTGCGAGCTCTGCACAAAAACGGGCCTCAATTTCCACAATGGTGAGCGGAGCTACGGCCACAAGAGCGCCTGTCAGAGCACCAAGTCCGGGCCCAATTTCGACCAAGTTTTCATGCGGCTGCGGGGCGCCGAACTGCACGATCTGCTCAACCACGAACGGATTAATAATAAAATTCTGCCCGCGCTCTTTGGAGGGCGTCACGGCAAGCGTTGAGAGCTCATCTTTTGCGCGGGATTTCATCTTGGCTCATTTTTCTTCAAAGTTTGCACGCGCTCAGAGTTCCCCTGGGACGACACAGTTGCAAACAGGGCTCCCGGTGGAAGACAAAGCTCCACCGGCCAGCGACTTAGGATCTGAGGGCTATACGAGGCTATGGCCCCACCACTAAATCGCAGAGCAGCAGCATACGCTATCATGGCAGCGTTATCGACACAGTGCCCAAGCGCCGGAAAGAATGCCCTCACTCCCTTTATCTCCTGAACACGGCGGCGGAGTTCCGAGTTTGCAGCGACTCCTCCGGTCACCACCAAGCGCTTAGGACTACCGTGCCCCGGTCCAATCTCCCTAAGAGCGAGAGCGACCTTCTCGATCAGAGCTCCAACGATAGCGTCCTGAATCGCCGCCGCGAGCGCTGGTCTATATTTCGCGTCGTTTGCTAAGCTTTGCGCTAGCCTCCTCACAAGGAGCGCAATAGCGGTCTTCAAGCCGGAGAAACTAAATCCATCGGAGTCCCGCATCACCTTCGGCAACTCTCGAAAGAGCGCCTTCTGAAGTTCTGGGTCGGCTCCCTCAGCAAGGCGAGAGAGCTGCGGGCCCCCCGGATAAGGTAGCCCCAATAGATGCGCTGACTTGTCGAAGGCCTCCCCCGCCGCATCATCGATGGTCCGGGCGAGAATGGTGTACTCTCCAAGTTTCCGAACCTCCACAAGTTCTGTGTGGCCCCCAGAAACCACTAGGGCAAGAAACGGAAATGAAAGATCTGGATGTTCAAGCTGGGCCGCGAGGAGATGTCCCTCAATATGATTGACTCCAAGTAGAGGGAGTCCGCGTGCCATGGCTAGCCCGCGGGCAAATCCCACGCCGATCAAAAGGCAGCCCTTAAGTCCCGGACCACACGTAACGCCTACATGAGTGAGGTCTTCGACTCCAACGCCCGCATCGCGCAGTACCTGATCTACCACGAGAGGAAAGTTGCTTAGATGCTCTCGGGAAGCGAGCTCGGGGACGACCCCACCATACTTGGCATGCAGGTCAATTTGGGAGGAAACTACCTCTGCCAGAAGCCTCCACCCGCAGTTGGGCCCTGAAGCACCTGACTCTAGAGTTAAGAGTGCGGCTGCTGTTTCGTCGCAACTACTCTCGAGCCCTAACACCAGCACAAAATTATCACCTCACCTTACATTATCGAATCCAGATGCTTCCTTAGACAGTCAGCTCTTATGGCTGCACGGCCTTCAGGAAATGGGCGATAGCTTTTAGGTCTGATGCCGGAGCATTTCGATAGAACGTTATCGGACAGAATTCAGGGTCAATAGCACGGCCCTCAGGCGTCTCTCCCGTCTGGAGGAACTTTACAATGTGCGCCTCACTCCAGTTACCAATGCCGTCCACTTCTGCCGGAGTAATACCAGGCGCAAACTTATCGCCTGAGCTGGTCTTAATCGTTTTTCCACCGGCAAGAAACTGCTCCTCGGTAAGCAGCGTCGAAGCGCCGTTGTGACACGACTGGCAGCGCGCCACGCGCGTCGTCAGATACTCTCCATAGGCCAACTCAAAGCGTGGCTTGATACGAGCCACATACCCACGAACTTCTTGGGTACGGTCAAAGAATCCAGTCGTATTCCGATCAATAAAGGAAATGCTTCTCCTTGATACCTCGTTCTCGACAGGGGGCAGCGACCGAAGATAGCTCACTAGGGCAAGCACATCCTCGTCAGCCATCCATTCAAAGCCACGGTGCACCTCCGGGGAGAGCATCTCATCTTCGCGGTTCACTGCTGCCCGAATGCCGCGCACTAGTTGATTAGTTGTCCAAGCGCCAACGCCTGATGCAGAACTCGTAATATTGGGAGCGGTAACCTCGCCGTACTTATCGGTGATAACCCGCCCTCCTACAAGAGAACTCTGCGGATCCGAGATTTGCCCATGACAGAATCCACAGGCAGCAAGTCCCTGCGCGAGTTCCTTTCCTCTCATCACCGCAGATGGATCAACAGTGTGAGTCACCAGATCCGGATCGGGCACGCTGCAACCGGAGATGAGCACAGTGGTCAGCGCGAGCGCCGCACCAAGGAGAACCTGTCTGCAGTTAGTAATAAGGAGGGGTTTACCGTCAGGACTTGAGGATGCATGCATGGCCGGATCTATAGTATGCCCCCGGCCCGTTGACAATAAATCCAATGCCTTAGGTTTAATTGGGCAAATAGCTTGAGCCGCTCATAATATTGGCTAGGCTGCTGCCCTGCCCTCCCCAATCTGCTGGCGCCACATGGCATAATAGAGCCCCTTAAGCGCAAGGAGCTCCTCATGCCGCCCCTGCTCTGCGACCACTCCGCGCTCAAGCACAAGGATGCGATTTGCATGCATGACGGTAGAAAGGCGATGGGCAACGAGAACTGTGATGTGACTTGAAGCCGACGAGACGTCCCGAATCGTTCGGTTAATCTCTTCCTCTGTAAGGGAGTCAAGCGCAGAGGTCGCCTCATCGAAGACCAATATTTGAGGGTTTCGCAGCAGGGCCCGCGCGATCGATAGGCGCTGACGCTCTCCACCTGAAAGCTTAATTCCCCCCTCCCCTATCATCGTATCGAGGCCCTTTTGGGCACGGTCAAGAAGATTGGTGCAAGCTGCGCTCCGAAGGGCATGCAAGCACTCCTGGTCAGTAGACCCAGGCCTTACAAAGAGCAGGTTCTCACGGATCGTCCCAGCAAAAAGCTGCGTATCCTGAGTGACAAGCCCGAGATGCTCACGGAACGCGTCAAAATCTATCTCGCGGCCACTCACTCCTCCATAATTCACCGTGCCTTGAGAGGGTGCGTAGAGGCCAGCGAGAAGCTTGATAATGGTAGTCTTGCCCGATCCTGAAGGCCCTACAAAAGCGATAGTTTCGCCGCGATTCACTTGGAAGCTCACACCTGACAACGCGGCTGCTTGAGCAGATGCGTACTTAAACGAAACGTTATCGAACGAAACTCCCTCAAGTGAGCTGAGCCGCACCGGGTTGACGGGCTTAGGCTCGATTGGAATTTTTAATATCTCTTCAAACTTCCCAAGTGACACCTCAGCCTCACGGAACAGCGCTATGACATTTCCAAGTTCCTGAAGGGGGCCAAAGATGAAGAATGAATAGATATAGAGCGAGAAGAACTCACCAAAGGAGATCTCCCTTAGGAAGATCAGATATAGCATCAGAAACATGATGCTGGTCCTGAGGAAATTGATCGTTGTCCCCTGCAGGAAACTCAATTTTCTAATGTAGCGAACTTTCTTAAGTTCGAGCTCGAGAATCTTTTCGGTGGTGCGATTAAGACGCCCGATCTCTTGCTCAGCAAGTCCAAGGCTTTTCACCAATTCAATGTTTCGCAGAGATTCGGTGGTGCTTCCCGCCAGGGCGGTAGTCTCCTTAACAATCGATATCTGTACGACTTTAATCTTACGACTGAGGTGCAGACTTACCCATCCGATGAGGGGAACCACACTAAAATAAATCGGTGCAATCAGCCAATGCACGGTCAACGAATAGCAGACAACAAATACAAATCCTACGAGCGTAGTGAATAAGACATTTACCCCCGCGGCCAAGAGGCGTTCGACATCGGTGCGCGTCTTTTGAAGTTTTCCGAGTGTTTCGCCGCTCTGCTGATCCTCAAATACAGCGTAAGGAAGCTGTAGTGAATGTCTTAGCCCATCTGAATAAATTTGGGCGCCGATGCGCTGGGAAATTACATTTACAAAATAATCCTGGAAGTTCTTGGCAACGCGGGAAACGAAGGCAACGCCAACAGATGCCCCCAAAAGCACGAGCACTCCGCGCAAAAATTCGGAGGCAGAGTACTCCTGATACTTGGTCGCATAGTCATCGATGACGTGACGAAAGATCAGCGGATCGAGCAGAGAGAAGACCTGATTGATGGTCGCCAAGAGCAGTGTAAATGCGACAAGCTTCCAATGCGGAGCCAGATACGAGAACAAGAGCTTCATAAATTACGCTTAGTAATAGACCGCCGACACCTTAAGATCCTTTAGGTCAGGAGGTTTCCACAAGGGCCTGACTTGGGAAACTATTGAGTTTGCCATTCGAGTAACGAGACCCTACGATTCCCCATCTGTAGGCTTGGGGAGGCACTCGGGTCGTTAAGCAGGGTTCGGCTAAAGAGGCGGCCGTAGCCAGGAGCCGAAGAGGTGGTAGGCATAACAACGCGCCGTTCCCGCCGCACATTGATTAAATCAACCTGGACGGGGAGAACGGCGCATAGTGGATATAATCGCTATGTCCTAACTGACCTCAAGGGAGCTAAGCAGCTTTCCTCTCTATCCTGATTTGGGACTGCTCCGTCACCTCCCGGTAGAGCGGCAAAAGCTTTCGTCTCAACATAAGGCGTGAGCGGTGAAGGCGTGATTTTACTGCCGGAATACTAAGCTGGAGAATCTTCCCCACCTGTCTACTCGTAAGCCCATCAATGTCTCGCAGCACAAACACTGGGCGATATTCATCGGGCAGCCGGCGAATGGCCATCTCAAGGGCAGTGAGAAGGGTCTGTCGATCCGTAAGAGAATCGCTCTCGCTCAGTGCACAAGTCTTGAGCAGCGTGCTGTTACTGTACTCGGGAACTACATCCTCAATGTGAACATGACGATCATTACGCCGCTTTCTGAGCTTCATAAGGGCGGCGTTCATCGTGATGCGATACAACCAACTCGAGAAAGAAGACTTCCCCTCAAATCCGCCAATCTTTCGGTGCACTGTTATGAAAACATCCTGAAGCACTTCCTCTGCGTCTTCTGGGTTCTTCGTGAGCCGAGCTGCCAAACCGTACGCCTTACTGACATAGCGCTGCATGAGCACCTCAAAGGCCTCGGCCTCGCCCTTCCTTATCATCATCACTAGTTCCGCATCCGTTCGCTTTTCCATACTGCCAACCTCGTTAAAAACGTCCGTGGGAGAAAGTCCCTGAGGACTTCTAAAGCGATTCGCGTGCCAAACGAGCCTGGCGGAGAAAGAGTCTTATTTAAGGAGGTTAAGGGGCTAAGGAATGGGCTCTAAGAGAATCCCGGGTGCCAGAAAACACGACACTCCGTCAAAAAAGTGGACACTTTCTTATTATTTGAGCCCGAAAGATTAGATGACACGTTCAAGCAAATTGGATTCAGAGACCTGGGGACAAATGTTGAAGTCGCTGTAGTAATGGGGGCGCTTCACCTTTCCGTTTTTGAGGACTTCGAACGTGGTGGTCGCAAATTCCCCGTACTCTTCGAGGCAATCGGAGAGACGAGGAACGCTGACGAAATTACCTTTGGCGAGCAGGTCAGACGCCTTCTACTTGAGGATCGTAAGACCCCTTGGGAGCAACGCGGCGAGGCTGCTCTCGAATTCATTGAGCAAGACTAGAGTCCGGCGTGAACGATGCCCGATACTCAAAAATCTGAGTGCACAATATCAGGCGCCTCTATTGGCGAGTGACCGAGGACTTATTTGTGCTTTACATAAGTCAGGCGAAGATTGTGAAGAATCTCTTCCATCAACTTGCCCTCTTCCTCAGTCAGATTCCCCTTGGTCTTATATTCAATGACCGAGAGGATATCGATCGTCTGACGGGCTCCATCCCTATCGGTCGCAATCGGCATGCCATCAGGAGGCTGAATTTCGCCTAGCTGCATGAGCGCCTGAGTGGCCAAGGAGATAACGAAAGATGAGAAGTTAATATCGCTATCAGGCGGCGCTCCGAGATCTGGTCTGGCGACACTCGCTTTAAATTCAGCAGCCTCACCAGAAGGAACCACGCGTGCAGTGGTCTCAGCCGATGCCTCCTTAGGGGAAACACCCTTTGCCGAAGCTCCATTCACAGGAGATACATTTACAGGGGGTAGATTTACCGGGGGTACAGCCACCGGGGGTACAGCCACCGGGACTACAGCCACCGGGACTACATCCCCCGGGACTACAGTCGAGGACTGCGCAGCAGTCACAACCGCTTGCTTCTGGTCCTCATCAGATCGGTCATTGCCTGCGCTATCAAACCGGCGCCGATCGCGAACAACAAATTTTGAATTACCCGATCCTTCTTCCGACATACGTCCTCGTAGAAATCCATACTAAAGGGATTAGGCCGAGATGGCTGGGCCCTTGAAATTTTTTCGCTTGGGAAGCCATGGGGAGCCCGCAACTTAAAGGCGCCGCCAACCCAGGTGGCCAAGAACACCAGGCATTGCTAACCTAGCGCCACGCCAAGGCCAATACCCGGAACAGCCTAGCAGAACAAAAGTATTATAGATATTAAGGGGATGTAAACGGCCGCCTATGAGACTCACCCTACTTGGTTCAGGAACTTCCACGGGCGGGCCTGTCCCAGGCTGCAGGTGTAGCGTCTGCCTCTCCCCCGATCCCCGCAATAACCGCCTTCGAACCTCGGCTGCCATTAGCAGCCCTTCTGGCAGCACCATCCTGATCGACGCCTCGAGCGACTTTAGGCAGCAAGCCCTACGTGCCGGGCTTGCGCGAATAGATGCCGTCCTTTTCACCCATTCACACGCCGACCATATCCTCGGCATAGACGACCTCCGGGCGTTTAATTTCATTCAAAAACAAGCGATTCCCTGTTTCGGAACAGCCGACACCCTAAACGACATTCGGCACATCTTTTCATACGTGTTTAAACCAGACCCGCGCTACTTAGGGGAAGGGATCCCCAAATTGGACCTCTTTGAGATTGATGGGCACACGCCCTTTAAGGTGGTCGACCATCAGGTCGTGCCGATTCCCCTACTCCACGGCAGACTTCCCGTCACTGGCTACCGGTTTGGCGAGTTGGCCTACCTGACCGATGTGAAGGAGATTCCTTCCGCCAGCATGGAACAACTAAAGGGTGTGAAATACCTCCTGCTCGATGGTTTGCGGCAAGAGGCGCACAAGACCCATCTCACCATCCCCGAAGCGGTCGAGGCGGCAAAGTCAATTGGGGCAGAGCAAACCTGGCTGATTCATATGACCCACACGGTTGAGCATGATGCAACCAATGCCACTCTGCCGAAGGCAGTGCAGCTCGGGTATGACGGGCTGGAGATAGACTTTCAGCACGCCCCCGCAGCCTAGATGCCAGCGACACCCTAGCCCGAGCTTCTCACGGTGAGCGTGAGAAGCTCGCCCTTCGGGCTTCGACTTCAGCGACTTAGGTTGCTTTGGCTCCCCTCGGCCTGTGGCCTCGACGTGAGCTCGGTCGAACGCTCGGGTCAATGGCAGCCGAACGTAGCCGGGGGACGCGGAGGAAAGCCAGTTCTTGGACTTTTTCAGAGGCTCGCTAGACGTCATGTCTCACGGGATCCCTTCTCGGGTCCATGAGACTACGCTCAAAATCCGCCATCCGGGCGGATTTTGAGCCTCGCGCACCTGCGAGCGCCGCGCACACGGCGTCGACCTCCGGTGCGCCCCAAATCACTCCCTGGTGTCGCGATTTGCTAACGCCATCCGGGCGTTAGCTAGCCGTCATTGCTCACAGCCCGCCCCGGCTGTGGGCAATGACGGCTAGAAATAAATTTACAATGAGGCCAGCGAGACCGGCGAAGTGGAAAGGTATTTGGTATTCCGCGCGGGAGTTATTCCGCGCGGGAGTCATTTACTCTCGCGAGCCAGCAGAGCCTCTGCGATTGCCACATCAATAGGCCGGGTCACCTTAATATTGGTAGCCTCGCCCTCAACGAGGTGCACTGCTGCGAAACCAATAACAAGCATCGCATCGTCAGTGGCCTCGGCGTATGAGGCCGGATGCGGCGCTGCGGGAGCGTGCGAAGCTGGATGAGATATCGAATGCGCTCGCAAAAGAAGATCGGCCCTAAAGACCTGCGGGGTCTGAATCGCCACAAGCTTGCTTCTATCGAGGGTGCGCAAAAGACACGCTGCTCCATCCTTCTGCTCCGCAAAGCTGATAGTGTCGACTACAGGGACTGCCGCAGTAACAGCTTGCGCACGTCTCACTTCCGCTAGTGAACGTTCTAGAAGGGCGCTTGAAATCAAGCAGCGTGCCCCATCGTGGACTAGCACATACTCGGTGGCCTGCAGCCCGCAGGAGGAGAGCGCATACTCGAGACCAATACGGACTGAGTCTCGGCGAGCAGCCCCGCCCTCTCGCACCCCTACTCCGTCAATGCCTGCTAGGTCCTCACCTGCCAGCAGGACATCCTCAGACCGAGAAAGAACTATAATCTTACGGATTGCGGGAACCGCCGCGAGCGCCAGGACGGTTCTCCTCAGAATGGAAACGCCTGCTACGG
>Ga0105049_10010633_pt1 | contig 10560 bp, 12 predicted proteins | sample MAT06_FD_78087 | JGI IMG/M metagenome (GOLD analysis project Ga0105049, IMG submission 78087) | Freshwater microbial communities from Lake Fryxell liftoff mats and glacier meltwater in Antarctica - MAT-06 | ecosystem: Environmental > Aquatic > Freshwater > Ice > Liftoff microbial mat | place... | reverse complement strand
TGACCGGCGACTCCGCTGCGTCTCCTCGATGGTCGACTCCGCTGCGTCTCCTCGACCGCTCACCCATGCGAGGCCCGCGCAACTGACCGGCGACTCCGCTGCGTCTCCTCGATGGTCGACTCCGCTGCGTCTCCTCGACCGCTCACCCATGCGAGGCCCGCGCAACTGACCGGCGACTCCGCTGCGTCTCCTATTCGAAGGTGAGCTTGCGGAACGACTCTGCGAGGTCGACGCCGGCGGCGCGACCGGCCTGCTCGGCCAGCTCGCGCAGCCAGGTGCGGAACCACGGCCCGGTCTCGACGAGCCGGCTCTCGTGGCAGAGCAACGCGTCGATCTTGCGGTCGAGCACCTCGGAGATGTCGATCCAGCAGTTCGGGTCGAGCGTGCCCGAGAGGTAGGCGGTCGAGACCTCGTGGACCGCCAATCCGTCGGCGAGTTGGTCCGCGAAGTAGTGCGGGTTCCCGGATGCCGGCGCGATCGCGTCGAGGGTCGCCCAGCCCGTGACGCGATGGTCACGGTGGTTGAAGTAGCCGTCGCCGAAGAACACCGCGGTCGGGTCGGGGCAGAGCACCGCTTCGGGCTTCAGCTCCCGCACCGTCCGCACGATCGCAGCTCGGAGATCCTGGTCGTCGGGGAGCTCGCCGTCGGAGTAGTCGAGATGGAAGTGCCCCGCGAGGCCGAGCGCTTACGCCGCCGCCGCGGTCTCGGCCCGCCGCCGGTCGGCGAGCTCGTCGGGATCCGTCGCGGGATCGCTGCTGCCCTTGTCGCCGCGTGTGGTGACGAGCACCCAGACCTCGCTGCCGGCCTCGGCCCACCGGGCGAGGGTGCCGCCGGCGGAGATCTCGGGATCGTCGGGGTGGGCGTACACCGCGAGTGCACGGGCGGGAACGGTTACGTCGACGCCGGCCATGTCAGCCGTTCCGCATCGGGCGGATGAGGCCCTCCTGCATCACCGTCACCGCGAGCACGCCGTCCTGACGGAAGATCTCACCGCGGGCGAGGCCCCGCGCGCCGTGGGCTATGGGGCTGTCCTGGTGGTACAGCAGCCACTCGTCGGCCCGGAACGGCTGGTGGAACCACATCGCGTGGTCGAGGCTCGCGACCATGAACTGGCCGTCCTGCCAGTTGACGCCGTGCGGCAGCATCGCGGTGTCGAGGATCGTGAGGTCCGACGCGTAGGCGACGATGCAGTCGTGGAGCAGCGGGTCGTCGGGCAAGGTGCCGTTGGTCCGGATCCAGACGTCCTGGTTCGGTGGACGCGGCGCGTGATCGAGCCACGACGGCATCTCGGTCGGACGAGTGTCGATCGGACGGTCACGGGTGAGCCACTCGACGACCTCGGGACCGAACTTGTCGAGGAAAGGCTCGAGCCGTTTGCGGTAGGTCGGCAGCGACTCCGGAGTGGCCACGTCGGGCATCGGCGTCTGGTGTTCCGGACCGTCCTCCACGATCTGGAACGACGCCTGCAGGTTGAAGATCGCGCGGCCGTGTTGGATGGCGACGACCCGGCGCGTCGTGAAGCTCTTGCCGTCGCGGATGCGGTCGACCTCGTACACGATCGGCACACTCGGGTCGCCCGGGCGCAGGAAGTAGGCGTGGAGGGAGTGCACCGTTTGGTCGGCCTCGACGGTACGGCCGGCAGCGACGAGCGCCTGCCCCGCGACCTGACCACCGAACACCCGCTGCATCTTCTCGTCGGGGCTCACCCCCCGGAAGAGGTTGACCTCGAGGGCTTCGAGGTCGAGGAGCGCGATGAGATCGTCGAGTGCGGAACCCATCCGATGAAGGTAACCGACCGGCTGCGCCGGCTCGATCGCTCACCCGCGCCCGTCCCGTGGCAACTGTCCGCCGGCTCCGCTTCTTCTCCAGCTTGACGGTCGAATCCGCGGCGCCGGCTCGATCGCTCACCCGCGCCCGTCCCGTGGCAACTGTCCGCCGGCTCCGCTTCTTCTCTAGCCGAAGAAGACGCTGGCGACCTCGTAGAGCTTCGGGTCGACGGTCTTCAGCTCGCGGATGGCGTCGTCGATGGGCACCCGCACGATCTGGGCCCCCTGCAGCGCGACCATCGTCTGGAAGTCGTGTTCGTGGGCTGCGTCGATCGCCTCGACGCCCAGGCGGGTCGCGAGCACCCGGTCGAACGCGGTGGGCGTCCCACCGCGGAGCACGTGGCCGAGGATCGTGACGCGGGTCTCGAAGCCGGTGCGCTGCTCGATCTCGTCGGTCACGAGGTTCGCCACTCCCCCGAGGCGCACGTGACCGAACTCGTCGGTGCCGCCCGTCTGGAGGCTGAGCGTCCCCTCCACCGGCGTCGCGCCTTCCGCGACCACCACGATCGAGAAGTTCGCGCCCCGCCTGTGCCGGTGGCGGATCCGCTCGCACACCTCGTCGATGTCGAACGGCCGCTCCGGGATGAGGATGATGTCGGCACCGCCCGCCAGGCCCGAGTGCGTCGCGATCCAGCCCGCATGACGGCCCATCACCTCCACGACCATCACCCGGTCGTGGCTCTCCGCCGTCGTGTGCAGTCGGTCGATGGCGTCGGTCGCGATCTGCACCGCGGTGTCGAAGCCGAACGTGTAGTCGGTCGCCGACAAGTCGTTGTCGATCGTCTTCGGGACGCCCACCACGTGCGCGCCGTCGACGCCCAGCTTCGCGGCGACGCCCAGCGTGTCCTCGCCACCGATGGCGATCAACGCATCGATCCGTTCCCGCTCCAAGGTGTCGAGCACGCGCGCAACGCCGTCGTCGGTGCCGTACGGATTCGTGCGCGACGACCCGAGGATCGTCCCGCCGCGCGGCAGGATCCCGCGGGTCGACGCGATGGTGAGGTCGATCGCTTCGTCTTCGATCACCCCGCGCCAGCCGTGCCGGAAGCCGAGCACGCTGTGGCCGTACACCCCTTCGCCCTTGCGGACGATCCCGCGGATGACGGCGTTCAAGCCCGGGCAGTCGCCCCCGCCGGTCAGCACTCCGACCCTCATGCATGTCCTCCCACGATCTCGACTCCCACGCCGGTAGCGTGTCGATGATGACCCGCAAGACCACCCTCGTGCACCTCCGTCGCGCCGTGGAGCCACTCCTCAGGCCCGACGAGACCTTCGTGACCGGCTGTGCGGTGTGGATGGCCGATCAACGACCCAAGGTCCCGCTCCTCTTCATCGGCCGCGCGATCTACGTGCTCGGGATCACCAGCGAACGCACCCTCGTCTTCGACACCCCCCGCCGGAGCCGGCCGCTCCTCGAAGCCGATCTCCTGCTGCAGCGACGCCACGAGGCATTGGAGCTCTTGCACGTCCGCGCCCGGTTGCCGATGCTCCAGGTCCAGATCGCGCCGGCCCCGGGCCGGGTGGTCGTGCTCGAGTTCCGCCCCCGCGACCGCCCCGTCGGCCGGCAACTCGTCGAGCTGCTCCGAGAACGCGCAGGAACCGCCGTTGCGGATCCCGCACCCGAGGCTGTCGGCGGGTGAGCGGTCCCGGCACTGAACGCGGAGCGGCCGGACACATCCGAGCGGGAGCCGACGTGGTGGGCGATCGAGGCGGCGCAGCGCAGTGAACCATGTTGTCGTCGCGATCGATGCGGGGACCACGGGGGTGCGGGCGTTCGCGGTCGACGGTGCCGGGATGCCGCAGGCGTGGTCGTACCGGGAGTTCCCGCAGTACTTCCCGGAGCCGGGCTGGGTCGAACACGATCCCGACGAGATCTTCGCTGCGACACGGGCGGTGCTCGGCGACGTCGTGCGCGCCCTCGAGGCCGCGGACCGGGCGATCGTGGCGATCGGGATCACGAACCAACGCGAGACGACCGTCGTGTGGAGCCGCAGTACCGGCAAGCCCCGTCACCGGGCCATCGTGTGGCAGGACCGTCGCACAGCCGAACGGTGCGACGAGCTGAAGGCCGCCGGGCACGAACCCGAGGTACGGGCCCGCACCGGCCTGGTGCTCGATCCCTACTTCTCGGCCACGAAGCTGGGCTGGCTGCTCACCGAGGGCGGCGTGCCGGTCGACGACGACCTCCTCTTCGGCACGATCGACTCGTGGCTGCTCTGGAAGCTCACCGGTGGACCCGGGCCCGATGCCGTCCACGCCACCGATCCGTCGAACGCGTCGCGCACCCTGCTGTTCGACATCGGCACGCTCGCGTGGTCCGACGAGCTCTGCGAGCTCTTCGATGTGCCCCGCGCGTGTCTGCCGACGGTCCTCCCGAACAGCGGGCGGTTCGGTACGACCGATCCCGCTTCGGCCTCGGGACTCCGGGTACCGGTGAGCGGCATGGCGGGCGACCAGCAGGCCGCGTTGTTCGGCCAGGCCTGCTTCCAGCCGGGGATGGCGAAGAACACCTATGGCACCGGGTCGTTCGTCCTCCTGAACCTGGGCTCGCACCTCCCCGCTCCGGTCGACGGGCTGCTGACGAGCGTCGCGTGGACGATCGGCGAGAACACCACCTACGCGATGGAGGGCTCGATCTTCGTGACCGGCGCCGCGGTGCAGTGGTTGCGCGACGGCCTCGGGATCATCGCGAGTGCCGACGAGACCGGTCCGCTCGCCGAGAGCGTGGCCGACACCGGCGGCGTGTACTTCGTCCCCGCCTTCACCGGGTTGGGCTCCCCCTACTGGGATCCGTACGCACGCGGCGCGATTCTCGGCCTCACCCGGGGCAGCGGCCGCGCCGAGATCGCGCGGGCCACAGTGGAGGCGATGGCGTACCAGACGGCCGACGTGGTCGAGTCGATGACCGCGGCGAGCGGCGCGCACGCAGCGGAGCTGCGCGTCGACGGTGGGGCGAGCCAGATGGACCTCCTGTGCCGGTTCCAGGCCGACCTGCTCGGGATCCCGGTGCGGCGCCCGGTGATCCAGGAGACCACGGCACTCGGTGCGGCCTACCTCGCCGGCCTCGCCGAGGGCATCTGGGACACGCCCGCCCACGCGGCCGGGGCATGGCGGGAAGAGGCCGCGTTCACGCCGTCGATGGACCCGACGGAAGTCGCGTCGCGTCGCGCGGGGTGGTCACGCGCGGTGGAGCGATCACGCGACTGGGCTTGAACCAACCGGCTCGGCTCGGTGTTCAGCTCGCAAGCGTCGCGACGCGCACCGGGAGGTCGACGACCTCGGGCGACGTGTCGGACCGAGGTGCGGCGCCGGCCGATCCCTTCGTGGCGTAGGTGTCGGCGTACTCGTACCCCGACAGCGCATGGATCTCGTACATCAGTTCGTCGGTGAGTTGACGCAGGGCGAGGTGGTCGTCGGCGCGGCCCTCGTAGTGGGTCAGGTCGATGGGTGCGCCGAAGCGCACGGTGACGGTGCGGAAGAACCGGGGCATCTTCGAGTCGGTCGGTTGGATCTCGTCGGTCCCGATGAGCCCGACCGGCACGAGCGGTGCACCGGTCCGGAGCGCGAGTCGGGCGACACCGGTGTGGCCCCGGTGGAGGAGGCCGTCACGGGTTCGGGTCCCTTCGGGGTAGATCCCGAACTGGCCGCCGTGTTCGAGGACGTCGGTCGCGGCGTCGAGGGCCCGTTCGCTCGCGCTCCCGCCTTCGCGCCGGATGGGGATCTGGCCGACGGCCCGGAAGAACCAGGCCGAGCGCGGGTCGTCGAAGTACTCCGCCTTGGCGACGAACGTCATCCGGTGGCGCAGGACCAGAGGCAGGAAGATCGAGTCCATGAACGACCGGTGGTTCGCGGCGAAGATCACCGGGCCGGTCGCGGGGATGTTCTCGCGACCTTCGACCCGCACGCGGAAGAGGCCGTAGAGCACCGGCGTGAGCACGGCCTTCAGGAACCAGTAGGTCACCCCCGGGAGCGTAGGTGACGAACGGCTGACTGGCTACGGGTGCGTCTTCCGTCGGGTCGTGCGGCTTCGTCAGGCGGCGACCGGCTCGGGAGTCGAGACGGGGAGCACCCGGCTCTCGAGCGCCGTCAGCATCAGGTGCTCAGCGGCCCTCCGTTCCAACTCGGCCCGGGCATTCGCCTCGGCGCCGCCACTGCCCTGGTATCGCAACCAGACCCTGATCTGCTCGAGCCGCTTCGTCACTGAGACTCCTCGTCGCTCCGGATGCTCCGGCCCTGCCTTCCTGCGAACCCGTGTGCCATGACCACTCTGCGCTCCCCAGGTTGCGCTCGACGCGCGCGCGGGTTGCCGGCGCGCGAACCCCCGCTGACGATTGCCTGAACGCGACCGGTCCCCGACGTCGCGCTGCTTGACCGTTCGGTCAAGGCGCTCGTAGCGTCGCGGCCCTTGACGCGGAAGCTCACGCAGCGAGGGAAGGACCGCCGCCGGCAGATCATGGCGGAATCGACCCGCCTCTTCGCCGAGCGCGGCTTCCACCCCACGTCGGTGTCCGACATCGTCACGAGCATCGGCGTCGGCAAGGGCGTCTTCTACTGGTACTTCTCCGGCAAGGAAGAGCTCCTCGCACAGCTGCTCCAGGCCGCGCAGCTCGACCTCCGCCGCCGCCAGCAGGACGCGATCGGCGACGAGCCCGACCCGGTCCGCCGCATCGAGCTCGGCATCCGCGCGTCGATGCAGTGGTTCTCCGAGCACCGCGACGCGCTCACGCTCTTCCAGTTCGCGGCCACCGAGGAACGGTTCGCGCCAGTGTTGCGCGCCGGTCAGGAGGTCGCCGTCGACGACCTCGTCCGCCATCTCAAGGACGCCATCGGTACCGGCCGCGCCGCCGACCAGGATCCCCAGATCGTCGCCTACGCGATCCTCGGCGTCGTCCAGCAGCTCGCCCGCACGTTCCTGTTCAGCCACGAGGAACCAGTGGAGCGCGTCGCCGACGTCGCCGTCGCCTTCTGCCTCCACGGCCTGGAGAGCTGACGAGCCGCCGAGCCACGAGCCGCGCCGAGCCACGAGCCGCGGAGTTCGTCGCGTTTCGGTCCGTAGAGGACCAGAACGTGCCGAACTGGGCCCGCGGTGCGGCTTCAGCCGAGTTTGGTGAGGGCCTTCTTGATGCCGCGCACGGCCTGGCCGATGCGCTGCTCGTTCTCGACGAGTGCGAAGCGAACGAACCCTTCACCGCCGGGGCCGAAGCCCATTCCCGGCGAGACCGCGACCTTCGCCTCGCGCACGAGCATCTTCGCGAACTCGAGGCTGCCGAGCTCCTGGTACGGCTCGGGCACCGGCGCCCACACGAACATGGTGCCCTTCGGCTTCTCGATCTCCCACCCACCGCGGGCGAGGCCGTCGATCAGCGCGTCGCGCCGGCCCTTGTAGATCTCGTTGACCTCGAGCGGGTAGTCGGGCGCCTCGTTCATCGCCACGATCGACGCGATCTGGATCGGCTGGAACGTGCCGTAGTCGAGGTAGCTCTTGAGCTTCGCGAGCGCGGCGACGCACTCCTCGTTCCCGACGAGAAAGCCCATGCGCCAGCCCGCCATCGAGAACGACTTGGTGAGCGTGTACAGCTCGACTGCCACTTCGGTGGCGCCGGGAACCTGGAGGATCGACGGCGGCTGGTACCCGTCGAAGCCGAGATCGGCGTAGGCGAAGTCGTGCACGAGGATCACCTCGTGCTCGCGAGCGAAGTCGACCATGCGCTGCATGAAGTCGAGGTCGACACACGTGGTCGTCGGGTTGTGCGGGAACGAGAGCACGACCACGCGCGGACGGGGCCAGGAGTCCTCCCAGGCCTCGAGCAGGTTCTCGAAGAAATCCGCGCCCTGTTCGCTCAGGGTGGCTGCGGCGCCGGGCCGCTCGGGCCCCTGGGGACCGAGCCGCACGTGGCGCACCTCGGCACCGGCGAGGATCGGACCCCAGATGTGGATCGGGTACGACGGGCTCGGCACCAAGGCGGAGTCGCCCGGGCCGAGGAGCGTCCACATCAGGTGCGAGAAGCCCTCCTTCGCGCCGATGCTCGTGCACGCCTGCGTGTCGGGATCGAGCTCGACCCCGAACTTCCTCTGGTAGAGGTCGGTGATCGCGAGGCGCAGCTTCGGGATGCCCCGGCTGGCGGAGTAGCGGTGGTTCTTCGGGTTCTGGACCGCTTCGCACAGCTTGTCGACCGCGACCTTCGGGCTCGGGACGTCGGGGTTGCCGAAGCCGAGGTCGATCACGTCTTCCCCACCGCGACGGGCCTCCATCTTCAGCGCGTCGATCGCGGCGAAGACGTAGGGCGGCAGGGCGTTGATCCGGCGGAACTCCATGCGGGTCACGGTACCAGCCACCCTCCTCGCTCCCGGTAGCTTTGCGCCCTTGACGACCAGCATCGACACGTTGCTCCTCGACGTCGGCGGGGTGTTCCTCCTCCCGTCGCCCGAACCGATCATCGGGGCGCTCGCACGCGCGGAGATCCCCGTCGACCCGGCCCGCACCGATCGCGCGCACTACGCAGGCGCGGCGTCGTCACCGGTCGACGTCGACGACGACGAAGCACCCGTGGCCGACTTCTGGCGGGCGTACCTCGTCGCGTTCACGACCGAATGCGGCGTGCCGGCCGACCGGATCGACGAGGCCATCGAGCACCTCGCGAGCGAATTCGCGACCGACGGACTGTGGATGCGCGTGATCCCAGGATCGATCGACGCACTGCGAGACATCGCGGATGCCGGCATCCGACTCGGTGTCGTGTCGAACGCCGGCGGCACGATGGCCGACCGCCTCCGTGAGCTCGAGGTCCTCCAGGTCGGCGCCGGGATGGGCGTGGAGGTCGAGACGCTGATCGACTCCGGGGCGGTCGGGGTGGAGAAACCCGACCCCCGGATCTTCCGCTTGGCGCTCGAAGCGATGAGTGCCGTACCCGAGCAGACCGCCTACGTCGGCGACATGCCCCGTTTCGACGTGGTCGGCGCGAAGCGGGCGGGCCTGCGTCCGTTGCTCATGGACCCGTTCGGGTTCCAACACCGCATGGCGTGCGAGAAGCTCGCCTCGCTCGCCGACGTGCTCCCCGCGCTCGGGCACTGAGCGCCCGGTTGGGTCAGGTGCTCGCGCCGACCTCGTACGGCTCCGCGTAGAACTGCGAGTACCACTTCCGGAACTTCACGATCGGGCCGTCGGTGTCGGCCAGCGCGGGCACGGGAAGGAACGCCTTGTTCTCCCAGATCGGCTGGTCTTCCTGGATCTGCTTGTTGATCTCACCGACGAACGCCTTCGCCACCGACGACGTCATCTTCGCGTCGTCGAACTTGCGGACCGTGAAGTTGAACCGGACCTGGGTGGAGTCCGCGTCGATCGGCGTCGACGTCGCGACGAGTAGCGCATCGACGATGCCCGCGAACCACGTCTTCGCGATCCCGGGACCGAAGCTGTAGACGTCGATACGACCCTCGGTGACACCGCGGGGCGTGACGTAGGTCTGCTTCGAGAGCATCGTCGCCGTGTGCCCCTCGGTGACGTAGCTCTCGCACTCGGCGACCTGGTCGGTGCCGTGCACGTAGCGGAAATGCGCGGGGTCGACGGTGTTCTCGGCCATCTCCTGGAGGATCGTCCGGATCGTGTAGCTCGACTTGTAGTAGTCGGAGAACTCGGGCGTTCCCACCTCGTCGAACACCGGCACGTCCCACAGGGGGGCGATCTCCTCGGGGTGGTACCAGGCGAACACGAGGTCGTTCGCGACCACGACCGGGTAGGTGCGAACGTGCGCCTTGCGGTTCAGACGGTCGCTGTACGGGATGTTCGTGCACGCGCCGGTGCCGTCGAAGGTCCAGCCGTGGAACGGGCAGCGGATGCAACCGTCTTCCACCGCGCCGCCCACACCGAGGTGCGCGCCGAGGTGCGGGCAGAACGCGTCCTGGAGGTGGAACTCCCCCGCTTCGTCGCGCCAGAGCACGAGGTCACGGCCGAAGTACCGCAGCGCGGCGACACCGCCGGGTTCGAGATCCTCCGGCGCGGCGACCTGGTACCAGGAGTACGGGATGGGGAACGGGAACCGCGGCATGCCCAAAAGTAGAACACGTTCTCATTTCGTGCGCAAGCGCACGCGCCGGCGCCGGCGTGGGTCACCCGGGCCAGGACAGCCCGGCCAGCACTCCCCCGTCGATCACGAACTCCGCGCCGGTGCAGTACGAGCTCTCGTCGGACGCGAGGAACACCACCAGCTGCGCGACCTCGTCGGCCTCGCCCACCCGGCCGAGGCTCGCGAGCTTCGCCAGGTACGGGCGCGGGTCGAAGCCGAGCACCTCCTTCGACGTCATCGGCGTCGCGATCGCGCCCGGGTGCACGGAGTTGACCCGGATGTTGTCCTTGCCGAGCTCGATCCCGGCCGTCTTGGTGATCCCGCGCACCGCGAACTTGCTCGCGACGTACGCACCGGTCGCCGCTGCTCCCGCGATGCCGTTGATCGACGAGAAGTTCACGATCGACCCCGCGCCGCGGGCCCGCAACGGCGCGAGCACCGCCTGCATGCCGAGGAGCGTGCCGAAGAAGTTGACCTCCATCATCTTGCGGAACGGCTCGACCGGACCGTCGAGCGGGCTCATGCCGGTGATCCCCGCGCAGTTCACGAGGATGTCGATGCCGCCGAACGCGGCGACGGTCGCGTCGACCGCCGCCACCCACGCGACCTCGTCGGTCACGTCGAGCACGATCGCGTTCGCGCTGTCACCCAGCTCGGTCGCGAGCGCCTCC
>Ga0105049_10010630_pt1 | contig 10561 bp, 9 predicted proteins | sample MAT06_FD_78087 | JGI IMG/M metagenome (GOLD analysis project Ga0105049, IMG submission 78087) | Freshwater microbial communities from Lake Fryxell liftoff mats and glacier meltwater in Antarctica - MAT-06 | ecosystem: Environmental > Aquatic > Freshwater > Ice > Liftoff microbial mat | place... | reverse complement strand
GATCGGTTTATGTTGAAGGTGCTGATCGATTACCCGAGCAAAGTCGACGAGTTGCTGATCCTCGATCGCATGGCCAGCGTGAACGCGACGCTCGATATCGAGCCGATACTTTCGGCAAACGATCTCATCGCGTTGCGCGGTGCGGTCGACGGGCTTTACACCGATGCAAAGGTCAAAAACTACATCGTTGATGTTGTGCGAGCGACGCGAACTCCTGCCGAATATGGGCTAGATCTCGCGGGATTAATCCAGAACGGTGCCAGCCCGCGAGCGACGATCGCGCTGATTCGCGCCGCAAAAGCCCACGCATTCCTGAACGGTCGCGACTTCGTTGCACCCGAAGATGTCAAAGCGATGGCACTCGACGTGTTGCGGCACCGCGTGATTGTGTCGTATGAGGCGGAGGCCGAAGAAATGCGTCCCGACGATGTGGTGAAGCGTGTACTGGATCACTTGCCGGTGCCATAAAGCTCATGGCACGACGGGGACGTCGTGCCATGAGCTTTGAGTTACTTCGCTTCGAGTTCGGTTGTGATGGCTTTCGTCATCTCGTCGGACTCGGGCTTTACGCCGGACTTGTAGCGGGCGACAACTTCGCCTTTGCGGTTGATGAGGAACTTCTCGAAGTTCCAACCGATGTCGCCTGCGAACTTGGGGTTCGTGTCTTTCGACGTTAGATACTTGTACAGTGGTGCGATGCCGTCGCCCTTGACGGCGATCTTCGAGAGCATCGGGAACGTGACTTTGTAGTTCGTTTCGCAGAAGGTTTTGATCTCATCATCGGTGCCTGGCTCTTGTGCACCGAATTCGTTGGCGGGCACGCCGACGATGACGAGGCCATCCTTGCTGTACTTCTGGTAGATGGCTTCGAGGCCCTTGTACTGCGATGTGTAGCCACATTTGCTGGCGACGTTCACGAACAAGACAACTTTGCCTTTGTACGCGGCAAGGTCGACGTCTTTGCCGTCGATGCCCTTGACCTTGAAATCGAGCGGTCCACTCACTTTTGTGCCTCCTTTTTCTTCCCCGGACGCGGCGGCGAATGCCACCGCGACAACGAATAGTGCAGCGATACGTTTCATAACTTCTCCCGATCATGAATAGGTGTGCCGGCAGGTCGAAATCTGCTACTGGGAAATTATAGGCACAAAAACGAAAACGACCGCGATCACGGTGCAGTTCCGGGTATCGCCCAGCAGACGGCTTTCGTGCCATCGCGCAGATACAAATTGCCACCGACCAAAACGGGGCTGGCCCAACATTCGTTGCCGCTGAGGACATTTTCGAGCATGCCGTGAAACCGAAAGCGTTCGGGTGTGGCTTCGGCGAGGAACAGGTTGCCGGTTTGCGTCAGGCCGATGAGAAATTTGTCGACGAGGATGAGGCTACCTTTGTCGATGCGTTTGCCATCGGGCGTTCGCTGGCCGTTCCAGTCGGGTTCCACTTCGCCGGTGCGCAAGTTCAGGCACGTCAACGTTTCGTTGTCGAAGCCGTAGATGTATCCGTCGCGATGCACGCTCGTCGAGTGGTGGTTTTGCATCCCGCGGCCTTTGCGAAAGTACACGGGATTTACAGCGAAACCCTCGCCGGATGGCTCGACGTGCAGTAGTGTGCAACCTTTGCCGTACTGCGAAGAAATGAAAATCCAGTCGTTGACCACTACGGGCGTGGCGACGTTGCCGTTGTTGGGCGTCCGCCAATCGTGCGACCAAAGAAGTTGGCCATCGTCGGGGCGAATCCCGAGCACCGCATCGCCGGTGACGGCCACGATTTGGCGAACGCCCGCGATCGTCGCTTCGACGGGGGAACTGTACCCGCTCGGGTTATTGCTCGTTTTCCAGCGGAGTTCGCCACTCATTTTATTAAACGCCACAACGGAACCGTCTTTACCGCCGGGTTGGACGATGACGAGATCGCCCGAAATGAGCGGCGAACTGGCGACGCCCCAGCTTGGGATCGCTGCGCGAAATTCTTTGAGCAGATCGTGTCGCCAGAGTTCTTTCGGTGTCTCGCCGTTCACTTCCAAGCAGAGAAACACGCCTGTAGCACCGACGGTATAAATGCGGCCATCGCTCACCGTTGGCGTCGCGCGCGGACCGGCGGCGTAGCCCATGCGAAGCGGCGAATAATCGACCGCGTAACGATGCTCCCAATTTTTACGGCCCGATTTCGCATCGAGGCAAACTACGCCTTCTCTGTTACTCGCGTAGTCTTGCGTGTACGCATGCCCATCGACAATCGCGAATGTGGAGTAACCACCGCCGAGCGGCGTCGACCACACGAGCTTCGGTGGATTCGCGGCCCAATCGGTGCGGATCGCCATCGTAGCCGCACGGCCATCGCGGGCTGGCCCGCGCCACTGCGGCCACGAATCGGGAACATTCGCAACGGGGGCAGACAGGTTTGCCGATTGCAGTTTCGCCGCCTGTGCCGCATCGAACGACTCACTATCCGCCCAGTTCGGAAAGCGTTTCAGAAGCAAGGAAACGCCCACGCCGACGATGGCGATCAGCAGAACAATCGGCAACAACTTGCGTACGCGCGATCTTGGCACCACGTTAGCCTCTTCGATCTGATTTTTCGATGATAGTGGTACAAAAGCACCACTTGATTCTAGAACCAAATTTCCATTTCAGAACGTCCCGTCGCGCAAGAAACGTTCCGTCGCTCGCTTGCGTCTACGTTCCTTGTCGGAATCCGTGCGTAGACTATGGATAATCTTACAGACGACGTTCACCACAGCCCGGCTGCGTGCGGGGCCTCGGAGCGAATCGATGACTCGGGACACTTTCGCGAATCATTACAATCAAGACCTCGTTGAGAGCACGTACATACAGTGGCAGGCGGACCCGACGAGCGTCGATCCGACGTGGCAGGCGTTCTTCGCGGGAATGGAGTTTGCGGGCAAAACCCCGAGCCAATCCAACGCCCCAATCGGCTCGATCACCAGCGTCGAAACGCGGTTGCAAACCGGAGCGGTGCGGCTCATTACCTCGTATCGCGATCTCGGCCACCTTGCCGCATACCTCGACCCACTGCACCCGGCTCCTACGCAGATCCCGTGGCTAATCAGCCTCGACCGCTTTCACCTTTCCGAATCCGACCTCGAAAAGACGGTCGACGCCTCAATGTATTTCGGGATGGACGGGCTGAAGCCGCTGAAATTCGTCCACGAAACTCTGAAGGAAACGTACTGCCGTACGATCGGCGTCGAGTACATGCACATTCAGGATATCTCCGCCCGCACCTGGCTGGCGAGCCGGATGGAACCGCGTCGCAACCGGCCAAACCTCCCTAACCGGCAGAAAATCCGTACGCTGATGACGCTGCACTATGCGGAACTCTTCGAGAAATACCTGCATACGAAGTTCGTCGGGCAGAAGCGGTTCTCGCTGGAGGGCGGCGAGACACTGATGCCGATTCTCGATGCGATCGTCGACAAATCGCCGTCGATGGGTGTGAAAGAACTCATCATAGGCATGGCGCACCGCGGGCGGTTGAACGTGCTCGCGAATGTGTTGCGGAAGCCATTCGAGGAGATTTTCAACGAGTTCCAGGATCGCTACATCGCCGATGCCAGTGAAGGCGGCGACGGCGACGTGAAGTATCACATGGGCTTTTCCGCCGACGTGACGACATCCGATGGCAATTCGGTTCACCTGTCGTTGGCACCGAACCCGAGCCACCTCGAAGCGGTGAATCCCGTGGTCGAAGGGCGCGTGCGGGCGAAGCAACAGTTGCACCGCGACACCGAGCGATCCACCGGCGTGCCGTTGCTGATTCACGGCGATGCCTCGATGGCCGGTCAGGGCCTCGTCGCGGAAACGCTGAATATGGCGAACCTGGCCGGGTATCGCACCGGCGGCACGCTCCACGTAGTGGTGAACAATCAGATCGGCTTCACGACCAGCCCGCGCGACTCGCGCAGCACGCAATATTGCACCGATATTGCGAAGTTCGTTCAGGCACCGATCTTCCACGTGAACGCCGAAGACCCGGAAGCGTGCGTGTACATCGCCGAGTTGGCGCTCGAGTATCGCCAGCAATTCAAGAGCGATGTCGTCATCGACATGGTCTGCTTCCGGCGCTGGGGCCACAACGAAGGCGACGAACCATCGTACACTCAGCCGGTCGAGTATGAGATCATCAAGAAGAAGGAAAGCGCTTCGGTGGTGTACACGAAGCAGCTCATCAACGAAGGCGTGCTGACACCCGGCGAAGCCGACGCGATCGATGCAGAGTTCAAAAGCCAACTCGATACGGCACTTAATGAAGTCAAGGACGGCCCGCCACGGAAGAAGGGCATGAAGGGCTTCGGTGCTCGCTGGGATGGCATCACGAACAAATACAATCACACGCCCGTCGAGACGAAGATCACCGAAGCTGTGGCGGATCGCATCGCGGCCGAAGTCGATCGCGTTCCCGATGGCTTCACGCTGCACCCGAAGCTCGCGGAGATTTTGCGGAAGCGCCGCATGGAAGTCACGAATCGCGGCAAGCTCGATTGGGGCATGGGCGAGGCACTCGCGTTCGGTTCGCTCGTGCTCGAAGGCCACCCCGTTCGCCTCAGCGGGCAAGACAGTCGCCGTGGCACATTCAGCCACCGCTTCTCGTATCTCTTCGATTACAAGAACGGCAACCCGCACTGCCCGCTCGCATGTCTCGATCCGAATCAAGCCGCGTTCGATGCTTACGACAGCAACCTCAGCGAGGCCGCCGTGCTCGGCTTCGAGTACGGTTACTCGCTCGACGACCCGAACGCCCTCGTCATGTGGGAAGCGCAGTTCGGCGACTTCGTGAACGGCGCACAAGTTATCATCGATCAGTTCATCGCATCCGGCGAATCGAAATGGAACCGCGCGAGCGGCCTCGTAATGTTGCTGCCGCACGGTTACGAAGGCGCGGGGCCCGAACACTCATCCGCACGCCCCGAACGCTTCCTGCAACTGTGTGCGGAAAACAACATGCAGGTGTGTAACTTTACGACGCCCGCAAACTACTTCCACGCGCTACGGCGGCAGGTGAAACGCACGTTCCGCAAACCGCTGATCGTGATGACGCCGAAGTCGCTGTTGCGGCTGCCACTGTCGCCCGTCGAAGACTTTACGACTGGGCGTTTCCAGGAAGTGATCGACGACACACTTCCCGCCGCCGACCGCGTGAAGCGGGTGATCCTGTGTAGCGGGAAAGTGTATTACGACCTGCTCGCCAAGCGAATCGCACTCGGCATCGACGATGTCGCCATCTTGCGGCTGGAGCAATTCTACCCTTGGCCGCTCGATGTGCTGAAAGCGATCTTGACGAAGTATCGCCGGGCGAACGAGTGGAAGTGGGTACAAGAGGAATCGCAAAACATGGGCGGCTGGTCCTTCGTCGAGCCACGTTTGCGAGCCATGGGATTCTCGTTCGAGTACATCGGCCGCGATTCGAGCGCCAGCCCCGCAACCGGCTCGCACTCGATCCACCACCACGAACAGGAAGAACTCGTCGAGAAGGCGTTCACCGCCACCGGCGAGTACGCGGTGTCCTCTGGCAAGAACGGCTCCACCGTCATCAGCCACGGCGTAAAAGTGTAAATCGCGACCGTGAATGAAACAAACCCTCGCCGTTCATCTCGGCGAGGGTTTGTTCGTTTCGCGATCCGGGCTGGATTACAAAGGCTACGCGATCTTTTGAGCGATGAGCGACTGGCACCGTCATAACTGCCACCGGTATGTCACTCGAATAGGTTTGCAGGGTCGACGGGTTTGACTTTCGGAGGCAGTTTGCCGAGCAACTGATATGAGCGAGGTGTCGCCAATCGACCGCGCGGCGAACGAATGATGAATTGCTCGCGCAGCAGGTATGGCTCGATTTCATCGGTGAGCGTGTCGCTCGAAATATTCATCGTGGCTGCGATCGCTTCAACGCCCGTCGGTCCGCCATCGAAGACATCGATTAGCGTTTCGATGTAGCGTCGGTCCTGTTTGTCGAGACCATCGCGATCGATCTCTTGCATCTCGAGTGCGCGCTTTGCGATATCGAGTGACACCGGGCCGTCAGCAATATCGGGGTGTCCCGCGTGGAAACTGCGTACCCAGTACAGGCGGCTATTTGCGACTCGTGGCGTACCGCGACTTCGCTGCGCGAGTTCGATCGCCGCTTCGGGTGCCAACGGCAGTGCGAGTTTCTTCGCGTTCACACGAACGATCTGCGACAACTCTTCGACCGAGTAATACTCGAGGTGTTCTTGCATCTTGAACCGGTCCCGCATCGGACTGGATAACATGCCGCTACGGGTCGTGGCCCCGATGAGCGTGAACGGCTTCAGCTTCATGCTGATCGTACGGGCGTTGACGCCATCGCCGAGGACGATGTCGATGCGGAAATCTTCCATCGCCGGGTATATGAACTCCTCGACCACGCGCGGCATCCGGTGGATTTCGTCGATGAACAAGATGCTGCCGTACTCCAGATTCGTCAGGAACGGCAGCATGTCGGCGGGCTTCGAAAGCGCGGGGCCGCTCGTCATCTGGATCATCACGCCGAGTTCATTTGGCAACACCATGGCGAATGTCGTCTTGCCCAAACCGGGCGGGCCATCGAAGAGAATGTGGCCGAGCGGCTCTTTGAGTTTCTTCGCCGCATTCACCGCAATTTGCAAACGGTCCGCGACTTTCTTTTGGCCGATAACTTCGCGCAACAGCTTTGGACGCAGTGCCGCATCCCGTTGATGATCGGATTCGGTAACGACCGGCGTCGTCGATGTCACGATTTTTTCGCGAGCCATGTTCGGTGTCCGCCTACTTCTTCCGCTTGTACACGATAATCATGCGGTTCGATTTCTCCGTCGTCGTCAACTCGGTTGGCCGCGTCTTGAAGTCCAGCCCGTAGCACACAGTGAAGACATCGTCTTTGACTTCAAAAATGCACGGGAAAGTCATACCGCGATTCGGACCTTCGGTGCCGGTGATGTCCATCGTCTTCGGCGATTTGGAACCATCGACTGCCAGCGTTCCCTTGTCGGTGGTCTGGCCTACAACGGCAATATACTTGTCGCCATCGATCGCCAGTGTGACGGTTTTGAACGACTCGGTGATGTCTTTGCCATCGACCTCGACCTTGACCACATCGTAGCGCCCGGCGAGCGCCTTCAACTCGGCCTTTTCATCGGCCATTATCGGCGAACAGATCGCAAACGCCGCCAGAATGACACAGGTATGTCGCAACATTGCACTCTCTCCTGAGATTAGCATCACTTACTGTAAATCCGCGTCAGAGCCTCTTCGATGGTCGCGAAAGGCGTGCCGGATTTCAGCAGACCATCGAGTTTCGTTCGCGCTTCGATCGGGCTGTGGCCGACGCTCATCAGCGCCTGATAAATGTCTTCGATGAGTTGCGGCGCGACGCCGGACATCGTCACCGTGCTTGCGTCGTCGGCACCCGGCGTCAACCCGTTGCCCGTGAAATCACTCGCGAACACGAACTTCGTCACTTTGCGTTTCAGCGTGGTGATGATCGTCTCGGCCGTGGTTGCACCGATGCCGGGGAGTGTCGTCAGCCACTTCGCATCTTCGCGGCTGATGGCGTTCGCGATCTCTTTCGGTGGACGCGCTAGCGCCTTCAGTGCCTTCTTCACGCCGATCTTATCGACGGTGCAAAAGAGGTCGAAGAATTCGAGTTCTAGTTCGCTGAGGAAGCCGATCTTGCGCGGGATGAAGCGACTGCCCGCCTGATTGCCTTCGTAATATTCGCTGGTGTGAAAGGTGATTTCCTGCCCCACTTTCATCTGAACGATCCGCCTCACCGTCTCGGGCACCATCAGCTGATATTCGTACGGCCCAATCGCGACGCGAACGTCTTCGTCGAGAACGCGCACCAGGGTGCCGGTCAGTTTCGTCATCATGGTGTGTCGTCCGTCGGTTCGTCGGGCACGCTATCCTCGTCGGTTTCGTCGTCGTCTTTGCCGAACAGCGCCTTGGTGTTGACGCCCGTGTAGGCGGCCGAACGTGGGCCGCGGAGTGTCGGGCTGCCGAGGAAATAGTGGCAGAGAGCGACGGCAATCGCGTCGGCCACATCGTTCGGCTCCGGTGGGGCCGCCAGCCGGAACTCCCGCATAATGGCATATTGCATCTGTTCTTTACCAGCCCGACCGCTACCCGTGATCGTCTTCTTGATTTTCGTCGCTGGATAGCTGAGTACCGGAACGTTGTTCTGGCCGCCCAGCAGGAAGAACAAACCGCGGGCGTGGCCCATCAGGATGGCCGTTCGCGGGTGTTCGTAGTGGGCGTAAAGTTGCTCGACGACGATGATGTTCGGCTTCCACTGTTCGAAAATTTCCACAATCGAATCGTAAATCACCTTGAGACGCTTCGCCATGTCGGGAGGATTGCGGCCATCGGCAGTACGAATCACCCCCGCCTCGCAAAGTTGCGCCCCGCTCGCCGCCGATTCGAGGATGGCATAGCCGACGACTTGCAGGCCAGGATCGATGCCAAGAATTCGTGAGGCCGCGGCCATGCCGCTCCCATTTGAAAGGAAAGTATTACCGAACCGGTGCGGATTCCGGTATCAGTGACTCCACAATGGCCGCATCGACCTGTTTTCGCAAGGTAGGATCGAACCGGGTCATTTTCACAGGAATCGTACCCAGGTGACATAGAGCCATGCCTTCGAGTTCGGTCCAATCGGTGGGTAACTCCGTATCGAGTAAGTTTGACGGCATCAAGAATACTTGAAAATCATTGGGGTAATCGTCGAGTTCTTCGCTGAATGCGCAATCGAAGAGAAACTGTTTGTTCTGAAACTGAAACAGAAAAATGCGAGGCACATCCCAGAAACCGCGATAGATAATTGGCACCCAGCTATTCATGATTGCTCCTGTTACTGGCCTTGGTCGATGCGCAATTTTCTTGGAACCGGATTCGATCGTGTGTCGGAAAACACCGTTGGAGCATTCTCGATCACGTTTGCGTGTTGCAAATTCATTGTACCGCGAGGTGACGTTTCCGGATTCCAAATCACGACCCCGCCCGCGAGTCGAATGGCTCCAGCGGTCGTCACGAACATTTCCATGTTGAACTGCACAACAGGCTTCCTCGACTGTCGCCCCTACTACCGTAGATGAAGATTGTTCCGGCGTCGGGCACCTGTTTCAATCCGCCACGAACGACCACGAAGTGGTCCGGCACGACTTGGCTCGAATCCCCACCCAACGCAAACGACAATGCGAGTTCGGCACCGCATTTATCTGGAAACATCTTTCAACTTCCCACGCGGCACGTGATACCGCCAGCCGCCAGCATGGTATTGCCTGATAGACTGTAACTTTGCCGCAGCAGTTTTCGCAAGGTGGGATGCTACACTCGCTGTCAGACGATCCGGTACAATCAGCGAATTGCCAACTTTCACGCTCATGAAGGATTCGCCGTATGCAACGTATCTGAGTCATTACGCCGGCACCACCGCGGTCGCGGTTGGGCAATCGCATTACGGCAATCCGTTGGGCTAAGATGTTTCGCGAACTCGGTTACTCGACTGTCATTTTGAACGAATATCATCGCGAACGGTGCGATGCTCTCATCGCACTCCATGCCATCAAGTCGTTCGCCAGCGTTGTGAGATACCGCGCGATGCACCCGCAGTTTCGAATCGCAGTTGCGATCACTGGCACGGATGTCACGGGCGATCAGACGGTCTTTCGCAAGTGCCTCGAACTGAGCGACCGGGTGATTACGCTTCAGAGCGCAATGGCGTGCGTGCTTCCCAAAAACGTGCGTTCCAAAGTGCGCATCATCGAACAATCGTTTACCCCGCCACGAAAGCTACCGCAGCCACTCGAAGGCACATTTGACGTGTGCGTGGTCGGCCACTTGCGTGAGGTCAAAGATCCGTTCTTACTGCCTCAGGCGTTGCGGTTGTTGCCAGCCGAATCCGTGATTCGCGGCCAGCATTTTGGCGGAATTCTGACGCCGGACATGCGTTTGCAAGCGATCGAACAGATGCGGGCCGTGCCGCGCTATCGTTGGTTCGGCGAACTGCCGCGGCACAAAGCGATCCGGGCGATGGCACGCTGTCGGCTGCTCGTCGTCACATCGAAAAGTGAAGGCGGCCCGAGCGTCGTCTCCGAAGCACTCGCGTGTGATGTGCCAATCCTCTCGACCCGTGTCGCCGGTGTCACGGGCATTCTTGGCGACGATTACCCCGGCCTGTTCGACATCGGCGACGCCACAGCATTATCCGAAATGTTACACCGATGCGAGACGGACGCGGCATTCTACGCATCGCTGAAACGAGCCTGTGCCTCACGAAAATACCTCGTATCTCCCGAACGCGAAAAGGCGACATGGAAGACGCTGTTCGAAGAGTGGGGCATGATGGCGGAAAAGTGATGGAAGTGAAATTGACTTCCATTACAGATTCATACGTGTACGTGCCCGCCAAGCTGGGATACCGAATCGACCTCGCATCCGTGGGACGAAAGTCTACGACACCCTGGGTGTGCTACCGCTGGCCAGAAAATCGACAAACTCATCGTATGCGAGGATCACGTTTGAATTTCCTCAAGGACTCGGCCAGCAGT
>Ga0105049_10010618_pt1 | contig 10569 bp, 10 predicted proteins | sample MAT06_FD_78087 | JGI IMG/M metagenome (GOLD analysis project Ga0105049, IMG submission 78087) | Freshwater microbial communities from Lake Fryxell liftoff mats and glacier meltwater in Antarctica - MAT-06 | ecosystem: Environmental > Aquatic > Freshwater > Ice > Liftoff microbial mat | place... | reverse complement strand
TTCATCGTCAGCGCCACTTTGAAAGCCAACTCAGCTTGCGCCGGCTCCCACCCCATGCGCTGGGCCACCATCATGCTGGTGATCGCGGTCTGCGTGGCGCGCTGTGCACCGTAGCTCAGATTGGCCTCAGCCCCTTGCTGCACGACTTGAAAGATCGCCAGATCCGGGTCACGCTCGATCAGCGCTTGCACCGGTACCGCCGCTTCCACCAGCGCATCACAAAAGCCTGGCTCGGGTGCGGTGTCCATGGCTGCTGAGAGCTTGGTCAAAGCGCCAGACCAGAGTTTTGGCAGCTGGTCGCGCCGCGCTTTCAGGACCTCTTCGCGCGGGGTGATCAGCTCGCTCAGGTCCACCAAGGCGCCGCGCTCGAGCAGCGAAGCCAGGTGTTCTGCGGAATCAACCTGCTGACCACGCGCCAGCAACAAGGTCTTGTCGGCATTGCGCACGTTGAACGGCAGCGGCGCACCCAGATGCAGCCGGTGTTTGACGACGGAGAGATCAGCGTATTGCATGGTGGGATGGCGAGGTGGTGAACAGGTGAGCCCTGCGTAGCGCGGCTCGGTCCCTGTGTTGTCGGCGCCCGTTGCTTCAGTCTGAAGCGCCGATTGCAAGGATTTTCGCGCCGCCCCGGACTGTGCGCTGAGCAGCGAGCAATGACGCGCGAAGGAAAGACGCGCGAAGGCGGGCGACAATCGGCTCTTGATGTCTACGGGCCGCCGGGCGGTCCTTCACGAGCCATGGCCAACCTCATCGTGCACGGCGGCAACCCGCTCAGCGGGCGCATCGTGCCTTCTGCCAACAAGAACGCGGTGCTGCCGATCCTGTGCGCCACCCTGCTCAGCTCGCAGCCGATCCGGCTGCATCGGGTACCCGAGATCACCGACGTGCGCAAGATCCTCGAGATCTTCGGGCAACTGGGCAGCCAGGTCGAGATCGACTACAGCACGGGCGACTTGCAGTTGCACCACCAAAACACCCAATTTGACCCGGTGCAGCACCACCTGCCCGAAGAAATGCGCTCATCGATCATGCTGGTGCCACCGCTGCTGGCCCGATTTGGTGTGGCCAGGATCGAAAACGATGTGCAGGGCTGCACCCTGGGCGTGCGCGAGATCGACCCGCATGTGGAGGTGATGGAGCGCTTCGGCGCGCGCGTCGAGCGCCGCCGCGAAGCCCTGTTCATGCGTGCCGACAGCGGCTTGCAGGCCAACCACCACTGGCTGGACTACGCTTCGGTCACCACGACCGAGAATTTCGTGCTGTGCGCGGCGCTGGCCCACGGCACCAGCACCTTGATGAATGCCGCCAGCGAGCCGCATGTGCAAGAGTTTTGCCGCTTCATGACCCTGCTGGGGGCGCAGATCGAAGGCATCGGCACCAGCCGCTTGACGGTACACGGCGTGCAGCGCCTGGGCGGCGCCGAGTTCACCTTTGACGAAGACTTTCACGAGGCCGTGACCTTCATGGCGCTGGGCGCCATCACCGGCGGCAGCGTCAGCGTCAAGAACTCGGCGCCGGAGCAATTTCCGCTGATCGACCGCACGTTTGCCAAGTTTGGCGTGCGGGTGGTGCACGAGGGCGGCTGGTCGCGCGCGGAGGTGGACGGTGTGATGCGCGTCAAAGAGCCCTTCACCCGCAACATCCTGCAGAAGATCGAGGCCGCGCCGTGGCCTTATCTGCCGGTGGATCTGTTGCCGATCTTCGTGGCCCTGGGCGTCAAGGCCGAGGGCAGCGCGATGTTCTGGAACAAGGTCTACGAAGGGGCGATGGGCTGGACCTCCGAGCTGTCCAAGTTCGGCGCCCATGCCTTCATGGCCGACCCGCACCGCATCATCACTTTTGGCGGCAAGCCGCTGTCGCCTGCCGAGGTCGAGAGCCCCTACATCATCCGCGTGGCCATCGCTTTGCTGATGCTGTCGTGCAGCATCCCCGGCCGCAGCGTGATCCGCAACGCCACGCCGGTGCGTCGCGCCCACCCCCATTTCGCCGAGAACATCCGCGCCTTGGGGGCGCAGATCGAGTGGGTGGAGGGGGATTGAAGCTGAGTCAAGCTGAGTGAAGCTGATGGACGCTCTGTGAACCTGAGTGAGGACAGGTGAGCTGCATGGCGCGCAAAGACAAGCATGTCAGCGAGACCCTGGCCACGCAGTTTTTGCGGCGGGCGGGGGTCGCGTTCACCGAGCATCCCTACGACTATGTCGAGCATGGCGGCACATCTGAATCGGCACGTCAGCTTGGCGTGCCTGAACACGAGGTCATCAAGACCCTGGTGATGCAAGATGAGCAGGCCAGGCCGCTGATCGTCTTGATGCATGGCGACAGACTGGTCAGCACCAAGGCGCTGGCGCGCGAGATCGGCTGCAAGTCGGTCAGCCCTTGCCGGCCCGAGGTGGCGCAGCGCCACAGCGGTTATCTGATCGGCGGGACTTCACCTTTTGGCACCCGCAAGACGATGCCCGTCTATGTGCAGGACAGCGTGCTGGTGTTGCCGCGCATCTACATCAACGGCGGCCAGCGGGGTTTTCTGGTCGGCCTGAACCCCGCCTGCCTGGTGCAGCAGTTGGCCGCCCAAGCCGTTCGCTGCGCGCTCTGAGCGGCCCCTGACTGCGCCTCGGCGCGGGTTTAGACTGCTGGCCCATGTCCGCCCTTGCCATGCCCCTGGCGCTGATTGCGTCTTATCTGATCGGCTCGCTGTCGTTTGCCGTCATCGTCAGCCGGCTGATGGGCCTGTCCGACCCGCGCAGTTATGGCAGCGGCAACCCGGGTGCGACCAACGTGCTGCGCTCGGGCAACAAGGCGGCGGCCGTGTTGACGCTGATGCTGGACGCGCTGAAGGGCTATGTGCCGGTGGTGCTGGTGCTGCTGTGGGGACCACGCTTCGGGCTCGGTCAGGATGCGGCTGCCTTTGCTGGTCTGGCTGCTTTCATCGGCCACTTGTGGCCGGTGTTCTTCAGGTTTCAGGGCGGCAAAGGCGTGGCCACGGCGGCCGGGGTTTTGCTGGCGATCAACCCTTATCTCGGGCTGGCTGTGCTGTTGAGCTGGGCGCTGATTGCGGTATTTTTTAGATACTCGTCGCTGGCAGCATTGGTGGCTGCAGTGTTTGCACCGTTTTATCAAGCGCTGATCTGGGGCACCGGGCCCACGTTGCTGGCCATCGCGGGGATGGGGTTGCTGCTGATCTGGCGCCACCAGGCCAACATCAAGAAGCTGCTGCAGGGCACAGAGAGCAAGCTGGGGCAAAAATCGGCGTCAGAGTCAGCTTCAGCGGCCAAAGCTGCTTCAGCCAACCAAAGCAAAGGAGAACACTGAATGGTTCAAAGATTCGACGTCGGCAGCCGGCTGTCCGAAATGGCGGTGCACAACGGCGTGTGCTATCTGGCCGGCCAGGTGCCTGGCGACGCCACCCAAGACATCGGCGGGCAAACGCAGCAGGTGTTGGCCAGCATCGACGCCCTGCTGGCCCGTGCAGGCACCGACAAGAGCAAGCTCTTGATGGTGCAGATTTTCATCAGGGATCTGGCGGACTTTGCCGGCATGAACGCCGCCTGGGAGGCCTGGGTCCCCGCCGGCCAGGCACCACCCAGGGCCACCGTCTGCGCCGCCCTGGCCAAGCCGGAGTGGCGGGTCGAGATGGTCGTGACTGCGGCCCTCTGATCGACGATGTCGATGAGCCGTAAATCCTGGATTGAGCTGGGCGCATTGCTGCTGGTGGTGTGGCTGGGCTCGCAGTGGTGGATCAGTCACAACCAGGCAGCACTGGGCGGGCGCATGGCGGCGCTGGCGCAACCGGGTGATGTGCAGATGATTTCTTCGGTCACCTGCCCCCTGTGTGCAGTGGCCAGAACCTGGCTGCTCAACAACGAAGTAGCACACCAGGAATGTTTCATCGAACGCGACGCAGTGTGTCGTCAGCGCTTCGAGAGCCTGCTGGCGCCCGGCACGCCAGTGTTCTTGGTGCGCGGCCAGATGCAGCTGGGCTTCAGCCCCGAGCGCATCCTGTTGCGATTGCAAAAAGAGAGTTGAAGGCAGGAAAGTTGAAGGCAGGAAAGCTGAAGCCCGCGACTCACTCCGGCAGCCGCCGGCCTTTGATCAGAGCCCCAGCGCCGCCACCGACCCCCGGCCCTCGCGCAGGATATTGAACTCGTCTGTGCTCAAGTCCACCACGGTGGTGGGCTTTGCCGGGCAGGCACCAGCATCCACGACTGCCTGCAGCATTTTCTCGAAGCGCTCGCGGATCTCTTGCGCGTCGTTCATCGGCTCTGTCTCGCCAGGCGCGATCAAGGTGGTGGCGAGCAGCGGCTCGCCGAAATGGGTCAGCAGTTCTTGCAGCACCTTGTGCTCTGGCACCCGCAGCCCGATGGTGCGGCGGCTGGGGTGGCTCAAGCGGCGCGGCACTTCGCGGGTGGCTTCCAGCACAAAGGTGTAGGGTCCTGGCGTGGCCATCTTCAGCAAGCGGTAGCGCAGGTTGTCGACGCGGGCGTAACTGGCCAGCTCGCTCAAGTCTTTGCACAACAGCGTGAAATGGTGCTTGTCGTCCACCTGCCGGATACGCCGCAACTGCTCGGCTGCCGATTTGTCGTCCAACCTGCACACCAGCGCGTAACTGCTGTCGGTGGGCACTGCAGCCACACCACCACTTTGCAAGATCTGCGCGGCTTGTTTCAGCAGCCGGGGTTGCGGGTTCTGCGGGTGGACTTCAAAATACTGGGCCATCGCGGGTTGTGCTCAATCTCGGGCTCAAGCTCAGGCCACCGTCACCGGAATCTTGCCGATGCGCAGCTGCCACTCTTTGGGCCCCGTGTTGTGCACGCTGGTGCCGCCTGCGTCCACGGCGACGGTGACCGGCATGTCGACGACATCAAACTCGTAGATCGCTTCCATGCCCAGGTCTGCAAAACCCACCACCTTGGCGTGTTTGATGGCCTTGGACACCAGGTAGGCCGCGCCGCCCACCGCCATCAGATAAGCGCTGCGGTGCTTCTTGATCGCCTCGATGGCCACCGGCCCGCGCTCGGCCTTGCCCACCATCGCAATCAGCCCGGTCTGCGCCAGCATCATCTCGGTGAACTGGTCCATCCGGGTCGCGGTGGTGGGGCCGGCGGGGCCGACCGCTTCGTCGCGCACCGGGTCGACCGGGCCCACGTAGTAGATGACCCGGTTCTTGAAATCCACCGGCAGCGGTTCGCCTTTGGCCAGCATGTCCTGGATGCGCTTGTGCGCAGCGTCGCGGCCGGTCAGCATTCTGCCGTTGAGCAGCAGCGTCTGGCCGGGCTTCCAGGTCGCCACGTCTTGTGGCGTCAAGCTGTTCAGGTCCACCCGCTGGCTCTTTTTATAGTCGGGTGCCCACTGGACGTCGGGCCACAGGTCCAGGCTGGGAGGCTCCAGGAACGCGGGACCGCTGCCGTCCAGCACCACATGGGCGTGGCGCGTGGCGGCGCAGTTGGGAATCATCGCCACTGGCTTGCCGGCAGCGTGGGTGGGGTAGGTGGCGATCTTGACGTCCAGCACGGTGGTCAGGCCGCCCAAGCCTTGCGCGCCAATGCCCAGCGCGTTGACCTTCTCGTAAAGCTCGATGCGCAACTCTTCCAGCTTGTTCTGCGGCCCACGGGCCAGCAGATCAAACATGTCGATCGGCTCCATCAGCACTTCTTTGGCCAGCAGCATGGCTTTTTCGGCCGTGCCGCCCACGCCAATGCCCAGCATGCCCGGTGGACACCAGCCCGCACCCATGGTCGGCACGGTCTTCATCACCCAGTCGACCAGGCTGTCGCTGGGGTTCATCATGATGAACTTGCTCTTGTTCTCGCTGCCGCCACCCTTGGCTGCCACCGTGACGTCGAGCTTGTTGCCGGGGACGACCGTCATGTGGATCACCGCTGGGGTGTTGTCCCCGGTGTTTTGGCGCGTGAACAGCGGGTCGGCCAGGATGCTGGCGCGCAGCTTGTTGTCGCTGTTGAGGTAACCCTGGCGCACGCCTTCGTTGACGGCGTCTTCTACCGAGCCCTTGAAACCCTCAAAACGCACCGCCATGCCGATTTTCAAGAACACGTTGACGATGCCGGTGTCCTGGCAGATCGGGCGCTTGCCTTCGGCGCACATGCGGCTGTTGCTGAGGATCTGCGCGATGGCGTCTTTGGCGGCAGCAGATTCCTCGCGCGCGTAGGCGCGCGCGAGATGCTGGATGTAGTCGGCCGGGTGGTAATAGCTGATGTACTGCAGGGCTGCAGCCACGCTCTGGACGAGGTCGTCCTGGCGGATGGTGGTCATGTCGGGGTCCTTGGCTTTGGACAAAATTTAACCCCAAGTTTATGCCCTCGGGTCTGTACCGTGCCTCAGGGACTGTGCCTCGGGGACCGTGCCTCAGACGCCGAGAGACTCTCAGCCACTCAGGCTTTGGGCGGCCTCAGCATGTCCTTCATCTCTGCCAGCTCAGCGCGCAGCGCTTTCATCTCGGCATGCAGGTCGGCCTCGACATGGTCACGCGCTTGCTCCACCGCAGCTTTCGTGGCCTCCTGGTCTTCGCTGCTGAAGCTTTGCATCGCGTTGACGATCACCGCGATGAACAGGTTGAGCATCGTGAAAGTGGCGACCAAAATGAATGGCACAAAGAAGGCCCAGGCGTAGGGAAAAACTTCCATCACCGGCCTGGAGATGCCCATCGACCAGCTCTCCAGCGTCATCACCTGGAACAACGTGTAAATCGACTGCCCCAGCGTGCCGAACCAGTCAGGAAACTCCGGCCCGAAGAGCTTGGTGGCGATGACGGCAAAGACGTAGAAGATGAGCCCCAGCACCAACGCTATCGACGACAGCCCTGGCACGGCGGCCAGCAAGGCGCCCACCACCTTGCGCATGGAAGGCACCACGCTGAGCAGACGCAGCACACGCAGCACCCGCAGCGCCCGCAAGACCGACAGCGGGCCAGAGGCTGGAATCAGTGCGATCACCACGACAATGAAGTCGAAAATGCTCCAGGGGTCGCGAAAGAAAGCACTGCGATGCACCAGCAGCCTGGCTGCGATCTCCACCACAAAGACCGCCAGGATGGCTTGGTCTATGGCCAGCAACCAAGGGCCAAAACGCGCCATCAGCGCCGGCGAGGTCTCGAGGCCCAGCACCACCGCGTTGATCAGGATCAGGCCCATGATCCAGTTCTGCGTGCGCGAGTGCTCGACCCAGCGGTGCAAGGTGGCGAGCCAAGCGGTGGGTTGCGCTGCGGGGGTGGAAGAAGGTGTAGGCATGGTCAGTCAGAATCAACGCCGGAAGTTTAGGGCGGGGCCTGACAAATCAAGGCCAACGGGCGCAGCGGCCCCAAAAGTCAACGGGCCCGGGCTGCGGGCTGCGGGCTTGGCCCCGGCGACTGAGCTCAGGCTGAAATCGAAGCCCTTTGCCTCAAGACCCTTGGGCAGAGTAAGGGGTTCGTAAGAGCGCCGCCGTAGCTTCCAATGCTGGCAACCGAAAATGCCCCAGTCCCGAGCGCCGGCAGACCCCGGCCCGGGATTCCACTCAGAACAGGCCCAGGAGACAAACATGACGACGTCATCGACACAACCCACCGAAATCGTGACCCATCAACCCCCTGCAGCTTTGGTGGCTGCAGCCCGTGTCTCAGGCATGGCGGCCTACCAGGCGCTGGTGGACGAAGCCGAGCGTGACTACGAGGGTTATTGGGGCCGTCTGGCCAAAGAGTTTCTGAGCTGGAAGACACCTTTCACGAAAGTGCTGGACAGCTCGAATGCGCCGTTTTTCAAGTGGTTTGAAGACGGCACGCTCAATGCCAGCTACAACTGCCTGGACCGCAACGTCGAGCGTGGTCTGGGCGACAAGACGGCCCTGATCTTCGAAGCCGACGACGGTGCCGTCACCCAGGTCAGCTACAGCCAGTTGTTGGCCCAGGTCTGCCAGATGGCCAACGCTCTGCGCGAGCGCGGCGTCAAAAAGGGCGACCGCGTCATCATCTACATGAGCATGAGCGTTGAGGGCGTGGCGGCCATGCAAGCCTGTGCCCGCATCGGCGCCATCCACTCCGTGGTGTTTGGTGGTTTCAGCGCCCAAAGCTTGCGCGACCGCATCCAAGACACCGGGGCGGTGATGGTCATCACCGCAGATGAACAAGCCCGCGGTGGCAAGCATTTGCCGCTGAAGAACATCGTCGACGCCGCTGTGGCGCTGGGCGGCTGCGAGACCTTGAAGAACGTGCTGGTCTACAAACGCACTGGCGGCAAGATCGACTGGCACCCAGAGCGCGACACCTGGCTGCACGATGCCATCGACGGCCAGCCCACCACCTGCGAGCCCGAGTGGGTGGGCGCAGAGCACCCGCTGTTCTTGCTGTACACCAGCGGCAGCACCGGCAAACCCAAAGGCGTGCAACACAGCACCGGTGGCTACTTGCTGCACGCGGCGCTGACCACGGCATGGACCTTCGATCTGAAGGACGACGATATCTTCTGGTGCACCGCCGACATCGGCTGGGTCACTGGCCACAGCTACATCACCTACGGCCCGTTGGCGCTGGGTGGCACCGAGATCGTGTTTGAAGGCGTGCCCACCTACCCGGATGCCGGGCGCTTCTGGCGCATGATCGAAAAGCACAAGGTCACGATCTTCTACACCGCGCCCACGGCGATCCGCTCGCTGATCAAGGCTGCAGAGAGCAACGACGTGGCGCACCCGCGCAACAGCGACCTGAGCAGCCTGCGCATCCTGGGCAGTGTGGGCGAGCCCATCAACCCGGCCGCTTGGGAGTGGTACTACCAAAACATCGGCGGCAGCCGCTGCCCGGTGGTCGATACCTTCTGGCAGACCGAAACCGGCGGCCACGTGATCACGCCATTGCCGGGTGCTACGCCAATGGTGCCGGGCTCTTGCACTTTGCCTTTTCCGGGCATCACGGTGGCCATCGTGGACGAGGCAGGCGCCGATGTGCCTGACGGGCGCGGCGGCATCTTGGTCATCAAAAAGCCGTGGCCGAGCATGATCCGCACGATCTACGGCGACCCCAAGCGCTTTGTCGACAGCTACTACCCGCCCGAGCTGAAGGGCTACTACCTGGCGGGCGACGGCGCGATCCGCGACAAAGACACGGGCTATTTCACGATCACCGGCCGCATTGACGATGTGCTCAACGTCAGCGGCCACCGCATGGGCACGATGGAGATCGAGTCTGCGTTGGTCAGCCACACCGAGCTGGTGGCCGAAGCGGCGGTGGTCGGCCGCCCCGACGACACCACAGGTGAGGCCATCTGCGCCTTCGTGGTGCTCAAACGCAGCCGGCCCACGGGCGAAGAAGCCAAGAAAATCGCCAATGAACTGCGTGCCTGGGTTGCCAAGGAGATCGGCCCGATCGCCAAACCCAAGGACATCCGCTTTGGCGAGAACCTGCCCAAAACCCGCAGCGGCAAGATCATGCGCCGCCTGCTGCGCAGCATTGCCAAAGGCGAAGCCATCACCCAGGACACCAGCACCTTGGAAAACCCGGCGATCCTGGATCAGCTGGGTCAGGCCAACTGACCCTGACGATCCAGGTGGCGCGCCAGTGGCAGGACAGTGAAGAATTCGGCACCTGGCGCTGTCCGCAGCGCGGGTTGCTGCGCTACATTCGCACCAGGAGTGCCTGAGCCATGCCCCTCGTCTTGATCGGATTGTTTTTGTTCATCGCCAAAATGGCCGAATTCGGGCCGATGGCTGCTTGGTCGTGGTGGATCATCCTGGCGCCGTTTGGCCTGGCCGTCCTGTGGTGGCAGTTTGCCGACAGCAGCGGTTGGACCAAGCGCCGCGAGATGGACAAGATGGAAGAGCGCAAGCGCAAGCGGCGCGATCAGGCAATGGATGCGCTGGGCTTGAACACCGACCGCGACCGCAAGCTGCAGCAGGTCCGTACCGACGCCGCCAAGCGCGCTGCCAAGTCGGCTGCGTCCAAATAGGCGCAGCCGGCAACTTCTCAGCCAGTCGGCATCCGCCGCTAGCTCGGCAGATCAGCATCCAGCACCGCCCCCATGCTGGCACTGGCGGCATTGCGGGAAAACTTGGACAGCACGCCACGCACGTAACGCGGCGCAGGCTGCTTCCAGGCGGCACGGCGGCGCACGATTTCTTCGTCGGGCACATCCAGATGCAGCAACAACTGCAGGGCGTCGATGGTGATGCGGTCGTCTTCGTGTATCAGCGCAATCAGGCCACCCGCATAGGCCTCAGGCGCCACATGGCCGACCACCATGCCCCAGGTGCCGCCTGAAAAGCGGCCATCGGTGATCAGGCCCACGCTTTCGCCCAGGCCCTGTCCAATCAGCGCACCCGTAGGGGCCAGCATCTCTGGCATGCCGGGGCCGCCTTTGGGGCCCAGATAGCGCAGCACCATCACGTCGCCCGCCACAATTTTGCCCGCCAGAATCGCTTCAAGACCGGACTGCTCGTCTTCAAATACGCGAGCGGGGCCAGTCATGACGGGGTTTTTCAGCCCGGTAATCTTGGCCACTGCGCCCTCAGGCGACAGGTTCCCCTTGAGGATGGCCAGGTGGCCTTGTGCATACATCGGGTTCGTGATGGGCCGAATCACCGTCTGGTCGG
>Ga0105049_10010613_pt1 | contig 10572 bp, 7 predicted proteins | sample MAT06_FD_78087 | JGI IMG/M metagenome (GOLD analysis project Ga0105049, IMG submission 78087) | Freshwater microbial communities from Lake Fryxell liftoff mats and glacier meltwater in Antarctica - MAT-06 | ecosystem: Environmental > Aquatic > Freshwater > Ice > Liftoff microbial mat | place... | reverse complement strand
GGTTGAGGTTGGCGATGAATTGTCCGGCTGTGTGGCAGCTTGCGCAATCGATTTCTGTTTCTCTTGCTCCTGCATGACTTAACCCAGCGGAAATTGAATGGTAGCGCAGGCACATGAATGTTGAGAGTCGCGGAACATTCCTGCCGCAGTCCCAGTGTAGCAGCGTCTTGATCTGTCGGCACAGAGTGCTCTATGAGCGTGATACGTACAGCGGTCACTATTCATAAATCGGACAGAATGTATTAAAGGCGGATTCGCAGAAGACTCCCGGATCATTGAAGCGACGATGGCGATCCAGCCCCGAGATTGACTGCATTTCGTCTTCACTGAGTTCAAAATCGAACAACTGCAGATTCTCTTGCATCCTCGCGACGTCGGACGTCTTGGGAATCACTGACGTCCCGCGTTGGACGCCCCATCGCAGCAAGATCTGCGCGGTCGATCGGTGTTTCGCCAATGCGATGCACTGCACAATGCGATGGTCCAGCAATGATTCTGAAGCACTGGCCATGCCCAGACTGTAGTAACTGGCTGCTCCGAGCGGCGAAAATGCGGTGAAAGCAATGTCTTCCTGCTGGCAATAGCGAAGCAGTTTCGATTGCACGAGAAACGGATGTGATTCCACCTGCAACACCGACGGACGAATCCGAGCATACGAAAGCAGATCGCGCAGCAGGCTGGTGCCGAAATTGCAGATGCCAATGTGTTTTACCAGTCCATCAGCCACAAGGTTCTCCATTGCAGCCCATGTTTCGCTGATCGGTACGCGGACTTCGTCCATGCAGGGCTTTGCGGCAGCCGGATCAAAAAACCATCCGGGTGGATAGCGCACGTCGATCGGGACATATTTCTGGGCAATCGGAAAGTGGATCAGATACAGATCCAGTTGTTTCAGTCCGAGATCCTTCAATGACTTTTCACAAGCCATCTTCACATGTTCGGCAGAGTGATAGGTGTTCCACAATTTTGACGTCACCCACAGGTCATCCCGTTGGCAAAGACCGCCAGCAATCGCCTGCGCGATCCCATGGCCGACTTCGACTTCATTGCCGTAATCGCACGCACAATCCAGATGACGGTATCCGGCAGCGATGGCCTGCTGAGCCACTTCAGCGGTGCTGGCTTTTTCAACTTTCCAGAAGCCGAATCCTACAGACGGCAATTCAGCGCCGGTTGAAACAGGCAGAGTGATCATAATGGCCCCGACAAATCGATGAATCTACGAGCGAAGAGGTACAGAAGATGGTACAATATCAGGCTGATCGGTCCTTGTCTCCTGGTAGTCCGGAGGCAGCGAAGTCATTCAATTTAAGGAGTCGAAAATGAATCCGGAAGAAATGCTCAGCATCCTCAAGTCATTGCAGGAGGAGCTCGCAGACGCCGAATCGATTCATCCCGATCATCGAAAGTCTCTGCAGACCCTCACAGACGAGATACAGCAAACTCTGGCTTCGCATTCGTCGGCAAATGCAGTGACTTCGGTCGATTCAACTGCGACCAGCACGCTGTCTCAACGGATGAAGGAATCGGTCATCGAGTTTGAGGTGCGTCACCCTATCATCGGTGGCTTGGTGGAGCGGCTGACCGACGGGCTTGCCGCAATGGGGATTTGAAGGCGAGAAACTCGATCAGTTGCAGTTCGGCACATCGCGTTTAGCCTGCGTCAAATGCTGATTCAGCACCGGGCGTTCATCGGCAGGGCAGACGTTCAGGCAACTTTGCAGCAGATCCATCGCTTCACCAGGGCGACCGGCGCGCAGAGTCAAAATGGCATGATCGCGGCGTTCGCGATAGGAGCCGGGGATCAGCATCGACAGGCGGCACTGAACACGCCATGCGGACACCCACATTTCCTGATTGCCGAACAACGCTTTCAAATTGTGTAACATGCGAATCATGATTGTGCGTTCGTCCACCGGCTTGAATGACCGGCGAATTTCAGCGACCGGCAGTTCTGTTATTCCGTGCAGCCATTCAAGGCATTCTGCCTCATCCATGATCCGACCATGGTCGAACGCATCGACATACAGATTTCCACTATCCGTCTGCAGTCGTGTCAGAAAATGCGACGGGGCGGCGATTGGTTCGAGCGGAATTCCGAGTTCATTGGCGACGTTCAGATAAATGAGCGACAAAGAAATGGGAATGCCACGACCAGTTTCCAGCACGCGATTCAGGTAACTGGCGTCGGGTTCTGAAAAGCAGTCGTCATCGCCACGAAGATTCAATTCTTCTGTCATGTAACGAACGAGCAGTTTCAATTCTTCAACATCGGAACCAGCCTGCGTGACGGGATGTGTCAGCCGCGCGACCGAACGCTGCAGGCGCACACGCGTCGGTTCAAACATCAGGTCAGTTTGCCCGTCGCGAGCAATTTCAAGGGCGGCGGTGACAAGATCGACGTCAGTTTCGCGACGGACCAGTCGCATGAACTGTTGATCGTGTTCGAAAAGTTGGCTGTACGACATGGAGAAGAATTCGGAAAGGAAGAACTCGGTAGCAGGCACTCTCAGTGTGCCGTCCGCAGAAATATGTAATAAGGGAGATGTTTTGCGGGTTACGGCACATGGAATGTGCCTACTACTTTTAATCAGTCGGTGAAGGTGAACCGTTGAGGCCCAGACTATAACCGCGTGCCGGAAGTGCCACAATGGCGACTGTCTTCCAGGAATTCCACATCCAAACCGGAAAATTCATCGCGATTCGCGGGATGAGTTGACCGGCTGACAAGAACATCCTTCCAGCGGCAAACTACACGTGAGCCTTCGTGGCGGCTTCCATGATGCATTGTTCCGTGGCTTCTGAGCGGCTGAATTCGCCGGTCAACACGCCTTCGCTGAGTACCAGAATTCGGTCGCTGACGGTCAATAGCTCCGGCAGTTCACTTGACGTTACGACGATTGCCATGCCTTCCGAAGCCAATTGTTCCATCAGCAGATAGAGCTCTGCTTTCGCGCCGATATCCACGCCGCGCGTGGGGTCGTCGAGCAGCAGGACTTTGGGATTCGTCAACATGCAGCGACCAATGATGCACTTCTGCTGGTTCCCGCCGCTCAAGGTTGTGATCATGGCTTCAGGGCCATCGGTCTTGACGGACATCGACCTGATCTGACTCATCGCTGCCGTCGTTTCACGCCCGTGACCGATGACTCCGGCGGACGACACGTCGCTCAGCGAACACACCGTGATATTCTCGCGAACGGTCATGTGGGCAAACAGGCCAAGTCGTTTGCGATCTTCTGTCACCATTGCGATTCCGGCCCGCATCGCCTGTGACGGATGACTGAAGCGACGTGATTTGCCTGCAATCAGGATTTCACCCTGCGGCGGCAGATCGGTCGCACCAAACAGGCACTCCAGCAATTCGGTACGCCCCGCGCCCATCAGACCGGCGATGCCAAGTATTTCGCCTCGATGCAGTTTCAGACTGACATCTTTGAGTCGCCAACCGCGCGAATGCCCCGGCCAGGGCAACGATAGATGCCGAGTTTCCAGCACGACAGACGCGGCGCGTTCGGTCGTATGCTTTTTCCTCGGCTCAAGATCTCTTCCGACCATTAAGTGGGCAATCGCGCGAGGCGTGGTGTCGGCGCGGTTCACGGACTGGACGAACTTTCCGTCGCGCAGTACGGTGATGCGATCTGCCAGTCGGAACACTTCATTCATCTTGTGTGAGATATACAGAATCGTCACACCGCTTGTGCGGAGCTTGTCGATCACTCGATACAACCTGGCCACTTCGGATTCAGTGAGCGCGCTGGTCGGTTCGTCCATGATCAGGATATCGGACTGCCGCGACAGCGCTTTCGCGATTTCCACCAGCTGCTGATCGCCGACGCGGAGCGTGCTCACCGGGGCGCGCGGGGAAATGTTCGTATCCAGCTCAGACAGCAGAGCGGCTGCGCGGTCATCCATTTCCCGTTGATTCAGAATCCCCAGCCATGATCGCGATTCGCGTCCCAGAAAGATGTTGGCAGCGACAGACAATTGCTCGACCAGATTCAGTTCCTGGTGAATAATACTGATCCCGGCATTCTCCGCATCGCGCGTGCTGGAAAACTGAACGGGCGTGCCTCGCAGCAGCAATTCACCTTCAAAGCCACTGATGACTCCGGAGAGAATCTTCATGAGCGTGCTCTTGCCCGCTCCGTTCTCCCCCATCACGGCATGCAGTTCGCCAGGCGTGACATCGAAGCTGACGTCATTCAATGCATGCACGGCGCCAAACCGTTTGCCAACGTTGCGGATGGAGATGACAGGTTCCATGGCATTTTGCTTTTTTGCGCGGATGGCTCGTCGAAATCAGCCGTTGAGCGTTAGCTCACGGTTTTCACGGAACCGGACGCTAACGCGTTCCGGCTAATGCGACAGTAATAAACCGCCCGATGCTTACGCACGCTTCTGTACCACCTCAACAACACCGCGGACGAACAGTATTCCGGCAACGACGACTCCAAACACAACTGCGTACCATGAGCCGAACCACGGCTTATCTCGGAAGAAGAGCATGAATGACAGACCTGCAAGCAGACTGAGAACAGGGATCGCCGCCCAGCCAATCATCGTTCCGAAGAATGGACGCCGCAGCGAACTGACACCTCGCTGGCTGAAAGTCACAGCCAGCACGACGACGATTCCCACGATCATACCTTCGTAAACATCGGCACCGGTGCCGACTATCTTGTTAACTGCGTCAATAATCGTTCTAAGAAACAGACAACCCAGCACCGTGCCAAAAATTGTTCCGACGCCGCCCTGCAGCGAACATCCACCAATGACCGACGCCGCGATCGCGTTCAGTTCGTAGCCTCGAGCAAGGGTATCGGGCTTAGCAGAACCAGTGTCTGCGAAATAGACGATCCCGACCATGGATGCGGTCACCGAACCGATGACATACGCCAGCCATTTCAGGCGTTCTGTCCGGATACCACTCAGCTTCGCGGCCTGCTCATTGCCTCCCATTGCGTGAAGGTGTCGTCCGATCATCGTGCGACTCATCAGAAACCAGATGGCCAGCGCGAGGATCACGAATGCTATTGAAACATACTTGACATTCTTAATCGAATCCCGCAGACCAGGGTCCGGAAAGTCGATCTGCGACTTACCATCCATCACGGCTTGAGTCAGTCCACGGCTGAAACTGCGCAGGCCCACAAGTGTGGCAAGCGTTGCGATAAAGGGAGGCAAACCAACGCACGTAATCAGCCATGCGTGCAGAGTCCCCACCATGACTCCGGCAAGTAAAGCTCCGACTGTCGCGATCGTGATCGCGGACGTGGCCAGGTCCCCCGCTTTGAATCCCTCCGGATCGATTATGACCAGTAGACTCCCGAATACCGTCGCACTCATCGCAATCACGGAACCGCTTGACAGGTCTATGCCGCCGGAAATGATGATCACCGCACTACCGAGCGCGAACACACCCAGAAGCACAGTGTTGCGAATGATCAGCTCAGCAGTCGCGCTGGGGTTGTTCCAATAGGTATGACCGGGATCAAGCAATATTGTCGCTACGACCACGGCGAACCATGCAAGGATCAGCTTGAACTCAACGGACGTCCAGAGTCGGCGGATGAAAGTCGGATTGCTGAAATTCATGCCGGGATTGCCAATGAAAAACCAGACGACCTGAGAAGTCTGTCGTGTACAACGCATCAAATTGAGCACGCAGCAATTACGAGCTTGTCAGGTTGTATTTCCTGAGCCACGCCTTGAAGTCAGACAGCTTCAGGAATTCAACTGATGGTCCGAAGTTTTTGAACATCTCTGTTGTCAGCGGCGAATCGGCATCCGGGACGACGATTTTCAGGCCGGTGTCCCGGATGTTGCCGCCCGGTTCCTCCATCTTTGGAAACATTTCCGCAACGGTCGCGGCGTCGCCGTTGAGCTTTGCGAAGACATATTTGACAGAGTCGTATCCCATGCCAAACGGATTCTGCACGACCATCGCGTCAATCATTCCGTCGGACATCTGTTCGATCGCAAGCGGCTCTGCATCAAACGTGACGATGGTGAATTTTTTGCGGACGTTCTTCTCCTTGACAACATCAACGATTGCCGGAGCGTTGTATGACCAAATCCCGACCAGAACGCTGAGGTTTGCATTTTGGTCGATCGAATCTCGAACGTTGTCTCTTGCTCGTGGCCTGTCGGTGTCATCGGTACGGCGACCCTTCTGAACGAATTTGTCGCCGACCGCACTCGTGAATCCATCCATTCGCTGGACGGCGTTCTGCATACTGTCATAACCAACGAACTGAACATACTCTCCGCCGTCCGGCTTGATGTTCTTTGCGGCGGTTCCTAAAACCTCGCCACCACGAGTGTTATTTGTGCCAACATAGAACTCACGAATGTTCTGGAATTTCTCGTCGAGATCGCTGTCAAATGTTCCGATAATGACCCCTTTCTCCTTGAGCTTCTTCAGCTCATCGGCGATCGCTGGATTTGTGGCGGACGTTGGAGAGATGATGACTGCTGCGATGTCGCTCTGAGTTCCGTACTGACGCAGTTTCTCAATCTGTCCTTCTTCAGCGTTCGTGTTGCTGTCCATGCCGGCAGTGAAACCATGATCCTCAAGCTTCAGGTCTTCCGCCGCCTTCGCAATCCCGGCACGGGCCGCATCCCAGAACGGTGATTCGGTATTGTTCAGAAGAATGATACGCCGCGTGCCCCGCGCCGCTGCACTGGTTTCCGCTCCAGCTCCAGAATCGGTTCCGGCACCTGAACCTGCGTTCTTATTGCCGGAGCCCGTCGAATCGCGGCTCTCGGTACATCCAACAAGAAAAACAACGCTGAAACCAGCAAGCCAGGCGAAGCGCAAAGATCTTTCAAACATTTCAGGAACCTTTTTCTACAGTTGGGTTTGCGTTTGCTCTGACCCTGCGACGACACCAACAGAGCCAATGGATTCTATCGGCGTTAATTCCTCACTACAAGCCGCCCAGGCGGAGGACCGACGCTCTTATTTGTGACTGGCAACGCGACTGCTACACTGCACCCAATGGCGCAGCGACTGGCTGGGTTCAGCAAATGCGATTTTACCGTCACTTACCGTTTTCTCTCCAACATTTTCACATGCCGTCATCGAATACTGTCACCCGAATTGCTTTGCCGACTTCCATTCGAGGATTGCTGCGTCGTGTCCGGCTGCGGCTGCGGCGGGATGCAATGGTTTCGGGGTTGTTGTTTCTTGTGTGCTGTGCGGCGGTTGTCTTCTGGATGACGACGACTCTGGACGCCGGTTGGTTTCAGTTGCAGAAGCTGGAACTTCCCGTCGGACTTCGCGCGATTCTTCTGGCGGTGTTGTTGCCATTCGGACTGCTGTTGCTGGCAACGCGTGTCATTTCTCCAATGTTCAGGCGTCTGAGAGATACAGACATCGCGTTACTTGTGGAACGACGATTTCCACAGTTTCAGGATCGGTTGATTACTTCCGTCGAATCGTCGCACGGAATTCCCGATGAAGGGCCGCTGGTCAGGCCTATGCTCGAACGTTCGGTGCGTGAGGCCGACGCACTCGCTGGCAATGTGGCAGCGGAAGATGTCTTTGATACTTCCAATCTGAAACGACTCGGATTGATGTCCGGTGGCTTAATGTTGTCTGTGGCGTGCGTTGGCATCGTGAGTCCGCAGAGTCTCACACGATGGTGGAATGCGTTCGTGAGGTGCGACGAATGCTATCATCAGCGATCTAGGGAACTTGTGCTGCACGCGGTTTCCCAACGAGGCGATCGACGCATTGCATTTCAGGCCATTGATGAAAGGTTGACTTATCGACATCCGCGCGGGGCGGATCTGGAGCTGGAGATGACGGTTCCGGATGGTGGACCGCAGGCGGGGCAACTGTGGGTTGTTCCGGATCGAGTGCGAGTCGATGTCATGCGTGTCGATGGATCGCGGAGTCGCACCTACGTGTCCTCATCTTCTGAACGCACATTTCGATTCGTCGTGACGCGGCTGCAGGAACCCGTCGAAATTGAACTGCTCGCGGGCGACTACCGCACGCGAGTTCCCTACCGGATCGACGTCGTGAATCCGCCGGGGATTGATTCTGTAAAGCTGTTATGTACGTACCCTGAATATACGGGCTGGAATCAGCTTCGCGAACGGACGTTGACCATCACGGGCAGCGAAGTGCAGTTGCCGATTGGAACGTCGTTTGAGCTTCTTGCGACCAGCAGCAAGTCGCTGCAGGCCGTGCGAATCGTTTCCGATCAGTTTGAATTGGCGGGGGATCGCGATTCGTCGCGATTGTTGATGCGGGACGAAAAAACGGCGGCGAGTTCAGACAGTGGACCATTGCTTTCCGGGGACGGACGCACGATCACGGCACGCATGATGATTGTTCCGACCGATATGACGACGATTGCTGGCGATGCTGCAGAGCCGACCGCGACAATCGCCGCGGACAATTCCATCCTGCAGATCCCATCCAGCGCGAATTTGAGGTTCTTTCTGCATGACGACGACGATGTGATGTCGGCCAGCCCCGAAACATTGCGCGTGCAGGGAGTCCCGGACGCTCCACCAATCGTCGTGGCTCAGATGAGTGGCGTTGGTAACGCGGTGACGCGCCTGGCCCGCATTCCCGTGGCGGGCCGTATCCGTGATGATTATGGATTGCGGTCTGCCGGGTTCGAATTTCTGGTGGATGATGAATCCACCTGGCGACCAAGACCATTTCGGCGCGTACCGACCACACATGCGACTGACTTCGATCTGCAGCGAAGTGATGATGAGCCGTTCGAAGTCTTCGACCTGCAGCCGTTGGAGTTGTCTGAAGGCCAGACGCTGACATTGTCGGTCGTGGCCTCAGACGACAATCAAATGCCGACTCCTGCGGTGACACGCAGTGAACCGCTGCTGTTTCGCATTGTGAGCAACGAAGAAGTGCTGTCGCTGCTGTACACACGCGAAATTTCACTGCGAAATCGCTTCGAAGAAGTCATCGCACAGCTTGAAGAAGTGCGGGACGACCTGCAGTTTCATTCCGATGTCGCACGACGCGTGGATGCGACGGGTGCGTCAGCAACTCTGGAAGATCGTGCCAGCCTGAACACTTCGGCGACGCGGAGCGGAAATAACCTGCGGCGGCAGACTAATGAACTCAATTCGATCGTCGAAGGTTTTGAGGAAATTGTGCAGCAACTGGAAAACAATTCCATTCCGCCGCAACAGCAAGCGGAAGATATGCGCGCCATGATCGTCCGCCCGTTGCAGAACTCGTCCGGCGAAATGATGGCAACTGCAGATCGGGCAGTGAGTGCATTTCGAGTGGCAGCGATGGATTCACAGCCGACAGAAACGCTTGTAAATCGTTCCAGTGAAAAGGTTTCGGACGTAATCGTGTCATTGAAGCTGATTCTGGAGAACGTCCGGGATATGGCCGAATTCCACGAATTGCTGAAGGAAGGAAAGGCCATTGAGGATAAACTTGAAGAGTTGATGCAGAATATGAAGGATCTGCAGAAGCGGGAATTGCTTGAGAAACTGAAGGGTATTTGATTTGCTGCTTAGACCCGCTTCCTGTCTGAGGCAGGCTTCCAGCCTGTTTCGCGAATTCAAAAACGTTAATTCTTTGTGAACGCCTGGCAGGCGAGACGCCTGCCTCGCTGGGAATGCCGAAATGATGCGACTGCCTGGAATCGCTTTGCCGCTCGTCGCGATGTTTGTTCTGCTGCGAACCACTGTGGGGCAGGACACGAGGTCGATCACGGAGGCACCTGCGTCGCCGCCGGCAGTCGCGGGTGAAAACGTCACGCCGAAGTCGCTGCGCGATGATCAACTGGCCGTGAGCGGACGGTATGCTCGATTCGAACGCATGCTGACTCAAATGGCCGACATTCTGGGTCGCCAGGATCCTGAACGAGCGGATTTATTACGTCGGGCGATCGGCAAGGGACGAGAAGGTCGCATCAAGGAGGAAATTGAAAGTGTGGTCGCGTTGATTGAATCCGGCGAAATCGGGAACGCATCGGAGAAGCAAGCCGATGTGATTGAGAGTCTGCAGGCGTTGCTGAAGCTGCTGCAGAGCGAAGATCGGCGGAGTGCCGTAGAACGCGAACGTGATCGCCTGAACGGACTGCTCAAGGATGTGCGCGGTGTATTGGCCGAACAGCGGTCGGCCCGCGCGGCGACTCAGAATTCCCCCGCACCATCCAGCGCCGCTCCGGGACAGCAGAAAGCGATCAGCGAAACCGACAAACTGCTCGAGTCCATGCGTGAGCATGATGATCAGGATTCAATGGAGAGCAAGGACGGGCAAGGTAAAGACGGAGACGAAAAAGAAAAGGGTGCCAAGGACGGCGATCCAAAGGAAAGCGAGCCAAAAGACAGCGTTCCGGATCCGAAGGATGGGGATCCCAAAGACAATGAATCTGGAAAAGGGGACCCAGAGCAGTCGGACAAGCCATCTAAGGGATCGCCTGAAAATGGAAAGCCGTCACCGTCGGACCAGAAGTCTGAAAGCGAAGGAAAATCAGGCGATCAGAAATCCAGTGGTAAGAAATCCAGCCAGCGGAAGTCTGACAAAGACAAGCAGACACCCGGTCGTGAGCAGCTGGAAAAAGC
>Ga0105049_10010609_pt1 | contig 10573 bp, 8 predicted proteins | sample MAT06_FD_78087 | JGI IMG/M metagenome (GOLD analysis project Ga0105049, IMG submission 78087) | Freshwater microbial communities from Lake Fryxell liftoff mats and glacier meltwater in Antarctica - MAT-06 | ecosystem: Environmental > Aquatic > Freshwater > Ice > Liftoff microbial mat | place... | reverse complement strand
GAAACTGATCGATGGCGAGCTGCACGTGCGCATGCAGACCGAGGTCGATGGCGTGGCGCAGCTCCCGCTCGAGTTTGTCGCTCGTCGTGCCGCGCTTCGTGCGGCTCCGTAGCTGACGTACACGATAATGCCGGCAGCGCCCGAGAGTCATGGCTGCCGGCTCGCCATTCACTCGTCTGTCGTTGCCTCGCGCTGCCATCGACGTTACTGCACCGGGTGTTACGCCTCGTGAAAAATGATGGCAGGGGCGAAACGGCAACACCGGCTGGTTTTGCAACCCATTCACACACTGCAGGCGGGTGCCGTCAGCCTACCAAATAAGGCAGCCGAAGCATGTCGACGACGCCCAATGTCCCTCGGGCACCAATTCCGGAATACTCCCCTGCGGTATTACAGTCCCGACTGACTGATCCCACGCGACTTGAGGCCTTGCGCGCCAGCGCGCTCTTGGACGGTGCGCAGAATGCCGTGCTGGATCGGTTGACACGACTTGTCACCCGCGTATTGGGCGTGCCGGTCTCGCTGGTGTCCCTCGTGGACGACCGTGGCCAGCACTTTCCCGGCCTCACTGGCCTCGGCGGCTGGGCGGGGGAGCGACGAGGGACGCCGCTGACCCACTCGTTCTGTCAGCACGTCGTCGGGCGCGATGCGATGCTGGTGGTCGAAGACGCGACTGTCGATCCGCTGGTCATGGACAATCTGGCCTTTCACGAGTTGGGCGTGGTCGCGTATCTCGGAGTTCCGTTGCGCACGTCGTCGGGCGACACCCTCGGCGCGCTGTGCGCGATCGACACGAAGCCGCTGCACTGGACGGACGAGCAGATTGCGACGCTAGAAGATCTCGCGGTGGCGGCCATGGCCGAGATCGAGCTGCGCGCGACGACGCTCGCGTTGATCGCCGCGCATGAAAAGCTCCGCACGCAAGCCACGCGCGACGCACTTACCGGCTTGCTCAATCGCCACGGATTCAGTGAAGGTGCGCACCGGACGGTGGCGCTGGCGCAGCGCATGAAGACCCCATTTGCCGTTCTTGCGATGGATCTGGACGGCTTCAAGCAGATCAACGACACGCTCGGCCATGATGCCGGTGACGAGGCCTTGGTCGAGATGGCGAACCTGCTGCTACAGCAGGCGCGCACTGCCGATATTATCGGCCGAATGGGCGGTGACGAATTCGTGATACTGTGTCCGAACACGAGCGCCGGCGACATCGCGCCACTCCGGCAGCGCATTGCGGGCGCGTTGGACGCCTTGAATGCGGAACCGGATCGCGAATATACGCTGGCGACCAGCGTCGGCGTGGCGGTATGGGATATCGCTGTACCGATGTCGCTGGCGGCGCTCCTGAGCGCGGCGGACGCGTCGATGTACGAGAACAAGCGCCTGCGAAAGTCGGCCCCGCAATTGAGCGTCGCATGACCCTGCCGAACGTGCTACCGGTCGGGAGGCCGCCGCTTTTGGAACTCGTGACCAATCCGGGGCCGGTGTCTTCGCCGGAGCCTCGCACTGTGCTGGTTGTCGACGACTATCCGGCCGTTCTTGCGTGGGCATCGCGTGCGTTCGGGCGCGTTGGCTGGCGTGTCTTGACGGCAACCGACGGTCCCGAAGCGCAGGCCCTGTTTGACGACGCGGCGGGGAGGGGGCAGCCCGTCAACTTGCTCATCACCGATCTGCAACTGCAGGCGGTCAGCGGCGCCACGCTGGTGCGCCGCTTGCGCGCGCTGAATCCCACGTTGCCGGTCATCGCTCTCTTTGCGGGCGACGCGCACGACGACGACTGGCAAGACTCGATGCTCGACCATACGACGTTCTTTCAGAAACCGGTGCGGGCCGGAACACTGGTGGCCGCAGCGGATGCTCTTGTATTGGTATCGGGCACCATCGATGACGAGCCCTGTCCACAAGAGCCGATCTAACGGATTGATGCGTCCGTTGCAGACGGGGCGATGACCGTATGCCTCTGTTGCGTGGACTGACATGAACGCAGCTCATTGCGGGATGAACGGAATGAAGCCATGTTCGCCGTGCGCGACGCCGCGCGACTGTTGGTGAACGCTTCATCGGAGTCCCGATGTTCACTCGTTCGTGTCGCAAACGGCGTGCAGCGCTCGTCGTGATGGTCAACGTGTTGTTCGGTGCATGTCGCGGTGATGCGAAAGTTGATGTCGTGCAAATCGGCTATCGGGGTACCGCGCTAACACAGCAGTGGAATCACGCCGACCTCCAGGCGCGCTTCGATTCCACAAGTCGGGCCATGCCGGAAGCATTGCCGCCCGCGGAACCCATGCCGCCAGGGCCGCTTCCGTGGCAGAACGTGCAGGTGCTCACGGATGTCTCGGTCACGGAGCTGCTGCGCACGATGACGGGCTTTGCCACGTGGGTTGGTGGCGATCCGGCCAACTGCCAGTACTGCCACTGGGTCGACCAGCCTTGGTCCGACACGTCGGCCGACGGTCGCCCCTTATATCGAAAACTGGTGGCTCGTCGCATGATCCAGATGGTGCGGGAGATCAACGGCAAGAATCAGGCGCACGTGAAGAACACGGGGGTCACCTGCTACACATGCCATCTCGGCAAGCCCTTGCCGAACGGTCTGTGGGTATACAGCGATCAGACCGACTACCTGCGGCACTACCTCGACCGCGACGGTGCGCGTGTGGTCACCCAACAGATTGCGCCGTCTCCGGGTAATCGCAGTTCTGTCAAGCAGGCGGAGTGGACGTACGCGCTCATGATCGATTTGTCGCGCTCTATCGGCGTGAATTGCACGTACTGCCACAACACCCGGCAGTTCGCGAGCTGGCGTGACGCGCCGCCTGCACGCGTGACGGCGTACCACGGCATTCTGATGGTGCGTGACATTAACACGAACTTTCTTGCTGAACTGCAGACCACGGTGCCGTTGTCCCGCCTCGGGCCATTGGGTGACGCTCCGAAAATCCAGTGCGTGAGCTGTCACAACGGCACGTATAAGCCACTGTTCGGAGCACAGCTCGCCAAACTGTACCCGGCGCTCTGGGGCCGGCCCCAATGGAACGGCATCCCGTTCCCCGGCGCGTTGGCCAGCGCGGACTCGGCGGCGGCCATGCCGACGTTGTCGGCCGCGCCCACCCCACCATAAGTACCGCGACCATTCGGTCACGCCCGGCCTCAATAAGGCCCGGCGATTTCTGACGCCCGTTCGACCGCGCATCGGTTTTTGCTGTGCCATTCAAGCTTTTGTCACAAGCGGTCGAAACTCAGGTTCGGACTGGTGTTGCAGTCTCTTGAATACGGGCTCACGCCCACTCCGACCCTGTACGGATGCCTGCGTTCACCGAATGTCACGGCGTCCCACAACCGCTGAGGTTCCCATGCGCGCTCGATTGGCCGCACTCCCCCTGTATGCTGTTCTGGCCGTCCTTCCCGGTACGCCGGTGATCGTGGGGCAGAAGGGCAAAGCCTTCTCTGCGACCACTGTCACCATAAAGATCGGCGAGCAGCTCGTCATCAGAAACGATGACGACGTGACCCACAACGTTTTCAGCGCAGCCCCGGGCTTCGCGTTCAATGTCGTGGCCATGAAGCCGGGCACGGACCACGAGTTGACGTTCCCTCGCGATGGCGCCTTCGACGTGCGCTGCGCTTTCCATCCGAACATGAAGTTGAAAGTGACGGTCACGAAGTAAGGAGTACGTTCACCGCCCGCCAACAATTCGTACAATGACAACGCTCTGGCAGCGGCTTCGTCCCCGGACAATTGCCGCCAGCATCATCGTGCTCATCGCCGCCCTGCTTCTTCCGTTGGTCGGCGTTGGCACCGGACTCGCCTATCGCTCGAAGCAACGGCAAACCAACCTTGCGGGCGAGGTTTTTCGCGCTCGTCAAGTGAAGGAGCTTGCGTTGCGTGTGTACGGTTTTCTGCGCACCGAGGATGCGGCGACGTTGGCCATGCTGCTCAACCCGGACCAGATCGCCGATCAGTCGATGCGCCGGGTTGCGGCGTACGACTCGAGTCGCGCCATCTATGAGCAGCTCGACAGCCTCGCCGCCTCAAGCGAGATGCACGTCGTCATCGGTAAGCTGAACGAGGCCGACTCCGTTTCGCTGCAACCACTTGGCACGCGCCTCCTCGAAATGGTCGCGACGGGAGGGAAGGACTCGGCGGCGGCGCTGTACTTCAAGGGGTACGTGCCTTCGCAAGCGGTCTACGAGAAGCTAGTCGATGAGCTGACGACGCTCGGTGAGCAGCACGTCGTGCGTGCGTCGGCTGAATTGCAGGCGGAAGCGTCGCGGGCCTTCCTGCTCGGGGCGGTCACGCTCATCGTATCGGCGCTGCTGGTCGGGATCGTGGGCTATTGGCGCATTCGACTCATCGGGCGCGCCATTCAGACGGTGGTGGAGCGCGCCTCCAACATCCGGTCGCAGGTGCTCGAGCCACTGGCCCGTGTCGCCTCTGCCGTCTCGCGAGGTCAGTTGGAATCGGTCTCCATTCCGGCGCTACCAGCGCTGCAGTCACAGCGCAGCGATGAGATCGGGGCGCTCTCGTCCAGCCTCGACTCCATGATGGCGGCCTCGCACGACACTGCGGAAGCGTTTTCTGCATCGGTCGGCGCGGTGCGGCTGATGTTGGGTGAAGCGGAGCGACTCACGGCGGCAGCGCGGGCGGGCGACCTGCGGGCCCGTGCAGATTCCAGCGCCGTCTCCGGTGCATTCGAGGAACTCCTGCGCGGGGTCAACGCCACGTTGGATGCCACCGTGGCGCCGTCGAAGGAGACATCCGCTGTGCTCGCCCGGCTCGCCGACCGTGACCTGACGATGCGGGTGACCGGCAATTACGCCGGTGACCATGCCACGGTGAAGCGCGCGCTCAACAGCGCCATCGCTGCACTCTGTTCCACCTTGGGAGAAGTTCGCGCCGCAAGTGGAGAGGTCGCCGCGGCGACTGACGAAATCGCGAATGCCAGTGAAACGCTCGCGCGGCATGCGAGCGAGCAGGCCGCCGGCCTGGAGGAGATTGGTGCGTCCATAGCGGAACTCGGGGGCAGCGCCGATCTGAATGCCCGCAGCGTTGCCGAAGCAAACGCGATGGCCGCAGAGGCCAAGCGCAGCGCGGCCGAGGGAATGGTGTCGATGCAACAGCTTCGCGTTGCGGTTGATCGCATCCATCGTTCCGGCCAAGACACGGCGCGCATCGTAAAGACGATCGATGAAATTGCCTTCCAGACCAACCTGTTGGCACTCAATGCGGCCGTCGAAGCGGCCCGCGCGGGCGACGCAGGACGCGGATTCGCCGTTGTGGCTGACGAGGTCCGGGCATTGGCCCTTCGGGCCGCCAGCGCCGCGCGCGAGACCTCGGCGCTGATTGAGGCGCAGCGCGAGCACTCTGAGGGAGGCGCGGCGATTGCGCATGCGGCTGAAGCCAAGCTCGTGGAGATCGACCAGCGCGTGGATCGCGTGTCGCAGTTTCTCGCGACGGTGGCGACTGCCACCGAAAGCCAGCTGGCCGGTATTCGCGAGATCGACACGTCGCTGGACGCCATGCAGGCCACGACCCAGAACATCGCGGCTACGGCCGAGGAGAGTGCAGCCGCGGCGCACGAGCTGGCGGGTCAGGCCGTGAGCCTACAGGAACTGGTGTCCGAGTTCGTGCTCGATCAGGAAGCGGATCTGGGTGAATCGAACCCACGCAGCTCCGGACACCCTGCACCGCGCGCGGAGATGGCGGCGGCGTTCGAACACGCGTGATCGCGCGCCGCATTCAACCGCCTCCGCGTTTACAACTGGGGGGCGGTCGTTCGGATCGAGAACACTTCTTCCAGCGCCGCCAACAACCGCGCTGGGGCAAACGGCTTGGTGATTAACGCGGCGTTCGCACCAAACTCCTCGATCCACGAGGCGTCGGCGTTGCCGCTTACAAAGAGCACGGGTACTTCCGGGCGTACTTGTCGCAGTGCGCGCACCATCACGATCCCCGACATGCCCGGCATGCGCACGTCGCTGATCACACCCGCCAGCTCCCCGCCCATCGCCTGTGCGAGATTGAGGGCTTCCTGGCCACTACGTGCCTCGACGACGTAATGACCGGCGGTGCGGAGCATGCGCAGCATCACGCTCCGTACTGCATCGTCATCTTCGACGAAAAGCAGGGTGCGCTGCGGCGCGGGAGCGGCGTTGGCCGTGGTCGCAGTGTCCAAACTCATCGAGAGGGTGCCGACCGGGAATCGCAGCCGGATCACCGCGCCACGCGGCACAGCTGATTCGAGCCGAATGGCGCCCTGTAAGTTCTTGACCGTGCCGTACACCGATGAGAGCCCAAGCCCCGTGCCCTCACCGACGCCTTTGGTCGTGAAGAACGGTTCGAGTGCATTCGCCCGGACTTCCTCGCTCATGCCCGGCCCGGTATCCCTGACGACGATCTCGATACAGCGACCGGCGATGAGTGGCCACCATTGCAGCGCCTCCTCGCGGTTCAGCGTCAGCGCACGCGCCGAGAAGGTAATGATGCCTCGCGCAGGCCCCGCGTCAGGTGGGAGCGACTCGATCGCATCCCGCGCATTGAACGCGAGATTGAGCAGCGCCTGCTCCAGCAGTGCCGCATCGCCGTCGACGAACAGGTCGTCATTTGCCGGGACGTCGCACACGATGTTGATATCCTGCCCTAACGTGCGCTGAAGCATCGCGCAGCTGGCCGTGACAAGTGCGCGCACGTCCACCGCCTCACGCGTCACGGGCCGCCGGTAACTGAACGCCAGCAGGTGCTCCACGAGGCCGCGCGCACGATTGGTGGCGTCCAACACTTCGGTCAGCTCGATATGGTCGCTTGGCAGTTGCACACGCAGCAATTCGAGATTGCAGGTGATCACGGTGAGCAGATTGTTGAAATCGTGCGCAATGCCACCGGCCAGGCGTCCCACGGCTTGCAGTTTTTGCGCCTGCGCCAGTTCCCCCTGCAGCCGTGCGCGATCGCGCTGTACGCCAAGCCGATCGTAGGCAGTCGCAATGCGCGGCGCGACGGCGGGCAACAATGTGTCGGCCAATTCCCAAGCGCCCGCATCGTGACGCCAGAGCACGATGACCAAGTCACCGTGGTCTGTGAGCGGAACACGGTGCCCACGTACCACGCACCCGGGCTCGCCCAGAGCGATGACACTTGGCGTCGAGTCGCCGCTCATGGCGAGCACCCCCGACAACGCGCCCGACAACGCCGGTGGCGAAGCGGCGCCGCCGGCTGTGACATAACGGGTGTCCCACGGAACATCGGCGCTCGAGCGCGTGGAAACCGCCGCACCTTGCGCACCGGTGAACAGCATTACTTCCAACGCCGCTCCATCCAGCAGCGCTGCAACGGTTGACGCCGTGCGAATGACCCGGTCCGCCAACGTACGATCCGTCACATCACGCTGCACCGAGACCCAGTGCGTGTACCACCCGGCTTCGTTGCGAACCGGAACGATCTCGAATTCGACATCGAACGGGACACCGTTCTTCCGGTAATTCGTGAGGCACACGCGGACCGCACGCCACGCAACGAGGGCCTCCCGGATACGCCGCAATTCCGCCTTGCTCGTGCGCGGCCCTTGGAGAATGCGCGGCGTCAGACCGAGCACCTCCGCCGTCGTGTAGCCCGTCATGCGCTCGAACGCCGCATTCACGTACACGATTTGCGGCCCCGGCGAGTCGACCGGCTCAGCGTCGGTGATCAGTACAACGTCGTTGAGACGCGCGAGGGCATCGCGTAGGATACTGTCATCCGGCAAGGTGGCCGTCATGCGGTCGATCATCCTCTTACGCGGTATCACGTTCGACAATCTCAATACACGGTGCCTCAAGCACGGACGCCAAAGTGACGCAGTGACATTGATGTCTGCAAGACGGATGAAAGAATATTAATGCTGGACCAGGACACTTGAGGCTCCGATGCAGTGATCGAAACGCAGTGAGCGTTCAGCAAGAAAAAATTGCCGTCGAAGCAAGTTGAGAATTTGACGAGAGAGCGTACAGCTCCGCATGTCCGCGAGAGCGTGATGGTGATTCGTGGGTGGGAGGACGACCCGAGCAGCGTTCGGGAATGACCGTGATCAGCGAGTCAAAGACGGATAGGGCTCAAGTCCTCTGACAACGGCGTGCGAACGTCGCGCGAATCATGGCAATCAATCACCGACGGCGCGACCGTCTGCGGGCGACTTACAAGTGCCGCACGTGCGGCAGGAGGTCTGCCGAGGGTCGCCCGTCCGCCGCGCGCCATCCGACCACGGTGGGCTGGGCGCCGAAGAGCACATGCACGACGCCATCGCGCGCCGGTCCCGGATGGAGTCCTCCCTCAACGCACCACCCGCCCGCCCCGCCCATAACGAGCGCGGCAGACGGGGCGCGGAGCCGTTCCGCTCCGCCAGCACGCAGCCGGGCCGCCTCGGCTTGGCACGCCGGATAGCTCCGGTAATTGCCGGTCATCTCAGTTGTTGTGAGCACGGGCGTGGCGTAGGGCAGGTCGGGCAACACCATTGCCCACATCGCGCGATCAATGCCGACCAAGTCGTCGGGATCGACAATCTCCTCGTGGCGCAGAAACTCTGCCCAGGCGCCGTCGGGGGTGTCGGCAAAGTAGTGCGCAGGGCCATCCCTGTCGGCATGCCAGCGGGCCGCCGGCTGTGACGGGCTTTCCCAGAGCGGCGCGAATCGGCGGTCTGCGTGTCGGAATCCGATCATCCCGGCGCTCAGGTTGCCGGGGCGCCGAGGAGCGCAGCAGCGAGGTCGCGCAGTTGCGTCGGCCCTTCCGCTCGTGGGTCCCAGGCGCCGGTCAAGATCGCCGTCGGCGCCTGGCCGCCGAGTTGCGCCCGGGGCCGCGTGAACCAGCGGCGAACCCCGATGTCGTTATACGAGCCCGAGAGATCGCCCACGATCAGCGCCACATGGTGCAGGCGCGCCGCCACGTCGTCCGGCGTGGGCCGCGTTGCCGAGGCGTAGCGCCGCAGACTGCTCGGCGACACGCCGACCAATCCCGCCAGCAACTCGACACCGAGCGCCCGTTCCAATCCCGCCCACTCCATCCGCGGGAGCGGTGACTCTTCCAGCGCCTCGAGCAGATCGAACGCGAGCCCCTCCCAGCGCGGGCCGTCATTCGGGTCCGTCGGCACCGACAGCGCCCTCGCAATCCCCGCACTGCGCGCAGTTCGCAGCACATCGGTCAGTGTGACTGACTCAAGAGCGACCGACCGTTCGGGCGCGTCCGCGGGCGTGCGCAACAGTCCCATGGCGTCGGCGCGTATCACGGCGCGGGAGGTGAGGGCGTACAGGCGCGCGGAGGGGGTGGCGGGGGTGCGTAGCGTGACCTGCATCGGTCGGATCTCCTCTGGACTTACAATGGATGATATTTGGCATTCTACACATATCCAATATATAGCCGCCAAACGCCCGTCGTCAATCTGACTTAGAGCCACCCGAAGGGAGACGTTGCGCAAAACTTGTGGAGGACCTTTCGAGTCAAGGCGTTCGAGGGTGCAGAAACAGAGCGTGCCCCGATTTCGTGGACGGGTACGTGATAGGAACTTCGCGGCCGCCTGCACCTGCGATTCCTCCACGACGGTCTTGAGGCCTCGCCCACCACCTCGAGGTGCGCGGGTCCTGGTCCCGTCAGATACCAGGTTTCCCCCGGCCGATAATCGCGAAGGAAAGCCTCCTGACCGGGTAGCGCGGCCTTGGCCCATGCGGCGGAGCACGCCATCCTCGGTCCATCCGCGCGGTCGGCGGCGCAGTGTTCGCTCTGGCGTTGGCGGACTGCCCACCGCGCTCGAAGTCGTCGCGAGCCCGCGGGCCGAGCTGCTGGAACCGTCGGGTCGCGTGCCACAGGAGGCTATGCGTATCGGTGACCGCCAGCACGCGCTGCTCGCCGGCGGCGCCGTTCGGGCAGCTTTCGCCCGGAGCAGAGGCAATATCGTCCACCGCCTTTACCTTACCTGACGCGCGCGCCCGATGACCACGATCGGGCCGTAACACGTCCCTTCTGCCAACTCGCGCCGATCTCGCGGATGTCCCAAGCCACGTTCTTCATCAGCTATCGGCGCGAAGACACCGCGGGGTACGCTCGGTCGGTGTGTGACGCGTTGGCGCGGGAGTTCGGCGCCGAGCGCGTGTTCATGGACGTGGATGACATCGCGGTGGGTCAGCCATTCAGCGAAGTCATTCAGCAGGCGATGGGTGGCTCGCAAGTATTGTTGGTGCTGATCGGGCCCCGCTGGCGCGGCGATCGAGACGGCCAGCCCTCGCGTATCATGGCGGAAGGCGACTTCGTGCACCTCGAGGTGTCGACGGCGCTTCGGAAGGGGATGCGGGTGATCCCGCTGCTGTTCGACGGCGCGGTCATGCCAGCGCCCGCGCAGTTGCCGGCTGACATCCGCGCGCTCTCCGAACGCAACGCATTGGAGGTGAATGCGACCCGCTTTGCTGCAGACATGGTGCGCCTCGTGGAAGCACTGAACGCGATGGCACAGACACCCCGCGGGACGGCACAGGGCAATGCAGGTGGAACGGCGCGACGACCGGTGATTCTGGGTGCGGTCGCCGTAGCCGTGGCTTTGGTTGCCGGTGCGTTCTG
>Ga0105049_10010608_pt1 | contig 10574 bp, 7 predicted proteins | sample MAT06_FD_78087 | JGI IMG/M metagenome (GOLD analysis project Ga0105049, IMG submission 78087) | Freshwater microbial communities from Lake Fryxell liftoff mats and glacier meltwater in Antarctica - MAT-06 | ecosystem: Environmental > Aquatic > Freshwater > Ice > Liftoff microbial mat | place... | reverse complement strand
GTATAGCTATAGCCGGTTGAAGTGGTATCACTACACACCGAAAAAGCATTGGGTACCGGCGACAAAGAAGGTGCATTCGCACACACATCCCCACTTACCACTACATCTTGCAATACTAAATCACCCGTGCCATTAGTACCGCTCGACAAACCGTATATGCGGAATGTCACGGGCGTACTGGCATTGAGCGTCACAAAGGATGGCCAAGTCCGGAGCACGCCGCTGCTGGCGCAAACGTTGCTAGACTGTGGGTTACCTGGGTTCACCGTAGTCCAAGGCCCACCATTGACGCTGTATCCATATCGCAGTGCAATTGGGCCATCATTGATGGTGCCCGTTACATTTTCACGGCGAGAACGGGTTGAAAAACCCGTTATTTTCAGGCCATATCCGCCTGCTGGCATGAGGGTGAAGGTGATATAATCACCATTCGTATTAAATGTGTTTACATCAAAGGTGTTGGTTGATGGCCAGCCATCAGCGCCAAAACCATCAGTCAAGCCGGTGCAGGCTAAATTAGCCTGTGAAACACCTACTCCTGGAACAAGCGGCCCTCCACTTACATTCGGTGCCACAAAAGCAGGCACCCCACTCGAAGCATTCGTATAATTAAAGATAGTCTGGGAAAACGTACGCGCCTGGTTTAAACCAAAGCAAACAGCCATCAGCATACAACAACGCAGCATCATTTGGCTTTTCATAAAACTGTGTACGGAAGGGCTCATAAAGTAATCAATTTTAGGTTGGATAATTGTGTGAGGAAAGGATTATGAAACAGGCAGCCCAATATTATTGAACTTTAACAAGGAATATGGTTGGCCGATTTCACCGGTATGCAACAGAGATTTAAAATTTCAACTTTAAATAAAGAATGGTGAAAGCGCACGGTAATGCAACTTCACAAGTGTCAGCGGCAAGCGCTGTATATATAGGCGGGAACGCGTACTCGATTATAAAAAAATTCAGGTGCGGGGCAAAGGTAGACAGTCCAATCATCCCTAGTATTCATCAAACACTGTCTCTTTAAAAAGTACCCTAATTTTGGTAGTGTTGATACCAATAATTGTGCCATATTTTGAATGCATTAGAAAATACTCCATTGAAGCAAGCTGCTTAACTTCGCCCCATGGCAAAAAGGAAAAGACACCCAAAAAAGGATCGCAAGCACGGGCTTTCGCCGGGGACACTGGTGTACACCGGAAACCGGCAACACTCCCCCATTAATATTTATGGCATCTCCTACAAAGAGGATTATTACCAGGAGACTGAAAGCTACTCCGGTATCCGGCAAGGCGGCATCCAATGGATAGATATCAGGGGACTGACCGATCTTTCGCTCATAGAGCGCATCGGCGCCGATTATCACATTCACCCGCTCGCCCTGGAAGACGTGCTGAATACAGAGCAGCGCCCTAAATTGGATGAATATGAGAATGGCTTGTTTTTTATCGTGCCAAACCTGAAATTGGATCCCAATACAAAGGAATTCGAGTCTGAACAGATTGCCTTGTTTGGTGGTGCTGACTTTGTGGTGTCTTTCCAGGAAGATCCGGACGACACCCTGGAACCCGTACGAAAACGCTGCAAGGAAGGACTTGGCCGACTCCGAAAAAAAGGGGCAGACTACCTCCTTTATGCCCTGATCGATACCATCGTCGATAATTATTACACCGTATTGGACACCCTGGAAAGCGATGTGCTTGACCTGGAAGAAACCCTGCACCTCAGTGGCGCTCAAATCAGCACCAAAAATAAAATGTTCCAACTCAAGCGTATTGCCAATGAATTCAAACACCGCATCCTACCACTGCGTGAAGCCGTCACGCGCTTCCAACGCACCGAAAGTGAAATCGTGGACGACAGCAACCGACTCTACTTCCGCGACCTGGTGGATCACGTAAACCAAATCCTCGATGGCATTGACAATCAACGCGATATGCTGTCCAATATGGAAGCCCTGTACCACGCCGAAGCTTCCAACCGGCTCAACAATGTGATGCGCCTGCTCACCGTCATCAGCACCATTTTTATCCCTCTTTCTTTCATCGTCGGTTTATATGGCATGAACTTCGACAATATGCCTGAACTGCACACCCAAAACGGCTACTTCATATTATTAGGTCTCATGTTTTGCATGACCTTGGGTATGTTGGTGTATTTTAGGGTGAAGAAGTGGATTTGACGGTGGACGGTGGACGGTGGACGGTAGCACAGCATTTGAAGTTGCTTTTGGTATTTGTTTTCAGCACTTTTGGTCAATATGGGCTGATTCTACATTTGAGCACTGAAACACAAATAATAAAAGTTGTGCCACCGTCCACCGTCAACCGTCTACCGTCCACCGTCAACCGTCAACCGTTTTTCACCACCTTTGACCAATAATTTCTAAAATGGCAGGGCTGTGAATATCTTTATTGAATTTGTTTTCAGAACCTTTGGCAAAAATTTAAGCAACGGTTGACGGTGAACGGTAGACGGTAGACGGGGCACATTATTATTTTTCTCTTTTGGTATTTGTTTTTCAGCACTTTTGGTCAATATTGGGCTGATTCTACATTTGAGTGCTGAAACACAAAAGCCAAAAGTTATCTGGAAGTTGTGCCCCGTCTACCGTCTACCGTCTACCGTCCACCGTCTACCGTCTACCATGAAAAAATCCTTACTCCTGGCGATGCTGCTACCAGCATTCATCGCCATCATCGCCAATTTACCCGTAAACAACAAAAAGGAACGATTCCATTCTGATGTAGAACTGGCATTTTTCAGCCAACTCCAGGGTTCACCCGCCTTCACCAAGGCTATGGCTGGTGAACCGTCAACCGTCGACCGTCGACCGTCAACCGTAATGTTGCCAATAGATTCCAATATTTTGTTCCCCACCGCCAAAACCTGCGGCGGCTGTCACGGCTATGATCCAAACATGCACGCACTGGTGACGAGCAGTGGCGAAGATGTCAATATTTACGACGATTGGCGGTCCACGATGATGGCCAACAGCGCCGTTGATCCGTTTTGGCGCGCCAAGGTTCGGCATGAGATTCTGGTGAATCCGGCAAATAGTATTGAATTGCAGGACAAGTGCACCTCCTGCCACGCCCCGGCAGGGCATTATCAGGCCAAACTCCACGACAAACTTGACCATTATTTGCTGGCCGATGTGTACCAGGATACCCTCGGCTTGGATGGGGTGACCTGCCAGATTTGTCATGCACAATCACCTGAAAAGCTGGGTGACCTGCATTCCGGTGCGCTGAATTTCGACACCAATTATATACGTGTCGCTTATGGCCCTTACGAAATTGCTTTTGCGCCGCCCATGCACGAATTTGTCGGCATCACGCCGCTTTTTGGAGAGCATATTTTCGATGCCGGGCTTTGCGCTGGCTGCCATACCTTGATTACCAATACCGTAGATTTGAATGGCCAATTCACCGGCGGCACTTTCATCGAACAGGCCACCTACCACGAATGGCTCAACAGCCGGTACGACGAGGCCAACGACAACATCACCTGCCAGGGCTGCCATATCCCGCAATTGCTGGATGAAGTCATCATTTCTGCCAATTATCAGTTTCTGACCCCAAAATATCCGTTCGGTTTGCATGAATTGGCGGGGGCCAACGTGACGATGTTGAAGCTCCTGAAAGAAAACCGGAACAAACTCGGCATCAAGGCCAAACCGGAACATTTTGACAGTACCATTGCCGCTACTATGAGGATGCTGCAACATAAAAGCCTGGATTTGACCTTAAAAACGGATGTGTTGCACGGCGATTCTGCCAATTTCACCGTGACTTTGCAAAACAAAGCTGGTCATAAATTCCCCTCCGGATACCCGTCGCGGCGTGCCTGGGTGGAGTTTGAGGTAAAAAACCAAAATGGGGAAACCATCTTCCACTCCGGTCGCATGAACCCCGATTACAGCCTGGTGGGTGAAAAACCCAACTTCGAGCCGCACTACAACCGCATTGGCGACCCGAATCAAGTCCAGATTTACGAAATGGTGCCCGGTGATGTTATTGGCATTTTTACCAGTGTTCTGGAGCGGGGGCACCTAGCTTTAAAAGACAACCGGCTTGTCCCGCAGGGTTTTACGTTGAGCGACCCGGTTTACGATACCACTCAAATTGTAGGCTCGGCACTCCAGGATCCAGACTTCAACAAAATGCCCAACGGAACCCAGGGAACTGGTGCCGATATTATTCACTTTGCCATTGCCAACAACGGATATACGGGCCTGTTGACGGTAAGCGCAAAGGTTTGGTACCAAAGCCTGCCGCCCAAATGGATGGCCCCCATGTTCGAGTGGTCGGCCCCGGAAATTGATTCTTTCAAAACGATGTTTGAGGCTGCCGATCGCTCTCCGATACTGGTGGCAGAGCAAGTACTGACAGGTGTTTTTGTTTCGCCTGTTTCAACAAAAAACATTGGCAATAAAGGACTTGTAACGATAAGCCCCAGCATCAGCCAAGATGGCTTGGTGTTTGTCCAACCCATTGGAAACATTGAAATAAAGGGCGTACAAGTATGGGATGCCGCTGGAAGAATACATTGGCAGCGAAAGGGCGAAACGCCCGTGCAACTGCCCGAACAACGCGGCATTTACTTCATTGTGGTGGATACCAATCGCGGAAAAGTGGTAGAAAAGGTAGTGCGGCAATAGCCCCTCCACTATGCCCCTATAGAGACAGAGCTTGCACCAAAAGCCAAGCCAACAGCACACCTATCCCAATGGCCATGACAATGATTGCGCCCATGCCGCTTGAAGATGACTTACCTGTAATGGTGGCATTCAAGGCTGCCTCCTGCAATATTTCCCTGGCCATGGCAGCATCTATTGGGCGCACATGCAACCGTATTACAGTTTGCAAATTTGGCAATACCGATTGTACCACCGTATTGGCTAAAAAGCAGTGAACCCCTTCCGAGCGCAAACGTGCCGCAGCCACCTCAGCTTCCATGGGGGAGTAAAATTTGGCGACAACTTCACCTTCCTCTGCCCATACGGGAATTTCATTTCCTTCAAAATCGAAGTCGTCCAGAATATTGTCGAAGCGCATAATTAAAGAATGAGATAATTTTTAATATCTTTCGCTGAGGGCATCTCCTATTCTATTTAACGAAAGTACCGTTATAAAGATCATGAGCCCTGGAAAAAAAGTTACCCACCAGGTGTCAAGCGGGTTGGCTGCGCTGTTTTCATTGCTGAACAAACTGCCCCAGGAAATACCCCGAAAAGACTGTCCGCCGTAGCCGAGGAACGATAAATATGCTTCTAGCAATACCGCGCCCGCAGCACCAAAAGCCACTGCCACATAAATCGGACGCAGGGTGTTGGGCAAAGCATGGCGCATCAAAATCCGCCACTCTGGCAGCCCCAATCCTCTGGCGGCCACCACGTAATCCAAGGCACGCACCCGCAGCAACTCAGCACGCAAAAGCTTTGCTACACCCGTCCACCCTAAGGCGCCAATTAAAGCAATCATGAGCCAAATTGATTCCCCCAACATGCCGCGCAATGCAACCGCCAAAACAATAATCAATATCAAGCGGGGAATGGCAGAAAACACCTCGGCGATCCGCATAACGACCAAGTCTGCCGGAAAAACGAAACTTTTGCCAAACCACGAAAATCGCTGAAACAAACGCCCTACTCTATTGAATATGAATACAATAGCGATAAATATCCCGATTGTTTTATACAATTCGATGGGGTCTTTTGCAACCGATAGACTGTAAGACCTTACCGTAACACCATAAAACCAGGCGATCGGCAAGCTCAGGAAAAAAAAGAAGATTTGGCCCCGTTTGACGCGCAAACGATCATCGCCAAAAAAGCCCGCTATCATACCCAAACTCAGTCCAATGCTCAGCGCAACGGCCATCGCCAAAGAACCTGTCAGCACCGCAATACGGGCACCGCTAATGACCGTTGCTGCTATATCGCGACCATTCGTTTCGGTGCCAAGCCAGTGTACAAATCGTGGATTCAAGCCTATGTGATGCGTTCCGGGTTTGCTTCTGGCAGATTCATTCGCGGTAGACCTTTCCCCAGGGGAAAATGGAATGGGTGCGTAAATAGGCGGCTTGTCAAAATTTTGCGGGTTTTTCCAAACTTCAAATTGATTGACCTGAAACTGTAGCTTGAACAAAGTATCAGCCTTGTACGGCGTATGCTCGTCATAAAAAACACTGCGTAAGCCTGGCCAATATTTTTCCCCGGCTATTTCGCAATACAAAGGCCTGCCATTCGCCAAAACATCACGAAAAACAGCCAAAAAAAGCAGGAAGCCCATCAGCCAAAGGGAAATACGGGGAAGTTTTTTTGTCATGGCTTATGGGAACTGAAAGGAAAAACGATCTTAAATTGCTTGCTTAGTGCTTCTACCGGGGCAAGGGAGCGACAGAATCCGAGCATGTACCCACCGCCACCAGCGCCACAGATTTTGAAAATGATGTCGTTACGCTCCAGGTTTTCCAACCACAACTCCCGCAAAGTAGCCGGTATCATCGGGATAAAATTTTCCACTTGAAATTGTGAAACAAAGCGCAAGTTAGGCCAAAAAACATCGGTATCGGCCCTTATCCAACTGTCCACCAACATTTCATGCGCTGGCAAATATGCCGCGTTCAATGTCGCTAAAAACGCTGCTTGGCTACTTTTGTCAACAAACCAGGGCACCAAATCCGCTGTTTTTCTCGGGGTCGCCCGATCCATTAAAAAAACCACCGGCGGGTTTTCCCATTCAGCCATTTCAGCAAACTCAACGGTTGTTTTATGGCGAATCACCAAAGCTCTTTCTACATAGCTGGTCAACGGATCTATCCCTGAACTGGCACCGTGAAAAAAACTTTCCATCCCGGCCAACAAGTGTTTCAGCGCATTTAAGTCACTTGTTTTTTGATGACAATACCGGTCATAAACGGCGGCACAAAGCGCACCAGAGCTACCCAAGCCATAGCCTATGGGGATATTGGATTCAAATATCAAGCCTTGGTGCAAATCTTGAATAAATGCTTTGGTAGCCAGGCCATGTACTGCTTCAAGTTGTCTGCTATTGGCAAATTGCAACAATTTCTGATGCCATTCGGAAGGCACTTTTCCCAAAGCTTCTACCCACCTACCACTATAAGCCGGCATGGGCACCGCCAAAGCAGTCCCCCCTATCAAGAGAATATACTCTCCAAAAAGCAGAATTTTAGATGGATAAGTGCGCATCGTCGCAAATGTATTCAGAGTTTGCAAAGAATCGTTGGTAGAATGTTGGAAAACGATGGGCTTTGGGTTTTAATTTGCCAATGAACAATCCCTATCTTCGCCGCGTTCTGGATGCTGCAAATGTCCGGAAGGGATGCCCACAAAAGCCCTACACCACAATATTCACCCACACACCCAGTGTATAATGAGTCAATTTCCACATCCCGACCGTTTTGAACGGCGGCATATCGGCCCCAGTGAGGCCGACACCCAAGCAATGCTCAAATTGCTGAAAGTAAACACTTTAGATGAACTCGTCGCGCAAACTGTACCGGATTCCATTCGGTTAAAAAAGCCCCTGAACATTCCTGCGGCCTTGTCGGAGTTCGAGTATTTAAGTGAATTAAAAATCGCTGCTTCCAAGAATCGGCTCATGCGCAATTTCATCGGCATGGGTTACCACGGCACCATCACGCCTTCTGTGATCGCGAGAAATGTTTTCCAGAATCCGGGTTGGTACACGCAATACACGCCTTATCAAGCCGAAGTGGCACAAGGACGTTTGGAAAGTTTGCTCAATTTTCAAACCATGGTGTGCGACCTTACAGGTTTGCCCATCGCCAATGGAAGCCTGCTCGATGAAAGCACCGCTGCTGCCGAGGCCATGAACATGTTTTACCATGAAAAAAACAAACGCGCCAAAGCCGGAGAAGAAGCCAAGTCGTTTTTTGTTTCTGACAAGGTATTGCCCCAAACCCTGGATGTTTTAAAAACCAGGGCGATGCCACATGGCATTGAATTGGTTGTGGGCGACTGGAAAGAGGCCACATTAAACAGCAACACTTTTGGCGTGATGCTGCAATATCCTGACAGTCAAGGAAATATAGAAGACGTTCGCGCTTTCGCTGAAAAAGCAAAAGCGCATGGTATTTACCTATGTGTTGCTGCCGACATTCTTTCGCTCGCGCTGTTGACGCCTCCGGGAGAATGGGGTGCAGATGTAGCGGTGGGCAACACCCAGCGTTTTGGCGTACCAATGGGTTTTGGCGGGCCACATGCGGCCTATTTTGCCTGCTCTGAAGAATTCAAGCGCCAGATTCCTGGTCGTATTATTGGCGTGTCGGTGGATAAGCACGGTAACCGTGCCCTGCGCATGGCGCTTCAAACCCGTGAGCAACATATCCGCCGGGAAAAAGCAACCTCTAATATTTGTACTGCCCAGGCCCTCTTGGCGAATATGGCAGCCATGTATGCTGTATACCACGGCCCAGAGGGCATTCGCGGCATTGCACAGCGCTCACACGATATGGCGGCTGCCCTGGCTGCGGGGCTTGAAAAAGCAGGACACAATCAAAGCAACAAAAACTTCTTTGATACCCTGCGTATTGAACTGGATAGCAGCAAATTAGCGGATATTCGGAACAAAGCTGAGGCGGCTGGCTACAATTTCTTTTATGAGAAGGGCGCCCTGCAAATCACGATTGATGAAACCGCCACTTACAAAGAGCTGCAGGAAATAGCCGGATTTTTTAATACCACTGTTGAAACCACGGCTCCGAACCGTTTGCCTGCCAGCTTGAAACGCTCCAGCGCATACCTGAGCCATCCGGTATTTAACACATACCACACGGAAAGCGATATGATGCGCTACATCAAGCGTCTCGAAAATCGCGACTTGTCCCTGATGCACTCCATGATTTCGCTTGGCTCTTGCACCATGAAACTGAATGCTGCCTCCGAGATGTTTCCCGTTAGCTGGGAGCACTGGTCCGACATGCACCCGTTTATGCCAGCGGATCAAACCAAAGGTTATGCACACATTATCACCGAATTAGAAAAATATCTTTGTGAGATTACAGGCTTTGAAGCTTGCTCCCTGCAACCAAACTCCGGGGCACAAGGCGAATATGCCGGTCTCATGGCCATTCGCGCCTATCATATAGCCAAAGGCGATACCCACCGCAATGTTTCCCTTATTCCTTCTTCGGCACACGGCACCAACCCCGCCTCCGCTGTAATGGCTGGCATGGAAGTAGTCGTGACAGCCTGCGACGAACGTGGAAACATCGACATGGAAGACCTTCGGGCCAAGGCAGCACAGTACGCCGACCGCCTTTCTTGTCTTATGGTGACGTACCCAAGTACCCACGGGGTTTTTGAAACGAGCATCAAGGAGGTCTGCTCTATCATTCATCAACATGGTGGTAAAGTGTACATGGACGGTGCCAATATGAACGCGCAAGTAGGACTCACCAGTCCGGCCATCATCGGCGCGGATGTTTGTCACCTCAATTTGCACAAGACCTTCGCCATTCCACACGGCGGCGGCGGACCTGGCATGGGGCCAATTTGTTGCAACAGCAGCCTGGCACCATACCTCCCAAAACACGTGTTTGCGGAAACGGGCGGCAGCCAAGGCACCACAGCGGTCAGTGCAGCTCCTTGGGGCAGTGCCAGCATACTCCTGATTTCTTACGGATACATCAAAATGCTTGGCGCGGAAGGCGTTACAAATGCCACCAAATATGCCATCCTGAATGCCAACTACATCAAAGCAAGGCTGGAAGGCGCTTATCAAATATTGTACACAGGTGAAAATGGTCGCTGCGCGCACGAAATGATCGTGGATTTACGGCCCTTCAAAGCCGTCGCCGGTGCTGAAGACATCGCCAAGCGTCTAATGGATTACGGCTTCCATGCCCCTACCCTTTCGTTCCCCGTGGCAGGCACCATCATGATAGAACCAACTGAAAGTGAGAGCTTAGGAGAACTGGATCGTTTCTGTGATGCGCTGCTATCAATCCGCAAGGAAATTGACGAAATAGCCAATGGAGAGTACACAGAAGAGGACAATGTACTGCACAACGCCCCGCATACCTGCGCAGAAATGACTGCTGATAACTGGGATCATGCTTATAGCCGGAAAAAGGCTGCTTATCCGCTGCCGTACTTGCACGAGGGCTGGAAATTCTGGGCTACTGTGGGTCGCATCGACCAGGCTTTTGGTGATCGGAACTTGGTATGTACTTGTCCGCCAATAGAGGCTTATGTGAATGCGTGAGCACATACGTAGTTTTTTTTAAACACATAGACACATAGGGACATAGAAAACATAGCTATACGTACTCAAAAGCTATTTTTTCTATGTGTTCAAAAAACTATGTCTTCTATGTCTCTATGTGTCTATGTGTCTATGTGTTAAAAGAACTATGTCTTCTATGTCTCTATGTGTCTATGTGTTCAAAAAACTATGTTAAAAAAACCTGTGTGGTGATCCGTTCCCGCATAGCCGACCAAAACTTCGCATCCCCAAACGCAGCAGGATGCACCCGACTCATCTTGGCTTCGGAGCAGGAGTCTTTTGCCAGATAAATTT
>Ga0105049_10010607_pt1 | contig 10576 bp, 13 predicted proteins | sample MAT06_FD_78087 | JGI IMG/M metagenome (GOLD analysis project Ga0105049, IMG submission 78087) | Freshwater microbial communities from Lake Fryxell liftoff mats and glacier meltwater in Antarctica - MAT-06 | ecosystem: Environmental > Aquatic > Freshwater > Ice > Liftoff microbial mat | place... | reverse complement strand
GAAACCCGGCCGGCAACGCGCAACCCCTATCCGCCCTTCACCACCTCGACGATCCAGCAGGAAGCAGCGCGCAAGCTGGGCTTTACCGCCAGCCACACGATGCGGATTGCGCAAGGCCTGTATGAGGATGGTCGCATCACCTATATGCGGACCGATGGCGTGCAGATCGGCGGCGAGGCGATCGCTGCGGTGCGTGATGTCATCGGCCAGGATTTTGGCCGCAGTGTCGATGTGCTGCCCGACAAACCGCGCCATTATGCCACCAAGGCCAAAAATGCCCAGGAAGCGCATGAAGCGATCCGCCCGACCGACCTGATGGCCCGGCCGGCGCGCAGCCCGATGAACGACGCCGATAAATTATACGCGTTGGTCTGGAAGCGCACCGTGGCCAGCCAGATGGCCAGCGCGCGGATGGAGCGGACGAGCATCGATATGCTCGATGCCAGCCTGCAAACCGGCCTGCGCGCCACGGGCCAGGTCATCCTGTCGCCGGGGTTCCTCGCGGTCTATACCGAGACGCATGAAGACCTGCCGTCGGATAGCGACGATGATGAAGGCCGCCGCCTGCCGCGGCTCAGACAGGGTGAAAACTGCCCGGTAAAGGCCGCCGGGGCCAAGCAGCATTTCACCGAGGCACCACCGCGTTTTTCCGAAGCCTCGCTGGTCAAAAGGCTCGAGGAACTCGGCATCGGCCGGCCCTCGACCTATGCAGCGATCCTGCAGACGCTGCGCGATCGGGCCTATGTGCGGGTGGAAAAGAACCGTTTCTGGGCCGAGGAAAAGGGCCGGCTGGTGACGGCCTTCCTCGAGCGTTTTTTTGAAAAATATGTCGGCTATGATTTCACTGCCGATCTGGAAACCCGGCTGGATACGGTATCGGCCGGCGATCTTGATTATTTGAAGGTGCTGCGCGAATTCTGGGATGATTTTTCTCCGAAAACCAAAGAAATCCTGGAGCTCAAGCCTTCCGATGTCACCGTCGCGCTCGATGAATATCTGGCGCCGATGCTGTTCCCGGCGCGCGCCGATGGTGGTGATCCGCGGCTGTGCCCGACCTGCGGTGATGGCCGGTTGAGCCTGAAGACCGGCAAATTCGGGGCGTTTGTCGCCTGCTCCAACTACCCCGAATGCCGCTATACGCGCCAGTTTGCGGGAGACGGCGGCGCGCAGGAATCGTCGGGGCCGATGTTGCTCGGCAGCGATCCCGCAACCGGGCTGCCGGTAAGCCTGCGGTCGGGGCGTTTTGGCGCCTATGTCCAGCTTGGCGAGGACGGCGCCAAGGACGATCCCAAGCCGCCGCGTGCCTCGATTCCAAAGGATGCGGTGGTTGCCGGGCCGGACGATCTGGCGCTGGCGCTGCAATTGCTGGCGCTGCCGCGCACCATCGGCGCCCACCCCGAAACAGGCGAACCGATCACCGCCAGCATCGGCCGCTATGGGCCTTATCTGGCGCACAGCGGCAAATATGCGCGGCTGGGATCGACCATCGAAGTTTTCGAAACCGGCATGAATGCTGCGGTGGTGAAGCTGGCCGAAGCCGCCGCTGCGGGGCCAAGGGCACGCGGCACCATGGCACCGCTTCGCGAAATCGGGCCGCATCCGGTGTCGGGCGCGGTGATGAAGCTGATGGCCGGGCGTTTCGGGCAATATATCACCGATGGCAGCACCAACGCGACCGTGCCCAAAAGCGAGGATGGCATGACCATCACGCTGACAGACGCCGCCGCATTGATCGATGTGCGCGCCGCGATGCCACCCAAGGCGGGGAAAAAGCCGGTGAAAAAGGCAGTGGCGAAGGCTGTTGCGAAAAAACCGGCGGCAAAGAAGAAAGTGGCGGCAAAAAAGAAAGTCTGAAATGATTGATGGCCGGGGGGCATGCGATGCGCGAGTTTGATTATATCATTGTCGGTGCCGGCAGCGCCGGATGCGTGCTCGCCAACCGCCTGACAGCGGATGGCAGATCGACGGTGTTGCTGCTCGAGGCGGGTGGCAAGGACACCAACCCGATGATTCACATCCCCATCGGCTATGCGACGACGTTGAAAGACCCGAAAATCAACTGGCTGTACGAGACCGAGGTCGATCCGACATCGGGCAACCGCCCGCATATCTGGCCGCGCGGCAAGGTGCTGGGCGGGTCATCGTCAATCAACGGCCTGCTGTACGTGCGCGGCCAGGTGGCGGATTTCGACCAATGGGCGCAGCTTGGCTGCACCGGCTGGAGCCACAGCGACGTGCTGCCCTATTTCCGCCGCGCGGAGGGCAATGAACGGCTGGGCAAGGACGAACTGCATGGCAGCGACGGGCCGCTGAATGTGTCGGACCCGCGCGACACCCACATGATTTCGGATGCGGTGATCAGGGCCGGGGTGGAGGCCGGGATTCCCTTCAACAATGATGTCAATGGCGAGACGCAGGACGGGATCAGCTATTTCCAGATGACGGTGAAGAACGGCCGGCGCTGGTCACTGGCGATGGGTTATCTGCGGCCGGCGCTGACTCGCAGCAACCTGACGCTGGAGATACATGCCCAGGCCGAACGCGTCGTGTTTGATGGCAAGCGCGCCACCGGCATTCGTTATTTCCAGGATGGCAAGAGCATCGAGGCGAGGGCGCGCCGCGAAGTGATCCTGTCGGGTGGTGCGGTAAATTCGCCGCAAATGCTCGAATTGTCGGGTATCGGCGATCCACAGGTGCTGGCGGCGGCAGGCGTGCCGGTGCTGCAGCCGCTGAAGGGTGTCGGCACCAATTTGCAGGACCATTATATGGTCAGCACGAAATTCCGGCTCAAGGATTGCATCTCGGTCAATGAACTGAGCCGGGGCTGGCGGCTGGTGCGCGAGGTGGCGCGTTATGCGACGCAGCGCAGGGGCCTGCTGGCGCTGTCGGCGGCGCATATCCAGGCTTATGTCCGCACCCGGCCGGGGCTGGCGGGTCCCGATGTTCAATAGCACATCCTGCCGGGCAGCATGGATGCCGACGCCTATGTCAACAAGGGTGAACTGGTGCTTGAAAAGCTGCCGGGCCTGACCATCGCGCCGTGCCAGTTGCGCCCGGAAAGCCGGGGTTCGATCCATATCAAAACGGCGGCTCCGCTTGATCGTCCATCGATCCGGCCGAATTATCTCGCCGATCCGATCGACCAGACGACGATCGTTGCCGGATTGCGCTGGGCCCGCACGCTGGCGGCGCAACCGGCGCTGCACCCGTGGATGGCCGAGGAATTGATGCCGGGCACCGACCTGCAGGGTGATGATGAGCTTCTCGCCTATGCACGCGAGTTCGGATCGACGCTGTATCACCCCGTCGGCACCGCCGCGATGGGCCGCACCGATGATCCCATGGCGGTCGTCGATTCGCATTTGCGGGTGCACGGCATCGAAGGCCTGCGGGTTGTCGATGCTTCGGTGATGCCGCGCCTTGTCAGCGGCAATACCAATGCCGCGACGGTGATGATCGCCGAAAAGGCCAGCGACATGATTCTGGCGGCGGCGCACGCCGGTGCCGACTGACGGCAAGCAACGCTGGAGCGACTTTGCGTTCAGCCGGGACCGAACGAGCAATCCAGATCTCTGATTTTACGGTGTTTTCTTGATCGTCAGGTGAGCACATCCGACGGGAAAACACGTCAGGCGCGATCGGGCAGCCTGACCAGTATCAGCGCCGTGATGACCAGCGCGGCGCCGGTGACTTCGGCAAGCCCGGGCACTTCGCCAAAGCGCCAGGCGCCGATGGTGGTAGCGATGGCGGGCTGCACGAGCAGGGTGAGGCCGACAACCAGCGGTCGCAGATGGCCGACGGCAAAGACCACCAGCCCCTGCCCGATGACCTGGCTGCCCAGCGCGAGGAGGACGAGCGGCGTCCAGTCGGTCGGCCAGAACGGCGTGCTGGCCAGCGCTGGCAGCAGCAGTGCCAATGCGCCAAAGCCGGTGGCGAGCGCCAGCAGCGGGAACACGGCGAGTGTGCCGCGCAGCCTGTCGACGACAATCAGATAGGCGGTGTAGAGCAGCGCAGCGCCGAGGCAGAGCAGATCACCGGTGAGATGTCGCGGTGACAGCTCGGCGCTTTGTCCGACCAGCAGCAGCGCGCCACCCAGCGCAAAGCCGATGGCGAGCAGCGCCGGCCGCCCGGGTTTGTGGCCGAGCACGACAAACCCCCAAAGCGGCAAAAGAAAGCTGGCAGCATTCGACAGGAGCGCTGCATTGGCCAGCGTGGTGCGGACGATGCCGTAATGCCAGAGCGCAATGTCGCCGGCAAAAAACAGCCCGGCCAGCGCCGCCAGCCCCAGCACCCGAGTGTCGCTGCGGGCGGGGGCTGCTGCCGGCGCTGCGGCAAAGCGTGCCAGCAACGCCAGCGGCAGCACCGCCAGCGCCAGCCGCCAGAACGCCGATGCGACCGGCGCCACATCGGCGAGCCGCACCAGCCATGGCCCGAAGGCGAGCATGACACTGCCGAGCAACATCGCCGGAAAGGCCAGCCGATGCGGTCCAGTGGCTGTGCCGGTCAGGGTCGGATCAATCCTGACGCAGCGCGGCGGCGGCAGCAAAGGGCGCCATTGCCAGCGCTCCGAGGCTGGCGGCGGCCAGCAGCCTGAGCGCCCCCGGCGCATCGGCACCCACACCGAAAATAAGGATCGGCAGCGCCAGCGGCAGGATGATCAGGCCCGCCAGCGCGCCGCCGCCGCGCAGGCCGGCAGTGAGCGCCGCCGCGATCACGGCGAGCGCCGCAAGGGCCGGCGTGCCCAGCGCCAGCGCCGCCGCCAACCGCCAGAAAGCAGCAGCTTCCAGCCCGAGCAGCACCGCCGCGATCGGCAGCGCCGCAAGCAACGGCACGGCAAAGCCCAGCCAATGCGCCACGATGCGCGCCGCCACCACCATCTCCATGGCCAGCCCGCGCGCTGCCAGCTGGTCGAGGGTGCCATCTTCCAGATCGGGCGCGACCAGGGTTTCCACCGGCAGCAGCGCCGCGAGCAGCGCCGCCACCCAGAGGATGCCCGGCGCGATGCGCGCGAGCAGCCGGGCATCGGGGCCAATGGCAAACGGAAACAGCGCGGCAACCAGCACGAAGAACATCACCGGCATCCACAACGCCGGGGAACGTGCGATCAGCGCCAGATCGCGGCGGACGAGCAGCAGGAACATCAGCCGAGCGCCAGCCGTTCGGGATCGGCCAGCCCGATATCGCCATGCACCGCCGCCACAACCATGCCGCCAGTGGCGCGATGCGCTGCCATTGCCGCCGCCAGCAGCGCTGCCGAGGCGGTATCAAGCCCCGCGGTCGGTTCATCGAGCAACCAGAGTTCGGCGCCGCTGGCCAGGACCCGCGCCAGCCCGGCGCGGCGGCGTTGCCCGGACGACAGGTGCCGGCACGGCACATCGGCAAGTGCCGCAACGTTCATCGCGGCCATCGCGGCGGGCAGGCGGGCAAGGCCGGAATCGAGTCGCGCCCAGTGCGCCAGTTCGGCACCCAGGCGCTGGCGCGGCTTCAGCGCGACATCATGACCAAGAAAGCCGCGCGCGCCGCCGCCGGTGATGGTGCCTCCGGCCGGCGCCAGCAGACCGGCCAGGATACGCAACAGGCTGGATTTGCCGCTGCCATTGGGGCCGACCAGATGCAGCGCCCCCCCGGGTTCGACGCGGGCCGACACGGCTTCGAACAGCAGTCGGTCGCCGCGCCGGCAGGCCAGATCGGAAATGATGAGCGGCTCGGGCGACACGCGCGGCACGCTAGCGACACCGCGGCGGCGTGTCATCCCGGGATGACAGCCGGTGACAAAAGGCGGTATGCAACCGGCGATGACCGACCCAACCCCCCCGGTTCCCGATTCTGTGTCGCCTGCCTCCGGGCGCAGGGCGATGCCGACCGCGCTGAAGCTCGCGGTCGATTTCGGGCCGTTGCTGGTTTTTTTCGCCGCCAACAAATTTGGCGGGGTGTTCACCGCCACGGCGGCTTTCATGGTTGCCACTCTGGTCGCCATGGCGCTGTCGTGGTGGAAGACCCGGCATATCCCGCCGATGCTGATTTTTACCGGTTTGATTGTTCTGGTGTTTGGCGGGCTGACATTATGGTTGCAGGATGAGACGTTCATCAAGCTCAAGCCGACTTTGATCTATGGCATGTTCGCCGGTATCTTGCTGTTCGGCCTGGCGACGCGGCGGCCCTATCTCAAGCTGGTGATGGGCGAGGCGCTGCCCCAGCTCGATGATCGCGGCTGGACCAAGCTTACCCGCAACTGGGCGTTGTTCTTCATCGCGCTGATGGCCGCCAACGAAGTCGCCCGCCAGGTGCTGACCACCGACCAATGGGTCAATTTCAAGGTCTGGGGCGTGACCAGCGCGACCTTTCTGTTCGCCATCGCCCAGGTGCCGCTGATGAAAAAGCACGGGCTCAAGCTGGAGGCTTGAACAGCGCCGGCGCGACGGGTGTGTTGACCGTGAAGCCGGTCCAGAACACTTCATTGGCCTTCACGCCATTGTAATAGAGCGTCACTTTGCGCGCCTGCAGCCAATCGGGGTTCTGCAGCCGGACAAAATCATCATAGATGCGGACATGCCAACCGCGCGGCGTTGCAAAACCGGCCAGCCTGATGGCGGCGCTGGCCTTGTCGATGCCGAACAGCGTTGCGGTGCCCGCCGGATCGGTGACGCGCACCATGAAGGCCGGGTGGCCATCGACACTGTCATCGGGCAGGCGATCGAGCTTGAAACCAGGGCCGAGCGCCGACCGGATGACGCCATAGCCGAAATTGGCCGCCCAAAACGCATCGGCTTCGGCCTGCGGGATAACGCCCTTTTCACTGAAGCTGGTGACGCCATCGGACCCGACAAGAAACAGCGGCTTGCCCTGGTCGCGCGCCTCGATGCGCACTTGGCCTGATTCGCCATGAGCGGTGGTGCGGGCATCTTCGAAAACGCGCCACATGCGATAATCATCGGACGTGCGGCGCGGCGCGGCCGCATCGCCATAAAATACCGCGCGACCCGACAGGACAAGCGTGCGGACGCGGGCCCAGCCATCGCCGCCCGCGGCGGCATAGGCGCGCTCGATGACGGCGCGACCATCGGGTTCGACCGGTGCGGCAGCAATCAGCAACGGCACGAGCAACAGGGCGACCAGGCGCATCATGGCACTTTCGTCATTCGAGCAGATCGTGGCGTTTCAGCGCGTGGCGCAACTGGTCATAGCTGAGCGCCAGCGCGGCAGCGGTGCGGCGTTGATTGTGGCGACAGCGATCGAGCGCTGCAACCAGTATGTCGCGTTCATAAGCGAGCACTGCGAGGCGAAAATCGCTGGTTGTGGCGTGCGCCGGCGCTGTCGGGGCGCAGGCTTGCGCGGCCGGGGCGCAGGCTTGCGCGGCCTGGTTGATCGGGGCCGGGGTGGCACTTGCGGCATGCCCGGTGCCGGGCAGCGCCGCCGGCCGCCAGGGCGATTCGAACGGATCGAGGATGATCCGCCCGATCGGCTTGTCGGCGTCTCCCCAGCGATAGAGCGAGCGTTCGACGACATTTTTCAGTTCGCGGACATTGCCCGGCCAGGGATAGCTGTCGAGCAGCGCGGTCGCCTTGTCGGTAAAGCCGGGAAAGCGCGACCAGCCGAGTTCGGCAGCCATGCGGCGGGCAAAATGACTGGCCAGCACTTCGATGTCTTCCGCTCTCTCCCGAAGCGGGGGCAGGGTAACGACTTCGAACGACAGCCGATCGAGCAGATCGGCGCGAAACCGCCCGCGTGCCACCAGCATCGGCAGATCCTCGTTGGTGGCACCGACCAGCCGGACATCCACGGCGATAGCGCGGTTGGAGCCGATACGAGTCAGTTCGCCATATTCGACGACGCGCAGCAGGCGTTCCTGTGCGGCGGGCGACAATGTGGCGATTTCATCGAGGAACAGCGTGCCGCCGTCGGCATCTTCAAAGCGCCCGGCGCGCGCCCGGGCAGCGCCGGTAAAGGCGCCGGCTTCGTAGCCGAAGAGTTCGGCATCGATGAGATTTTCGGGCAATGCCGCGCAGTTGAGCGAGACCAGCGGCCCGCCCCAGCGTGGGGACAGGCGGTGCAGGCGTTCGGCGATCAGCTCCTTGCCAGTGCCGCGTTCGCCGATAACCAGCACCGGACGGTTGAGCCGGGCCGCCGCCGAGGCGCGTTCGACGGCATCGAGAAAGATCGAAGAGGAACCGATGAGGGCTGCGGGTTTTGCCATGGCCGGAAAGTTAGTGCAATTTCCCAATATTCAGCAAGGGTTCAGCCAAAATAAACTGCCTGTGGCTAACGGTGCGTAATAAAATCAACTGGTTAGACCGCACTCCGCACTTGGCACGGCCTTTGCAATACTCCTGGCATGAGCGGCCGGACACCCCGACCGGTCGCCAACCAGTTTCTTTCAGGAGATTTCAGATGACCAACTTTTTTAACAGCAACGACATCATCCGCAGCCTGGCAGCCGCCGTCGCCGCCCTGCTCATCAGCGGCACCTTCCTGGTCGCTGCTGCCGGCCCGGCGGTCGCTGCCCCGCACGCTTTCACGAACAGCGTGAATATTGTCACGAATTCGAATATCGTCCGCAGCGAGTAACCTGCCGGCGATCGCCGGAGGGGCTTTGGCCAAGGGTTTCCCCCTCCCCTTTGCCTCCCCCTCCGGCCCCAATTTGAAGCACTGGAGCAACAATACCATGGGCATTTTTTCGCGGACCCGCGATATCATCGCCGCCAACGTCACCGACCTTCTCGACCGGGCTGAAGACCCGGCCAAGATGATTCGCATGATCATCATGGAGATGGAAGAAACGCTGGTCGAAGTCCGTGCCTCGGCGGCGCGCACCATTGCCGATCAAAAGGAAATGCGCCGCGCCGTGATCCGCGCCCAAGCCGCGCAGGCGAGCTGGGCCGAAAAGGCCGAACTCGCGTTGTCGAAGGGCCGCGAGGATCTGGCCAAGGCAGCGCTGGTGGAAAAGTCCAAGGCCAAGGGTTTTGCCGACCAGATGACGGGCGAAGTCGCCGCGCTCGATCAGGGCCTGGCGCTGAATGAAGCCGACATCCACAAGCTGGAAGGCAAGCTTCGCGAGGCGCGCAGCCGCCAGAATGTCATTCTCAACCGCATCGAATCGGCGACCAACCGATCCAAGCTGATCGAGATGACCAAGGGTCCGCGCGTCGATGAAGCCTTTGCCCGCTTCGAGATCATGGAGCGCCGCGCCGATCTGGCCGAAGGCCGCGCCGACGCGCTGTCGATCGGCGGCCCGCCGCGTACGCTCGCCGATGAAATTGCGGACCTGTCGGCCGATGATGACGTCAGCCGTGAACTCGCCGCCATGAAGGCACGCCTGTCACCCAAGTCGGAAGGTTGAGACGATGGACGACGGTTCCTTTATCGCCATTCCCATCGTCGCCATGCTGTTCATCGGCCTGCCCTGGCTGGTGCTGCACTATCTGACCAAGTGGAAATCCGGCCGCGGCATCAGCCAGCAGGATGAAGTGCTGCTCGATGATCTTCACGAAATGGCACGGCGCCTCGATGGCCGGCTCGAAACGATCGAGCGCATTATCGCTGCGGACAACCCCAACTGGAAGGATGGGCGCCTGCCCGATCTTTCCGCCGGCCGGGTTACCGGCCGTGGTGACAGCCCGGGCCAGCGCTGAACCGCGCTGCCCGCAACGCAAAGGATCGTGACATGTTGACCATTCGCCGCCCGTTCCGCCTCGACAAGCCCAATGGCAAGGTCATGGGCGTCTGTGCCGGGCTCGCCAATTATTTCGGGGTCGACACTGTCTGGTTCCGAGTCGGTTTTCTCGCCGCTGCCATTCTCGGCTTCGGCTCGCCCATCCTCATCTATCTGATCATCGGTCTCGTCGCCGACAGTCGGCCCGCCTGACCTTTTACAGCAGGGACATGACCCATGAGCGCTCGCCGCACCCGTTTCTACCTCGACAAGCGCAACAAGCGTTTCATGGGGGTTTGCGCAGGGATCGCCGATTATTTCGGTTGGGAACCGACCTGGGTTCGTGTCGCTGCCGTCGCGGCGGTGGTGATGGGCGTCGGTTTCCTGCCGATCATCTATCTCGCCATCGGCTGGATCGCCGATCCCAAGCCGTCGATGCTGTACAACGAAAGCCTCGAGGACAAACAGTTCTGGAAGAACGTCCGGGTGGCGCCGCAGCGCACCGTGCGCGACGTCCATTCCAGTTTCCGCGAATCCGACCGCCGGCTGCGCGATATCGAGGCCTATGTGACCTCGTCGAACCGCAGCCTCGCCAATGAAATCGACAGCCTGCGCTAAGCGGCTGACCGGGGGATACGCGCCATGTCGGGTGGAATGATTTTCGTCATCGTCATTATTGCAATCGTCACCGTCGGACGAATCGTCCGGGCGGGCATGGAGCTGGAAGCGCGCAAGAAAGGCTTCACGCTCAGCGATCGTCGCGGCCGCCGCAACCTGAGCAAGGATCGCAACGCCGCTGATGATGCGCTGGTGCAGGACAATGAAATGCTGCGCAGCAAAGTTGGTCGGTTGGAGGAACGCATGGCGGTGCTCGAACGCATCGCCACCGTTTCACCGAGCCGGTTGACCGCCGAGATTGAAAAACTG
>Ga0105049_10010605_pt1 | contig 10577 bp, 9 predicted proteins | sample MAT06_FD_78087 | JGI IMG/M metagenome (GOLD analysis project Ga0105049, IMG submission 78087) | Freshwater microbial communities from Lake Fryxell liftoff mats and glacier meltwater in Antarctica - MAT-06 | ecosystem: Environmental > Aquatic > Freshwater > Ice > Liftoff microbial mat | place... | reverse complement strand
CTGTCTCTGCTCAGGCCGCCCTGCCCTCTTCCACGGCATGACAGGCGATCTGCGCATCCGCCCGGCTTTTCAGTTCCGGCCGCTCGGCGCGGCAGCGCTCATTGGCCAGCGGGCAACGCGGGTGGAAGGCGCAGCCCGAAGGCGGCGTGATCGGGCTGGGCACCTCGCCACCCACCGGGGTGCGGGTCCTCCCGGTCATGTCGAGGTCGGGGATCGCCTCCATCAGCGCCCGCGTGTAGGGGTGGCGCGGTGTGGTGAAGAGTGTCTCGGCCGGCGCCAGTTCCACAATCCGGCCCAGATACATCACCCCTATCCGGTCGCTCACCTGCCGGACCACGGCCAGGTTGTGGCTGATGAACAGGAAGGTGAGGCCCAGCCGGGCCTGGAGGTCCTTCATCAGGTTGAGGATCTGCGCCTGCACCGAGACATCGAGCGCCGATGTCGGCTCGTCGCAGACCAGAAATTCGGGGTTGGACGACAGCGCGCGGGCGATGGAGATGCGCTGGCGCTGCCCGCCCGAAAATTCATGCGGGAACTTGATGGCGTCGAGCGGCGACAACCCGACCTGGGTCAGCAATTCGCCCACGCGCTTCTGCTGCGCCTCGCGCCCATCCACCAGTTTGAAGGCGCGCAGGGGCTCGGCGATGATGTCGGCCACGCGCCAGCGCGGGTTCAGCGACGCATAGGGATCCTGGAAGATCATCTGCATCCGGCTGCGCTGCGCCGGATCCGCCCGCGCGGTGGCCAGCGATTGGCCATCGAAGCGGATTTCGCCCCGGGTTGGGCCATAGAGCCCCACCACCAGCCTGGCCACGGTGGATTTGCCGCAGCCCGACTCGCCCACGAGCGAGAGCGTGGTGCCCTTGGGGATGGCGAAGGAAATGCCGTCCACCGCGCGCAGCGTGCGCCGCCCCTCACGGCTGATCAGCCGCTGGATGGGCGGGCGGGAGACGTCGAAGAACCGCGCCAGGTCGCGGGTTTCCAGCATGTGTTCAGCCACGATGCGGTGCTCCCGGTGCATAGAGCCAGCAGGCGGCTTCGGTGGTGCCGGCGGGGATCAGGTCCGGCCGGTCAACCACGCAGCGGGTGAAGATCTTCGGGCAGCGCGGGTTGTAGGCGCAGCCCTGCGGAATGGCGGAGAGGCGGGGCATCGAGCCCTCGATCGCCGCGAGTTTGTCCACACGGCGGTCCATCGGCGGGATGCTGGCCATGAGCCCGGCGCTGTAGGGGTGGCGGGCATGCTTGACAACTTCGCGCACCGGGCCGATCTCGACGATGCGGCCGGCATACATCACCGCGACCCGGTCGGCGGCCTCGGCGATCACACCCATGTCATGGGTCACCAGCATCATCGCCGTGCCCTGGTCCCGCGCCAGGCCTTTCAACAGGGCTATGACCTGGGCCTGAATGGAGACGTCCAGTGCCGTGGTCGGCTCATCGGCCACGATCAGCTTGGGCTCGGCGCACAGTGCCAGGGCGATCACCACGCGCTGGCGCATGCCGCCCGAGAATTCATGCGGGTAGCTGTCGATCCGCTGCGCGGCGACGGGGATGCCCACGCGTTCCAACCATTCGATGGCCCGCGCCTGGGCCTGTGCCGGGTTGAGCGGCAGATGGGTGGTGATGGTCTCCACCAACTGCCGGCCCACGGTATAGAGCGGGTTGAGCGTGGTCAGCGGGTCCTGGAAGATGGCGCCGATCTCGCGGCCGCGGATGCGGCGCATCTCGTCATAGCGCAGATTGTCGATGCGCCTGCCATTGAGCAGGATCTGGCCACCGGCGATCCGGCCGGGCGGTTCGAGCAGCCCGATAATGGCGGCCCCGGTCATGGATTTGCCGGCGCCGGATTCGCCCACGACGCCCAGCACCTCGCCGGGCGCGATGGAGAAGGAGACGTCGTCCAGCGCCACCAGGATGCCGCGGCGCGTGGGGAATTCCACGCGCAGGTTGCGGACTTCGAGAAGGGACATCAGCGCAGCTTCGGGTTCAGGGCGTCACGCAGCCAATCGCCCAGCAGGTTGACCGACAGCACCATGATGATCAGCGCGACGCCGGGAAAGATGGTGATCCACCATTCGCCGGAAAACAGGAAGTCATTGCCGATGCGGATGAGCGTGCCCAGCGAAGGCTGGGTCGGCGGCACGCCCACGCCCAGGAAGGACAGCGTGGCCTCGGCCAGAATTGCCAGCGCCAGGTTCAGCGTGCCGATCACCAGCACGGGGCCGAGCACGTTCGGCAGCACATGCTGCACCATGATCTTGAAGCGGCCCAACCCGATGACGCGCGCTGCCAGCACATATTCCTTGTTGCGCTCCACCAGCGTGGAGCCGCGCACGGTGCGGGCGAATTTCGGCCATTCCGACACGCCGATGGCCAGGATGACCACGAAAAGCGCGATCTGGTCATGCACCTCACGCGGGACGGCGGCGCGGACGATGCCGTCGATCAGCAGCGCCACCAGGATGGACGGGAAGGTCAGCTGGATATCGGCGATGCGCATCAGCGCCGCATCCACCGCGCCGCCCAGGTAACCGGCCAGCAACCCCATCGAGACGCCCAGCACGGTTGCGAAAAGCGTGGCCGAAAACCCCACCAGCAGCGACACCCGCGCGCCATACATGATGGCCGAAAGCATGTCCCGGCCCTGGTCATCGGTGCCCAACGGATACACCCGGTCGCCCTCCGCCGCCCAGGATGGCGGCTTGAAGGCGTCCATCAGTTCCAGCGAGGCAAGATCGAATGGGTTGTGCGGCGCCAGAAGCGGGGCCGCGATGGCGCCCGCGACGCAGATGAAGGCGACAATGGCCGAGCCCATGGTCACCCAGGAGCGGGTGAAGGACCACCAGATGTCGCTGTCGAAGAAGGCGCGCATCAGTGCTTTCCCGTCCGCAGCCGCGGATCGACCGCGTAGTAGAGCAGGTCCACAATCAGGTTGATGACCACGAAGACCAGCGCGATGAGCATGAGATAGGCCGCCATCACCGGAATATCGGCCGCGCCCACGGACTGGATGAACAGCAACCCCATCCCCGGCCACTGGAACACCGTCTCGGTCACGATGGCAAACGCAATGATGGCGCCCAATTGCAAGCCGGCGATGGTGATGACCGGCACCAGCGTGTTCTTCAGCGCATGGCCGAAATTGATCGCACGATCGGACAGGCCCCGCGCGCGGGCAAACTTGATGTAGTCCGTGCGCATCACTTCCAGCATCTCCGCCCGCACCAGGCGCATGATCAGCGTGAGCTGGAACAGCCCCAGCGTGACGGCGGGCAGGATCAACGCCTTGAGGCCGGAGACGGTGAGCAAGCCCGTGGCCCAGAAGCCGACCTGCCGGACCTCACCGCGCCCGAAGCTGGGCAGCCAGCCCAGCCATACCGCAAAGGTGAGGATGAGCAGGATGCCGATCAGGAAGGTGGGCAGCGACACGCCGATCAGGCTGAAGGTCAGGAAGAACCGGCTGAGCCAGGAATTGCGGTACAGCCCGGTATAGACACCCATCGGCACGCCGACGGCCATGGCGATGAAGGCCGCGCAGAGGGCGAGTTCCAGCGTTGCCGGCGCGCGCTCGCCGATCAACTCGGCGACGGGGCGGGACAGGCGGTAGGACAGGCCGAACTCGCCCTGCACGGCATTGCCCAGAAAAGTCATGAACTGCACGAAGAAGGGCCGGTCGAGGCCGAGCGACTTCACCAGCGCTTCGCGCTGCGCCTCGGTGAAATCCTGCCCCAGCATGATGCTGACCGGGTCGCCGACATAGGCGAACATGGCGAATGAGATGAAGCTGACCACCAGCATGACCGGCACCGCCTGGAGAATGCGGCTGACGACGAATGCGAACACCCCTAACCCTCCCGCGTCCGGTGGGCGACCCTGCACATGCGCATCGCTGTCTCTCCGCTCTTGTCACCGCTCATAGTGGCAAAGCGGGCTGGGGGGAAAGCAGTCACTGCGTGGCGGGTGGCTGCGAAAGCCCCTGGTCTGCCCAATCCTTGATTACCGAATAGCCCACCGCCAGCAGTACCGGCCCCAGGAACAGCCCGAGGAAGCCGAAAGCGAAGACCCCGCCCAGCGCGCCGATCAGGCTGAGCAGCAAGGGCAGATCCGCACCGCGCGCGATGAACCAGGGCCGCACCAGATTGTCGGCCGAGGAAATGCCCAAGGCCCCATAGACCAGCATGAACAAACCCCAGCCCAGGCTGCCCTGGCTGAACAGCCACAATGCGGCCGGAATCCATATCAGCGGCGCGCCCACCGGCAGCACCGAGATCACGCCGGTGATCACCCCCAGCAGGACCGGCTGCGGCACCCCGGCCAGCCACAGGCCAAAGAAGGTCATGCCGCCCTGCACCACCGCCGTGCCCACCAGCCCCAGCACCACGCCGCGGGTGACATTGCCGGTCAACTCCAGCAGATGCTCGGCCCGGCTGCCGGCCAGCCGCGCGGCCATCGCCTGCACACGCTGGGCTATGGCCTCGCCATCGCGGTAGATGAAGAAAGCCAGGCAGATCGCCACCAGCATCTCGGCCACGCCGGCGAGCAGGGAGAGCAGGCCGGACAGCACCGCCTGCGCGATGGGGCCGGCATGGGGGCGGATGACGCCCAACATTGCGCCTGTGTCGGTGGCGACGTTGCGCCACCAATCGGCCGCGACCTCGCCCACGAAGGGCAGTTGCGCCAGCACGGGCGCGATATCGGGCAGGCCGCCCGAGAGCAGTGTCTCGATCCGCGCGCCCAGGCTTTCCAGTTCGCCGCGTGCATTGGCACCGGCGTAGATCAGCGGCAGCACCAGCACCAGGAAGCTGACCAGCACCATCACCAGGGCGGCGACGGTGCGGCCCAGGCGAAAACGTTTGGCGAGGGCCTGATAGATCGGCCATGTGCAGAAGACCAGGATGACAGCCCAGAGCAGCGCCGAGATGAACGGTCGCACCACCAGGAAGCAGCCCACGCCCAGCGCCACGGCGGCGGCGAGGGCGAAGATGCGGGTTTGCACGGCGATCTCTCCTAGAGCGGGATGGGTTGAGGCGGGTTCGCCGGCCACGCTGCAATCCGCCACCAGCAAAGGCACCGGAGGCTGGCGCGTGAGCGAGGCGAACGCAGCATGCCCTAGGCGCCGAAGCGCGAGCCGGCGGGCGCCACCGGCCCGCTGATCCCCTGTCCATCCAGCGCCCGGCGCACCGTGCCATCGGCCTTGGCGACCTCCATCCACGCGCTGGCCGCGGCCAGGGACGCGGGGCGGCCGCGGGGCACTGCGATGGCGGTGCCGCTGCTGTGGAAATGCCCCGCCAGAATGCGCGCACCGGGCAGTTGCGGCAGCAGCGCCTCCAGCGACTGCTGGCCCAGCGCCACCGCATTGGAACGGCCGTCGCGCAAAGCTGCCAGCGCCTCGGCCATGCCCGGCGCCGCGGTGAACTGGGCATGGGGGAAGCTGCGCTCGGCCGCGCGCAGCGTGGTGGTGTTGCGCACGCCCACGATGCGCAGCGGCGCCATCACCACATCCTCCACCCGGCGTGCCTCGACGGGCGGCATCACCAGCAGCGTGGAGGTGAACAGGAAAAAATCCGGGCCGAAATCGACGCGCATCGCACGCTGCGCGTCGGTCGGCATGAAGGCGAGATCGACCTGGGCCGCCGCCACCGCCTCCGTTACCTCGCCCGACGAGTTGTAGGCCACCAGATCAAGCGGCAGGCCGAGCGAGGCCGCCAGCGCGCGGGCCAGATCGACCGTCACGCCGCGCGGCTGGCCATCGGCGCCACGCGTGGCCCAGAAGGCCGAGCCCACCTCGCCCACGCCGATACCCACCCGCAGCCGGCCGGTGGGTGCCAGATCGCCGCCCTGCGCCAGGGCAGCGACAGGGAAGAACAGCAGGCAGCGGCGCGCGATCATTCAAATCTCCTCGACATGCAGTACGCCCGGCAGCACCTTCATCGCCTGCATCATGCGCGGCGTGACGTTGAAGCCCCCCGGCAGTGCGACCTCGATATCCTGCCCGCGCCCGAGCCTGGGCACCAGCGAAACCCGGCCGCGGCCCTGGCCCTCACGCTCCAACAACGCGCGAATGTGGGTGATGGCGGCAGCGCTGTCGAATTCCAGCCGCACGCCTTTCTGCACGCCGGCCGCGGCCTGGTCCAGGCTCTCGACATCCAGCGCCGTCAGGCGCAGCGCGTCGTTCTCCATCTTGGCCTCGGCGGTGACGATGATGGCCTGGCCATCCTCCAGCAGGTCGCGGCTCTTGTTCAGCACTTCGGAGAAGCAGGTGACCTCGAAGCTGCCGGACTGGTCGCTCATCGAGACCCAGGCCATGCGGCTGCCGGTCTTGGTGTTGCGCTCCTTCTTCGCGGTGACGGTGCCGGCCAGCTTCACGCGGCGCACACCGGCGCGCGCCTGGTCGGCGATGGTGATGCTGGGGATGACACCCAGCGCGCGCAGTGCCTTCTTGTATTCATCGAGCGGGTGGGCGGTCAGGTGGAAGCCCACCGCCTCGGCCTCGAAGGCCAGGCGGTCGAGCACCGGCCAATCCGGCACCTCGGGCAGGCGCAGCATGGCCGGGCCCTGCTCGGTGTCGCCGAACAGGCTGACCTGGTTGGAGACGCGCTCCTCCGCCATGGCCTGGGCGCGGCGCAGCAGGGTCTCCGCCCCCGCGACCAGGGCAGCGCGGGAGGCCGCCAGGCTGTCGAAGGCGCCGGCCTTGGCCAGGTTCTCCAGCTGCATCTTGTTGAGCAGTTTGGGGTCCACCGTCTCGGCGAATTCGGCCACGCTGGCGAAGGGTTTTTTCCGCGCGCCCACCAGATCCTTCATCGCTTGCAGCCCCACCCGCTTGATCGCGGCCAACGCGAAACGGATGGCGCCGTCATCGATGGTGAACTCGGCCGCGGATTTGTTGATGTCCGGCGGCAGCACCTTGATGCCCAGCCGCGAGGCCTCCTGCATGTGCAGCGCCAGCTTGTCGGTATTGCCCAGGTCGAGGCTCATCGAGGCCGCGAGGAAGGCCACGGGGTGGTTCGCCTTCAGCCAGGCGGTGTGATAGCTGACCAGCGCATAGGCTGCCGCGTGCGATTTGTTGAAGCCGTATTCGGCGAAGCGCTGCATCAGGTCGAAGACCTCGCCGGCCGTGCTGTCCTTCACGCCGTTATCGGTGGCGCCGGCCACGAAGGCGGCGCGCTGGCGCTCCATCTCCTTCATGTCCTTCTTGCCCATGGCGCGGCGCAGCAGGTCAGCACCGCCCAGCGAGAAGCCGGCCATCACCTGGGCGATCTGCATCACCTGCTCCTGATAGACCATGATGCCGTAGGTCTCGGCCAGGATCTCGTGGATCGAGGGGTGCGGGCTTTCCCATTTCTCGCCATGTTTGCGGGCGCAATAGGCGGGGATGTTGGCCATCGGTCCTGGCCGGTAGAGCGAGACTGCGGCGATCAGATCCTCCAGCCGATCGGGCCGCATGGAGCGCAGGCAGTCGCGCATGCCCTGGCCTTCGAACTGGAACACCCCGGCCGCATCGCCGCGTGCGAGCATGGCGTAGGTCTTCGCATCATCGAGCGGGATTTCCGCCAGGTCGACCACCACCCCCTGCCCGGCCAGCAATTCGACCGCGCGTTGCAGCACGGTCAGCGTCTTCAGGCCGAGAAAGTCGAACTTCACCAGGCTCGCCTGCTCGACATATTTCATCGAGTATTGGGTGATGAGGTCGGGGCTGCGCGGGTCGCGGTAGAGCGGCACGATCTCGGCCAAAGGGCGGCGGCCGATCACCACGCCGGCGGCGTGCGTCGAGGCGTTGCGATACAGCCCCTCCACCTGCTGCGCGATATCCAGCAGCCGGGCCGTGCTTTCGTCATTGGCTGCGAGTTCGCGCAGCCGCGGCTCGCCGGCGATGGCGTCCTTGAGCCCCACCGGCTTGGCCGGGTTGAAGGGGATGAGGCCCGCGATCTTGTCGACCTGGCCATAGGGCATGCCCAGCACGCGGCCGACATCGCGCACGGCCGCCTTGGCCTGCAATTTGCCGAAGGTGATGATCTGGCCCACCCGGTCGGCGCCGTATTCGCGGCGGACATAGTCGATCACCTCGCCGCGCCGATCCTGGCAGAAATCGATGTCGAAATCGGGCATCGACACACGCTCAGGGTTGAGGAAGCGCTCGAACAGCAAACCCCAGCGCAGCGGGTCCAGATCGGTGATGGACAGCGCCCAGGCAGCGACGGAGCCGGCACCCGAACCACGGCCGGGGCCGACGGGTATGCCCTGCTGCTTCGCCCATTGGATGAAGTCGGCCACGATCAGGAAGTAGCCGGAAAACCCCATCTTCTCGATCACGCCGAGTTCGTATTCCAGCCGTTCGAGGTAGGTTTCGCGCGGGAAGAAGATTTCCCGCTCCAGTCGCTGCGCCAGGCCACGGCGGGCCATGTCGGCCACTGTCTCGCTCTCGGTCATGCCCTCGGCCACCTTGGGGCAGATCGGCAGGGCAGGATCTTTTTTCTCCGCCATCACGGCGCAGAGCCGGGCGATGGCCAGCGTGTTGTCGCAGGCCTCCGGCAGGTCGGCGAAGAGGGCGCGCATTTCGGCCGCGGTCTTGAAGAAATGATTGGCGGTGACGCGGCGCCGCTCGGTTTCGGCCATCGTCCGGCCCTCGGCGATGCACAACAGCGCGTCATGCGCCTCATGCATCTTCGCCAGCGCGAAATAGACGTCGTTGGTGGCGACGATGGGCAGCGCCAGGGCATCGGCGAGCGCGAGCTGGCCGGGTTCGGTCGCGGCGTCGCGTTCGGTGCCGTGGCGGTGCAACTCCACCGCAAGCCGGCCCGGAAATAGGCCGGCCAGGCGGGCCAGCAGCGCCTCGGCCTGGGGCCGCCGCCCCTCGGCCAGCAGGCGGGCGATGGGGCCATGGGTGCCGCCGGTCAGCAGGAAGATGCCGGCGGAAAACCTCTCCAGCGTATCCAGCCCGATGGCCGGGCGGCCGGAGGGGTCCTCGCCCAGATAGCCCTGGCTGCTCAGGCGTTGCAGGTTCTCCAGCCCCGCCGCGTCCATGGCGAGCGCCACCAGCACATCGGGCTGCTGGCGCGCGGCATCGGGCCTGGCGTCGGTGGCCGCGCGGGCGAGCCAGAGCTGGCAGCCCATGATCGGCTGCACGCCCTTCGCCGTGCAGGCCTGGGCGAATTCCAGCGCGCCAAACAGATTGCCCGTGTCGGTCATCGCCACCGCCGGCATCGCAGCGTCGGCGGCCAGCTGCGCCAGCTTCTCGGCCTTGATCGCGCCCTCGCTCAGGGAATAGCTGGAATGGGCATGGAGGTGGATGAACGAATCGGCCATCGCGCCCTTCTAGCATCAGCCATGCCCACTCGTCGCGCCGCCCATGCTGGTCACACAGCCTGGTCGCACGGGCTGGCGGCATGCTTCAGCCTCGGGCAGTTTGCCGCCATGCCAGTCATCCTAGCCGGCCTTGCGGCCATGGTGCTCTATTCCGGCAGCTTCGTCGCCACCCGGCACGCCATGGAAGCGGGGCTGGCGCCGGCCGAGGTGATGATGCTGCGCTATGCGGTGGGCGGGCTGGCCTGCTGGGCGGTGCTGGCGCGTATCGGGCTGGGCGGGCTGTCCTGGCAGCGGATCGCGGCGCTGACCGCACTCGGCGGGCTGCCCTATTACGCCTTGCAGGTGCTGGGGGTGGGGCTGAGTTCGGCCAGCCATGCCGCCATGCTGAACCCGGGCGGGACGGTGGTCTTCGCCACGCTGCTGGGCTGGCTGTTGCTGCGTGAGACGCCCGGGCGCGGTGCACTGGCAGCATTGCCTTTGCTTCTCGGCGGGCTGGTGCTGGTGGCCGGCACCGTGCTGGGGGAGGGCCTGGCCTGGCTGGGCGATGGGCTGCTGCTGGTGAGCGGCATGCAATGGGCGCTCTACGGCACGCTGCTGCGACGCTGGGGCGTGTCCGGCCTGCGCTCGGCCTGCCTGATCAGTGCCTTCTCGCTGCCCTATGTGCCGGTGCATCTGCTGCTTTTCGGTTGGGGCGGCATGGCGGCGGTGCCGGGCGAGGCGTTGTTCCAGGCACTGTATCAAGGCCTGGGCGTCGGGTTGCTGGCCAATGCGCTGTATTCGCATTGCTATGCGGTGATGGGGCCCGGGCGGGCCGCGATCTTCCCGCCTTTGGTGCCGGTGCTGGGCACGCTGCTGGCCAGCCTGGTGCTGGCCGAGGCGCTGAGCCCGCCGCAATTCCTCGGCATGGCGCTGGTGGTGGCGGGCATGCTGCTGGCCGGGCTGTGGCGCCGCCCCGCCTGGTAGCCCGCGCTGGTAGTCACCGCTGTCAGCGCTACCAGCACACCTCGCGCCGCACGGTGCGCCAGAGCAGCCTGCCCCAGCGGTCGCGCACCCGGACCTGGCGGGTTTCCCAACGGCAGCGGCGGCCGCGGCGATCGCCGCGATGCTGCGCCTTCTCCAGCACCGGGTCCTGCCCCTCATCCAGCCGGTTCTGCGGCAGGGCGGCCAATGCGGGGGCGGAGAGACCGAGCACGGCGAGGGAGGCGAATAATCCGCGACGTTTCATGGGCTTTCTCCCGATGGTCTGTTCAAGGGAAGGCGCGATTGCGCCCGAT
>Ga0105049_10010602_pt1 | contig 10578 bp, 6 predicted proteins | sample MAT06_FD_78087 | JGI IMG/M metagenome (GOLD analysis project Ga0105049, IMG submission 78087) | Freshwater microbial communities from Lake Fryxell liftoff mats and glacier meltwater in Antarctica - MAT-06 | ecosystem: Environmental > Aquatic > Freshwater > Ice > Liftoff microbial mat | place... | reverse complement strand
GGCCAGTCTTTTTCCGACGGGGCTGCGGTCGTGATGGTAAAAGAAAACATCGATGGTTTGCCCCTGGCTTCGACTATCGACATGGATGGTAATCATGCGTTGGTAACCACTTTTATGACGGGCGTAGAGCCGGTTTACCGCCGTTGTCGTCTGGTTGAGCCGGGCGGTCTGGTTGAGGGGGATACGTTGATTGGGGTAAGCTACTTCGTCATGATCCAGTTTCAACACGGCGTCGTTTCGAATGCCGTCGTTGGGGTCATGTACCATCATGTACACCGTTGCTCCCTGTTGCTTTAAGAGCTGAGCCAGCCGGATCGTGACATCGTACGCATACTCATCTTCTGGTAATAATTGTCGACCCAAGCGGCCAATCGCGCCAGGGTCGGGGCCGCCGTGGCCCGATGCCAGATAAAATACGGTGCCGTTTAGGGCTTTGCGGGCCGTTGTGGTTGGAACGGGTAGGCTGCTTTTCGACAGGTGGGCTTTTTTGAGTGGCCGTTTGGTTACTTTGGGGGGAAGGATACCCATAGAGACCGCTGATACAAAACCATACCTTGTTAAGTTTACAAAACGATCGAGATCAATTGCCGAGGAAACGTTGGCGGTGTTCCAGCAGAAAAAGAGAAAAAGAAGTGAACGAAAAAAAGTCTGCAACTCGTGGGTTAGCTTAGTGAAACAAGACTGGTGATGCTATCAATCACCTCGTTAGCCGAAGTAAATGACCCTGAAAAGCCTGATACTGAAAGGGCAAAGGTACAAGCCGATAAACGGGGGATCAAACCGATGCCTAAACTCTTGCTTGGCTGGCCAGGTAATTAAGCCTCACAACGGCTTGGTCTGCCAGAAGAACTCCCTTTGGAGTTGAGTTGCGACCAGCGTTTTTGTTGCAGTTACTTCCTTTGTCTCAAAACCTGTACTGCATTCGTAACGTCAGCAAGTTGTCTTTAGCGTCGCGCTCAAAGCCTGGTAGCCATGTTTTTTCGTTCTGAACAAATTCGTACCAGATGGTCGATTTCAGGTTTTCATTGATGTAATAGAGATACCCCAAACCCAGGGTGGTATAGCGAATGTTGGCCCAGGTGTAGCCAATGTCGCCTGTAGTTTTATTAGCAGGCAGAATTTGTTGGCCTTTCACGCGGGTGTTAGGGTCATACCAGTCATATTTGGCAACAAACTGGTGTTTCAGGCTACCGAGGTGTTGAAGGAAATAAAAATACCCTCCGCTGAAATTTCGAATAAAAAGAGGGGCGTTGATGCCCGCTGAGGTAGGAATACTACCCGGTGATTCGGTGCTGTTTTGAGTGGCTGTTTGCGTACCGGAAATCACTTCGCCCCGGAATTCAGTAAACCCTACAGAGTTCGCAATTCGTACCTGCACATCGGCACCGTAATAAATACGGGGGGCTATTTTGCCATTATTAGAAGCCGCTGAATCTAGTACAAACTGTGGCCTGTTGCTACTACTGTTCCGATAGATCTTATTTGTAAACTGCCGAAATCCGCCAAAAAAGCCCGACACACTACCCGTTACGGTTACGCCTGAATTTGCAATCTTAACGGGTTTGAGCGACAGTCGGCTTATGAAATCTTTTTTACTGTCATAATCGGTAATAGCCGTAAGTCCCTGCCCATTGAAAAACCCTGCATCGAGCCGGAAATGACGGAGAGGATGAGTTGGAGCACGGGGTTCAAACGAGACCATTGCACCCAGGTCGCGCTCGGTTCGCATAAGCAGCTGCGACATCCGCCCCCGCTCCGGCGATTCCCGATCTGACGATCCGTAGTTGATTTCGAACCCAAATGGCCGCGCAAACATACCCGTAGTAAAATGGAACAACTGGTATTTATTTTCGTAAAAACGCCCCCAGAAATCCCGTGTAAAAACACCCCGCTCGGTACCGTCGAACTGAAAAACGAATAGGACAGTCGGCTGGTTTTTACTGTTTGTGTGGGCATAGTCGATGCGTAGTCGGCCCCGCCGTACCGAAAAGCGATTGGAAACTGTCGGAGCAAAATCACCGCCGTTAAAACTAAGCTGTCCTTCTGTCTGACCCACCTGGAACTGAGGCTGGATATAACCGCTAATTCTTACAAACTCAAACTTTTGCAGTGATGACAACAAACGTCGTTGCTGGATTGTGTCGATGGTACTTTCCATCAATCCGCCAGTTTGTTGTGCGTTTGCGGTGCCATGAAGCACACTCAGGGCAAAAAGAACGAGAAAAATTCGGTTGATAGCCATAGTATGGGAAAAGCCTGGCCGGTTAGGCAAGGCTTTGCTTATTGCCAAGTAAATGGTCTGTGTATGGTCCTACGTTTGTCTCTGGAAGATGAACAGTCAAAAGGGTAAGCGACTGGTTTAAAGCAACCAGCGAAAGAAAATAAATAGCGTGGCCGACAGGAAAATAGCTACTGGTAGGGTGAGCACCCAGGCAAGCAGGATATTCTGAATGGTTCCAGCCTGTAGGTTTTTGATACCTTTGCTGGCTACCATAGCCCCCGCAATACCCGACGACAGAGAGTGCGTGGTACTAACCGGCACTTTGAACGCTGAGGCCAAACCAATGGTGAAAGCAGCTACCAATTCGGCAGAGGCTCCCTGCGCGTAAGTTAGGTGACTTTTGCCAATTTTCTCTCCTACGGTGACCACAATCCGTTTCCAGCCGATCATAGTACCAAAACCAAGGGAAAGAGAGATCATGAGGATTACCCAGAATGGGGCATGGTCAGTAAATTGACGCAACCCTTTTTCTTCCTTCGTTGCGGCTTCACTAAGTGCTCTTCGATCAGCATCGCTTAGTTTGACGGCATCACTGTCATTCAATTTTTTTACGTTGTTGCTGATGGTGAGCAAAGCTTGCCGAACGTCCAGTGCCTGATCCTTGCGAATTACGTTGGCCGCTAATACCTTCTCCAGGTTTTGCGTACTTTGGTTGATTTTGGCAATGCGCCCTTTCTCCGTAATGCTAAGCTTAGTTGTGTCGATTAGGGCAATTTTTTGCTCTACGGTGGTCAGGTCCGGGCGAAGTTTTTGAACATCCAGATTGGTATCAACGGCGAAGTAAGTCGGTAGAATTCCAATCAGAATCAACATAACAAGGCCGATACCTTTCTGCCCATCATTGCGTCCGTGGAAAAAGCTAACCAATGTACAGGTAGTAATCAGCACAGCGCGAACCCAGGGTGGTGGGGCTTGACCAGCGTGAGGCTCGTCGAAAAGCTGCTTCCGAACGTTTTTGTTGAGTGTTCGCCGAAGCACAAACATGAGTACTACCGCCAAACTAAATCCGATTAGTGGTGACAGCAGTAATGCGGCAAAAACTTCCTTTGCTTTGTCCCAGTTAACAGCAGCAATACCCATTTCGTTGTCGGGTAATACGGCGTAACCCAGGCCAACGCCAATAATGGCGCCGATAAGTGTATGTGAACTGGAAGCGGGTAAGCCAAAATACCAGGTGCCGAAATTCCAGATGATAGCACTGAACAACAGGGCAAGTACCATTGCTATACTATGGTACACGTTTTGGTCGATGAGCAATTCGACCGGGAGCAGATTGACAATGCTCATGCCCACGCCTACACCGCCGGTGACTACACCAATGAAGTTCATTAATCCCGACCAGACAACGGCTTGCGTGGGCTGGAGGGAGTTGGTATAGATAACAGTGGCCACGGCATTTGCGGTGTCGTGAAAGCCATTGATGAATTCAAAAACGCAGGCGGCTAAAATACAAAAAGCGAGTAGTAGAAAAATGCCGGTTTCTAAGCCAAACATAGTAGGTATAAGTTAAATACAACTAGAGGGGTTGTTCAACCCCCTGCAAAGGTCAACAAAACCCGGTATGCCGCTGGATAATGGAATATTATGTAATTGTTAAGTCTGGGGTTGGGTATCGGTCGACTGGTCTGTTGCCGCGTGCGGAAGAGCCTCAATCTGAACCCGGGTTTGGGGTAAACTTTGGGGGTATTCGTCCCGTAAAAACACAATAAGTTCCTCCCGAATTTGGCAGCGGAGATCGAAAGCCGAAGGGGCATCGGCTGCTGAAACCAGAATACGAAGAATAATTGACGTTGGCGTGGTATCGGTCACCTGAACGGCAAAAACATCCCGGTTCCAGAGCGGATCCGCTTCGGCAAGTTCACGAGCTTTTTCCCGGACTTTATCGACAGGAACATTATAGTCCAGGTAAAACAGAATGGTCCCGGTGATAGAAGCATCGGAACGGGTCCAGTTTTGAAACGGATTCTCTACAAAATACGTGATGGGCAAAATCAACCGTCGGCGATCCCAAAGCCGCACTACCACCGTTGTCAGGTTAATTTCTTCGATGCGCCCCCACTCATTTTCGACCACCACAGCATCATCCAGTCGTATTTGCTGGGTAAACGCAATCTGAATGCCTGCCAACAGATTGGACAGCGTTTTCTGAGCGGCAAAACCAATCAATACCGACACAACGCCCGCTGAGGTCAGCACGCTTAGGCCGACTTTACGGCTTCCCTGGAACGATACCAGCAAAAGCGCTCCACTTATAATGAAAATAATGAAAACCACGAACCGCCGGACAAATCGCACTTGTGTCACGAACTTTCGCTGCGAAAGGTTTATGTCCTGCGTGGTATCATATTGCCGCACCAGAATCAGTTCGGCTACTTTCAGCAGTTGAATAATTAGCCAGGTGGCTGCGATCAGGAAGAGAATCTCAGCAGTTTTGTCGGCTACGGGGTGCCGCCGTATAAAGCGGGCCGACTGTACATTGGTGGCCAGCAAGAAAAACAGGGAAGGGACAAACACCCAGAAGGCCCACCGAACGTATTGTTTGAGAAACCCTACCACCTGCGACGGGCGTTTTCGGTTTACAAACCGAACGGATTGCGTAATGACTAGATCCACAATCAGGCCTGCTAACACGGCAATAATGAGCAGAATCCAGCCCGACAAATCGCGGTTGGGCTCAAAGCCAAACCAGCGAATTAACTCACGAATCCAGGTATCAATCTGTTGCTGCATAGGGCAAATGTAAGGCTATTCAGAAACCGGGACGTTATAAATCTCCCGCATGGGCAATTCAATTTCACCTAACCGGACTACTTCGTCCAGCGACCAATAATCGTGATTAAGCCACGTGTCGGGCGTTTCGGTGCGGGAATAAACCGACGCGTAGGGTTTATCCTGACCAACAAACAGGATATGGTTTAGGGCAGTAATCAGTTTGTAGTGTTGTAGCTTTTCTCCGTTGTCAAATTTCCGAGTACTTTTTGACAGCACTTTGACAACGATTTCGGGGTTTTTGATTCTCATTTTGGAAATTTCCCCTTTAGCTGTTGTGCCGTATTGGTAGGGTAACTTCACAACTGAGATATCTGCGTTAAAATCGCCCTGATGATCTGGAATCATGATTTTAATGCTACTCTCTAAGACCTTATACTGCTGTTGCGAGAGTAGGGCGGTTTTCAGCAACCAGATTATCGTTGCTACAATTTCTTCATGGGGGGCGGTAGCCTAACTCATAATTACCTCATTGTTTAGGAATTGAATGGTGAGTGTTGGGGCTTTCACGTCAGCCCTGTTCAGCAAATTCAAATACTCCTCCCAGGTGGCCGGAACTTGTCGAAGTTCGTCTTCTTCGAGCGCGCGGGGGAGTCGGATGATAGTGGCTTCCATGGTCAATTGGTTTAAACAGTTCGTACAATTGTCAGCAGGGCCGACAGTAATAAGGAAAGGGTGCGTTCATCCACAAAATAACGTTCGGTGTCGATGGTAGCGGTTTGGTTGTCAAGCTCCAGAAACAGCCACTCGAAGGCGTTGGTTACGCAACCCATGACGCGGATTGTTGGATGGCCGTGACGGGCGTTGAATACTTGCGCAGCATACATTTCGGCAAACGCCTGAGCTACTCCCTCTTCAACCGTTCGGTTTTTGGCCTCCACCAAACAAAAGACAGGAGATTTGATTTCGATGCTCTCTTCGAGGCTAAAGAGATAATCGCAAACGCCGACTAAGCCCTGCTCTGGGGCAACATTGAACGAATAACCCGAATAGTAGGTGAATTGCCGTTGACTCAATCGCCAAACTTCGCGTAGAATAGGCGTAATGAGGTGTTCGGACTTGGCCTTTTCGCTGTTAATCGGAAGTTGATTGGCATCCACCAGATCGTCCAGTAACCGGGTCGAGGGTGTGACCGACGCCAGGGTACTTTTGTTGAAAAGCATCCGTCGCTGTTCCTTTAGTCCGAACTACGTTTCCAGTTGAAGCATCGAAAAATCGCGGTAGGCCATTATAAGGGGAATTGGTTATTGACAAAACTACCCATTCCCCCCTTGTTTTCCTACGCCAGCAACGGCTTTACCACCTTGCCGTGAACGTCGGTCAGGCGGTAGCGACGGCCCTGGCTTTTGAAGGTCAGTTTCTCGTGATCTACGCCCAGCAGGTGCAGGATGGTAGCCTGAAAATCGTGGACATGGACCGGGTCTTTCACGACGTTATACCCAAAATCGTCGGTTTGGCCATAGACCATGCCTTTCTTGACGCCCGCGCCGGCCATCCAGAGCGAGAACGCACGCGGGTGATGGTCGCGCCCATAGTTGTCGCGGGTGAGTTTACCCTGCGAGTAGGGCCCGCGCCCGAATTCACCGCCCCAGATCACGAGCGTATCGTCCAGCAAGCCACGCTGCTTCAGGTCCGTAACCAGAGCGGCAGATGCCTGATCGACGCTTTGGGCCTGAATTTTTATATCGTTGGGCAGGTTGCCGTGCTGATCCCAGCCCTGATGGTAAAGCTGAATGAACTTCACGTCTTTTTCGGCCAGTTTGCGGGCCAGCAGGCAGTTGGCAGCAAAGGTGCCGGGGATACGGCTGTCGGGCCCGTACATATCGAAAATAGAGTCCGGCTCTTTACTGATGTTCAGCGTTTCGGGCACCGAGGTCTGCATCCGGTACGCCATTTCGTATTGCGCCATGCGGCTGTTTATCTCCGGGTCCAGCACGCGCTGCGCCTGTTCGTGGTGCAGTTTGGTCAGGTAGTCCAGCATCCTGCGCCGACTACTTTTATCGATGCCGGGCGGGTTGTTGAGGTAATACACCGGGTCTGGCCCCGACCGGAACACTACGCCCTGGTGTACGGAGGGCAAAAAGCCGTTACTCCATAGTTTGGCGTACAGGGGCTGATCGCCGTTGCGGCCTTTGCTGAGCAACACGACAAACGAGGGCATATTCTGGTTGTCGGACCCCAGCCCGTAGCTCACCCACGAGCCTAAACTTGGTCGGCCCGCCTGCTGACTGCCGGTCTGGAAAAACGTAATGGCCGGGTCGTGATTTATGGCTTCGGTATTCATGGACCGGACAAACGTCAGATCACTGGCAATGCGGGCCGTGTGCGGCAGTAACTCGCTGATGGTCATGCGCCCCGGCCCATACTCGGCGAATTTATACTTCGACGCAGCCAGCGGAAACCGGCTTTGTCCGGCACTCATACCCGTAAGCCGCTGTCCGTTCCTGACCGACGCGGGCAGGTCCTGCCCCCACATGGCTTCGAGCTTAGGCTTGTAATCGTAGAGTTCGAGCTGCGACGGTGCCCCGCTCTGAAACAGGTAAATGACCCGCTTCACCTTCGGCGGAAAATGCGGCTTGCCTAGCGTGGATTCGCCGGGTCCGGTTGCGCCCCCGGCTGGATGGCCCCCGGCTGGATGGCCCGCAAAGAGATTGCCCGGATTCAGCAACGACGCCAGCGCAACGGTACCGAGGCCCGCGCCCGCCTGCCCCAGAAAATTCCGGCGGCTCAGTTGATCGTGTATTTCGTCGTGTATGTTCATCGCTTCACAATCGCTTCGTCAAAATTCATAATGGTACTCGCCACTACGGTCCAGGCGGCCAGTTCGGCGGGGTTCTGTGCCTTATCTACCGGATATTCGCCGACTGTCAGCAGTTCCTGCGCCCGTTTGGGGTTCTTTTTAAAATCTGCCAGTTCTTCGGCGTATAGTTGTTGCAGCAGCGCGAGTTCCTGCGGGCGGGCGGGGCGGCTAACAATGGCTTTGAACGCATCGGCCAGCAGTTTACCGCCCCGGTCTCCCCGTGCCATGGCCCGCTGCGCCAGCACCCGCGCGGCTTCAATAAATTGCGGATCGTTGAGCGTGACGAGTGCCTGCAGGGGCGTACTGGTTTTTTGCCGTTTTACGATGCAGGTGTGGCGTTCAGCCGCGTCGAAGTTGAGCATCATAGGCGGGGGCGACGAGCGTTTCCAGATCGTGTACATGCTGCGCCGGTAGAGACTGTCGCCGTGATCCTGCTCGTATTTTACGGCGTTTCGCGTAGCTAAGGCTTCCCAGATACCGTCGGGCTGGTAGGGTAATACGCTCGGTCCGCCAACCTGCTGAGTCAGTAATCCGCTTGCCATCAGCGCATTATCACGCACCTGCTCGGCACTCATCCGGTAGCTTGGTCCACTCGTCAGATACGTATTTTCCGGGTCGGCCTCGCGCCCCTTTTTCGAAATGACAGATGACTGCCGGTACGTGGCCGACATGACAATGAGTTTGTGCATTTCCTTCACATTCCACTGCGTTCCGGGCCGACCGTCACCGTTGCGGAAGCGCACGGCCAGGTAATCGAGCAGTTCGGGATGGCTCGGCAACGCACCCTGATTACCAAAATCGTCACTGTTTTTAGCCAGTCCCTGCCCGAAATACTGCTGCCACATCCGGTTCACCATAACGCGGCTAAACAGCGGATTGTCGGCGGTGAATAGCCATTTGGCCAGGCTCAGCCGGTTTTTGGGCGTTCCGTCGGGTATTGGTTTCAGGCTGTGCAGCACGGCGGGCTGTACCACCTCGCCGGGGGCGTCGTACACGCCCCGGTTCAGGAGGTGCGTAACGCGGGGTGTTTTCCGCTCCTGCATCACCATTACCTGATCGGAATTGTTGTACAGCCTAATTTGCTCACCACGCAGTTTCATGGCATCGGCAAGAGCGGTTTGGTAAGCCGGATCGTGCGTCGTGACGTAATACTGATACAACCCCGTGCGTTGTGCAAGGTTGCGCCGGGCTACAGGCGTTTGCAGGGCCGACGCCAGCGCGTCAGGGCAACCGGCCAGCCGGGGCATTTCGAGGGGTGTCAGGCAGCGGTTGTACAGGCGGAGTTCATCGACGGCGAAATCTTTGTAGTAATAATCGTGCATCCGGCCCACGTAAAAGGAGTGCTGAGCCCAGTGGCTCTTGTCTTTACCCCACACCATACTGTGTTTGAGGTTGTCGGTAACAACCCGCGTGGGCGTTGGTTTACCGTTGAAATAAAGCGTCAGGCCGTTGGCGAGGCCCGTTCCGTTGTATGTCATGGCCACCTGAAACCAGGCGTTGACCGGCACCTTACCCACCGTTTCGATGTCGATGGCGTTGGCGGGCCAAACGTGGTTCAGTGATACCTTGAGCCGACCGTCGGACAGCAAATCGAGCTGGTAGCCACGTTGCCCATCCATCGGCCCGGTGGTGCGGCCCATCAACGTACCCGACAAACCGGGTTTAGCCAGTTTGAACCAGCTACTGATGGTAAACGGCTGATTCTGCTCAAATTCACCCAGTTCGTAAGGCAAACTGATGTAACTGTCGCCGGGCAGGAAACGGGCTTTGCCGAATCGTCCCGGCACGGGATAGGGCAGATTGTCGGAGTCGCCACCGAGCCGGGCGGGAAAGGTATCGTTTACGGTGTTGGTGAAGGCGTTGAGTGGGTCTTTCAGCAACTCAGCCGCTGTCTTGGGCTTGGGCGGCTCTTTCTTTTCTGGTTTGGGTTTTTCGGCAGGTTTCTTCCGGGCAGATTGCCGGGCCTCTTCGGCCTTCTTTCTGGCGTCTTCCAGTTTTCGCTTTTCGTTTTGCTCCTGCACAAACACGTTGATGTCGGTCCGGTTGGCCTCATCGAAGCTGTAACGGGCAATCAGACCGGCATCGGGGTTCATCGTTTTTGCCGGGTTACTGACCAGCCACTGCCCAAACCGCTGCTGATAATCGGGTCGATTTACGTTCAGCTGCTGCTGAAGGGGCGTCAGTTTTCTCTGGATAAAGGCCAGTTGCGCATCTACTTCGGGCGTGGTCAGTGTGATGGTCGGGGCCGCTTCGCCGTTGTACGGTATCTGCCCGCGCTCGTTGTTGCTATTGAAAAACGCATACAGCGAGAAATAATCTTTCTGCGAAATGGGGTCGTATTTGTGGTCATGGCAGCGGGCGCACTCTACGGTCAGGCCGAGCATGGCTTTCCCAAACGTAGCGGTTCGGTCGGCCACGTACTCTACCCGGTACTCTTCATCCACAATGCCGCCCTCCTGACTTTGCTGGTGGTTACGGTTAAAGGCGGTGGCAATCAACTGATCTTTATTGGGCTTTGGAAGCAGATCGCCCGCGAGTTGCCACGTAACGAATTGGTCGAAGCTGAGGTTTCGGTTGAACGCCCGGATTACCCAGTCGCGGTAGGGCCAGGCGGTGCGCAGACCGTCGTCCTGGTAGCCGTGCGTATCAGCATAGCGGGCCACATCGAGCCACTCGACGGCCTGTCGTTCGCCGTAATGCGGGCTGCGCAACAGCCGGTTCACTGCTT
>Ga0105049_10010599_pt1 | contig 10579 bp, 8 predicted proteins | sample MAT06_FD_78087 | JGI IMG/M metagenome (GOLD analysis project Ga0105049, IMG submission 78087) | Freshwater microbial communities from Lake Fryxell liftoff mats and glacier meltwater in Antarctica - MAT-06 | ecosystem: Environmental > Aquatic > Freshwater > Ice > Liftoff microbial mat | place... | reverse complement strand
GGGCGATCGCGCTCGAGCCGCGTGACGCTGCGCTGCAGGAGATCGATGTAGCGCGGCAGAGCGCTGACGACGCCGCCGAAGCCCATGCGCGCGTCGCGGACGACGTCGTCCACGAGATCGACGCCGAGTGCCGCGAGTCGCGCGCCGCCGAGGCCGGTGAGTCGAGGCGCCGGGGCGCCTTGCTGCGCCAGCTCCGCGCGCACGGCGCGGACCGCGTTGATCGCGTGGGTCTCGCCGCTGGCCTCCGCGCAGGAGACGAACATCGACACGGCGCGGTGGCGCGGCGCGACGAAGGTCGGCACCGGATCCGGCGCGGCGCTCGTCCGCAGCGCGCGCGCGAACTCGGCCCGCTCCGCTTCGCGGTGCACGAGGTACGCGGCCGTGCGCCCGGGGAGCGCGAGGACGTCGAACGCCGCGCGCGAGAGCTCCCCGCGTACGAGACGCCGCGCGCGCGCGGAGATCGCGTCCGCCGGCGGAATCGCGCGTGCGGCGAGCTGGAGCGTGGCCTTCGACACGGGCGCGGAGGATACTGCCCGGCGTGCTGCGTCTCGCGGGCTTCGTGCTGGGCGTCTTCGCGCTGATCTGGGTCCTGCGGTTCATCCCCGTGCTCGGAGGGCTGTTCGCGATCCCGTTCCTGAACTTTTTCCTGGCCTCGATCCTCCTGTCGGCCGGCATCGGTTGGTGGACGTCGCGCGCGCTGGAGCGGCGGCGCGCGCGGGCTTTCGAGCGTCAGTTCGGGAACGTGGACACGCCCCACAACCAGGGCAAGTTGGGCGTGATGCTCTTGACGTCGGGTCGCGCGCGACGGGCCCTGCCGCACCTCGAGCGCGCGGCGGCGGGCGAGCCCGACCGCGCCGAATGGACCTACCGGCTGGGCGCGGCGCGCCTCGGCGTCGGAGATGCGCACGCGGCCGTCCTCGCGCTCGAGCGCGCCATCGCGACCGACCCCGACCATGCCTTCGGGACGCCGCGTCTGCGCCTCGCCGAGGCGCAGCTCGCGGCGAACGCGCCGACGGAGTCCCTCGCGGCGGCCGACGAGTTCGAGCGCTCGCACGGGACCACGGCCGAGAGCTCGTACCGGCGCGGGCTCGCGCTGCGGGCGCTAGGCCGCCGGGACGAGGCGCGGCGCGCCTTCGCGAGCGTGTCCGAGCTCGGCCGGACGCACTCGCGCGGTGTGCGTCACGCGGGGGCCTGGCTGGCGTTGAAGGCCTGGATCCTGGCTCGGATCTGACAGCGCGCGGGGAGTTGGCCCCCGCGCGTCCTCGCGGCGCCGCCCCCACGCCGCGCCGCCCGGGATGTTTCACTCGGGTGCCGAAGTCCGGGGACGGCGAGCCGACCGACGCGCCGCGGATCGGCTATCGTGAGGGGATGCCCAGCCCGCGCGAGGTCCGTCGTCAGGAACGCCGTCAGAACCGCCAACAGGACGTCGCCCTCGGCGCGTCCTCCCCGCGGGCCGCGCGCTGGTCTCCCATGTGGCTCGTTCTGATCGCCGCGTTGGGCGGGGCCGCGATCGCCGGTGCCGTGGTGTTCGAGATGACGCGCCCGTCCTCGAAGCCTGAGGTCACCGCGCCGACCGGCTCCGTGCCGATGACCATGCCCGTGACGCCTTCTCTGGGCAACAGCCCGGCCTACACCCCAGCGCCTCCGGGCGAGGCGCCGCCGGGGAAGGTCTGGTCGCCCGAGCACGGCCACTGGCACGACATCACGCCCGGGATGCCGCAGTAGCACCGCGTTCCGGCACGATCAGGGCCCGTGACGAATCCACGGGCGATGCAGTGCGGTAGCGGCCCACCTAGAGGCTCGTTTTTTCTCAGCGCTCTCAGGGCGTGCGACGCGCGAACACCACGAGCGAGATCGCGACGAGGATCGCGCTGACGAGCACGAGCGGCGCGCATATCCGCCAATCGAGCGCGTGCGTCGCGCCGATGCGCGCGTACACGTCGATGTCGGCCAGACGGAAGATGCTCCAGTGTGTCACGACCTGGATGAGGTACATCGCGAACTGCAGCACGGTGAAGAGCAGCATGCCGAACACGATGAAGACCGGGCGCGAGGTGAGGCAGGACCAGAGGAACGTGGCCGAGTAGATCGCCAGGAGGAGCAGCGACTGGTGTACGGCGCCGAGCATCAGCGGGCCTAGCGCCATCTCGGTGTCTACGCGCGAGAGGAGCCACGGGATCGTGAGCGTCGTGGCGAACACGGGCAGCGTGACCGCGGCCGCGCCGCCGAGCCAGCGCTCGAGCAACAGACGTCGCCGCGTCACGGGGCGCGCGAGCCAGATCTCCAACGTGCCACGGTTCGCCTCGCCAGCGACGGCGTTCATCGCGAGGATGACGGCGGCCAGCGTGCCGACCGTGTTACAGCCCTTGAAGAAGTGCTGCCCGTGCACGTAGGCCGCGACGCCGCCCGCCACGATCTGATCGAAGGACTGCATGAGCGGGCCGGCCGGCAGGAAGTCGCGCAGCGCCTCGGCGTTGTCCTCGAAGTCGGGCCAGAACAGGATCGCGCCGACGAGCAGCGCTTCGAGCACGACGAAGTACGCCAGCCCTCCCCACAGGTAGAAGCGGTTCTCGCGGCCCATCAACAACCCTCCACGCCGTACAGCTCGCGGTAGAGCTCCTGCAGCGAAAGCTGCCCGTACTCGACGGTCGCCGGGATGCTTCCCGCGGACGCCAGCGCCGCCAAAAACGCGCGCGGATCCGCTTCCGAGAGGTGCACCGAGAATCGGACACCGTCGCGCGCGACGCGCGTGTGCGGGATCGCCGCGAGCACGGCTTCGATGCGCGCGAGGTCCGCGTTCGCCGCGTAGGAGATCCGCACGAGCTTGCGCGCGCGCTGCGACACCGCCTCCGCCGTCTCGTCGGCGATCTTGCGCCCGGCGCCGAGGAACACGAGCCGATCGCACACGCGGTCCACTTCGCCCAGGTGGTGCGACGAGAGCAGCACGGTCGTGCCGCGTCGCGCGTCCTCGGCCAGGAGGTCGAGCACGGTCCCGCGCTTCGTCGGGTCGAGTCCCTCCGTCGGCTCGTCTAGGATGCGCACGGGCACGTCGGGCGCGAGCGCGGCCGCGAACAGCATCTGCCGCTTCATCCCGTGGCTGTACGTGCGGACGCGCGCATCGACGGGGAGGCCGAGATCCGTCGCGAGCGCGACGGCGCGCGCGTGGGCGCCGGGTGCGCGCCCGCGCAGGAGCCAGGCCAGGTGATCCCGCGCGCGCAGTTCGCCGTACACCGCGAGCTCGCCGGGGGCGTACGTGCAGAGGCGCCTGATCTCGGTGCCGTCGCCCTGGAGTGCGGCCCCCGCGACCAGCGCCGTACCCGCGTCGGGCCGCACGAGCCCGACGAGCATGCGCAGGAGCGTGCTCTTCCCGCTGCCGTTCGGACCGAGGAGCCCGATCACGCCACCGGGGCCGAGGTCCAGGTCGGTCGGATGAAGCGCCGTTCGCGTCCCGAATGCGCGGGTCAATCCGCGTGCGACGATGCGGCGGTCGAGGGTGGTGGACGTGGACATGCGTTGGACGAAAGCGCGAAGGTGCGCACAATCGCGCGCGCGTGCAAGCCCCGGAAATCCAGAAGGTCGACGCGCTCGGCCGGGTCGAGAAGATCTGGATCGGCGGATCCGCGTGTGCTCGGCGCGTGGCCGTCGGCGGATCCATCCCGGGTTCGGGCTGGATCGCGCGGCGACTCCTGGTTCGCGAGCGGCGCGCGCTGCGTGCGCTCGCGGGCGTGAGCGGCGTCCCGCGCGAGCACCCCGCGGGATCGAGCGGCGACCCCGGGCGCCCGGACGATGCGGCGGTGCTCGTGCGCACGTGGGTCGACGGTCTGACGCTGTCACGCGCGACGAGCTTGCCCGCGGACTTCTTCGACCGCCTCGACGAGCTCGTCCTCTCGATCCATGCGCGCGGTGTGTGTCACAACGACCTGCACAAGGAATCGAACGTGATCGTCGGAGCCGATGGGTCGCCGTGGCTCATCGATTTCCAACTGGCCAGCGTGCATCCGAGCGGAGGCCGCGCATTCGTCACGCGTTGTCGCGACGATCTGCGGCACGCGGAGAAGCACCGGCGGCGTTACACGCGCGACGCCCGCGGACCGGACGGCGTCGAGTCGCGCGGCGCGGGCCGCGGGATCCCGCGTTCGAAGCTCGCACGCGCGTGGAGGAAGTTCGGCAAGCCGATCTATGTCGCGCTGACGCGCGGAGTGTTCGGCACGCGGGATGGCGGCGACTCGCAGAGGGACCCGCGCGGTCCATGGCCGACGTGGACGGCCGCGGTGGGGCGCGAAGCGCGAGGCGAGTCGCGAGGCGCGCGGAGCGAGGCCGGCGTGGACAGGTCGGTGTGAGAGAGTCGCATTCCTCGCGACGCGAGCGCCGCTCAAGCCGCAGAGGCTCAGCTCACTAGAGAATGTCCTCGCGATACCGCCACGGTCGCCGCGCGCCCGCGTCGTGTCGCGCCGTCACGAGGCGCCACAGCTCTTGCGGACCGACGATCGCCAGCACTTCGCGCTCGCCGGCCGTCGTGCGCAGCCGGATCTTGCCCGCGACGAGCCCGACGAGCTTCTTCGTGCGCTCGTCGCCGCCGGCCGGGTACGTGTACACGCCGGCGCCGACCTGATCGGCCGCGTCGCGCAGGCGATCGGGGATCGTCGCCACGAGTCCCAAAATGCGCGGATCGTCCACGACCGTGATCTCCGCGGTCCACGGTCCGGCCGCGTCGCGTCCGTACACGTAGAGCGTCTCGCCCGGCCGCGGATCGCGGAAATCGATCACCACATCGGGCAGCCGAATCGGCGTGTCCGCCGTGCACAGCTCGGGCCCGAGCGGCTCGATGACCGACTTCTCGAGGTTCGGGCCGTCGCCGAACCAGGCCGTGATCTGGACCGGTCCCGATCGCGCCGTGCGACCGAGGAACACGACGCCGTAGTCGGTCGCGACGCCGAGCTCGCGGCCTCCGCTCGTCTCGACGACGAGCGTCGGGTCGGACAGCGTGCGCATGCCCTGGCATCCGCTCGTGAGCGCGGAGAGGAGCAGGACGGCGAGGAGCGCGGCAACTCGAGGAAGGTGTCTCATTCGAAGCGTTCGTACCACAGTCGGAAGCGATCGTTCTCGGGCGCGAGCTCGGAAGCGAGCCCGGCCTGCGACTTGGCGTCGGGATTCGCGAACTTCGGCGCGTCCGAATCGCTGTCGGCGTCCAGCGATGCTCCGCTCGAACCAGCGGGCGACGCTTTCGGAGCCGGCGGGAGACCGACGAGCACGCGCGAGTACTCGTACCGGAATCCGGCCGAGAGCGGGTCCTTCTCGATCGCGGTGCGGTAGTCCGCCAGCGCTTTCTCGCTCGCGTCGGTCATCGCCAGCGCGCGCGCTCGCGCGGCCCAGGCGCGCGGATCCTTGGTCCCGCCCTCGATGGCCGCGTCGAGGTCGGGCAGCGCCTCCTCGAAGCGCAGCTGGCGCGCCGCGAAGAGCCCGCGCTTGAGCCGCGCCTCCGCGCCTTGGATCGGGATCGCGGCCACGAACTCGCGCCATTCGCGCTCGAGCGCGGGCACGTCCTTCACCTTGAGCTTCGCGAGCAAGTAGGCGCGGATGTCGACGGGCCCGACGAGCTTGCCGACTCCGCCCATCTCCGGCACGGCGTTGCCGACGTTCTCGATCGTGTAGGGGATGCCTGTCTCGAGCGTGTAGAGCCCCTTGAAGAACTTGTCGAAGGCTTTGCGGTACTTGCCGTTCGAGGCCGTGTTCAGGAAGTAGACGAACGACCACGCGTGCGCGTACTGGAAGCCGTCGAACTGATCGCGCTTCAGCAGGAACAAGTCCTCGAGCTTCGTGAAAGGCCTCGACGCAGAAGCCGCCGGGGCGTTCTTCGGACGAGCATTCTCGCCGGTAGACGCGCCCTCGTTCTTCAGCGCCTGCTGCACCGTCAGCGTGCGGTCCATCTGGAGCTCGCCCGGCTCGATGCGCAGCTTGCCCTTCTTGTCGCGGTAGACCTTGGACGAGCCGAAGTAGTCGGCGACCGCTTCGTTCAGCCAGATCTGCGGCAAGTACTGCGGATCGATGAGGAACGTCAGGAGGTGCGTGCACTCGTGCAGCGCGACCCACTCCGTCCGCGAGGGCTCGGCGTAGTCGTGGTAGAGGTTGAGCGACTTCTCCATCGGGGAGAAGAAGCCCAGCACCGACGGGCTGCCCGGCTTCGCGAGCGTCTGGAATTCCTCGTGGCTCTTGTAGACGGCCACGTCCATCTTCGCGCGTTTCAGCGACGGCGACGGATCGATGCCGATCCGCTCGTCCATGAGCGCGTAGAACGTCTCCATCAACTCGGCGTAGTACGCCAGGATCTCCGGGCTCGTGTTCGAGCGCACGCGGAAGTGCGCCGTCTCCTTCACCCACGCATTGGCCCAATCCGAGTGCGCGGCGAGCTCTTCCGTGCGCTTCTTGCTGGCCTCCGTCGCCTTGCGCAGCTCCTCCTGGTAGCCCGCGCGCGACATCCAGCGGCCACGGAATTTCACGTAGCCCTGCGCGAGCTTCGCGCGCTCGTCGTCGTTGGCCGGGACGTAGTCGGCCATGTCGCCTTCGATCTCGGCCGAGGCGACCAGCGAATGGTCGGCCAGGACGATGACGCCGTTTTCGAAGGTCAGGCGATATCCCGCGCCTTCGATGCGCGCCTTCTTGGGCGTGAGGATGCGGCCGTCCGTCGTCAGGACGCGGTCCGCCCACGAGCATTCGCACACGCCCGCGAGCGCGAGCGCCGGCAACAGCGCGCGCGCTCGCGCGAGCGCCGGCAACAGCGCGCGCATGGCGGGCAGGGCAGGCCGCACGCGCCGCCCGCGCCGCCCGCGCCGCGCACCCGTGCGCGCACGTTCCTGCGCGTCAGTTCGACGCAACCCAGGCCTTCTCGAGCTTGTCCATGTCGATGCCCTGGAACGCTTCGGTGACGGCCTGGTTCAGGTCACCAGACATCGCCAGCACGCGGAAGTACTTCTCCAGGATGCCTTCCCAGGCCGGCTCCCAATTCTTCGGGAAGTTCTTGGCGCCGGTGCGCAGGAAGTAGATGAAGGACCAGCCCTGCGCGTAGTTCTGGAGGCCCGAGGCATCCCACTTGTTCGTGCCGTAGTACTCCGCCTGGTTCATGCGCAGGAAGTCGACGAGCGGCACGTGCTTCTCTTGTTGGACCGCGGCCTTGATCTCGTCGCGACGCCCCTGATTGGCCTTTAGGGTGAAGCGCTTGTTCTTGTATTCGAGAGCGCCGTAGAAGTCGCCCGTGCCTTCGTTGTACCAACTGTGCGGACTGACGTTCCCGTACAGGTAGAAGATGTATTGGTGGAACGCCTCGTGGTTGAGAGTGTCCCACGTCTCCCGCCGACCGCCGCCGCCCTGGTCGTCGTACATGACGAGTTCGCCGTCCATCGGGCTCCAGTAGCCGGCCGATTGCGGCGGCGCGCCGTAGCCCAGATACGCACCGCGGTCGCTGAAGACGCGCACGACGGAGCAGCGTGAGGCCTCGCGCGGATCGGCGCCGAAGAGCTCCTCCTTCATCTTGCGCTCCATCTCCTTCTTGCGCTTGTCCGCGTCGCTCGTTCCCGTCTGCGCCGCGGCGCCGGCCTCGCGCAATTCCTTGGCCTTCTCATAGGGGTAGTCGATCTCGAACTGGGTGCGGATCGCCTCGACACGATCACACAGCTCCTTCACGAACTCGCGGTCGGTGTGCGGCGTCAACACGAAGTAGTTGGGCGTCTCGTACAAACGCCACGGCGCGCCGAGTGCATCGACCTTGGCCTGCTGTTTCGCGCGCTCGCGCTCGCGCAGCGGCGCGTCGGCGCCGAGCGCCGCGCCCGCGGCAGCCAACTCGATCTTGGAAAACGACTTGGCCATGGCCTCGAAGACGATCTCGTACTTCGACCACTTCGACTTCCCGCCCGGACCGGTGAAGACGATGGCGACGTCGAGGTCGGGGGCCAAGCTGTACTGCACCGCGTAGACGCGCTTCTTCGTCCGGTCGTCCTCGCCGGGCGTCGCGAACTGGTACTCCGTCGCGGGGACCTTGCCCGCGGTCTTGAAGGCTACCCCGCTGCCCTCCACGAGCTTGTGCGCGGAGCCGTCCTCGACCTCACCGGCCTTCAGGACCCATTCGGTCACGTCCTTCAGCGGCTTGCGCTGGAACTTCGCCTTCTCTTCGCCCTCGACCTTGCGGCGATCGAACTTCACCAGCCAGCACGAGAGGAAGATGCGGTCGCCCGGCCCCGGTCCCGTCTGGACGTACTTGTTGATCTCCGGGTCGAACTTGGCCAGCACGTGCGGATCGCTCGGCTGCGGCGGGATCAATTCCCAGTCGGCCGGCGTCTTGACGCGGAAGCCGAGATCGCCGCGCTCGTAGTGCTTGCCGACCTTGGGGGCCTGCGCGAAGCCGACAGCGGTCGTGACCAGGAGCGCGATCAGGGTGGCCGCGAGGCGGCGCGGAACAGCGAAGGACATCAGCGGATTCTCCAGAGGGCGGCCTTGGGAGGATTGCACGCCTCCGAGCATGAGACACGCCACGCACAGGCCCCGCAAGGAGCGGCCCTTCGTGGTTCCATCCGGGCCCGAGCCCTTACAAACTACCTCAGGCTTCCTACCGTACGCCCACGTCCCGGGCGTCGCCGCCCTCTCCCCCGTGAGGCGCGGCCGGGAACCAACCCCTCGAGGAGCGCGCACACGCGCGTCCATCTCGCATGCGCCCCATCCATGGTCTCGTCACACTGGCCGTCCTTGTCGTCCTCTTGATCGGAGGGCTGCTCGTGTGGACCAGCGGCGACTCGCAGCCGCCGACTTCGCCCGAGGTCGAGCAACGACCGATCACGCAGGCCGACAGCCCGCGGCCGGACATCGATCTGGCCGCTGCGCCGAACGCGGCCGGAGATCGCACGGTGCAGACGATCGGTTCGGCCGACGCGCCCGGTCGCTCCGAGAATCCCGCGGGCGAAGGGCGCGCCCAACGCGTCAGTGGGCGCGTGATTGACGCATCCGGCAAGCCCATCTCCGGCGCGACCGTGTACGCGGCGGCCGGCGGCGGTATCGACGACATGGCGCTCGACGAGATCGATCCGGCCGGAGTGTCCTGGTTCCAGCGCACCGAGTCCGTGACGGACTCCGCGGGACGCTTCGGGCTCGATCCGCGCATCCACGCGCGCGTGCGCATCGCCGTGCGCGCGGGCGGCTACGCTCCGCTCGACCTGGAGCGCACGATCTCCGAGACGAACCCCGACGTCGGGGACCTCGTCGTGCAACCAGGCGTCGTGCTCGAAGGTCGGGTGATCGACCACCTCGGCCGCCCCGTCGACGGCGCGGAATTACGGCGTCGCCGCGCGAGCACCGGGCCCATGGCGATGTTCGCCGGGCGCGGCGGCGCGATCGCCGCGAAGAGCGACTCGAACGGAGCCTTCCGGATCGACACGCTCGCCGTCGGCGCGTGGAGCCTGCGCGTCACGTCGGAGATCGCGCCCGACAAGGACGAAATCGGCGAGACCACGCGCGCCGGCGAAGTCGTGCGCGGGCTCGTCATCCAGCTCGAGGAGGGCTTCGAGATCGCCGGACACGTGACCGGCGCGCCGGCCAGCGAACTCGGGCAGCTGAGGGTCGTGGCGATGCCGAGCCGCGGCGATTTCGGCGGCGAGATGCCGTTCTCGATGGCGGGTGCGCACCGATCCGGCGCGATCGCGGCCAATGGATCGTTCGTCGTGCGCGGCTGCAAGAAGGAGTCGAAGTACCGACTGTCCGTGCGCCTCGAGTCGAAATCCCTGGGCGGCATGCTGCGCAGTCCGCTGCGCTCCGCGTCGGTGGACGCGAGCGCCGGCGAGAGCGGCGTGCAGATCGTCTACCGCGCCGAGACCGCGCTGACATTCCAGGTCGTCGACGAAGTGACGAACGCGCCCCTGACGACGTTGAACGTGTCCGCGGGCGCGCGCTTCCTCGCGCCTCTGACGGACGAGAAGAACCGCGCGATCACCGAGTTCCCCAACGGTCGCGTGCGCTACGGCGGACTGCGCCTCGCAAGCGGCGGCGGGCCTTTCGCGCGCGCGGGCGGCGGCAGCAACAGCAGCAGCACCGTGAACGTGCGCGTGGAGGCCGCCGGATACGCGCCGTTCGAGCGCAAGGACGTCCAGGTCACCGAGGGCGCCGACAACGACCTGGGTGTGATCCGTCTGGGGCGGACCTCGATCGTCAAGGTGCGCGTGACCGCGGCTTCGTCGGGACAGCCGATCGCCAATGCGCGCGTTGCGCTCGAGCGGGTCGGCAACGAGCGCCCCGGCGAGCGCTCGTTCACGATCCAGGCCGGCGAGGACGACGCGCTCGACTTCGGCGGGGGCGGCTCGCACCGCGGCCGCACGGATGCGGACGGGATCGCACGCGTGTCCAGCATGCCCGGGTCGAGCGCGCGGCTCGTCATCACGCACAAGGATTACGCCCAGCTGCGATCGGATCCGATCGACTTGCCCGTCGGGACCGACGTCGAGCGTGATTTCGCGCTGTCGTCAGGTGGCACCATCGTCGTGCGCGTCACCGATGCGACCGGCAAGGCGGTGAGCAACGAGCCGCTCGAGCACCGCGCTCCGGG
>Ga0105049_10010596_pt1 | contig 10580 bp, 7 predicted proteins | sample MAT06_FD_78087 | JGI IMG/M metagenome (GOLD analysis project Ga0105049, IMG submission 78087) | Freshwater microbial communities from Lake Fryxell liftoff mats and glacier meltwater in Antarctica - MAT-06 | ecosystem: Environmental > Aquatic > Freshwater > Ice > Liftoff microbial mat | place... | reverse complement strand
CTGAAGGTGATGAATCAACTAAAGAAGGAAAAATGCAAAAAGATTCAGCCAAGGAATTATACAAAGCTGAATTATATTTTGCGGCAACAGGAACGAATGTAGATTCCATTAGGAAATAAAACAGAAGACGTAATCTTGCACTCAAACAGCTCAAGCGCAAGCAGATGCAATCACGAACTGGCGCAGAACTCTTTGCAGATGGTTTGATTGAAGCTACCTGGCATGAAAGGGGGCCTGACAACGAGGCTGGTGATATGCGGGTTATAGACTTTGACCCGGCAACTGAAGATTTTTATGCAATTTCAACGGTAGGGCACCTCTGGAAAGGCAATTTGGACGGCCAAACATGGTCGCTTTTGCGCGATGACATCAATTTTGAACCTGATGAAATTGAGGTCCTTCCGCATAACGGTGGAAATCGCCTTTTTGCAATTTACGGCAATGGAATTGATGATAAAAAAATCAAATATTCGGATGACGAAGGAAAAAATTGGACAAGCGGAACTGGTTTTACATTTTATGATCATTGGGGAAAAGGAAGGAGATTGTATCCTTTGAGCGATAACCAAACTCTCTATTACTTAGTACACACTTGGCAGGCCAATCCTTGGGGTCAGGTGATGCAGCTCTACAAGAGCACAGATAAGGGCGTCAGCTATTCCAAAGTTTGGAATTCTCCAATTGGTTATTCTGGTGAAGATGTTGATTTATGGAAACCTTTTGATTCTGACCAAATGTACCTGGTAGATAATCGAGCTCAGAATTATTACAAAGTGACGCACAATTTCACCACGGGTGCCAGCGAAGTCTCAACGGCCAAAAGCTTTGCTGGACAGGGTATAGCGGTTGGAGGAATCCATTTGAGCGGCCGTTATAAAGCTTCGGCACAGGATTACGAATTGTTTCTAATAAATGATGAGTTTTCAAGTGTGTACAAATCAAACAATGGAAGCAATTGGACATTTTTGAGTACATGCCCGGAGAATGTTTGGGTCAAAGGATGGATGGCCGATCCTGACAATGAGAATTTGTACGTCGGAGGCTTCCAGTTGAATAAGACTTCAAATGGCGTGAATTGGACGGAGAATTACCCTCAGTGGTGGTTGTATTACAGCAGCAGCAAAGAATTTATGCACGTAGACATCATGAATCTTGATTACTTCAAAAAATCAGACGGCACTCCTTTTATTATAGCTTTGAATCATGCAGGAGTTTATGTGACTTATAATAATTTTGGAACAACCAAAAATCTGGGATTGAAGGATTTGAATGTCGTGACACTTTATGATCAATCAACGGCAAGTGATGGATTTTTGTATTGTGGCGCACAGGATAAAGGAAACTTTAAATACAGTGGAAATTCTCTTGAGAATTTTAATCAGATTTCAACTGACAACATGAGCACTGCGGATGGTATGCTGGGCGTATTTTTCAATTCTGATCAATCGTTTTATGCCATGATACAAAATGGTGGAATTATGTGTTTCAGAGATCGGGAGAATAAGAATTACGCTTATTATGATATACCGGGGACCAGTAAACCAGGTTGGATTAACCCGATAGTACCTACTCCAGACTTTAGTGACAACAAGGCTTATGTTGCTGGCGGAGATCTCAATGGTGGTAATGGATCCTATTTGATGACTATTGATGTTGATATCTCAGGTGCCAATGTGGAGTGGAACAATACTCAATTTGATTACAACTTTAGGTCAAATTCCAATTCAGGAACTTCCGTAATTAAAGCCATTGGTGTTTCGTATATAGATTTTGATCGACTGTATGTAGCTACTCAGGATGCGAGTTTTTTTAGCTCGAACAATCAAGGCTCCTCATGGGCTAAGAGCGCAACTGCTAACCTACCCAACACGATGATTCCATGGGATATCAAAACATCTGCAATAGATCCTGATGTTGTGTTCGTATGCGGAACAGGATTTTCAAATACTGGGGTTTTCCAGTCCCTAGATGGTGGAAAAAACTTTGTTGGTTTGCTTGGTAATATACCTTTAGCGACATTTTATGAAGTAGCGTTGACAGCAGATGAAAAATTCTTGTACGCGGCCACTTCTGAAGGACCTTATGTTTATGTATTTGCAGAATCACAATGGTTTCCTTTGATGGGAGCAAACACTCCGATTTTAGATTACAACTCTGTGGATATTGTTTCTGACAATGTAGTTCGATTTGGTACTTATGGCCGAGGAGTATGGGATTTTGAAATCGATGCGGGTACATCTACAAGTATTTCAGATCAAGGTGGTAAGAAATCTGATTCAACTTTCAGCGTATTTCCAACCTTATTGACTGAAAGCAAAATGATACAAATAGTTCCAAGTATTCCTGAGTCCTACTCAATCGAACTTTACAGCCTGGAAGGCAAGCTGATGCTGACACAAAAATCATCTGGAATAAGCAGTATTCGCGCTGATTTCCCTAAAGGTGTTTACCTGTATAACATTCGCTCACAAAAGTCAAAAATGGCCGGTAGGATTGTAGTGCAGTAATGTGAAGCGCGCCTGAATATGGTTCAAGGCATTTTCGAATATCTGAGTGCTTCGTTTATTGGCAAATGCTTTGGTATTGGTATTTCTGTTTAGCCATAGTCATTATTGCATGAATACCAAGTTCATACTTCTGGAGATATACCAGAAAAAACGGAAGTGGTCATTTTACTCAAGCCTGCAAGAAACAGTTTTAGTAGGAGTGGAAGAGTCCCAAATAGGGCTGGGGATGCACGAACCACAAAAAGGCATGGTTGAAAATACTTGCGCCTACTGGTTTTCACCAAGCTTTCTATAAAACTATGAAGTCAAATTGCTTTATTGACTTACAGAAACGTTTTCTTGGGCCAATGATAGTAGATTTTGAATAAGCGTTCATTAATCCAAACCTCTACGGTGCAATTCCTCTCGGTACATTTTGTATTCTCTGCTCATATCGCCACTCACACTTGAATTTTCTTGGGCTCTGCGAACCAAATAGGGTATCACATCACGAACTGGGCCATAAGGCATGTATTTAGCAACATTAAAGCCTGATGCGGCAAGGTTGAAAGTAATATTGTCACTCATGCCAAACAGCTGACAAAAGTTAACATGTGGATGATTTCTCGGGATGCCCATTTGATCCATTTGTGCAGCCATAACAGCGGTACTGTGTTGATTGTGAGAGGCATTACAGAATGAAATACTCAAATAGTTTTCAAGGCAATAGGTAATTGACTGGTCGTAATCCTGATCAGTGGCAGCCTTATCAACATGAATTGGGGAATCGTAACCCATTTCTATAGCTCTTTTTCGCTCTTTCTCCATGTATGCGCCACGAACCAATTTTGCACCCAAAAGATATCCTTCTTTTTTGGCTGTATCATGTGAAGCTTTTAAGAATGCCGCTCTGTCATTGCGATACATCTGAAAAGTGTTGTAAACGATTACCTGACCCTTATTGTAGCGCGCCATCATTTTGTCAACCAAATCATCAATACCTTTTTGTATCCAGCTTTCCTCTGCATCAATGAATAAGCCCACTTTCTTGGAAGAGGCATTGTAGCACATGGCATCTAACCTCTTTAGTACAACTTTGTATTCATGCTCTTCAGTCTGTGTCAATGCATCAGTAGTACTCAGTTTCTCAAGCAAACCGAACCTAGCAATTCCAGTTACTTTAGCGCTCACCACAGGAACATACTCATTGAGGGAACCAAAGTCTATACAGCGGATGATTTCGTTCATTGTGATGTCATAATCTCGCTCCGATTCCTTTGCTTCTGCACCATAATCTAGGATGGTAAGTGCATTGAAGCTGGCCAAATGATCAATATTTTTTTGAGTTGAAAGTAAATTTTCGCCTCCGCAAAACTGCTTAAAAATGGTATTTTTAATAATTTGGGTTCCTATTGGAATGCGAAGTTTGGCAGTCCAAAAGCCTAAAAACGATGCAATTTTCGACAACATCGGCTTATTCATTATACTGAATAGAAAAGCAGTGCGCTTCAAGTCACCGTCACTTTTAATGGCAAAGGCTATTTCAATATTATTCAGATCAAGATCTTGGCTGGTTTTCAACATGGCTATCTATAATTCAATCAATAATTGTGAGCAAACTGCTCTGATACACTTTGAGGCAAAGTTAATTTTTTACAAGCTTATTTTATCATTGGTCTTGAAATAAGCTTCAATTATATTCTTCAAGCTTTTGCGCTTTGGTTGTTATAATATTTTTTGACGGGGCAAATAAAAAAGGATCTCTCATTAAGAAAGATCCTTTAATTGAAACAGATTCTTGGCTTTAAGGTTTAGAATTGGAATCTCCAAAGTAAGTCTGGAAAGAATCCAATTTGATATACCTTATAACTTTCACCACGAGAAGCAGAGAAACGTTCTTGAAAAATATTTTTGTTGTTGGTGACATTTTGGAAATCAAGAAAAAACTGTTGCGTTAATTTTCTCTTACTTGAGTTAAAAGTGACTCCAAATTTCACATCCCAACGAAAGTATGCGTCTTGAACTACTCCAAAGGCCTTGCTTTCATCCAAGATTTCTTCTCCAGCTTGTAAGGAGGCTGCCAGATCAATTGGAGTGATATTTCTGCCACCAGCCAACGAGACTCTCGAATCAATGCTAAAGAAGTTTTGCTTGTTCTTTCCGAATTTTATTTCACGACCAGCCAAAAGATTTACAATGTATCTGTTGTTGAATGCTGTATTGCGTGTTATGTTGTCGCTGCCTTCATACTTTGACTCAAACAAGGAGCCGCTGAAAAGCATATACCAGTTTTGGTTAAAATATTTTTCGACGGTTAATTCTAATCCATAATTGTTTCCTATTCCAGCGTTTTCGAGATTTCCGATTTGTGGAAAACCAAAGTCGGCACCAGTATTAAGAACTGAATAGCTGCTTGGGTTTCTTTCAACGGGTACATTGCTGAGCAATTGGTAATAAACTTCAAACTTGGTGTGCCAGTCAGTTAACCTGAAATCATGTCCAACTACAAACTGATTGCTTTGAGAAAATCCCAATTGGGTATTGTCAGAAATACTTCCATCGGGCTGGCGTTCTTGAAAGAAGAGTATTGGTAATGGTTGGGTTTGACTGTGTAATCCATATCCTACAGTCAGTGTATTTCTGGCATTGACTTTATAGGCAGCCGACACACGTGGCTCAAGTGATTTTGAATCGTTGAACACCAACTGCTGAATGTGTAAACCTGCTATTAAGGTTATTCTTTCCGTTGGTTTGTATTGCGATTGGGCGTACAATTCTATCAATTCTATACTGCTATCATATTGTCGCAGCTGAGCCCAGTCTGCTTTATTTTGTCTAGAGCGCGTATCCGTGTCCAAGCCAATACTCTGAACCAATAGTCCGGTTCTTAAGCCCCATTTGGCATTGAATTTTTTATTGTAGTAGCTGTTCAAACGGTAACTGCTTGAGTAATCTTTTAGATCCACCACATGTCTTTTGATTTCATTGTTTTCGTCGCGGTATGAATTAAAGGTATTGCCAGAATTGCTTGCAGAAAGCACCGTTCTAATATATGAGCTGTTATCAATTACTACATTGTGCTTAACACCTACAAGGCCTATTTGAGATTTTGCAAAACTGTTTTCTTTGGTTTCAGCATAAAAATCGTCTTCTTTGAGGTCTGCTCCTATAAAATCAATATTGCTTAAAGCGCCAATGCCAAAAATAGAGAATCTTCCCAATTTGGTCTTGCCAAAATCAAAATTGAAATTTAAATCCTTGTATTTTGGAAGGGCTGAGGTGCCGAAGTTAATCCCGGCAATATTGGCCAGTTCAACAAATGAATGGCGGTAAGATATGACAAATGATCCTTTACCTTTGCGCAATGGCCCTTCAACCATGGCTTCAAATCCCGAAAAGGCTGCCAATTGAGCCGTAAATTCGAATTTGTCTTTGTTCCCGTTCCTAAAACCAATATCAAATACACCTGCAAGTGCATTTCCATATTCAGCAGGGAAAGCAGAAGTTAAGAAATCCGAATTTTTAATCAAGTTGGGATTCAATGCAGAAACCGGGCCGCCAGTTGTGCCCAAAGTAGCAAAATGGTTGGGACTTGGAATTGGTATTCCTTCCAATCTCCAAAGTACACCAGTAGGTGAGTTTCCTCGAATTACAATGTCATTTCGGCTGTCATTGTTGGCAACAACACCAGCAAAATTTGCCGCCAATCGGGACACGTCATTTCTGCCGCCAGAATATCGCTGCACTTCTTCCACGTTGAATTGTCGGGCAGATATCATAGCCAACTCGTTGATGGCTTCTGATTTTCCAAGCTTTGAAGTGACAGTCACCTCTTTAACCATTGTGATATTTTCTTCAAGACCAAGATCAAGCACTGTTTCTTTGCCGACGTTTACCAATACATTGGGGATGGTAACTGTCTTGTAACCAATATAACTGATTTGAATTTCATGTCGGCCTTGAGGAACATTTTTTATGACATAACTCCCATCATTATCCGATGTAGCGCCCAATGCAAGTGAGGCTGGAAGAATGATGATATTTGCACCAATCAATGGCGTTTCACTCAATTTGTCAATGATGATACCACGGATGTTCTGTGTAGACTGAGCGGTTGAGATTATGGGAAAAAATGCCATCATAAATGCTAGAATGATTTGATGGTAATTTGATGATTTCATTGTTTAAATTTTGAATTGCAATGCAAAGATTCATCAAGTTTTTAATTGGTACCTGTCACCTAAGTTACAAACTATCTTTGCGACTAATCTTTTTCTGATTCTACTCAATGAAGGTCGTTCAATGCCCAGATAGCTCGAAAGCATGGTTAAGGAAATACGATTATAGAGATGGGGAAATTGAAACATGAAATTGGTGTAGCGGTCAGCCGGACTGATAAACAAAAGTGACTCGATGCGACCTTGCAACATTTTGATAACTTCCTCCGCAATCAATCTTCCCAAGCGTTCAAAAACCGGATAGGAATTGTAACAACTTTGCATGTGTTTGTATGTCAGAAGCACCAACTCGCAGGGCTCCAAGACTTGGATCGTGTGTTTGCTTGATTGTGTAATGAATGAGAGGTATTCTGTTGCCCAGTCGTTCTCAGGCATGAAATGGGTATTGATTTCGTTGCCTTGCTGATCTATGTAGAACATACGTAACAGAGCTTTATTGACAAAAGCTACGTTGTTGGGCGTTTGGTCAGATTGGATTAGAAACTGTTTTGAGTTTAGGCTCTGGTAGCTGAGGCCACTGACAAAAAAATCCATTTCTTCCTTACGAATTTTGGGAACGATATTTCTAACTGTAGCTTGGAGTTGAAGGGATTTGTGGTGGTCCATTTGCAGCGTCATTGGGCTGGTGAAAAAGCAGCCCTCAAAGCTAAGGATTATTCAATATTTCACGTTAATAATCAGTCCAATTGGAAGAGATCCCGAACACCAAAATTTTTATCGATTTGAAATCCCTCAGCGAGCTCATATCCAGCGGATCGGCCCATATCCATTGCTCTAGAACGGATGAAATCCATGAACTCTTTGGAACTGATTGGGGAAGTAGGTTCAGCGCTATTTGGATCGTAAAATTGACTCTTGAATGCGAGAATCATTTCCATCTTTTTATCAAAATATGGTGTAATATCGAAGACAAAATCAGGCTTGAGGTAATAATCTTGGATGTAATGGAAGACCATCCGGGGCCGCCAAGGATCTTGAATTTTATGTCTGTCGTTCCAAGTTTCAATTTTTATCAAACCGGATAAAAAGCAAGCATCGGCGCATAATTTAGCTGCTCTACCGTGGTCTGGATGTCTGTCAGACTTTGCATTGATGAGTACCATTTCAGGCTGGTGTTCACGCAATACAGTAATTATTGGAATGAGATGTTCTTTGTCATGTGTGAAAAATCCGTCTGCCATATCCAGTTGTACACGAACATCTGCACCCAAAATTTTAGTTGATGCTTCAGCTTCACTGGTGCGGGTATGTGCATTGCCTCTTGTGCCCAGTTCTCCTTTGGTCAAGTCCAAAAGCCCGATTTTCTTTCCTAGCAATTGGTAATGAATCAATGTGCCAGCGCAGGATAATTCTACATCATCAGGATGAACGCCAATGGCTAAAATATCGAGTTTTGACATTTGATTTTTAATTAATAGCTTCCATAATATCTACGCAAGAACCACTCTGCTGTTAATATCAGCAACAATATCCAAAATATCCATTTCAAGAAAATAAAAGGCTGAGTCACATTGCTTTGATAGAGCACAGGCTTCATACTCGCTTGTTTCTTGATTTCGTTTGCAAGTGTTGCTACCTGGTCAGGCATTACAGTTTTACCACCGGAAAGTTGTGCCATAGCCCTCAGCAAGCCATGATTGGCAGTAGATTCAAAAGCCTCTAATTGAATAGCCTGAATCTCAAATTTGCCATCCACTTTCAGTTGTGCACCATTGTAATTGGTCAAGGCTTTGAAAGAATAAGAGCCTGGAGGAAAATACCCTGCATCCAATTCGTAATATCTGCCTATGCGTGAAAAGTTGAACGGGTATTCTTTGCCTTGTTCATTGCGGATCATCAAACTAACATCGGGTGTATTGATCAATTCATAACTCGCGTTGTATAGCTCGGCATCCAGTTTTATGGTTTCATTTTCTTGAAATACCGTTTTTTCTGAAATGACCCTAAAAGGACGTTTGTCAGTTTTTACGGTCAAGTATTGGACAGTTTTGTCGATGATCTCATTGATTGCGTTGTGGTTGTTGTGCTGAAGGAAATCGAACAAGCGCCATTTCCAAAGTTTTTCACCAGCAAGGACAGCAGTTTTGACACCGTCAAAATCTCCAAAAGCAAACAAGGGATAATTGGTTTCAATATTGCCAATCCGTTGATTCATCAAGGCTTTTGAATTGCCTGACAGTTTGTAATTTCCAAATGGGCTTGACAATGGAGGAAACTGTTCAGTATATCCTATAAGTTGAGGATCAAAGGTAAAGAGTTCAAAATTTGATTGAAGGAAGGCTTGGGCTTCATTTTGGGTACGACCGTCGCCATCAATAGTCATTACATTTTGAAGTCTATTAAAGGTAGATAAATCCATACCTCCGCTCAAAATAAACCAGCGCGGAGTTTTGGCTTTGTTTAGTCCGTCAATCAAACTATTAATTTGATGTGATGATGAAGGTAAGCCGTGCAATATCACTAGGTCATAGCCAGTGCCAATACCTGAATAGTCCGCTGCATATTTCAAGTCAATAAGATAGTTCAGATTGTCACCTAAGGCTTGTCGAATGGCACTCAAGTCTGGGTTAGGCGCATCAGCGAGCAGCAGGATTTTTTGTCTGCCATCAATAACATTGACGTAGATATCTTTGGTATTGTTGACCGTAGTGGCCTCACCAGATACGGATGTTAGTGAAATTCGATAGTGCTGCACACCTGGCACATCCGCCTTCAAAGTAGCAGTAAAGGTTTCGAAGAAATCCTTGTTGTTGATGGACACAGATGTTGAAAAAACGGTCGAATTTCCTGCTCCAATCTTTTGTACAGTAAGCTTGGTGGATTGACTACTGCAATTGAAAGCGGTCATGTCAATCTGGATGTCAAAGCTATTGTTCAAAAACACCAGTTCATTGTTAAAAACACGTTTTAAGATCAAATCTTTGCGCGGAATGGTGTCCCCGTATGCGATTGAAAAGCAAGGAACATTGAGTTGTTGGGCACCATACACAGGATTGCTGCCCGTATTGTAAATGCCATCGGTAGCCAGAATAACAGAACCCAAGTTTTGATCTTGGTATTGATTGTGAATTTCATCCAGAACCAAGGAGATATCTGAAATTCTATCTTGGAAAGAATCAACCAAACCAGGTCGAACGGATTCGCCAAACGACAAACTCACGACTTCAAAATCAGTTGAAAGTTCCTTAGAAAGTGCCTCCAGATCAACATTTATATCTTGCGTATTGGCAGTTTTATTGCCCATTGAGGACGAAACATCCTTAGCGATGACCACTAAAGGCTTTTTGATTTCAGTTTTGAGCGATTTCAAGACAGGAGACAGCAAAAGCAAACAAAGCGCTGTTATGACAGTCCATCTCAAGGCCGCCAAAACATTGATCAACCATTTTGGAGCCTCCGAAAAAGAGGAAGATCTGAAATAGAGTAGGGCAGCTACACCAGTGCCAATAAGCAAGCAAGGCAAGATCAGCCAGTAAGAATATTGAATAGAGATACTTAGTAAAATCATGTTTAAATCAAGGTCAAAAGCCCCAAAGATAGTCTTTGTGAATTGACGAATAATAACGCATTTTTGATTATTTAGTTGCCCGGGTTAGAAATCATGAGTGGAGGAGGGTGGTGTGAAGTTAGTTCGGAAGGTCAATTTATTGAAAAGGCATTCCGATTAATCAAGCAGGATATTCCTTTGAAGTTTTTCCTAGTTTTTGATTTTGCGGATTATAAGAAATACAGGGTTATAGAAATTGATGCTTTAGGTTTACTTTAGGCTTGATTTTCAATTATCAGGTATTTGTTCTTATATTAAACAATATTGCCATATATAGTGCATTATTTTGAATTTAAATTTTAATATGGT
>Ga0105049_10010595_pt1 | contig 10580 bp, 10 predicted proteins | sample MAT06_FD_78087 | JGI IMG/M metagenome (GOLD analysis project Ga0105049, IMG submission 78087) | Freshwater microbial communities from Lake Fryxell liftoff mats and glacier meltwater in Antarctica - MAT-06 | ecosystem: Environmental > Aquatic > Freshwater > Ice > Liftoff microbial mat | place... | reverse complement strand
TTTGAACTGATACTTTGTTGCGCCTCAGTCATGGAGAGCCCGCTACAATCCTTCGTCGCGCCTAGTCTCATCTCAAAATAATCTGACCAAACTATCAAAGACTTCGTGCCCCTGCCACTAGCTCAACTCGCGCCTGCCAAAATATTGGCGTTAAAAGCAACCAGAGAGATGCAAGAAGAGGGTGTTCAGAAATTTCAACAAAGGGACTGACATCGCCACTTTTCAATAATCCCCACAGGGTGCATCTCATGCCCGTCCGCTTAAAAATAATTCACAACCATGCGCAACGTACTTTTCATTTTCACGCTGGTCGTTTTGAACTTCCTGAGCGCAACTGCTCAGAACGAAACGCTTTTTTACGCCGAGGTAAATTCCACAGAAGCAGCCGTCGGTGAACCCATCGAAGTTACTTTTATACTACAAAACGGTAAAAAAAATGGAAAATTCACCCCTCCAGTTTGGGAATCTGCGGGTTTTGTTGTGCTTGGAAGCAGCCAATCGTCTAGTATTTCGATCATGAATGACGAGACGAACACCTATGCTTCCTACAACTATACCGTCACCCCTGCTGAAGCGGGCACTTTGACCATCCCGTCTGTCAGTATCAAAAATGGCGAGACCGAATTACACACCAAGCCAATTACCATAAAAGCTTTGCCCAACGCGGATGGTGTAAGCCCGGTTTTGCCAAAACGTTCGCCTGACCAAGCCCCAAACGCACCCAAAAAGAAGTATAAAACGATTAGAATGTGACAATGTATCCTATTGGTCAGACGAAAGAAAAATGACCTTAACCTGCTCCATGCTTTGTTTGCAAAATAACACCCCTGCTTTTGGTGCATGGGCAGGGGCCCTGTCATTGTTTTTCAGCCTAAATCTCCTTACTGCACAGAGTACCGTCACATTCGAAGCCGCAATCGCAGTGAAAGAAGTGATCACGGGCGTACCTTTTGAACTGACCTTCACCCTAAAAAACGCCGAAGGCACCCGTTTCACCGCACCCAATTTTTCGGGTTTCAGAACCGGAGCAATCTCCGAAATGAGGGGCATGAGTATTATCAATGGGCGCAGTAGCAGCAGCCAAACCTGGTCTTTGGAACTGACCGCAACCAAATCCGGCATTTTCAATATCGGCCCGGCTAGCGTGTTGCTTGGAGGGCAGACGCTCAGCACAAAACCATTGGCAGTCAATGTTTTGTCTGTCGCAGCCAGCAGCAAGGGCACTGTGAACGCACCTACAGGCTCTGACGGCAAGGTGTTCGTGGCTGCTGAATTTGACCGAGAAGAAGTCTATGTCGGCCAACAAGTGACCTGGCGTATCCAGCTTTACACCCAGCTCTCGGTGGAAGGCTACGATATCCTTGCGCTCCCTGATTTCGCGGGTTTTTTTTCCAAAGAAAAAATTCGGTACGACAAGCGTGTCCAATACATCAGTCTGCGTGGGAAAAAATACGCGGTGCGCACTTTGCACGAATTCGCTCTTTTCCCGCAGGAGGCCGGTGCGATCAGCGTGGGTGCTGCCAGGGTGAGCGTGGGCATCGAGCAGCCAGGCCCGCAAGGGTTTCTTTTTGGGCCAAAACCAGTTGCTTTACAAACCGAACCCATCGGACTCAACGTGAGAGCTTTGCCACAGCCCCCGCCCGCAGAATTCACAGGAGCTGTTGGAAAATATGAGTGGGAAGTAAAGGCCGACACAACCCTACTGAGCACCGACGATGCCCTTACCATCATCGTGGAAGTAAAGGGCAATGGCGATACCCGACGGTTTGGCCCCCCGAAAATCACCGTACCACCGACTTGCGAGATTTTTGAACCTCGGATTTTGGAGGACGAAGAGTACGAGGGCGAAACGGAGATTTTGCACCGCAAAAAATTCGAGTATGTAGTGCTGCCGAAAGACACGGGAATTCAAGAGATTAGCCCGGTTTTGATCTATTTCGATTCCGACAGCAATCGTTATTGCCAACTCCGTGTTGCTCCCATCCGGTTCAGGGTGACCGCTGGAAAGAACTACCAGTCACCCAACGCTTTGACCGATGCTGAGGCCAGCGAGCCTTCCGCGATACAACCGACCAGCCTTTTGGAACGGATCAAAGACTGGCTCAGTTCGCCCTTGCTTTGGGGCATTTTAGCCCTGCCTTTTCTCTTGCTGGGGATCTTTGTTTTCCTAAAAAAACGCAAACCAACCAGCCAACCACCAGTCACCAATCCACCAGTCACCAATCCACCAGTCCACCAATCCACCAGTCACCAATCCACCAGTCACCAATCCACCAGTCACCAATCCACCAGTCACCAATCCACCAGTCACCAATCCACCAGTCCACCAATCCACCAATCAACCAGCCTCGCCTTGGCCCGCCAGCGCTTCACCAACGCTGGCCGCCTCTTAAAAGACAATGACCCACACCGATTCTACAACGAACTTTTCAAAGCTTTACAAGCCTGGCTTTCCGCTCGTTTTGGCCTCCAGCCCTCTCAGTTGAACGACGCCGACGTGAGCGCACTCCTACTCCAGCGCGGTGCGGCGCCGATCAGAATCCAGGCCCTGCTTTCCGTGTGGCATACCTGTGAACAGGCGATCTATGGCGGCCAGGCACAGGCAGAGCAGGTGGAGAGTACCTGGCAAATGGCTGGGCAAGTGATGGAAGCGTTGGAGCGGGAGCTGAGGTGAGGGTTGAGCTAGTATAGAACTATTCCACGCTAACTGGTTTCATTTCACTTTCCACCTATATTCAATACCTTTGGACAAATGATTCCGTTCATTACCCAGACAACTTATTAGATTTGCACCATCCAAATATGTAAAATTGCGTCCTAAACCATTAAATTGACTCAAAATGAGTGCTATTCCAGCTAAAATTTTACCCAGACTCACAACTGGCATCAAGAAATTTCAAGCCGTACTCCAAACGGCAAAGACAAAAGACATTAATGAATCCGATACAGTCGTAATTATTACAGATATGCTTTCTGAAGTATTTGGTTTTGATAAATATTCTGAGATTACATCTGAATTTGCAATAAAGAAAACTTGGTGCGACTTGGCAATTAAAATAGAGGAGAAGGTAAAGTTTCTTATTGAAGTAAAAGCCATTGGTTTGTTACCTAAGGAGGATCACATAAAACAAGCCGTAGATTATGGGTCAAACGAAGGAGTAGACTGGGTAATACTTACTATTGGAATTAAGTGGAGGATATACAAGATTATTTATGGGAAACCAATTTCACATGACTTGGTATACGAATTTGATTTTTTAGCACTCAATGCCAAAAAGGAAGCTGACTTGTGCCTACTTTATTATGTGAGTAAAGAGAGCATGACAAAAAGCGCATTAGAAGAATTCCATGTCCATAAACAGTCCTTAAGTAAGTTTCTCATTGGGCAAATCCTTCTAAGCGATGCTGTGCTTGATTCAATTAAAAAATATGTAAAAAAAGTCACACCCAATGCTAAATTGGAATTGGGCGATATTAAGGAGGTGCTCGCCAATGAAGTAGTAAAAAGGGAAATCTATGAAGGTGATAAAGCAGAAGAAGCCAAAAAGAAAATAGCTAAAGCATTAAAGGCCTTTGAAGGCAAGAAAATACAACCTGTAGCAGAAAGACCTTCAGGCACTGTTTAAGTAAATGAGAAATTCCCACCACGCTAGGGCCAGCTTTCAGAATATGTCCAAATGCCCTAACTTTGTATCTTAAAGGATAAATATGACAGTCACCATCGAGACATCGGGCATTCAAGAAATCGAGCAACTGCTTCAAGTGCTTAAGTTGTTGAATATCAAAACTATTAAGGTTCAAAATCCCCGTGCCACCCGTACCCCAATCATTACGAGCGGCGATAAAAGACTAGATCCAAAGGAACTTTTTGGAATCTGGAAGGATAATCCGAGGACGATTGAGCAAATTCGTTCAAATAGCTGGAAGCGGAACTGGAATATCTGACATGGTACTTTGTGACACAAATATTTTCATTAGTGCTTTCAATGGTAGGGTTGTGACCATTGAGGCATTAGACAAAATTGGATTTGCCGAAATTGCCTTGTCTGCCGTAACTGTCATGGAACTTTTTCAAGGAATGGGCAATAAGAACGAGCTAGCTCAGATGAAAAAAAGGATGAAATTCTATGATGTTGTCCAAATTGACAACGCCGTCTCTGAAAAAGCAATTGAGTTTATAAAAGCATACAGCCTTAGTCACGGTTTGAAGATACCGGATGCAATAATTGGAGCAACAGCTGTGATTTATCAAATACCAATTTACACATATAATTTGAAGGACTTCGACTTTCTGCCAGGTATAATTCTTTATCAGCCAGCGTAATAAATACCATAGCGAACATTGTTTCCCCAAATTGCTCCCTAACCATCGCGCATTTTGGGAGCGTAACCTCCACCCCACCACAACCATCTCCCCAATCCCTCCAAAATCCTTACTTTTGCCCCGCCCAGCGGCAAAATGCCGCCGTTTCTTCCCATGCGATTCAGGACTCTTGCCCCTTGCTACTTGTTACTTGCTTTTTTCCACTTGCTGCTCTACACGGCCTGTCAGCCCCCCGAATTCAACGAAAAAAAAGAGGTGGAATACGGCAAGATCAACCTTGACCTGCGCAACAAAAAGGTGCAACTCCTTTACAACCTGCGCGATCAACGCAAGACAGATAGCCTGCTCCTTTTCCTGAAAGACCGCGATGTAACGCTGCGCTACCTCGCCGCGCTTTCTTTTGCCTCTGTACGCGATACCAACGCCATCGCTGCGCTCGCACCCCTATTGAAAGACCCCGTGGAAGACGTGCGCGTTGCGGCAGCTTTTTCCCTGGGACAAATCGGTTCGCCCAAGTGCGAACAACCGCTTATTGAAGCCTTTTTCTCTAAAGATTCGCTCTCCCAGCACCAACGCTTCAATGCCGTAGTGCTCGAAGCTGTGGGCAAATGTGGCTCGCGTAAAAGCCTCCGCCAAATTGCCGCGGTGACAACCTACCAGCCCAGCGACACGCTTCTGCTCGAAGGACAATGCCGTGCTATCCTTCGTTTTGCCTTGCGCGATACAGCAATCATAGAGGCTTCTGCGACGGATCGGATGGTAGAATACGTCGGCAATGAAAAAATCCCGGCGCCTGCCCGGTTGGTGGCGGCCTACTACCTTGCCCGTGCTAAAGGTGTCACCTTCGACAGTACGCAAGCGGTGGCGATTAGTTTGGGCTTTGTACGAGCGGTGAACTCGCCTGAAGTACGTTCACAAATTGCGCTTGCATTGGGCAAATCAACGGCCAGCCCTGCCTTTGGGATGCTCTCCAAGGTGATCAAAACGGAGCAGGATTGGCGTGTTAAATGCGAGATAATCAAGGCATTGGGCAATTTCAATTATGACACCTCCAGGGTACTGGTGGCCGAAAAACTGTACGACCCTAACCCGCACGTAAGCCGCGCAGCAGCAGAATTTTTCATAAAAAACGGCAAGCCTCAAGACGGGCAATGGTATTATCGAATGCCACGCGACAATCCTTCCTGGCCCATGCCAATACAAATCGCCCTGTATCATGCCGCGAACAAAACCCTCACGTTTTGGGGTGATTCCACGGCAAAAACGGACGTGAACTGGCGTTTGAAGCAGATTTTTCAACAATCCAAAAGCCCTTATGAACGGGCGGCTTGTCTCGCCGGACTGGCCGAGCACGGCAGGAATTACGCCTGGATTCATCAATACGGGTTCAACGACCCTGCTTTGGCAGTTAAAGTAGCGGCCACCAATGCTCTGGTGACGATTATGACGCGCCCCGATTTTTGGGCACATTTTGGCGAGAGTGGCAAGGGCGTTCGCCGGACACTTTACAATTACACCCGAGAAATTGTGGCCAATGGCGACCCGGGCATGATCGGCGCGATTGCCCCTGCCTTTTCAACGAAAAATCTGCTGAATTTCAGGGATATACGCGACTCCACAAGACTTGAAGATTTCCGCGAAGCATTCGGAAAGCTCAAAATGCCCCGGGATTATGAGGCCATTGCAGCCCTCGAAAAAACCATCGCGTACCTGGAGAGCCGCCCGGAACCTGCCATGCCTAAAATCCCCAAAAATCACCCCATTGACTGGGAACGTATGCAAGTGGTTGCAGATCAAACCGAGGTGACCATCCAAACTTCCAAAGGTTCTATTGTGCTGGAGCTCTGGCCACAATGGGCGCCCGGCTCGGTCGCAAATTTTATCGAACTTGCTGGTAAAGGATTCTATAATGGCAAGGTATTCCACCGGGTCGTATCCGATCATGTTATCCAAAGCGGCTGCCCACGCGGCGACGGTTCGGGCGGCCTGGATTATTCGCTCCGCACAGAGATTGGACTGACTTGGTACAACCGCGCCGGACTGCTCGGCATGGCTTCCAATGGATTTGACACGGAAGGCACCCAGTTTTTTATCACCCATTCAGCGCGGGTGCATTTGGATGGCCTCTACACCATTTTTGGCCGCGTAAAATCGGGGATGGAGGTCGTAGACCAGATACAGCAGGGAGATGTGATGGAGAAAGTGACGGTGAAGTATTAGTTTATGGGCAAAAACACCTCTGCCATCATGCACCGCGCCGAGCCGCCGCCGTAGTTCTCAATGGTATCAATCGGCGCGTGGAGCAATTGGGTATGACCTTTCAGTTTTTCGATTTGGGCAGGTGTGAGTGCGCGATAAGCTTGGTTCGACATCACGAGGATAGTTTGCCCTTCCGTATTGCGCACCTGAAGCATATTGCCCGCAAAGGAATTCATTTGCGCGAGCGAAATGTCCACAATTTCTTTTCCGGTTTCCTTGAATTTTTCCTCCAGCAGCTTGCGCTCCGCTGGGTCGCGCACCGTGTCGAGGCAAATGACCACGAAAGTTTCGCCCAAGGCCATCATTACGTTGGTATGGTAAATGTCCTGTCCATTGCCGTCCACGGAATTGAACACAACTTTCTGATAACCAATAGATTGGCAAAGTTTTTCCAACAACACTGCATCGGTGCGCGGGCTAAGGCAGGCGTAGGCGAGGCGGTGCTGGTGATCGAAAATGATGCTCCCCGTACCTTCCAAAAACTGTTCGGATTGTTCGCTGGCCTCAAAATGCAATCGCCGATCTGAGAGGAATCCCTTTCCCAAAACCGTTTCAATAATCGCATCGCTGCGCTCCAGTCGCCGTGTTGGGGCGAACATAGGGTAAGTGACCACCGTGCCCTCTTGGTGGAACGTGACCCAGTTGTTGGGGAACACTGCATCGGGTTTCACCGGCGAAGACGAGTCCTCCGCCACGATCACATCCACGCCCGCGGTGCGCAATTGCGCCACAAAACCGTCGAACTCTTGCATGGCCCGTTCGCGCATTTCGGCAGCGTTCAGTTTGCCGTCGCGGCTTTGGAAGGCGTTGTTGGCTGCGGTTTCTTCGTTGAATGCGAAATTGGCCGGGCGAACCATGAGGATATGGGAGGTAGTTTGCTGACGCATACAATTAGAACGATTGAGATGATTGATTCGATTGGAGGGATTGATTCGATTAATTTGATTGGTGGGATTGATTCGATTGCGATTCAAGAATTGATAGTTTATTTGCTGGCGCAAAAATAGCAGAGTTACGTTACACCCATCGTCTCAATCGAAATAATCGTCCCAATCGAATCAATCCCACCAAACAAATCAATCGAGTCAATGAAAAGATACTGCCGCAATTGCTATCATCCATTGTCCTACAAAGCAAAGTTCTGCGCCCACTGCGGGCAAAGGGACACGGACGGACGTATCGGTATGCGGAGCTTGATGGGGCGGCTCTGGAATAACACTTTCCATCTGGAGGGAAAATTCATCCGCACAGCTTGGCAACTTTTTGTGCCGGGCAAAGTGACAACGGAATTTTTCAAAGGGAAACAAGATCGTTACCCCCACCCTATCCGGCTGTTTGCCATAGTAATGTTCTTGTTTCTTTTTTTGCTCAATTCGATGTTGAAAGACAAAGAAGCAAAAGATCATGTCTCGTTCTTTTCCCCCATGACAACGGTAGAATTTGAAACAGGTGACACGACTTTAAGAGAAAGAACCGTGTCTATATACGAGCAAATGAAGTACGACGCCATGCTGTATGACATGGGGAAAGATTACGAACGTTTGCCACCAGAATGGAAAACGCCTCAGGCCAAAAGATCTGTTGACAGCTTGTTCAAATCATTCGCGGGCCGATATGAATTAGAGCAAGAAGGGCTTTTGGATTCGCTCCTGCAAGGGCCGCTAGACAGTACGGGCATTGGGTTCAGTGGCATACAAGTCTCCACGCTCGATATCGTCCGTTACGAGCCAGATGAGATCATCGAACGCTACCATATCACGGATTGGTACGACCAGTTGTTGGTGCGACAAGGCATCAAATCTTACAAAACCCCCGACGCGCTGGCACATGCCTACATTGGCAGCCTGACCTGGTCAATCTTGGTTCTGATAGCCATTATGTCGGGCGTATTGGCGCTGCTGTATGGTCGGCAAAACCGATACTATGTGGAGCATTTTATCTTCCTTTTGCACTTTCACACCGGGGTAATGCTGTTGCTTTTGCTGGCAATATTGGGAAACCGATGGGGTATTTTGGGAGAAGACATCATCGAATGGGCAGTATTTCTGCCAGCCCCAGCTATGTATTTTGCACTGTGGCGGTACTATGGGCAGGGTTGGTTCAAAACCGTTGTAAAATGGATTTTATATGGCTGCTTGTATCTTTTTGCTTTTGTATTTTCATTTGTCTTGGGCTTGCTGGTCGTTTTCGCGGTTTTTTGAAATGGTACAATTCGGATTTCGCCCTCAAAAAACCATTCGATTAGATATAATTTTTGCTGAACGCGGCACTCCCGCATAGCTCCATTCAACCCAACCACCAATCACCCGCCCATGCGCCTCTTATTCATCTCCGATACCCATAATCAGCACCGCTCGCTCCGCCTGCCGGAGGCCGACATCCTGATCCATTGTGGCGATATTTCAGGGCAGGGAAGATTGGCAGAAGTGGTCGATTTCCTTGATTGGTACGGCTCAATGCCCCACCGCCACAAGGTGTTGATTGCGGGCAACCATGATTTTCTTGCGGAGCAAAACCCCACGCTGTTTAAAAGCCTGATCCCCCAAAATGTGATTTATCTCAACGATTCAGGCTGCGAGATCCAAGGGCTGCGCATCTGGGGAAGCCCCATTTCGCCCTGGTTTTTTGACTGGGCATTCAATCGCCAACGCGGCACCGATATACGCCAACACTGGGATCTCATTCCCCTCGACACGGAAATCCTCATCACCCACGGCCCACCCTACGGTATCCTCGACGAGGTGGCACACGACCGTCGCCGAGTGGGCTGTCAGGATTTGCGCACAAAAATCGAGTCGTTAAATTTTTTGAAAATCCATGCTTTCGGGCACATCCACGAAGGGTATGGCCAACATGAGGAAGAAGGCAAGTTGTTCCTCAACGCTTCCGTTTTGGACGAGCATTATGTGCTGAAAAACGCGCCTTGGGTTTGGGAGGTTACGCGGTAAAAACGTCCGCAAACAATTTCCAGTTACCCTATCAGGCGCTTGTGCCAACTTTTGCTGTAGGGCACGAGCCATTTTTCAGCCAATTGGCCTTTTGTCTGCACCAAAGTATCGGCTACCAAAGTTTCATGGCCAATGCGCTCTTCGCGCACCAGCGCAGCAAATTCGGGGCGATTGGCAAACTGCATTTCGCCCTGCTCGTTTAGCCAGGCAAAGCGCATCCGCTCAAAAAAGTCTGCGCCCATCTCTGCGCCGAGTTGCTCCAAAAAATGCACCGATTTGTCAATGGAGCAGCCGCTCGCACCTGCCCTTGTTTCATCCACCATGAGGATAACCAACTGATTTTCAAAAACTTCTGCTTTTGCTAATAAGGCCTGGTTGTGTGCGGTCCATTGATGGCAAAAAGCGTCTAGGTTTTTTTGGGCAAAAGCCGATTCTTCCGCCGTTAGTGGGCGATTGGAGGTGTACACCCAAACGCGGGAGTCGGGAGAGAATGTGGAAGTGGATGCGAGATTAGGCGTAGTCATTGCGTCATCGTTCGTTATTGCGTTATTTTTTTACCCGCCGTAGCTTTAGCGAAGGAGGGTTCATTGGGAGACAAGAGGTTAAAATATAGGATGCGTAGAATGGTTCAAAAATCTGTTCCAATATTCGGTCGCGCCCCCTTTAGGACAATGTCGTTGGCTTAAGGAATTTAACCACCACGAAGTGGTTGAATTTGAATAGCCTCCGATGCAATCGGGGGGAATATAAGCAATGGTAACAACCCCGAATGGGGTTGAATATATTCTAAATGGACATTCAACCCCATTCGGGGTTGTTACACACACGCCCTCCCCGAATTTCATTCGGGGCTATTCATGTTTGACCCTTTCAGGGTCTTAAGTCAATGACATTGCCCTGAATGGGAGTTTATACGAAGATTGAGCAATCGAACCAATCTCTCCAATCGAATCAATCTCATAATCTGCTAAGAATCATCTCTGAAAGATCGTAAACCGGAATTTGTTCATTTTTCTCCTTGGCTTTAAGTCCGTCTTGCAGCATGGTGA
>Ga0105049_10010594_pt1 | contig 10580 bp, 10 predicted proteins | sample MAT06_FD_78087 | JGI IMG/M metagenome (GOLD analysis project Ga0105049, IMG submission 78087) | Freshwater microbial communities from Lake Fryxell liftoff mats and glacier meltwater in Antarctica - MAT-06 | ecosystem: Environmental > Aquatic > Freshwater > Ice > Liftoff microbial mat | place... | reverse complement strand
TAATATATACTTTAGGTGCTGATCGGTTTACTTAAGGTGTTTTATTTGAATTTCAGCCCGGTGGATACCTTTGCATCATGAAAATTCTTTTCGCAGATACTGCCCATCCTTTCCTAAAACATTCATTAGAAAATGCAGGGCATGAATGCTATTATGATGACCTGTTAACCAGAGAAACAGCTCTTTCTATTATTAACGGATTTGATGGTGTGGTAATAAGAAGCAGGTTCCGTTTCGACAAGGAAATGATTAACGCCTGCACCAATCTCAGGTTTATTGCACGGGTAGGAGCGGGGATGGAAAATATCGACAGCGAATATGCGACTTCGAGAGGAATTATCTGCCTCAATGCACCCGAAGGCAATCGTAATGCCGTTGGTGAGCAGGCTTTGGGAATGCTGCTTTGCCTGCTTAACAATGTTATAAAGGCTGATAAAGAAGTAAGGAATGGCCAATGGGTTAGGGAAGGCAACCGGGGCACCGAACTTTCGGGAAAGACTATCGGACTTATCGGATACGGAAACACAGGAAGCGCCTTTGCAAGTTGTTTGACGGGTTTTAATACTCGGATCCTGGCATACGATCCGTATAAAAGTAACTATGGCAACGAACGTGTGGAGGAATCTGGTATGGAGGAGATTTTTGAACAAGCCGACATCGTAAGCCTTCATATACCGCTTACAGAGGAGACGCGTTATCTTGTCAATAATAAGTGGTTGCATTTGTTTAAGAAGGATATTTACCTGATTAACACCGCAAGAGGTAAGTGTCTTAATACTGCAGACCTTGTTAAGGCGATTATCGAGGGAAAGGTTTTAGGCGCTGCGCTTGACGTTATTGAATATGAGAGCGTTTCCTTCGAAAGTGTTGGAGACCGTCCCGAAGCCTTTAGATTCCTCATTGAAAGTGATAAGGTAATATTGACACCTCATATTGCCGGTTGGACTTTCGAGTCGAATCTTAAAATGGCAGAGGTGCTTTTCGAAAAGATAAACGCATTGGTATGAATAAGTTTATAGTACTGATTTTTCTTGGAAGTTTGGTGCTTTCATGCAACAGGCAATCGGGCATCGTCAATCGGGCTGCCTTAAAGGGTATAACTTCGATCGCTGTTTTGCCCGTTGAGGTTATTATGTCTGGTAAACAACCTGCTCGCCTAAAGGCCGAACAGATAGAACGTATTGAAGAAGCAGAGAGTAAGATGCTGCAGGGAAGAATCCAGGAATCAGTTGTTAATGCAACTATGGGCAGAAAGAAACGAAATGTGGCGGTGATAGATATGGACAAAGTCAACAATAACATTGTTTTGTCGGGCAGTTCTGTCCGTTCCAGTTGGTCGGTCGATACCGAAAAGCTCGCAAAGCTGGCTGGAGCAGACGCTGTAATCCGCGCCAGGATGACTAAAACACGTTACATGTCTAATCTCGCATCGTATGGAACTTCTGTGGGAGCTGATGTGCTTGATATTTTGAAGAAATTCTACGTTCCTGGCGCGCTGATCTCCGATAGTAAAATAGAAGGATCGGGTGTGATGAAAAAAACGCATTCGGTGGATGTAAACGTGAGATTGATAAGCGCAAAAGATGGATCGGTTCTTTGGAGTTTTTCGGATGTTTTTGATTCTGACTGGGACACATCTGTCGATCAGTCGATCGCTGAATCGTTAGGTAGAATGGCCTTACGCTTCCCCGCATTCAAATAGAAACCAATAAATGACAAAAACGTAGTTTTTATTACGTAATCTGCTTGCAGGCTTCTGTTTTTGTCTATACTTGCATTCTTAATCCTTCCGGAAACATGGCAAAGAAAGTTTCTGAAGCACCCAATAAGGTTACTGCAACCCGCGCTTCTACAAGTCGTCACCTATTTAGTGAGCCTGAGCAAATTCCGGGCTTCCTGATGTGGCAGGCTTCAATGTTATGGCAACGTAAGCTTAAAACCGGCCTGGATACGATAAGTATTACGCATGCGCAGTTTTTACTATTGGCAGCGTTGCAATATATTGGAACTCAAAAAGGAATTGTTTCACAGCAGGATCTTGCCACCCATGTTAGGATCGATAAAATGATGACGTCCAAAATCCTCAGGACGCTTCAGAAAAAAGGACTTATCACCCGCAAGAAGAATAAAATGGATACCCGTTCAAAAACCCTTGCATTGAGTGAAGAAGGAGAAGCATTGCTCGCAAAAGCCTTTAAAATTTCCGACCGGGTGGACGGCGATTTCCTGATGGCGTTGGGCTTAAATTCAATGACATTTCAGGATGATCTCAAAAGTCTGTTGAAGGCAAACGGGAAATAAAGCTTCGGAAGCAAAGCATGTCGACAATCAAGTGCTGGTTTAGGATGCCCAAATTGGAATGATTTAGGGCGAAGTATAAAATCGCCTTCCGATTCTTTTGTAAAAATGCGAAAAGCGATTTCATTATAAAGTCTAGATGCGATGCTAATCGGGGAAAAACGATCGCCTTTACAAATCCGGCATTTTCCAGGAAATTCGTTTTTTTGTATTGATTGATATTTCTGATAAAGAGAACGCCCGAGTTTATTAAATGTGGAGCCGCTCCTCCAGTATACATTCGTTTGGCGATTTTAATAACGACGGCGAATTAGACTTCCTTCACCTAAGCAATAGTAGCATTGTTAATGATGCATTTGTAGTTGAGCGTTATTCACTGGATACTAATGGGTTTAAGACCACAAAGTCTGCTAATAAGCCAGGCGAAACTATTATCAAACGAACGAAAAATAATACATGGAAACTTATAAATAAGAATAGGCTCTTTTAGGGGATTTATTTTAAAAAAATAGTGTTCACCATTGTCATTAATGGAGTTTTTTTTACTTAACACTTAACAATGAGTATTAAGTATTAAGACAAGAATTTAAAATGATTAATTATTAAAATCATGAAACCCACATTGCTACGAAATTTGCATTTTACACCCAAAACTCAACATTCAACACTTAATACTGAGTATTAATTATTAAGACAAGAATTTAATAAGATTAATTATTAAAATCATGTAACACACATAGCTGCGAAATTTGCATTTTACGTTCAACACCCACAACTCACAACTCAACACTCAACACCCAAAACTCAACACTCAACACCCAACACCCACAACTCAACACTCAACACTCAACACTCAACACTCAACACTCAACTCAACACCCAACATTCAACACCCAACATTCAACATTCAACACTTAACACAACACCCAACATTCAACACCCAAAACTCAACACTTAACCGCCCGGATTCAACATTTATCCTCAATCCACCACCTCCACCTGTCTGAACTGCAACCTCGAAAGACTCGCATACAACCCTTCCGGAATATTTATCAGCTCATCATGAGTGCCGGTTTCAGTAACCATTCCTTTATCGATCACAATTATCCGGCTTGCATTGCGGATCGTGGATAAACGGTGAGCGACAATAAACGAAGTTCTTCCAACCATAAGCTTATCCAACGCTTCCTGCACGAGGCGTTCAGATTCAGAATCAAGTGAAGAAGTTGCTTCATCAAGAATCAAAATTGAAGGATCTTTTAACACCGCACGTGCAATTGCAATTCGCTGACGTTGTCCACCGCTGAGTGTAATTCCACGTTCCCCGACAACCGTTTCGTATTTCTCAGGGAAACTTTCAATGAAGTTTTTTGCATTTGCCTTGTCTGCTGCAGCAACAACTTCTTCCTGTGTTGCCTCTGGCTTTCCGTAAAGAATATTTTCACGGATTGTTCCTCCGAAAAGAATTACATCCTGAGGAACTATTGCCATATGATCCCGTAATTCGGTTAAAGAATATTCCCTCGAATCTTTTCCGTCGATCGTCACGCTTCCACTGGTGGGATCATAAAAACGTAACAGGAGCTGTGTGATCGTCGATTTACCTGCGCCACTCGGACCAACGATCGCGATACTTTCACCAGATTTAGCTTTAAATGAAATCCCGTTTAGCACAGTTATTTCTGACCGGGCAGGATAGGAGAATCCAACATCTTTAAATTCAACATTGCCCGATAAGCGGTCGGCACCGATCCGAATTTCACGAAGATCAATTACTTCCGGTTTGTGATCAAGAATCTCGAAAATCCTTTCCGTGGCACCGACGGCCTTTTGAATTTGTGCGTACAATTCAGCAAGTCCGCCTATAGAAGCTCCGATATAAGAAGTGTAAATCACAAATGAAATCAGGGTTCCGAATTCGATCACGCCTTCCTGCATCAGGATTGTTGCATACCAAACTATTCCTACTACAGCACCGAAGAGGGCGAAAATTATAAACGAGGCAAATAGTCCGCGGGAAAATGCGCTCTTCATGGATAAAGCCGCAATCTCTTTTATAGATTTACGATATCTGATAACTTCAAGGAATTCGTTCGCAAACGCTTTTACGTTAACAATTCCTTGCATGGTTTCCTGCACAATTGTATTGGATTCGGCAACGCGGTCCTGAACCTGCCGGCTGATCTTTCTTATATAGCGTCCAAATATAATTCCTACAACTACTATTGCAGGAATTAACGCCAACATAAACGCAGTAAGCTTTATGGAAGTAATTGAAATGAAAATAAGTCCGCCAACCACCAGCGTAATCTGGCGGAGAAATTCTGCAAGTGTCGTCTGAAAAGTATCCTGAATCTGGGTAATGTCGGATGAAATCCTGCTATTAATTTCTCCAACTCTGTTCTGGGTAAAAAAGGACATTGGAAGTTGTATCAGATGGCTGTACAAATGTTCTCTCAATCTCACAAGCGTATTTTCGGTTGTCTGAGCGAACAGATAAATCCTAAAAAACGAAAAAACGGATTGAAGCGCCAGCAGTCCAACGAGGACCAAGGCCTTATTATTAATTGAAATATCGCCATTAACCTGCTTGGCAGAATCGATAAGTTCTCCTATCAATTTGGGAAATGCCAGAGCGGTTGCTGAAGTTAGCCCCAGAAATATCAGTCCGGCAATGTATTTCCCTTTGTCGGGTTTAAGGTAGCTGAAAAGTCGTAAGGCTTTCTTTAGTGAATTGCGGTTAAGCTTTGCTTTTGGAAGATCGGCGTCTTTATTTCTTGCCATATTTTATTCGGCCTGCACTTACCGCCCGGCCTGTATTATTCGCTTTTTGTAAAATTCTGTTCATGCTGATTTAAACTGCACATCCGGCAACTTAGTTAGCGGTAGTGCAAACGTAACTCAAAACAACGAACCAGAACAGCAGCGAGTTTAATTGTGACGATAGTCTGACAAACCTTTTATTTTTTTAGTTGCTCCTCTCCTTCATAGTCCTTAAGCTCAAGCTTTCGCAGCGAGGGTGCAAGCAAGCTAGTGAGGCCGGTCACAAACACCGTCATAAAACCTCCAAATACTACAGAAGGAATGAGGCCTAGCGCCTTTGCCATTATGCCCGATTCAAATGCCCCGATTTCATTGGACGACCCGATAAAAATGCTGTTGACCGAAGACACTCGTCCCCGCATCTCATCAGGGGTAAATAGCTGGAGTATAGTTGAACGGATTACAACCGAAACGCCATCAAAAACTCCACTTAGAAATAACATGAATAATGATAGAATGAAAATATCTGAAAGGGCAAATGCGATCATTGTAAAACCATATAAAGCAACGGCTGCCAATAGAATAACTCCTGTTTTGTATTTGGGAGTAAAGCGAGTGATGATCAATGCTGTGAAAACGGCTCCAACGGAAGGCGCGGCCCTCAGCAATCCAAGGCCTTCAGGTCCTGTATCTAAAACCTGGTCGGCAAAAACCGGCAACAGCGCTACAGCCCCTCCAAAGAGCACCGCGAACAAATCCAGGGATAGAGCGCCCAATACAATTTTGTTTTTTAATACAAATACAATCCCTTGCCTAAGGCTATCAGTCATCTTTTCCCTCAATGCCTTGGCAGGAGAGAATGCCGGTAAAGAAGAGAAAAATGACAACGAAATAATGACGAATCCGGCACAAAAGGCATAAGTAACCTGTTTACCTGCATAACCATAAATAAGTCCGCCGATGGCTGGTCCTGATACAGCCGCAATCTGCCAGGCCGAAGTATTCCACGCTATTCCATTGGCAAGTACATTTCGGGGAAGCAGCTGTGGTAACGTTGCCTGAACCGAGGGGCCGGCCAAACCTCGCGCGAGGCCAGTTATCGCGATTACGAAATACAACAGGTATTCTTTATGGGCGGAGAAATAGGTTTCGGGCAGAAATGAGTTTCCGAGCAGAATAAAAGCACAGAGTGCGAAAAGTGAAACAGAGCGTACCACAATTTTTTTACGCTCGTAAATATCCGCCCAGTGGCCAGCAAAAAGAGCAATTGACATAAATGGAAGCGCTTCCGAAAGTCCGATCAGGCCAAGTGCCAGGGTGTCGTGGGTGATTTCGTAAACCTGCCAGCCAACAGCAACAGCTTGCATCTGGATCGCCATTGTTAGGAAAAAGCGCGCTGCGATAAAGCGTCTGAAGGCAGGTATTTTTAATGCCTCGTTTCCTTTTCCTGCTAAACTCATTTAAGACAAAGGTAAACGCTGCACGTTCCTATGAGGAGATTTGCTTATTTTTCAAAAAAATAAATTCCATGAAAGCCTTATTAAAATCCCTGTTTCTATTTTCAATATTCTTATTTCCGTTGAGAGGAGATGCTCAGCAAGAGGAAATAAAGAAGGTATTGAACAAACAGGCTGAGGCCTGGAACAATGGTGACATCCGCGGTTTTATGGATGGATATTGGGAGAATGATAGTCTGCGGTTTATCTCAAAAAAGGGAGTCACTTATGGTTGGAAGCCGGTTCTCGAAAACTATGTAAAATCATATGGAACCAAAGAAAAAATGGGGAAACTGGATTTTAAAGAGATAACGGTGCAGGTTATTTCTGATGATGCTGCATTTGTGGTGGGGCACTGGAAAGTATCTGCAGATATAATTCAGGAAGGAACGTTTAGTTTATTATTTTATAAGAAAAATGGGAAGTGGGTGATTGTCTGCGACCACACGTCCTAAGGTTGGAAGTTAATAATGTGGTTCGTCACTTTCCAACTTTTAACCGCATTAAACCTTAAATCTAAAAAGCACCTGCAAATACTGATTATATTGGTTTGCAACAGTGTTATTGGCGAATGGAAATTGATTTGTTTTAGTAATTCCATGACCATATCGGAAACCCAGATCGATCTTTTTCGTTACCCTGTAATTTAATGTCGCAGTTAAAGAAATCTCTAACTTTTGGATTGAAGGCGTAATGTCTTTTACAGTGTCAAAATCTCTTAATTTCGCTTTGATAAGGTAAGCGAACTCGGGTCCGAATTGTAAAAAAAGCTTTCGTTTTAAATAAAGGTCAAACAGCACCGGCATCTGAATATAATTCAGCTCATTTCTAACTCTTTGAACGCCGTTAATGCTAACGCCCCCTTTTTGAATAAAACCTGGCTCAAGTGAAAATCCTCTCGGTCCTTTTCCTTTATAACCAATATATGCATTGACGTTAAAAGCAACCATCGGGAAGAAATAACGGGTGCCTTTTGCTACTTCAGGCTTGTTTCCCAAATAGCTATTCGCTGCGTCCAGACCTGCAATAAAACCAAACTTATATTCCTGGGCGTAAGTAAATATCGTCGGAAATGACAATACGATTAAAAGGGAACAGATGCGATTATTTTTCATTCGGGTTAATTTTTTGATTAAAATCTCAAACAGAAAATTTAAGGCAACATTTTAAAACGATTGCAATTTCCAAAACGACCCAAATTCAAGTACTTACCATTCAAAATCAACGTTCAGCTTTCAAAGCCAAGTGCTAAACATGTAAAATTCAACATGCAAAATCTAGCGTTCAGCATTCAAAATCCACCATTCAAAATCTAAACATTTAACATTCAACATAAAAAATCTAACATTAAAATTCAGCATTCAAAATAACATTTTCATTTCCTCTTCTTACAATCACAGTTACTTTATCTCCCTTGTTGAATTTCCCTAATCCTTCCATGTAAGTCTGGATATCTGTAACCTTTTGCTCGCCCATCTGAATGATCACATCGCCGTCTTTCATTCCGGCTTTAAATGCTGCTTTTCCGTCCAACACGGCTTCCACCTTTAATCCGTTTTCGTTGCCAGAATAAGACGGCATAATTCCCAACGTTACTTTAAAAGCCGGTGTTCCGCCCATTGATGGATTCCTGGTTTTTAAAAATGCCAGCTTTTCTTTTACAGGAAGCTGCGCAATCGTTCCACTAATTACCAGTAAAACGGCTTCCTCACCGGCTGCATTTATTTTTTCTATATCATCCGAAGGCTTATGATAATCGATATGAGTGCCGGTAAAGAAATGCAGAGCCGGAATTCCCTTGTTGTAAAATGATGTGTGATCGGAAGGGCCAACACCTGCCGAATCAGAATTTATTTCCATTGCGGCAGAGGAAAATGACTTCACCAGTGGCTCAAATTCCTTTGCGGTGCCGGTACCGGAAATCGTTAAGACAGGCTTTTCTTTATTTAACCTTCCGATCATATCCATATTAATCATGCAATTCACCGTCGCAAAGTCAATTACAGGATGATCAACAAACCAGGCTGAACCAAACAGCCCAAGCTCTTCGCCGGAAAAGCAAATAAAAAGAAAATTAAATGGTTCCTTTTCTTTATTCTTTGAATAATAATCCGCAAGTTCAATAACACCTGCAACGCCGGAAGCATTGTCATCCGCACCGTTATGGATTTTTCCGTCGGCGTGCCCGTCCAGCGAATTTCCATCTTCACCCGTTCCAAGGTGATCGTAGTGTGCACCGATAATTATTGTTAACGGCGCCGAATTGTCGAGGTATCCGATAACATTGTTTGCATTTCCCGAACGCCCGGCTGCGCCGTGTGACGTGCTGTTCTTAAATGGAAATTCCTGTAAAAAGCCATTGGTTCCCTTTGGTGTTAATCCCGCTTTTTTAAACTGGGTAATAATATAATTTGCCGCCTTTGTTTCGTACGAAGTGCCGGTAGCCCTTCCTCCCAAAGAATCTGAAGCCAGAACAGATATGTGGTCGGTTATTTCTTTTTGTGAAAACCATTCCTGTGCCGGTAAATCAAATAGCACACAGAAAGTAAATGAGGTAATTAAAACGATTAATTTCATATTAGTTTTTCCAGTCCGCAATAAAAACATTTGTATCTCTTGTCCCGCCGTTGTTTCTGTTGGACGAGAAAACTAACTTCTTTCCGTCAAAAGAAAACATTGCAAATGCATTGAAATTACTGTTAAAGGTAATTTGTTCCAGCCCTGTACCATCTAAATTCACAGTATATAAATGGAAATTGTATCCGCGTTCGGAAGCATGGTTGGACGAGAAAATTATCTTCCTTCCATCCGGAGTGAAGAAGGGCGCCCAGTTGGCTTTTCCGAGATGCGTTACTTGTTTAATGTTGCTTCCGTCGACATTACAAGTATAAATTTCCATGGCTGTTGGAGCTACAAGGCCTTGCTTCAGTAGGGTTTTGTATTCGTTTACTTCTTCATCTGTGGTTGGCCTGGAGGACCGGAAAACAAGTTTCTTGCTGTCAGGAGAAAAGAATGCGCCTCCGTCATATCCCAGGCCAGTGGTGATCTGCTTTACTTTATTTCCGTCAATATCCATCGTATACAATTCGAGATCGCCCGATCGGTCGGATGTAAAAACAATCATTTTTCCATCTGGAGAAACTGTGGCTTCGGCATCATAACCGTTTGAATTGGTAAGCTGCTTTGCAATTTTTCCATCTAGTCCGGCCACAAAAATATCGAAGCTGGAATACACTGGCCAGAGGTATTTCCCGTCTGTTCTCCTTTCCGGTGGGGCAGGGCAGGTGTCGCCTGCAAGATGGGTGGACGCGTAAAGAATCTGCTTATTGCCGGGCATAAAATAAGAGCATGTAGTTCGTCCTTTCCCGGTGCTGATCATAGGAGGATTGGTAAGCCCGTCGGCAGGAGTGTTAAGGTCGATCATGAAGATCTGATCACAAGGGATTTTCCAGTTAGGATTGGTTACCTGCAGGGAGAGCTTCGAGTTATCAAAGCTGAAATAGGCTTCTGCATTGTCGCCACCGAATGTAAGCTGGCGCAGATTTGCAAGATGCTTTTCCGGCAATGTGTCCTGCGAAAAGCCAGAATTTGTTAGCAGCAGAAGGCCTAAACAGAATGAAAGTGTTTTGAATTTCATCCTGCAAAAATAGTTCGAAAAATCGATTAACGATTATAGATCTGCGATATACGAAATCACTGCAAGAGTGCCCTTAAACATCGCTTGACATCAGTTTTACACAAGCAATCTGTACAGTATTGATCGAAAGGACACTATAAAGTACCCCGATTCAACAGGATGGTGCAAACCGGACACTAGTTAGTGTCTGTCCACAGAGTCAGGAGTCTGAACTATAGAGGCTTCTGATTAGGCGCACGACGGCTGAAAAAGCACAGTCCCACTTTAGGACGGGATGAGCATTTTTCGGACTAGTGCAACGACATCAGGAGACTCTATAGACAGATTCTAGTTAGTGTCTGTCCACAGAGTCAGGAGTCTGAACTATAGAGGCTTCTGATTAGGCG
>Ga0105049_10010593_pt1 | contig 10581 bp, 6 predicted proteins | sample MAT06_FD_78087 | JGI IMG/M metagenome (GOLD analysis project Ga0105049, IMG submission 78087) | Freshwater microbial communities from Lake Fryxell liftoff mats and glacier meltwater in Antarctica - MAT-06 | ecosystem: Environmental > Aquatic > Freshwater > Ice > Liftoff microbial mat | place... | reverse complement strand
GGCATGTCGGCAGCTGATCAGGACCGCTACTTCGCGGAGATGGCGCAGGTTGCACGCGCGCTCGGCGCTGCGCCCGTACCGTCCGATCGCGTGGGCGCGCGCCGCATGATCGAGACATACCGGTCGCAGCTGCGCACCGACGCCCGCACGCGCGAAGTCCGCGACCTGGTGTTAAAGGCTGCGACAGCGGACCGCATGGCTGCGGGCGTGCAGGCGCTGGGAAACCAAGCCGCTATCGACCTCCTGCCCGACTGGGCTCGGCGCATGCACGGGCTGGCGAATCCGCTCCTCGCCCGCCCCCTGGTGCGCGCCGGAACGTTCGGAGTAGCGCAGACCCTTCGCTGGGCGTTCCGCTGACTTGGCGCCGACGGCAACACTCCCACTCGCCGTAGCGGTGGTGGCTGGGTTCCTGACGGTGATCCGGCCGGGCCGCCGCGCTGACCACGGCGGCGCGCGGTCGGGGCTAGGCTTGCGCATGGAGCCGTCCGCCTCAGTTCTCCGCCATGGAAAAAACGGCTTGCGATCGCCCAGCGCAGGGCGCTGCCGTGATCGGCACAGACCCCGGGACGGCCACCGCCCCGCCTGCGCTCACCATCTACTACGACGGCGCCTGCCCGCTTTGCCGGGTCAAGATCGCGCATTATCGCCGCCAGCAGGGCGCCGACGCGCTTCGCTTCGTCGATGTGGCCGAGACCACCGCTTGCGGTCCCGGCCTGAGCCACGCACAGGCACTGGCCCGTTTCCACGTGCGCGACGCCGAGGGCCGGCCGCTATCCGGCGCGGCGGCCTTCGTCGGCCTCTGGCAACACCTGCCGCGCTGGCGCCGGCTGGGGCGCGTGGCCGCATGGCCCCCCGTGCCGGCGCTGCTGGAGCTCGGCTACCGCGCGTTCCTTCCACTCCGCCCGGCGCTGTCGCGCCGCCTGCGGGTCTCAGTCGAGATTCCTTATATCTGCTGCCTGCCCTTGCTTGTGGGAGACAAGCACTACCCACGTAGCGCCGGCGAGGCGTGCGTAGAGGCGCCCTTGGTTGTCCTGCCCGGTTGGGAAGTGGCGCTCCCACCAACCCTGCTTGCCGGCTACCCCCTTCCATCCGATCGGCATGCCGTGGGCATTTCGGTCCAGTTCTCCAAGAGCGCGCCATACGGGCCCGCGATCGCTCAACTCCGTGGCCATGAAGTCCAGGCTCCCACCCAGCAACCTGAGGCGCGGTAGCAGTGCCGCCGCGACGCCTGCCACTTCATCGCGCATCAGCCGGCCGGCGCGGGGCGTTGACTTTGCGGGCCTCTCAACAGCGCGCCTCGCAAGCACCTCAAGCTGTAATTGCAGAGAGGCGACTTCGCGCAGCAGGTCCGCTCCCTGTGCGCGCTCGACAGCGCTGGCCGTAAGGGTCTCATGCATGCGCGCGGCCAGTTCCGTTTGTCGCTGCATGGCGGAACGCAATGACTGGGAAAGCAGGGCTTCCCGTACGCCGGCAGCGGCAGGTATTTGCGCTGGCTGCCCGTCTTCGATCAGGGATGCGACCCTGGCCTGGAGCATCTCGTTCAGCCCGGCGAGGCGCAGGAACCAGTCTCCGGGATGGTCGCTGCCGTTGGGTCCCGTCCGGACCACAGTCGCACCCAACGCCATCAACGCACGGGACATTTGGTCACGCTCTGCAGCGTTGCCATCCAGAAAGAGGTAGGCTTCGCCGGACTGCTCCAGCGCCACCAGATGGGCGGCCACCCTATCGGAGCCGAAGGGGCGGCAAAGGGAAGGAGGAAAGGCTTCGCCAGTTTCCTCGATGCGATTGCCGTCAAGAAGGGGGAAAACGGCGCCGCCCCAGGCGACACCGCGGCGGCCGTCGGGAAGTCTCAGGACGTCAACCATTGCCAGGCGTGCATGTTCTGCGCCTGAATGCAGAACGATGATTGATTCGTGGCCGTCAGCAGTTGGCTTTTCCAGGATGGCGTCCTCCGAGGCGCAAGCGGATCAGACCTCCACCGTTGGCGCAAGGGCCGCTTCTGGGGGAATAATTGGGCTCGATCATGGATAAGTGGCGCCAGCTTTCGGAAGCCTACATCGAAGGCGACTGGCCGGCATTAATCGGCAACTGGATCGTCATCAGCGTCGTCTGTTCGATGATCGTCGTTTGGGGGTTGGTGGCGGGGTGGCGTTTCTGGAATGGTACACGCCGGTTTGCCGTAGCCTTCGACAAGGCGTGCGCTACCCTCAAGGCCACGCCATCACGAAGCGTGGATTTCGCCGCCCAATATGAGGAGGCGAACGAAACGCTCCGCGACGCCCAGGTCATCGGGCCTGCCTGGAAGGACTGGGCGGCTACGCTGCTCACGCCATCGATCGAGAACCGGCCGGTGCAGTCAACGATCCGGCCCGGCGAGTATTTCGGCCTGGACCTCCTGCGCGAATGCCAAATCAACCCGCGCCTGCATGCGGCGATGCCGAATCTGCTTGTAGGCGTAGGTCTCTTGCTGACCTTCCTTGGTCTTATCGTCGCCCTGATGGCCGCCGGTGAGATCGCCAGCCCTTCCGCCAGTGCGACCCAGCGCGCGGTGGGCCTGCAGACGCTACTCAATGGGGCCTCCGCGAAATTTGCGACATCCTTGGCTGGCCTGCTTTGCTCCCTGCTCTACACGTGGTGGCGCGGCAGCCGGATGCAGCTTGCAGAGCGCGCCATGCATTCCTTCCTCGCCGCGCTGGAGGAACGCGTGCCGCTGGCGACCAGCGCCACACTTCAGTCCGAGGCCAACGCGATTCTCCGAGAGTCCCAGAACCAACTCGAGATCTTCAACGGGACGCTCGCGACCAGCATTGGCAAGGCGGTGGACAATGCGCTCGATTCTCGGCTCGGTGACCATATTGGTCCCTTGCGGGAAGCGATCGAGAGCCTGGTCACGACCATCGGCACGCAGAACCAGGAGGCGCTTTCCCAGATGCTGGAGGACTTCCTCAAGCGTCTGGACGGTGGCGCGAAGGGCGAGCTTGGGGCTGTCGCTGTTAGCCTGCAGGGCACGCAGGCCGCGCTGGGCGAGTTGCAGGTCGGGCTTACCGGGGCCGCGAAGGGATTGGTCTCGGCCGCCGGTCAGATCGGTGCCCAGGCCGGGACCGAGGTTGCAGCCGCGCTGTTCCGGGTCTCTCAGCAGGTCGATACCCTTGTGGATCGCCTTACGGAGATCGACCGGCAGGCCCGTTCATCAAGCACAGCCACCTTCGAGGAAGCTGCGCGCGGTATCGCCGAGGCGGCGAATGGTTTCCGCAATGCCGCTGGCGAAATGGCCGGGGAACTGCGCCAGGCCATCGCCGCGTTGGTCGCAACCTCGGGCCGCGAGGCCGCGACCGCGAACCAGAAGCTTTCAGAGCAATTCGCTGCGATGCTCGATCAGCTTCGTGCCGTGGGTGACGATGCGCGGAAACAGGGTGAGCTTGCTGGTCGGGAAGCGGCGCAGCGTCTTGACGCTGCCGCCACCGCATTGCGGGGCGCCGCGGATGCGCTGAAGGATGCCATGGGGCAGGGCGGCAATGAGGCGGCTGCCCGCCTGGTTGGTGCCGTCGAGGACGTGCGCGGCGCGCTGGTACGCATCATCGGCGATGCCGGCTCCACAATGGCAGGGGAGGGCGAACGCGCCGCCCAGCGCCAGCAGGAAGGCATGGAGCGGCTCACCACGATGCTTGTTGATGCCGCCGCCACGTTGCGCGAAGGTGCGGTCGATGCATCGCGGACGCTCGAGGAAGGTGGTCGCAAGGCCGGCTCCAGCCTTGAGCAGGGAGGAGCGATAGCCGGCAACGGCATCAATAGCGCTTCCGAACTGTTGCGTCAGGGGGCGGAGGCGGCCTCGCGCTCCCTGGCCGCAGGAGGCGAGGCGCTGATGGGGCAGTCTCGTGATGTGGCGGTGAGGCTGGGCGGATTGGTTTCGGCCGCCGAGACTCTGCGCGAGGCGGTGCTGGCGATGAGCCAGGATACGCGCGCCGTTGGCGAACCGCTGCGGGCTGCGGCACAGCATTGGGAGGCGATGGGTAAGGCCGCGGTCGCTGCGACAACACAGCTTGAAGGGGCGGCGCAGCAGGCATCCGCCGCTGGCCAGGGCGTGCAGGCCGCCGCCGCGCGGATGCAGGATGCTGTATCTGCGGTCCAGGCGCTCGCCCAGGGCCTGGAGGCGACAACGAATAGCTTCGGCGGGGTTGGCAGTGAGTTGGACGCGACCCTGAAGGCACTCCAGGCCGGGCTGCAGGGCTTTGCTAACCAGATTTCTACCTACGCCAAAAGCACCAGCGACCACATGGCGACCGGTGCGACAGAGCTTGCCGCGTCGATCGAGGAACTCAAGGAGATCCTGCCGGACCTGATCCTGCAACTGCGCCAGACCATCGCGGATGTTCAGGCAGGGTCGCGTTAGTCATGGCCAGCCATTCGGTTGATCATGACGAGGGCGGCGACGGCTACTTCGCCTCGGTGAGCGACCTCATGGTCGGGATCTTGTTCGTGTTCCTGCTGATGCTGGCGGTCTTCGCCCTGGCTTACAGCGACCCGGTGACGGAGAACGACGCAGCGGCGATGCGCCAGCGGATCATGCAACTGGAGGCCGAACGCGACGCGCTGCGGGGCGAGTTGACGACGACGACGACCGCGCTGACCACCGAGAGGAATCGATCGGCAACGCTGACCTTTACCCTGGATGCGTCACAGCGTGAAGTGGCCCGTTTGACCGCCGAACTCGATCGCCTCCTTCGCGCGCTGGCAGCGTTGCAGGCGCGCGTGGTTGTTTTGACCGATGAGAGAGCGAAAGCGCTCTCGGACTTGGCGCAGGAACGTGCCCGCGCAGCCGCGCTGAGCAGCGATCTCGAAGCCGCTCTGGTGGAGATCGCGCGCCTTCATGCGGAACTGGTGGCGCAGGGGCGGGCACTGACCGAGTCCCGGGGCCGTGCGGCTTTGCTGGAGCAGCAACTCGCGTCCGCAACCTCGGAAATGCTGGGCTTGCGGGCGCAGCTTGAGAGGTTGATGGCGCTGGTAAACCCGAGGGAGCGGGAGCTTTTTCAGATCCTGCTGAGCGACCTCCTGCTCCTAGAGCGCGACCTGAAGAACCTGAGCGATGAAGGCCGGCTGCAAAGCCTGCGTCGAGAGCTTCTCGAGCGTTTGCAGGAGCGACTGAGGGGGCATCGCATCGAAGTGCAGATTTCCCCGCAGAACGATGTCCTCCGTCTTCCAAGTGAGGAATTGTTCGTATTCGGCTTCCCGACCTTTACGCCGACGGGGCGCGACCGGGCGATGCGGTTGCTGGAGGAGATCGCAACGCTGCTTCCGTGCTTTGCGCGTGGCGGCACCGCATCGGATAGTTGCCCGGAGCCGGTGGCCTTGTTCGAAACAATCCTGATCGAGGGGCATACGGACACCATTCGCGGCGACAATTGGCGGCTCTCCACAAGCCGTGCTTTGGCGGTGCTTGACCTGATGGTAGGGCCCCTGGCCGGGCTAAGGGAATTACGGAACTCTGCCGACCAACCGCTGATCGGCCTCGCCGGCTATGGCGAATCCCGAACCTTGCCGGGTATCGCAGGAACAGATGCGCGCAATCGCCGCATCGAATTGCGTTTCCTCCTGGCTGCGCCAAGCGCCGAAAATCTTGCTGCCCTACGGGCCCGTGTCGCTGAAATTCGGATACGCCTCGATGAGCTGCAGGGGCGACGGTGATGCGGCAGTCCCTGGTCGATCTCCGTGGCCTGATTGCGCATTTCGCAGCCGGCCCCCTCCTGCCGCCGGAGGACCGCAACCCCGCCCGCGTGATGCTGGAGCGACTGCGGAAGCAGAGCTTGCGTCCGCCTAGCCCACGCCAGGTCGGCGGCGTTGAAGCCGCACTGCGTGAAGTGCGCGCCGCTGCCGCTGCCGGACTGCCGCTTCTCACCATCCCTCCGCCGACCCTGCGCAAAGCGGCCTGGACCTTATGGACCCCGGACGGAGGCCAGATGGAGGCGATACCCGGATTCCTCGATGCAGCCCTGCGCCTGGCCGCGACCGATGATCGGATGCTGAAGCGCCTAGCGCTGGTGTGGCTGTCCGGTTTCGACTTCGAGAAGCCTGCAACGGAGGCAGGGCAGCGGATTGGTGACCTGCTGGTGCGATCGTCGTCCCGGCTTCTCGGTGGCTGGAGGGCGGCGCACGACCGCTTCGCCCTGTTTGATGCCGGGCGCGGGCCGACTCTGGTGGCGCAGACGGTGCTGGCGCAGGGTGATACCGCCATCGCAGAGGCCTCGCTCGATATGCCCTTGCTGGCCAAGGGCGGCTATATGCGTGCCGTGACCATCGCCCTCGCGGCGGAGGTCGGTCACGGGCTCGCTAAGCCCGATGGCGCGGCGCTTCTGGATCGTGCCGAAACCTTCCTCGTGTCCGGCCGCGCGTTGCGGTTCGCCGAGCCTGCATTGCGTGGACGTCTGGCTGATGGGCTGGTCTCGGCCTGGCGCGGCAGCCCCACGCCGACCGATGCTTTGCGCAGCCGCGTGCTGGCTTTTCTTCGCGAGCATCTCGGCGACCCTCGCGTCAACAAGCAGCACTGGGAACGCGCCAGCGCGCAGACGCAAAAGACAGTTCGATCCTGGCTGGCCGCCGTCACGCTGGATGCCTTCTTCCGTACCATTGGCCGCTTCTCGATGCAGGCGGGTCTCGAACACCAATGGGCGGATCGCGAGGCGTTCTGGCGTGGCTGCCTCAGGAAGAACTTCATCCAGGATAGCTGGGTCGTGGTGGGCGACAATGTGCAGCACCACATCCGCGGCATGCGCGATATCGCAGGAAGCTATGGCCTGACCCAGGGCGGCGCGGATGCGAACCACTCCGTTCTGCTGATGACGATCGGGCAGCATGTCTTCGCGGAATGGAGCCACAATGGGAAGCTCCGGGTCTGGCGGCATGATGACCCCCGCGCGCCACGGCTGTTCAACAGTGGCTACTACCCTGTCTGGCAGCTTAAGGGGCTCGGGTTGAGCTTCCCTGCGCCCTTGTACCGCGGAAATTTGGACCCGACCGGGCCCGATGGGCTGGTGCACAACGCTGCCACCTGGCGGCAGCGTGTGGCCGAGTTCCTTCGGTTGAACGAGGGTCTCATCATCGAGGAACGTGAATGGCTGGCGCGCCGGTGACCTCCCGCTTCATCTACCGGGCCGAGGCCGCCGGAACCGAATTCCGTCTCGAGTTTGCCGGGGCCGCGCTGCCCTTCGACAGTTGGGCACTGGAGGCGCCGGATACTGCTTTGCCGGGCATAGCCACAATCCAGCGACTCATCGCCGCGGGGAAGGCGATCGCCGAAGACCAGGTGGCGCTGGTCCAGCACGATGCAGTGGCCGAGCTTTCGACAGCCGAAGCGGCCTCCCTTGACCTGCCGCCGCTGGCGGAGGCTGTGGCGCGCATCACCACGGGTGGCCTCATCAACCGCCCTGATTTCCGCGCAGCGCTGCAATGGTGCCGGCCGAACGGTCAGGCGATCGTGCAGCCGAAGCGCACAGGTGCGTGGCTGCGGATCGGTGGCCGTGAGGGGCGGCTGTCCGCGCCTCTCTTTGCCATTGCAGAATCGGTGGATGCGCTTGCGGCTGCGCCGGACGACACTGCCCGGATGCAGGCCCTGATCCGCTTGCAGGAAGTGCTGCCTGGCGCGCTGGCCAACGGCGCGGCCTCGGGCGGGGGCATCGCTGCTTCCATCACCGTGCTGCAAGCGGACGCCTTCTCGCTCGATGCCAGTGGCGATGCGCGTGACCCTCGCATCCGTCCAATCCTCCACCGAGCGGGGACCGCCGAGCCGCTGCTGGATGGGGCTGTGCAGACAGCCTTCGCGGATTCCCTCTTTGGTGGCTTCAAGGACGCGCGCCCGCTCTACGCCCTGCCAGGCAACGTCTTCGTCTTCGTCACCCCCGTGTTGCGCCGCGCCCTGCAGGTGGTGCGCGAACAACTCGCGGCCCCTGCGAGCCGTCGCCGTGCCTTCCTCGCGGAGCCGCGCCGCTTCCTGACTGAGGCTTTCGAGGTGACGGACGACCCAACTCTGGTTGACCGCGTCGAGGATGTCGTCGTTGAGACCTCGGCCTGGTCGGACCGTGTGCTTGGCCTCGGCCTATGGACCAAGCGGCCCATTCCGTGGCTTCAGAAGCCGTTCACGCAGTGGTTTGGACCTGAGGGTGAGACGGCCGAGGTCGGCGGCATCGAGATCGATGGCCAGCGCCTGCCTTTGAAGCCTGACGAGGCGGATGCCCTGGCCGATTCGGTCAGGGCTGCGCGTATCCGCGGCGAAGCCAGCGTCGAGTGCCGGATGCCCGACGGATCGACGCGGCGCATTGAGACGTCCGAGGCGGTGGAGGTCGATCTTCGCGCCGTTGCTGCCGCGCAGCGTCCGAAGACGCCGGGCGAACCCAAGACGCCGGAGCCCGAACGCCAGACGCTTCTGATCAAACCCAATCTGGAATCGCTGGACCACGAGGACGAGTTCGTTCCCCGTGCGTCGCTGCCGACCACGCTTCCGGCCAGCCTCCGATCACAGCTCAAGCCGCACCAGGAGGAAGGGCTGGAATGGCTGATGCGGTGTTGGCTCGCCGGGCGGCCTGGCGTGCTGCTCGCGGATGACATGGGCCTTGGGAAGACGCTTCAGGGGCTGGTCTTCCTCGCCTGGCTGCGGGAAGCCATTGAAGGTGGCATGCTGCCGCGCGCGCCTGTGCTGATCGTCGCGCCGACCGGCTTGCTGGCTAATTGGCAGGCGGAACACGAAATCCACCTGCGCGTCCCTGGCCTCGGCCGGCTGCTCCCCGCGCATGGCAAGGGTCTCGCCGATATTCGCCTCCGTGATGCCGATGGCGTGCCGCGCCTGGATACGGCCCGCATCGCCGCGGCGGACTGGGTGCTCACCACCTACGAAACCCTGCGCGACCATCTTCCCGAGTTTGGCGAGGTCCATTTCGCCGCCGTGGTGATGGATGAAGCGCAGAAGGTGAAGACGCCCGCCATCCGCATTACCGACGCGGCGAAGGGCGTGCGCGCCGACTTCAAGGTAGCAATGACCGGCACGCCGGTGGAAAACCACCTGGTCGACCTCTGGTGCATCGTGGACACCGTCCACTCCGGCTTCCTTAGGGAGTTGAAGGAGTTCAGCCAGACCTATGTCGGCCCGCAGGTGACTGAAGACCGCTTGGCAACGCTGAAAAAGCGCATGGAAGCCCCCTTTGGCGGCGCTCCCGGCATCCTCCTCCGTCGGCTGCGTCGAGACCGCCTGCCGGACCTTCCCTCGCTGCACCAACATGAACGGGAAGTGCTAATGCCACCAGCGCAGGTGGACGCCTATGAAGGCATCCTGACCTTTGCTCGGCAGGGCGGTGGCAACCAGATGCTCATCGCCCTGCAACGTCTTCGCAAGGCGTGCCTGCACCCTGACCCCGACATGTCAGGCAACGACGCCGCGTTCATCGCAGCCTCCGCACGGATGACCGAATGCTTCCGCATTCTCGACGAGGTGAATGCCAAGGGTGAGGCTGCGCTGATCTTCCTAGAAGAGCGCGACATCCAAGCGCGCCTTGCGACCCTTCTGCAGCGCCGCTACCGGCTGTTGTCACCCCCCTTCATCATCAGCGGCGCGGTGGCGGGCCCGGCCCGCCAGACCATGGTGGATCGGTTTCAGGACGCTTCAGGCTTCGGCGTAATGGTCCTTTCCCCCAAGGCAGGTGGCGTCGGCCTGACGCTGACGCGCGCTAACCACGTCATCCACCTGTCCCGCTGGTGGAATCCGGCGGTTGAGGACCAGTGCACGGGTCGCGCCCTGCGCATCGGCCAGCGGCGCGAAGTTCATGTACATTTGCCCATTGCGGTGCTTCCCGAGGGCGACAGCGCCTTCGACCAGAACCTGCACCGCCTGCTGGAACGCAAGCGGCGCCTAATGGAACAGACCCTGGCGCCGCCCGAGCCAAGCGAGGGCGAGGCCGCGGAACTGTTTGCGCGTACGGTAGGCGGGGTGCCGGGCTGATCGCGAGCATCTCCGCGGCGGAGATTAAGAACGCCGTCTTCGCTCAGGTCAGGGCGCTGCTGCGCAAGCCGGAGATGGTGCTCGGTAAGCGTCATCTCTCGACTGCCTTGCGTCGTGGCGCGCTGATCGGCTGACCTGCGCGGCCGTTGGGCGGCTCGGATGCACCACGCGCCGGGTTTGCGCGCCAGCACAGGAACATAATGCCAGGAGTCGAACCCCATCTGGCCACGGCCGAACACCCGACGATGCTCGCCGACTACGCTCCCGTCCTGGCGCAGCTCGATCCGCTCGGCATAGCCGCTCCGACCACGACGCAAGCTCAATCGTATATCGGAACGTTTGACGGGCGGCCACAGGCGCCGGCGATCGGAGCCGATCCATATCGCGTACCGAAGTGTTCGCTCTCGAAGTACGGATTTCGGGCAAGTTGGATGCGAACCACAACAAGTACCGACCGCGCTAAAACCGGCCTTTGACCTAGGTTTTTTGGTTCCGTACTAAAACGGCCAAGTCATCAGGTCCGGAGAGAAATGGCCTTCGGAGAGCGATTTTCGGGCTTCTCCGCGTCCGGGCAGTCAACAGCTTTTGGCGGAAAACCCAAG
>Ga0105049_10010589_pt1 | contig 10582 bp, 14 predicted proteins | sample MAT06_FD_78087 | JGI IMG/M metagenome (GOLD analysis project Ga0105049, IMG submission 78087) | Freshwater microbial communities from Lake Fryxell liftoff mats and glacier meltwater in Antarctica - MAT-06 | ecosystem: Environmental > Aquatic > Freshwater > Ice > Liftoff microbial mat | place... | reverse complement strand
GTTAGAATGGCTGAATTTTGAGGTAATCAAACTCAACCCCTGATTCTTTCGTTCCGACTTGGATTTAGAGAATCCCTCTGAAACCCTATCTCTGACTAGCTTTTGAATTTCTGGAAAGGTCTAATGAGATCGACTATTTCAGAGATTTTACTGGAATCTTTGTAACTCCCATGCCGCTGCTTACCGCTATAAATCTTTTTCTTATCTTCAAATCGATAGTCTGAAGCTCTGATATTAATACTACTTTCGAGGAGTACTTTATTCCCTAACGAATCAAGATTACTTTCAGTTTTAAGGCCGCGTTCCATTTCTTGGCGTTTTTTCGGATAGATGTGCTCCAGATGGAAAATCTCATTTAACCCAAGAAGCTGCTGTTCTGGATAAGTATAAGCATACCAAGTAATCATTGAGCGCGTAGCATTCCTCTGGTTAGCAAATACATAGTTTTCAAAGGAGGTACGCGCCTGCGTTTTATTGAATTTGTATTTTGAAAATGTTGCGTCTTCACCTTTCACAAGGTTAACCATCTCATCATATACAGGTGTGCGTAGAGCATTTACGCCAGGATTGGTAATTGCATAAGTAAAGATAAAAGCGGTTATTTTATCCAGAAAATTACAGAGATTTGCATCTTCTAACATCCCGTTATCGGTTTTGTTCTGCAAAAAATACACTGATGTTATGTTCTGCCACATACTATTAGGTGCATAGTTCAACACAAAAAGCTTTTTAAGAACACCGTCAGAAAATCGAACTTTGTCTTGATTAGAAACGCTTTCCCAAAATAGAGCAAGAGCTTTTAGCTCCTCAATTGTGTGAGGCTGTTTTAGATATTGATATTTATTACGTTCGTAAAATTTTCTAAGAGATTCAGTTGTTGAGCTTTTGTTGCCTTCTTTAGCACGCAAAAAATACATATAACGTGCAAATAGCTCATCCATTGGTGAGCCAGTAATTGATTTGAACACCGAGCTTGTTATTTCTTCAAGCTTTTTCCATTCGGCAATAAACTCATCTTTATTACCGCCCAAGCCATAGTATTTGTAGAATTGAGCCTTGAATATGTCTGCATCTGATAATGGTAGACCGCGATTATTAAGCGTCGAGAAAATACGAAGAGCTGTGTCTTGTGACTCTGCTTCAATAGGCAGAAGGATACAATTACCTAAAATACGGGCAGGCAAATAGGGGAAAAAACTTGGAAATTCTTGCAAAAAGCCATCAATCTTCTTCTGAAAGAATTGATAATTTAGGACATATTGAATCTTGCTGCCTTGTTTAACTATTCCGGTACGTAGCAGTTCAAGAAATTCTTCTTTGTCATTATCTGTAGCAACCTCCGAATCAATTTTTAGCGTATTTTTATCTGCTGTGCCAAAAATATCCGTTTTCCATATGCATTTCTCGATGCGAGCACGAGTAAGCTTTGAATTGTCATCCTGCATACTAGCGAACTTATCATAAAATGCTCGCAACATAAGCATTAGGGTTGTAAGCCGCTGCTGTCCATCAATAACCTCTGACTTACCTTTTTCGTTTTTATAAGTGACAATAGAGCCAAGAAAATACTCGTCATTCTCATCAAATGCGTTGTAGTCATTATCAGGGAAAGAGAATAAGAATATATCATCCCACAGAGTTTGACATTGCTCTTCATTCCAAGCGTAAGGACGCTGGTAATCGGGTATAAGAAAATCAGCTTTCTTATCTGATAATAGGTCGATAATTGCTTTTTGATCTACATTGAGTTTTGACATCTTACTTCCTATTATTGAAAAGCCTAACTATTATTAGGCAGAAACTTTCCGTACATCCACCCTGTAGGGCGAAATTCATAGAAACCTTTCGTGTATCTTGAATTCTCAAGAAGCTTTCTTACTATCTTATGTGTAATCATGTCATGTCGATTTTTCCTCATGCAGAGAAGCCAGCAAAGAAGCTGCCAGAGCAACCAGGTTTCAGACTCTCAAGCTTTTGAACTTGGAATTGCTAGATTTTTAGCTCTAATTGCATAACCCTATCGCACACTGACAAATCGTTCCTGAGCAATGGCTCGTAAATGTTCCACATCTTCACGGCGAGAAACCGAAAGCGGCACCGTCGATCGGACTTCATTCACTAAAATTTCAGTTGTTAACAATTGCTTTTGATACAGCGCCGCATAAAGACCAGACACGATCGCCTGTTCAATTTCAGCCCCACTATAACCATCGGTCGCACCAACCAATTGGGCCAAATCAAACAACGCTACATTCTGTTTTCGCATCGTCAAATGAATCTGCCACACACTACCGCGCTCCTGAGCATCCGGCAAATCAACAAAAAAGATTTCATCAAAACGACCTTTACGCAATAACTCCGGCGGAATGCGTGACAAATCATTTGCCGTCGCAATCACAAATACACTTTGACTTTTCTCCTGCATCCAAGTCAAAAACGACCCAAACAATCGCCGAGACAATCCACCATCCGCATCACTTTCCGACTGCCCAAACGCCTTCTCAATTTCATCAATCCACAACACAGCCGGAGACATCGACTCCGCCATATTCAACGCATTGCGAAAATTGCGCTCCGACTCTCCCACATGTTTGTCATAAATCCGACCCGCCTCCAGTTTCAACAACGGCATCCGCCAAGCCTTTGCGATCGCCTTCACCGACAGCGACTTCCCACAACCCTGAATCCCCACAATCAAAATCCCCTTAGGCGGTTGCAAATTCAACGCTTGCGCTTGGGGCGTATATCCAAGCTGTGCCCGCGCCAACCATTGTTTCAACCCATTAAATCCCCCCAATTGCAAGGGAGTACTATCCACCGGATAAAACTCCAGCACACTATCCTCACGAATCACCTGAGCTTTGCGCTTCACAATGCTATCGACATCATCGATCGTCAGCTTTCCATCCTCCATCGCCGCATAAGCCAAGACTTGCCGAGCCTGCTTTAAGGTCATTCCCGTCAACGCTTGAACCAATTGGGGAATATCAGCATCTTGTAACTCAACTTGAATTCGGGATTTACTCCGTAACGATCGCATCACCGCCTGAACTGCCTGTATCAGTTCTTCACGACCCGGCAATTTAAGATCTAAATACACCGCATCATGACTAATGGACGGAGGCAACGTCATATGAACGCCCGTGATCACAATGGCCGATCGGGATTCAGAAAAACTTTGGACCAATTCACGAAACTGACGAGCGATCGTGGGGTCGTCCAAATGCACCGCAAAATCCTTAAGCCAAAAAATCGCCTTCAAATTCAGATCTTTAATCTGGGTCAACACCGCACTCGGATCCTGGGTGCCATCGTAACTAATCCGGTTCGTTCCCGGCGCACAATCCTGTTGCCAACGGTTATCACTAGAGGCGGACGATCGGATTAATCCATGGGCAATACTCCACTCCATCATCGGCAAATTCATCTCCGCCGTCGCCCCTTGCAACAAGGTTTGAACCCGTTCTTCCTCAACAGTTTCGATCGCAATTAGGGGGTGAAATGACGTAATCAACGTCTGCAAATGCCGCACCTGAGCCGTCATCGAAGCGGTCATGGTGGGGGACGTAGACCCGGCTGTGAAAGCGGCGCTCATAGCAATTTCCTATGTCTATTGTTAAATGATTTGAATTAACCATCAGTGTTCCCCGTCCCGAGGTGCTGCTAAACTAGACACTAATGTTCAAACGTCACTGTCAAAAGTCACAGTTGAACAACAGATATTACATTTAGGAGCAGACATCGTGCATCCGGACCAAGTTGAAGCCCTCATCAAATCCGAAATCCCGGACTCTCAGGTTAACGTCGTGAGCAGCGACGGCTCCCATTTTGAAGTGACCGTCGTGTCCGCAAGCTTCGAGGGAAAGCGTCGGGTGCAACAACATCAAATGGTGTACGCCGCCGTCAATCAAGCCGTCAAAAGTGAAGCCATTCACGCATTTCAGCTCAACACCATGACACCCTCAGAAGCCAGCCAAGCCGCTGTCTAGTGGTAGTTTAAGGCCAGTTTAGTTGGAATCTAATCGCAAGTCGCTCAAAACCGTTCTTATTCTCTGGAGTATAAATCGCAATGAACCCTGAAACCGAAGCTCGAATCAAAAAAATGGTTGATGACAATAAAATCATGGTCTTCATGAAGGGCAACAAACTGATGCCACAGTGTGGATTCTCGAACAATGTCGTGCAAATCCTCAACACCCTCGGTGTGCCCTTTGAAACCTGCGACATCTTGGCTGATCAAGAAGTTCGTCAAGGCGTTAAAGAATTCTCGAACTGGCCAACCATTCCTCAGATTTATCTGAATGGCGAATTTTTAGGCGGCTCTGACATTCTGATCGAGCTATACCAAAAAGGCGAACTGCAACAAATGGTCGAAGTCGCACTCGCGTCTTAGGCACTTGCGTTAAAGATTCAGCGCCCATCGCTATCCATCAAAAACCCTCCACAACTAGATGTTACTGGAGGGTTTGTTCGATACTAATGAAAACGATCGAGTCAACTAAAACTCTTTAAGCAAATTCTTTGTGTAATTTACCAAAAACGACCTCCCCCATTGCGTTGATACTCAGGTTCAGGTTCAAGCTCAGGCGCTTCAAAGTTAGAGGGATCATACATGTAGCGGATCATTTCTTCTTCAAGACGATTAAGATGATATGCCTCTAGAGTGTCAGTATGACGAAGCGCCGCAATGTATCCATCAAGATAGAGACGAATGTCATCAAACCGATACCCGCGATTCCACAGTTCGACCGAAGCGTCGGTGAGCCGTTGGTAGTAGCGGATCGTTAAAGAGTCCTGAAGCATAGACTGAATTCCGAAAAACTACTTGAGCAGGCTTGTCACTATCATATATTAAATCCTATCGATCCCAAAGGCCAACAATTGAGGTAGGGATTACACCATAACTATGCTAATTTGAAGCGCTGATCTTGGATATTTTCCGTTTTAGATCAGAAGACGTAACTAGCTTTACAAATGATCCAGTGATGAATTTGTTACTGTGTGCATATAAGTTCATTGCATGAGGATCCTGTGGGAGTTGTTTCAATCCAAATCATTGAAGGCAATCAACACCTACGATCGCTCCTGAGTTGGCACCTTCAGCAAGCGAGCTATCAAGTGTTTCAGTCGGTTGACTATGCTCAAGCGAAGGATTTGTTTTTGGTGCGCCAGCCTCGGTTGGTTATTTTGAGTAATGATTTGCCCAATGGCGGCGGGCTTGAGTTTTGTCAATGGATGCAGCAGCAGGGTCAGGGATTGGTCATGATGCTGTCGGCTCAATCAACGGAGGCCGAAATTGTCAAGGGATTACGATCGGGGGCGGATGATTATTTGACGAAGCCCTTTGGGATGCAGGAGTTTTTAGCACGAGTGGAGGCACTGACTCGGCGACTGAAAAGTTCAACGCCCCCTGCCGCTCTAGACTACGGCACGCTCAAAATTGACTTAGTTCATCGCCGAATCCGTTTCTTTAATCAACAAATTGAACTCACGCCCCAGGAGTTTAGCTTGCTATACGTATTAGCCCAAGCCAACGGTGCGCCCCTCAGCCGATCGGAACTATTGCGCCGCGCATGGCCGGACGAAATTGACAATCCTCGTACAGTAGACACGCACGTTCTTTCATTACGAAAAAAAGTCGAAACCGATTCTTATCAGCCCGGTCTGATTCAAACGGTCCGAAATGTTGGCTATCGGCTCAACCTAGAAGGACTAACGACTCCGCGTACTCCCGTGGAAGGGCTGACGGGCAATGGGCTTAGTCCCACTCATCGTCTGGGGACGGCATCAATGACTGAAGTTGGTGCTGGATCGCTAGCCAGTCAGCCGATTCTGTAGCGTGACGTTGATGGAGAACTAAAGCCCGATCGCACAGTCCTTTGAGCCAATCGGTTTGGTGGCTGGCGATAACTAGAGTTGTTTTGGGCAACTCGGCTAAAATTTTGTGGAGCCGATCGCATTGTCGCGGGTCGAGTGGCGCTGTGGGTTCATCCAGCAACAAAACCGTCGGTTCGATCGCAAGGGCGCGAGCTAGGGAAATCCATTGCTTTTGGCCGAGGGATAATTCAGCTTCGTTTTTTTGCAATAATTCTTGAGACAGCTCAAATTTGTGACACAAGTTCTCCAATCGAGTCTTGAGTTGAGTAGCTTCAAAACCACGCAATTGAAGTGGGTAGACGATCGCGGCCTCGACAGTCATGCCTAGGAGTTTGGGTTCTTGCGCGACGTAGATAATATTTTGCCGAAGACGACTCACCGGAACCTCTCCGTAGGGAGTCCCTTGCCAAAGCAGCTTACCCTCCGTCGGATCAATCAACCGATTAAGCAGCCGCAGTAATGAAGTCTTGCCACAACCCGCATGGCCCACAAGCCCCAACCGATCGCCCGATCGAATAATCCAAGAGACATCCCGTAAAACAGAAGTTCCCGGCGTAAGAACCTTACCCTTGCGATCGAGTCGTTGTCCGAGCCGTAATCCCAAATGGTGAAGCTCAATCAATCCCATACTAGATTCCAGCACCATCTAGAAATTCATTAATCGCTTTGTCGGCCAAATTACAGCAAGGCGACGTGAGATTGATACGGTATTCCACATTCGGGTCAATATTCGATATCAACAGACTACCGTCACTGTCTATTCCACCCGAAGGCACCGCTTCCATGGCATAACAGACCTCGATCGCTTTGCGGGCTTGCACTTCCTTCATTTGATTTTCCAGCGACTCAATCCGATCGAGCAATGCGCGAATCACCTGAGCCTCGGAATCAGGCAGACGGTTGTGATCTAGCGGCTCAACCCGTTCCCCTGCTCGGTAAACAACGCGCCCCGGTACGCCCACCACCGTACAATCCGACGGAACATCTCGCAACACAACGGATCCAGCACCAATCCGCACATTGTCACCAATTTCGATATTTCCCAGGACTTTTGCTCCGGTCCCGACGACGACATTTTCACCGATTGTTGGATGTCGTTTACCGCCTTCTTTTCCGGTCCCACCTAGGGTTACGCCTTGATAAATCAGCGCATAGTTGCCAATAATAGCCGTCTCACCGATCACGACACCCATGCCGTGATCAATAAAAACTCCATGACCGATCGTCGCCCCAGGATGAATCTCGATGCCTGTCAGAAATCGCGCAATGTGCGAAATCAATCGGGGGAAAAAGGGCAAACGCAATTCATACAGGCGATGCGCTAGCCGATGCATGAGGAGCGCTTGGAAGCCGGGATAACAGAAAATGACTTCTAGCCAATTTCGGGCGGCGGGATCTCGATCAAAAATTATCTTGAAATCAGCAACAAGCGTCTTCAGCACGACTAGATACTCCGTAATTAAGAAGTAGGCACGGATTGCACACGTCTGTAATAGTAGCGCGAGTCGCTCAGGGTTTTCTATGGAGAACTTTGTGGGGAGAACCGCCTTAAAATCAGAGTTCTCTAACCTAACTCATGAATCCAGCACATCGATCGACCTGACCTCTGATTAAAAAACTTAACGTTTAATATTTTTAGTTTGTTATGAAAGAAACCATTTTTATTCCTTATATTGGTTAGCATTACTAACGTATGTTGCAGTAAATCAATCTGCCGACAGACACAATCCCTCTTATCTTGTGCTCAGAAGGTTACGCCATGACAATTTATGTTGGAAATTTGCCCTACAAGGCAACCGAAGAGAATCTCCACGAAGTTTTTGCGGAATACGGGGCAATTAAGCGCGTTTCGGTTCCGGCTGACCGTGAGACGGGTCGGGTTCGGGGGTTTGCGTTTGTGGAAATGGCAGAAGATACGGAAGAGGATGCAGCGATCGCGGCGTTGGATTCATCCGAGTGGATGGGTCGTCAGCTTCGATTAAATAAGGCGAAGCCTAAGGGTGCTGAGTAAATTAAGGCTGCTGAATAGTAATGTCTTGTAAAGATGGTCTGGAATGAAAGGCGATCGATCGGGAATTAATGGGGAATTCTAACCCGAAGTAGGTTTTAGAGATTTTTCATGAGTTCTTCACCCATCGATCGCTTTCGCTGGCCGAGTCATGCGGCGGCCCTACTAATTACGGCCTATCAACGATATTTGTCCCCGTTGAAGGGTTATTCCTGCGCCCATCGAGTGCTGCATGGAAATGAGTCTTGTTCTCAGTATGTGAAGCAGACTATCTTAAGGCGAGGATTATCGGATGCTTGGCCAGACAGTCGGCAACGGTTTAGAGATTGTCGATCGGCTTATTTGACGATTATGGCGAGTCGGAATGATCATGATCTACGCGATGAAGGATTTGATGGCGATCGAAGTAAAAACAAACGAAATTCTCGCTCCTGCAATCCATTGAACGCTAGTAACTACCCTTGTTCAGGAGATTGTTTTGAGATATTCAATTTCCCTTGTACCCCAGACATAATTGAAGCGATCGATTGTGATCTAGTAGGTTGCGATCTAGCAGGTTGTGATGTTGGAGCTTGCGATATTGGAGGCTGTGATGTGGGGGGCTGCTAAATTGATTTAACTGGATTAGACTGGACGAGATATTTGGAGTGCTTTTGTGATGGTGGAGTTAGAATCTTTAGTTCAATTTTCGCCAAATCAAGTTGTTTGTCTAGAACAAGGGGAATTGCGATTATTCGGGGAAGTGGTGCAGATGGTGCCGGAACGATTGCGCTGTTGGGTCCGTCCGTTAGCGATGGCGCAGGTGGTGCCGGAGAGTTTACAACTATTGCTTTTGTATGATTTGCGAGAGAGTTCGCATTTGGTTTTGCCTGCACAAGTTTTTCGAGAAGCCTTGGATACGGAAGTGATTCCGATCATGAGTGCGTTGTTTCATCCTGAAAAAGAAGTGGTTGTTGATAACAGCGACGCGGCACGGATTTCGTTGCATCAGTTAATCCGAATGGTATCGGTAGAACGATCGGAACTATTTCAAACTGTTTAGGGTACATGACTGACATGCGGTAGAGTTAAAGCGTTCATTTTGAATGATAGTTGCGATCGTCATGGCCCTTGAAAAATCTGAAATCAAACTTTTATTTGAACGACTTGTCTTTGATGAGACCGTTCCTCAAGACTGGGTAGAAGATGTTTGGGCCTTGAGTCCTATGATGGGCGACAGTGCATTGAAGCTGTTGGAGGTGTTCTATAAGCTTCTGGAACATTGTCCAGAAAAAAACTTACAGGAGGTTCTAAAAGCGGTGTACGTTGCGCAGATGTCGGCAAAAGAGTGACCGATCGTCAACATGATTAGCAAAAGAATCCCCTTCAGTGGCTCCATAGAGTATTCCGCTGAAGGGGGTTGGAAGGGAGAATCAATTTCTTGACCATAGGCGGGAATAACATTCTCATCCATCAAGTACTTAATGGTCAAAATACCCGCCATATTCTACTAAAATAGTATGAATTGCTTTTTCTATTTGCTGGGTTCAGGGAAGGTTCATGCCAAGCTCTAATTTATATCAAATCGTCGTAGACACGAGCGTCTTGGTCGCAGGTTTGCGATCGAACAAAGGCGCTGCATATCAGCTACTGACTCGGTTGAAAGATGAACGATGGCAAATCAACATTTCAGTGGAATTAATTTTGGAATATGAAGCAGTTCTGAAACGAGAGCAGTTAGAAATCTTTGTCACTCGGACCAAAGTTGATGCCTTGCTCAATGATATTTGCACGATCGCCAATCATCGAGCGGTGTCCTATCGGTGGAGACCGACGGCACGGGATCCAGATGATGATTTTGTTATCGATTTAGCTGTGGGCTGTCAGGCAGACTTTATCGTGACCTATAATTTAAGAGATATTCAACCTGCTGAACAGTTTGGGATTCAGGTTGTTTCACCAAAAACATTTTTGGAAATGATGAGAGTTCTATAATGATGATTCAAACTCAAGTGTCGGATGAACTCTTAGAACAGATTCAGACGATCGCTCAACAGGAAAATCTATCTGTTGAACAAGTTATTTCTCAAGCTTTGATAACACAGGTATCCGTTTGGGAAAAGCATTCATACTTACAAAAACGAGCTAAAAAAGGGAGCTGGGAGCATTTTCAATCTGTTTTATCTCAAGTTCCGGATTGTGAACCTGATGAACTCGATCGGCTTTAAATATTGATATTAGGATTGTAAGTTTTTCCAGTAGCGGGTTTCAACGATCGCTCAAAGCCATAATTTTAAATAGTCTAGTGGCAAGGAATGCTTTTCTCGCCACTAGACCCCAAATTGTCCTAACTGTTAGAACTACACTATCTAAGGCATTGCAAACCATTCTTCAACGGCTTCAGTTTTGGTATTGGTACGACGATCGGACGTGATTCGCTCGAAGTCCATTCGTACCGATCGATTTTGTTCACCATCCGCCGCCACAGCCACGATCGGGAACTTCAATTGACCATCCTGGAATGACATCTGGAAGCGGAATGTTCCATCAGAATTTAGTACGATCGGTTCGCCGTCCACATACACCGTTGCATCCGGTTCCGTCGCACCATAAACAATCAATTCCGCATCAGCGACTAACCAGAACTTACGCGGTTGTGGTTTTACCAATTCCCCAGACGACAAGCCAATGCCCGACATATTCAAGCCCGAGAACGTC